>Ga0206851_1041_pt1 | contig 42253 bp, 36 predicted proteins | sample Alteio_BWOrgCont_13_FD_152904 | JGI IMG/M metagenome (GOLD analysis project Ga0206851, IMG submission 152904) | Enriched cells from forest soil in Barre Woods Harvard Forest LTER site, Petersham, Massachusetts, United States -... | ecosystem: Environmental > Terrestrial > Soil > Temperate forest >... | reverse complement strand
GGTGACCGTCGTTTTGACCGAGCGGCTTTCAGTCTCCGCAGTTAGTGTCCTGTCCCATAAATAACATGGCTTCCGTCCGGCAGCCGCGGGGTCAGTTACGTATCCCTTCAGATATGCGCCCTCCTCGTGTCTATCTGCGTCAACCTAAGCGATCGATCGTGTACGGCCCTTGGCGCGGTAGGGCGAAAAACTCGGCGCGTTGGACGCGTTGCTAACTCTTTGGACTTGTACGCGCCGGTTTTGAGCCGTTGCGTGCGCATGCGATCGATGGAAAATTTTCATGAACCAAGCGTTGGAGACTCGGATGCTCTGGAGGTAGTGGTACACCCACGGCGCGGCTCAAAACCGGCGCGAAAACCTTAGAGCAGTTAGCCATATCCTCGGCGCGCCGAGTTTTTCGCCCTACCGATCAGGGGTCATATAGGGCCGTTTCCTTAGGTTGACGCGCATGGGCAGCTGCCGGACCGACGGTCCATTTTGATCGCAACAAAAGCCATGCTATTTATGGGACAGGACACTAAAAGAACTCGGGATACCGATCGCTTCAATGAGTCCCGACCTGGTCTGCTCCGCGTCTTTCCAAGAGCCGCGTCATATAAGCGGTCTCGACAACCACGAATTGCTCGGCTGCCGCCTGTCCTGATAGAGTAAGATCCGGCTCCAAGCCGTCGCCCATGCGCTCGATCTGCATATAGAACCATGGCAGGAGATGGAAGACTTCGAGGGTCGCTTCGGGTGTGGGTGCCTTTTCTACTTCGCCGGAAATCAGCCGCCGCGGTATCGAAGGATCGGCGATGAGTGGACGGCCAATGCCGATGAGGTCGAGTTCCACTCCCTCCAGGGCTTCGACCATCCCACTCGCCGTTCTGAAGCCGCCAGTGACCATGACCGGCATGCGAGCGACGGCGTGGACACCACCCGCGAACTCGAGGAAGTAAGCTTCGCGTTTGATGGTGCTCTCCGGCAGTTTGTCTTCGCCTTCGTCTTTGACAGAGATGCCCACGACCTTGGGCTGTTCGAGCGAGCCTCCAGATAGTTCCAGCAAATCGAGGTTAGAATCGTTCAACCTCCGAACCAGCTCGACGCATTCGGAGTTAGTGAAACCGCCCTTTTGGAAATCAGAGGAATTCAATTTGATGCCGATCGGAAAATCAGAGCCTACGGCGTCGCGAACTGCGTCTATGATCGTCAGCAGAAACCGCGATCGGTTCTCCAACGATCCGCCCCAGCGGTCGATTCGACGATTAGAGAGCGGGCTAAGGAATTGCGAGATCAGATATCCGTGGGCAGCATGCAACTGAACACCAGTGAAGCCTGCGCGCTGGGCAGATTGGGCGGCGAAAGCGAACTGACGGATGGCGTGGTCGATGTCCGCTTCCGTCATCTCACGCGGCTTGGCGAAGGTATACCCAAGACCGCGCGGTACCTCGATCTCTACCGAGGATGGGGAGAGCGGCGCCGGGTTGATTGCGTCGCTGACCTGGCGTCCGGTGTGACTGAGCTGAGCCCAGAAGTGGTTCCCTCGCGCTTTCCCGGCAGCAGCCACAGCCGCTAGAGCGGCCAAATCGGCCTTCTCATCGAGCACAACATTGCTCGGCCGTTCCAGATGCCAGTGGTCCACTTGAAAATTGCCGCTGAATAACAGCCCGGCACCGGAATTTGCCCACCGCCGATAGAGCGCCTCGAGTCGTGGGGTGGCCTGATTATCCGCGTCGGCGAGGCCCTCGCTCATGGCGGCCTTGGCCAGGCGGTTGGGTAAGGTTGCGCCGCAAGGCAGATTCATTGGAGTGTCGAGAATGGTGGTGGTCATGTTAAAGATTTAGGTTACCTCTATTGGCATTACACATACCTAACGATTTTCCGATATCAACTAGTCTTTCAATATCTATTGGAATGCCCCTCGCTGGCGAGGCCGAGTCAATTTCTGAGCCAGGCTAAATTGACCCGAGATAATTCGGTTCGTACCCACTAGTAGAAGCAGTTAATCTCCCACCACTAACAATTCTGAACGAACGGGGAAAAACTGCAGTGGAGTAAGGAAAGTGAGACCTTAACCGCGAAGCGAATTGCGACAGATTCTCGCCCGGCGCCCATTCGGTTCTTGAGTAATTATGGTATTCAAACTACAACGAGTATCATGGACAAGCGGATCAGGCTCACCCGCGCAGAAAGCCACGCTCAGACTCGCGAGCGGTTGCTCCTGGCAGCCCGACAGGTTTTCGCCCGGCATGGCTTTGGCGGCGCGTCCGTTGACATGATCGCCGCCGAAGCTGGCTATTCCAAAGGGGCCATCTACTCGAACTTCGAGACAAAAGAAGCGATCCTGTTCGAGTTGCTCGAGCGGTATGCCGAGGAGCAGATCAGCGACTTCAAGGCCATCATGAAACTCGATCCCGCAGCGTCCCGAGACGCCATCAACCTGTGGCTTGACACGATGAACGCCGATGTCGATTGGGATGTCGTGAACATGGAGCTTCAACTCCATGCCCGCCGCAATCCTGAGTTTGCGGAGCGCTTTTACGCACTGGAAGAGCGGCTCACTAAATTCTATGCCGACATCCTCGCCGAACGGTTCGCTCGGGCAGGACGCAAACCTCCGCTTGATCCGCGATCCCTTTCGCTCGCCTTTCGTACCCTCGCTTGCGGCCTGAACTTGAAAATTCCCCGGTCTATGCCCGATCGCGCCAACGAAGCCGGTCGAATAATTCACGAATTGCTCGACCTGATGCTTGAGCCTCACCGCCTGACATCAGCCTCTGCCCGAAAGAAGACGAAGGGCAAGGTGAGGATCCGGTCGGGATAGGCAGTTTCATGTCCTCGCTACTGCTAGCGAGTGCTTACCCTGCGAGCCCTTGGCAATTTCTTCTTTTACTCTCCTTACGATAGAAGGATCGTCTAACAGAGAGAGGGGCTTTAGAACGTGCCTGATCTCTATTAGCAATTCATATACTTCCGCATCGCGGACAGCTAATCGACCTAATGCCCTTTGGAAATTGAGGCGATCCTCCAAGTCTGCTGGGCGTTCGCCGGTGGTTTCCTGGTAAATGAAATCAGGAATGGCCGACATAGCCCAGGGATCCGCAATCAACGTCTCAGCTTTGGCTAGAAAAGTTGGCGCCAGTGTGGCGAGCGAATTTCCATCCAATGTCCGAAGCAAATCAAACAGCAGGTTGGCTTCTTGCAAGGCCACGGTCATGCCTTGGCCGTAAACGGGATTAAACCGACAAATAGCATCTCCAATCGGAAGTAGCCCACTAGGAAAATCAGGAACTCGCGCGTAATGTCGCCATCTGCTTTCGGCAAAAGAAAACGGAGTTATTCCGGTGAGACGTTTTGCATTTTTGATCGCATTATAAACGCTCAGCGTCGGGAGCGTCCGGGCATAGCTCATAAACTCATCACCATTGATGGGTGGAATATCGTTACCCCTCCCTATTAATACGACTTGGTACCGATTGTTTTCTGCCGGAACGATCAGGCCGCCACGACTTTGGTCGGGCGCATCGGGAAAAGTGAAAACACCTTTGTAATCATTCGTAATGTCTACATGCTCGAAAAGCGCGCTGGCGTAACGAGTATTTACGCCGATGCTCGTCACCGCTGGCGGCCTTCGATCAGTCGTTTTCAGGAATTCCAACGTTAAGGAGCCATTTCCGGATGCATCCACGATGAGATCTGATTCGAGTGTTTTGCGGTTGCCGTCAGGCGTTTCATAACGAATTCCCGTGGCGGCGAGGACCTGCGCTTCGCTCATGATATTCAGGACTCGGCATCCAGGTCGTACTTTTAGATTCCCTATGCGCTCGACCTGCCGTCTCAGCGTGCGCTCAATCAGTGGCCGAGACATCGCGTAGGTCGGCCAAGTTAGTTTAATTCTCGGCCAAACATCCTGATCAGGGACCTCATAGAGCATATCGAACCCCGGTTCCATCGGTTCAGCTCCGGCTCGCACTAGCTCATTGCCAAAACCAGGAAACAGATTCTCTAGCGCTTTTAGCCCGCCTCCTAGCAGGACGTGCGCGTGTTTACCTTGAGGGACACCGGGGCGTGGGGCGGCCTCATCTGGTAACTCATCGCGATCCAGAATGATCACTTCATCGAAGTAATCGGCCAGCACACGAGCAGCCGATAATCCACCCAATCCTGCACCAACTACTACAGCTCGCTGGCCAAGAAAGGAATTCTTAGAAGTTGATTCTCGCTCCATATCTTCGGTTTTCTGGATCATAGTGATAACTAACTTTTGCTTCTTTAAATCGAGCCCAACTAACCAACAGAAACCCGGTAAGCCCTCGCCAGGTTTGTCCTAACTGCGGGAATCGTCAGGTCGACTTCGTGGCGTCCGGTTGACTACTTTTTGACGGAGCGGTTATAGCCCCCGGAGAAACTCAAGCATCGCTTCGTTTACCTCCTGCGGCCGCTCTTGCTGAGTCCAATGGCCGCATCCCGGCAGAAGCAGGGTCTTTTGAAGTTTGGGCACGTTTTTCGGTAAATTTGCGATTACCTGATCCATTCCGCGGAACGCCAGCACCAGGTCGCGGTCGCCGGCAATCAGGAGCGCCGGTACGGTGATCTTCAGTCCCGCAAAAGGCGCCATCAGTTCCCAATTCCGATCAATATTGCGGTACCAGTTTAGACCGCCGCGATAGCCGGTTTGCTTAAATTGATCCGCATAGATCTCAACATCGGCTTCGGTGAGCCACGAGGGTAATGAGGTCGGATTTACCCAATCCACCATCATACCACCTTTCCGTGGTACCATAAAAACGTGCCCTGCCTGCTCGGGTTTGATAGCAGGACGAGGAGCATCGCCAGAGGCTCCGTAAAGAAACGCGCGCATAGTAAACCGCACGTCGTGTTCGAGATCCGCTTCAGCGACTCCTGGAGCCTGGAAATAGCTTTGATAGAATACGGTGTCATCGGTCTGCGGAAAAAATTTGCTGGGATAGTCAGGGGTCCGGGGAATGAAAGGAACACTCAAACCGATCACAGCACGGAAACGATCGGGACGGAGCAGAGCGGCATGCCAGGCAACCGGAGCTCCCCAATCATGGCCCGCGATCACTGCCGTTTCGTGGCCCAAGGCATCAAGCACCCCCACCATATCACCGACCAAGTGAAGAAGTGTGTATTGGTCGATCGCCTCTGGCCGATCCGTCTGACCGTAGCCGCGCATATCGGGGGCCACAGCGCGGAAACCTGCTGCCGACAACGCTGAAAGCTGGTGACGCCAGGAGTACCACGATTCTGGAAACCCGTGGCAAAGAAGCACCAGCGGACCTTCCCCTTGCTCAGCCAGATGCATTCGAATACTGTTCGTTTCGACGAACCGATGCGTTGGTCCCCTCGAATGACTGTCGTGTTCTTTATCAACCATCTGGAGGCATTAAACAGCAAAGACACGTAGGCCCGGGCCCTTTTTAACCAATTGCCGTAATCATGGTCCGAACCGCCGCATCCTCTTTTTATCTACTGCGGATGGTCTCATCCAAGATGACGAGTCGCGCGCTCTGCTCTTCAAGGACGCGAGCATAGTGACGCGAACAGTTCACATAACCTGAAGTCAATCGAGACAGCGAATACGCCAACTAAAGCAAAAAGGGTCCTGTCTCTAAAGTCTTGCAGTCTCTTTACCTCTAACTCTGATTGGCCCGCGTGCATGATCTCCTGGAGCCCCAGAACCAGCAATCGTTACATCTAAGCAACATGATGTTTACACAGCAAACAATGCGGGGACGAACCATAACCAATAAAATATTGGCCAAGGTAACCCAACATTTAACACTATTGAGATTCTTTTTGACTTTTTCCCTTTGGCTGATCCCATCTCTCCTGACGGCGGGCCAGCCTCAAATTGAGGTGCAACAGATTCTGCAGACGGCACAATCGTGGGATGGCGTTAACTACCAAAGCTATCCTACTGGGCTGCCACAGTTGACAGTGCTCAGGATCAAGATTCCGCCTAACACAACTTTGCATTGGCATCATCACTCGATGATCAGCGTTGGTTATGTGCTATCCGGGGAACTCACGCTGGAAAAGAAAGCGACCGGCGAGCGCACGATTTTACATTCAGGGGAAGCGTTAGGAGAAACTGTCCAGACAACGGTTCGAGGTTTCACTACGAAAGAACCGGTCGAGCTGGTTGTTTTCTACGCCGGACTGGTTGGGCTCCCGATTACCACCAATGATGAGTGACGGAGTGAACTCTGCCAATGATCTAAACGACAGCTTTCTCAGCGCGGTCCGGCAACTGGGATAACCAATACGGCAATTGACACGATGAATGGCCGGCTTCCCAAAGCTTGGTCTCTATTCCCGAATGGAGCTAAGGCAAATGATTGTATGGAAGACGGAAACAGCCGTGAAATTCACCCCTCTGCTGTTTATTCTCGCGTATGCGATGACCGCATCTGCATCGGATTCGCCGGACACGCGTAAAATTACCGACCCGAAATCAATCGTGTCGAGCGCGGATAAGGGCGTTGTCTCGCTTTCCGTGGATGATCTTTTCTACACTCGCTCCATAGATGCCGGCGCATGGTCGCCCAACGGAAATGAGGTCGTCTTCATCACCAACCTAACCGGGCGCAACAACCTTTGGAAGGTCAGCTCCGATGGCGGCTGGCCTGTCCAGCTCAGCCAGTCTGACGATCGCCAATCCGGCGCTGCGTGGGCTCCGGACGGAAAGTGGATCGTCTTCCAATCAGATCAAGCTGGCAATGAAATGTACGATATTTACGCTGTCCCCAGCAATGGGGGCACGGTGGTCAACCTCACCAACACGCCCGATATCTCCGAAACTAACGCGGCATGGTCACCAGACGGAAAGTCGCTGGCGATCGAGTACAAACCGAAGACGTCTCCTGCCACCGATATCGCCATTCTCGACTGGAGCACACATGCCGTGCGCAACCTGACCCGGGAAAAGACCGAGGATCACAGTTGGGCCAGGATCATCTGGAGTCCCGACGGAAAATCCATCTACTCCATGCGGTCGAATGCGGTCGACACTGACACAGACGTCTATCGCATCGATCCCGCAACTGGGGTCCAGGAGAATTTGACACCTCACGAGGGCGAGCGCCGCACGATCGCGTCCTCCATTTCGCCCGATGGCCGCACGCTGCTCGTATCTTCGGACAGGTCGGTCGGCTACAAGAACGTAGCCGAAATTGACGTCGCCACAAAGAACCTCACCTGGGTAACCGACCTGAAATGGGAAGCAAACTCAGGAGATTTTTCTCCGGACGGCAAACAATTCACATATGAAGTAAATGAAGACGGACGCATCGATACCTATCTCGTCGATAGCGCCACGCGCCACGGAAGCAAGATCAATCTTGGATCCGGACTGAACAGCTACTTCGGACACCCGATGCAGTTTGCGCGTCAGGGCGGACGTCTGCTGGTTGAGCACCAGAGTTCAACGCAGCCGAGCGACTTGTGGGTCTACGACATCACAAGGCAGGAGCCCCGTCAGTTAACGTTTTCCGCGATTGCCAGCCTGACAGCAACGGAGATTCCTCCTTCGCAACTGGTGTGCTATCGCAGCTTCGACGGAAAAATCATCAGCGCGTTTATGTGGCTACCGTTTAATTTGAGGCGCGACGGGTCGAATCCGGCAATTGTGCTTCCTCACGGCGGACCCACATGGCAGCTCACCGATTTTTTTAATCGCACGGTCATTGCGTTGGTCACGCATGGCTACATATGCATCGCGCCGAATGTTCGAGGTTCGACCGGCTACGGCATGGATTTTCAAAAAGCCAATGTGAAGGATTTGGGCGGCGGCGATTTACAGGATGAAGTCTACGGCGCGAAGTTCTTGGAAGCCACTGGCTACGTTGACTCGAAGAGGATCGGAATCACCGGCGGCTCCTACGGCGGCTACCTGACACTGATGGCCATCGGGAAAACGCCGGACATGTGGGCAGCAGCAGTCGAAGACTACGGCATCATCAACTGGTTCACCTTGTTGGAGCACGAAGATCCAGCACTGCAGCAATACGAAAGATCCTTGCTGGGTGATCCGGAAAAAGATCGCGCGATTTACGACGCGGCTTCGCCGCTCACCTATATCAACCAAGCGAGAGCGCCGCTGTTGGTGCTGCAGGGTGACAACGATATACGCGTGCCGAAAGAGGAAGCCGAGCAGGTAGTGAAAACTTTGCGGGATGCGGGCAAGACCGTAGAGGCGCATTATTACGCAAACGAAGGTCATGGATTCGCGAAACGCGAAAATCAGATCGACGCTATTAGTCGTACGATCGATTTCTTTGATCGTTACCTGAAGGACTCGCAATGAAATTCTCCAAGAGCAGCGTGTAAATCACTCTCGTCGTGAAAATTGCCTTTATATCGCCGCCGATACCTGGACACCTCAACCCAATGACTACGTTGTCGCGAAAGGTTCAGTCGCGCGGCCATGATGTCGTGTTCATTAGCCTGCCGGATGGTGAGGCTGCGGTTCGAGCAGCTGGATTAGCGTTTCTCCCCTGTGGAAAAAAGGAGTATCCGCTCGGATCGCTCAAAGAACGTCTCCGCTGGCTCAGCAAGCTCCAAGGAGAAGAAGCGCTGCAGGCTACGCTGCAGAATGTCGCGGTCAGAACAGAAGCGATGTTAAATTCGTTGCCTGCGATACTAACTGCGGCCGAGGTAGACGCGGTCGTGGTCGACACCGTTCTGTACCGGTTACCGTTGATCAGCCCGGTGTTGCCGCCCGGATCGCTGAGAAGAAGACCGGACTGTTCGTGCCGCTAAAGGAGCTGAACGTCTCGCGCCTTTCCCTTCTTCTTGATCATGTGCTCAACGACCCTATCTATCGCGACAATGCGCGCTACATCCAGGAATCGATTGGCGAAACTGATGGACTTTCTAAAGCAGCCGATTTGCTGGAACGCGCTTTCGATGCGCCGTAGAAGATCAGCCGGTCCTCGCAGGCTAATCGATAGCATTCGGCGGCGTAACCGTACCAGCGCGTGAACCCGCGGGCGTTTCCGCGCTGACCAGCAGGGACCCAATCGTCGCGGCGTTCTCGAAACCTTCTTGCCGCAGGCCCGAACTCTTCACCCCCTAGGCTACTCCAGCGATTGCTCGGCTGGGTCGCTAAAGATTACTCGTTCGGACCATTTGATTTGAGTCTCGCCACATTAGCTTGGCAAACCAGGCCTCTGGCTAACGCCAGAGACACATTCGCGAAGGCCAGAATGAAAACAGTTACAATCGAGCACGCGTCAGAAGCTGGTCAGCAGATTCGGGGATTCCGAGCCTGGCAGGATTTTGCCAAGGCCAATTTCCCTTGGGCGGAAACAGCCGACTGCAAGGATGGCGAATTTAGGGCTAATGTAAAAGTGCGATCGTTCGGCGACTGCCGCCTATCGATGATCAAGGCAGACGATTACCGGGTGGTTAGGACTGAGCATGGCGTGCGAAGGGCCAACGCTGAATGTCTAAAGGTTATGTGGCTGCAGCACGGGACCATGGCGGTTGAGCAAGACGGCCGCAGCGGCCGGCTAGTGCCGGGGATGGCTGCAATCTGCGACACCGGTCGGCCCTATCGGCTATGGCTGGCCCAAGACATCCAGATCGTTCTGCTCGCCTTGCCCTATACAGCGGTTCCTGGCTGGGATCGGCTGAGCCAAAAGGTCTGCGGCGCTGCGCTGGCGGATCGCTCGAGTCTGCGGGCGGGCCTTGCAGCCTTGCTGGCCTTGCTCGACGAGCCCTGTACGTCGGCATCGGCCGCGAACGATGCCGATCCAATTTTGCACGCGGTGCAATGGATGCTTTCCGCATCGCTGCACCAACCGGCTGCTCCCGGCAAGCGAGCGCCATCCCCGCTAAAGCTGGACCTCGCTTACCAGTATATTCTTTCGCACATCGACGACCCGGCGCTAAGTCCGGACGAACTTGCATACGCCTTGCACATGTCGCGCCGCAAGCTCTATCAAATCTTCAAGGAACAACAGCTCACTCCAAGCCGGTACATTCGAGACGTCCGGCTGAATGCCATAGCTCAGGCGCTCAGGTCTACACGCGACACGCGTCGAGGCATCCTTGAAATCGCTCTCGATTACGGCTTCAGCGACAGCGCAAGCTTTAGCCGCGCATTCAAAGCAGCATTTGGACTGAGCCCAAGCGCGTGGCGTCAGCGAGAAAGCACCGAGGCCATCTCTGTAGAACATTTGATCGGGCCAATCGAGCGAGCCGCGTGAGCCTGAGTGCGTTCCATCCACGACTGAAATTCCTGAACATGAAGTTCGATCAGTCGATAGCACGTTTCTGATTCCTGTTTACGGACCGCTAGTGTCCGCTCAGCTATATTCTGTAGCGAGTCAAGGTCGTATAGATAAATCCCGTCCAATTTCTGAACCGCCGAGTCGATATCTCGGGGCATCGCCAGGTCGATCATAAAGAGCGGACGGTTCCAGCGAGCTCGCCAGAATGTCGCTAACTTATCCAAGGTGATAATCGGGTGCGGAGCCGCCGTCGAACTGACCAATATATCCAGGTCCCGGAACTCCCAATCATCAAAATGAATGGCGCGTCCGCCAATAACTGTGGCCAAAGCCTGGGCTCGCTCAAAAGAGCGATTGGATACAAAGATTTGTTCTGCTCCACGAGACCGAAAAGCTTTGGCGGTCTTTTCACTAGTTTCACCCGCCCCGATAATCATGATCTTACGCCCATTTAGATCTCCAAATATTTGTTCTGCCAAATCTACCGCTATGGAGCCGACTGAGACACTGCCACGTGTGATCGCGGTGGACGAGCGGACCTGTTTACCTACTTGAAATGATTTTTGAAAAAGTCGATTCAGAAATCTGCCCGCCGTTCGTGCGCCAGTCGCATATTGGTAAGCTCGTTTGATCTGACCAAAAATTTCCGTTTCCCCAACAACCATTGATTCCAGACCAGAAGCGACCCGAAATAGGTGACGAACACACTCATTAGCACATAGGCGAAACAGATGAATTTCGTCCTCGGCTCGGAAATCTCGATAAAAGTTCTCGAAGAAAGCCGGCGCCGAGCTGTCCGCGAACTCTCCGGTGACATAAAATTCTGTGCGATTGCAAGTCGAGACAATGACGCCCTCGGTGACTCCCGGTACCGCCTTTAGCTGCGCCAACGTTGTGGGTAACGCGGACTGCGAAATAGCGAATCTCTCGCGCACGTCAACTGCCGCTGTCCGGTGGCTAAGGCCAAAACAAAATATGCTCATTTCAAAGCCACTATGTCGCCGCCAATGGAACCGGTGCCGTCGCCTGCTCTACCGAAACGGTTGTCGCCCGCGCCCGAATCCCTCGCCAATAACGCTGCGGAATCAAACCCAGTCCCGTGATGACGAGTTGGCTGGCAATGAAGACGAGGAGCACGCCGAAAGCCTGATCCATGAAACCGTAGGAATGAAGTCCAACCCCAAGCATGTTAACACCAAACCAAGAGAGACTGGTGATAATGTTGCCAAACACGCTCATGACGGCGATTCCCCTCTCCCGCACATAGCCGCCCCACCTGGCATGTAAAATAATCGCGTTCCAAAGAACGATTAACACCGCTCCGTTTTCTTTTGGATCCCAGCCCCAAAACCGTCCCCAAGCCTGGTCGGCCCAAATACCTCCCAAGATTGTTCCAACCAAGCTGAATAGAGTGGCAAAACACACAACCCCATAGGTCATCCGGTTAAGCGTTTTCGCCAAATCCGCCGAAAAAGAGCGCGAAACTAAACCCCGCACAATAAAGATGATTCCGAGTAGGCCAGCGAGAAAGGTTGCGGAGTACCCCAAGGTTACAACTACAACATGGGTAGCCAGCCAGACATTGGTATCAAGGACGGCGCGCAACATCTCTAGCGTATCGCCATCGAGTTGGAGATTGTAAGCAATCAACAATGTCGTAAAGCCGGCCGCTGAAGCGCACAGGCTGGCCACACCAGTGCGGTACATGCGTTCGAGGAAAAGGCAGAGAAAGACGACTCCCCAGCCTACAAAGATCGATGAGCTGTAAAGGTTAGTAACCGGCGGACGCCCTTGAAGGTACATACGGGTAAGGAGAGCAGCAGTATGAATCACGAAAGCACCTACCAAAAGAATGATGGCAATTTTTCCAAATGTTTTCGGCCAGAACAGCCAGGATAAAAGGGCGCATACAAACACCGCCAGATAAAGCACCATCGCCTGAAGAAATGGCGAAGCGTAATTAAAGAGAAATTCGATACGAGGTCGAGTCAACTCAGTTGGAGTCGTTCTTTCTAGATAAGACTGGTAGTCGTGAAGCACCGAGTTGAATGCGTGAGCATCCCCTTTGCGATAATCGGAGACTAGCTGCGAATAAGCCAGCACCGGATAGCTGATTGTCCCGGTGCCGATCGAGCCCAGCAAAGCATCTCCGAGCTGTTGCCAGCGATCGGTTTCGTTCGTTGCCTGAGGATTAGGAAACGCGTAAGCATATTTCACCTGGGCAACACTTTGGTAGCGTTGAGTAAATTGGATAATGCCTTGGAACGCATCTTGATCGAATGGTCTTCCTGCGGAACGCGCTCGCACCGATTGCAGTCCTGGACCAATAAACGATGCGAATGTATCGACTTCCTTGGCAAAATCAGCCGAGCCTTCCACTTGAATACTGCTCTTCAGCCGAAGGTAGATGAGCAAGGCATCTCGCAATTTCACTATCTCACGCTGAAACGGATTTCGGGTCTGACTCTCGACTTGGCCGGCCAGCGCTGACTGATCTTCAATCTTAGTTAGTGATCCTTTAAGATCATTGAAGGAATAAAGCGTTTCCTTTCGATCACTGAATCCGATCAGATCCAGTACTTCCGGATTATTAATATAAAATACCTTTGCCGAATCCGCACGCTCAGGCGTTATCAGCACTTCGAGTAACCATTCAGCCGGCTGCCGCACCTTCCCGTCACTGGTCCGGTAGGAACCGAAGTGATTCAGCGCTAAAAGCGATATTCTAGCCAATGTGTCCATTGGCATGACTCTGCCGCCGACCAAGACCGGTAAACGAGCGAAACTATCAGTGTCCAAACCGGATGCTGGTTTTGGCGGTAGCATTTTTGCTACCGCCCAGCCGATAAGACAAAGACCGATGAACCAGGGAGACAGCTTTTTCATCTGAAAGCAACGACTCGACTTCTGACTAAAAAACGGGGAGAGCTGAAGAATCAGCTCTCCCCGTTCGAATCACTCAGAGACAGGGTTCGGCTTGGTGTATCCGTCGCTCAGGGTCGTGAGGAAGTTCACGAGATCCTGCTCCTGCTGCGCGGTGAGTTGGAGATTGCCAACCTGACCGTTCGATGCCGTTTGATTAGTCGCTTGGGACGGCGGGACTCCCGCGACATTCTGCACATTGTCAAGAACCTCGGGCGGCGAGAAGAGCGACGTGTAACCGGCCGGAGGGCCTTTACGGAGGTCAAAAGCTACTTCCTGCCCGCTGGCGTTCTCAGCGATGTTTCGCTGGTTGTAAAAATGGACTACCTCCTGGAGACTCTTGAAGACGCCATTGTGCATGTAAGCCTTCACAAAGCCTGGGCTGGGTCGTTTGTCTGAGTCACGCGTACTCGGGGATTTAAATAGTCCCCGGTATTGAACCATATCGCCCGGAACCTGATTGTAGAATCGGGTTCCGTCAGGCGCCGGATTAGGGTTGGCGCCCAAACCGTAATCGATGTAGTTCGTCCCTTGTGGATTATACCCGTGAGGATTGGTCACCGGGTCAGTCTCCTGGTAGAAGGGATTCAGCGGGTTCTTCGGGACGCCGATATTTGCGTAGCAGTACATGGTAAAGGTGTCTTTCCCTTTCGTGGCTTGCATTACGCCGGGGAGCGCTGCTGAGGAGTGGCATTGAAAACATTGCGCCTGCCCGAAATATAATTTCCTTCCGCGTTCCTCCGATGCGCTCAGCGTGTATAAGTTCTTTGCCGGCACTCCGTATTTGGAAGCGTCATACTTGGAACTGAACGCGTTCTCTTCTCCCGAAGACTCATACGCGGCCACAGCCAAAGCGAAAAGGTCGTAGATTTGTTGTGGCGTGTATTTCGAGAAGGCATCCTGACCATAGACCTTCAGGAAGAGGTTAGTATAGGGCCGGCTTTTAAGCTTCTCAGCGAGCAGCGGCGAATACCCGCCCTGGATAGGCGGATAAGGTCCCACCGGCGTATTGTTCATCTCGTTTGGATTGAGAGGCGGCTGCTTCGCCTGACCGGAAAGGTCCGGGACCCGACCATCCCAGAAATCGCCACCTACCCAAACCGCTTTGGTGGCGTTAAACACTGGGCCCACGGGAGAAAACGCAGCGTAGGCATAACTCTGGGGTTTGCGGTTCCCGAACCGGCCGGGCACAACGCCGGGCTGCTCCCCTCCGAACTCGTTAACTGTTGAGTCGGGCCCCGTAAAGCCCGTCTCGGGGGAATGACAAGTCGCGCAGGCGTAACCTGGGGGATTTGACAGCGTGTGGTCATAAAGCATGAACTTGCCGAGTTGCTCTACCGTGGTGAGTTTGATCTCATTCGGCGGCATCTTTGTCGGGGGAAGCGGCCCGGCAATAGCATTTGTTGTAATCGAGCCCGCGCTTTGGGCTAAGGCAGTTGAACAGACGATAGACGTTCCCAGGATCACTCCCCATATCGCTGAGAGCGTCGTTTTGGCTTCACGCATAGGTTTACTCATTTATCTGTAAGTGCCGATTTGGCCTTGTATGATGGATTTGCTTTTCATGTTCATGAGCTCTAGATCTGACGCCGCTCGAACCAACTGATTTGGGTCGGCCATGAACTCCGAACGCACTTTTAGCACACCCCTAAGCGCTTGCTTGACATCGCGTGCACGTTCGGTTGACATCTTGTGCATTGATACAAATACGACTTGGATGGCTGGCGCTTTGTTGTTCCAATTGCCGCGATGTTCGTCCCAAACGCCTTTAATCAAATTGAAGGGCTCTTAATGCTAAGCCAACGGGATGCGTTCGCGCCTCAGGCTAACGCCGCCCGCCTGTCTTGGTAGAATTTCTGCATCGCGGAGTTTGCCGCGACTGTTGTCTCCAATCGGTTAAGAAACTCGGCTGCCTGGTGACCTGGTAGTGCAGCGAGCAAAAGACCGTCCGTGATCTGCGTGAACGTGCGCATGCCCATGCAACCAAGCGATAACGTGGGTTGTCCCCGTTCGAGAGCAAGGGGTATGACGGCACAGGCGGGCCGCCCGGAAGGTGCGGGCGAAACTATTTCTGACCACTTGCTGCTCCCGGCAGCTTCACTGAAAATCATCGATTGCGTTGGGGTCAACCACAGAAGGATAATATCTGGTGCAATGGGAAAGTCCTTCAGAGGACCGTAGACGATCCCCTTCTTGGCCTTCTTCATAGAGGGAATTCTTGGCACCTCGTCTGCAGTAAGGTAATCGCAATCGCCCATCATCCTGGCAACGGTCAGCAGCTCGGCTTGGATCGCGGTTGGCAACTCAAACCCCATAACCATCGCTCCAACCGGGCAGTTAAAATGTCGCTCGGCAGGAGCGTAGAAGATTCGCTCCTCCGCTTGACGCCAGAAGGCACATGACGAAGGCACTTCCTCAACGGTCTGATTAATTCCTTGAGGTGGCTCATCTACAAAGGCGAGTGCAATCGATTGATGACTCAGTCCCAGACCGGCTCCGATACCTTTAGCAAGTTCGCTGAAGCTCATATCCATCGCTTTTCAATCATGATCGGATTCAAGTTCCGTCGGGCCCGCGATCCAGTCCGGAAACGGGTCCGGCCATCGGGCAGCCCATTTTGCCGGGCCATAAGCCATCTCGCGATCGTTGCTAAAGGCTTTGTTCCCTGTTTCTGGCGGAACCCGAAGAGTTTGGGTTGACCCGAATCCTTTAGCGGAGCCTGCACGACACTGCGGATCGAGACAACTTGGCCGCTTATTGGTATAGCCAGACACAATTGAGAGTTCATTATCGATTTATAACTCGATACTTGACTCTCATTTCTCGTCAAGTAGGAACTTTCTTTGATGGCGTACTCGACCCGGCAGCGGACTGCAGTTTGGAAGGTGTTAGAAGAAGCAGATCGCCCCCTGACCCCTCATGAAATCCAGGATGCAGCGAAGTCTTTGGTCCCGTCTCTTGGGATGGCAACGGTCTATCGCTGTCTAAAGGAACTAACGCGCGACGGTAACGCCAGGTTGGTCGAGCTACAGGGCGCTCCGCCCCACTACGAAAGTTCAAAACGACCTCATCACCATTTTTTCTTCTGCAAACAGTGCCGTCGACTATTCGATTTGATCGGGTGTGCTGGCGGCATTATGCGAATGGCGCCAAACGGATTTGAGGTCGAGCGTCACGAAATTGTTCTCTACGGAAGCTGCGACGCCTGTCGCCCCACCAAGCACTTCGATCAGGGACACCCGAAGGGTCACAACCGGGCCAACAAAACGATCCGTTGAACGGTCAGCTTCATTTGTAAGCGATCACTCGCTCGCACCAGCACGCGATCCGGGCGAGTTTGAAATCTTCCCGGTAGGCGCCGGTAAGTTGTATACCAAGCGGGAGTCGAGCGGGCCCAAATCCTGCAGGCAGCGTAATCGCTGGAAGACCGAGGAAAGTCCAAGGAGTACAGAAGGCGGCGTCACCAGTATCGCTCAATCCGGCGGGAGCCTCGCCGAATGCGGGAACAGTTAAAACCACATCGATTCCAGTGAAAACGTCTGCAAAGGATTTGCGCAACCGCTCCTGCTGCTCTCGGGCCGAAGCGTAAACGCCTTCGTTAGTCCTCTGGCCGTTTGCAACCAAATCTTTAAGGTGATCGCTGACTTTATCGGGAGCACGCGCGACGAGATCAGAATGGATCAAGGCAGCTTCGTAGGAGAGGATTGTGTTAGCGAGAACCCAGATCCGCTCGAGATTTTCAGGCCAATCTTTCGTCTCAATCGTCGCTCCTGCTGCCACGAACTTTTTTGCTATGGTGTCGAGGAGGTCGCGTTGGGCTGGATGGACACGCTCCCAAAACGGAGGGAGCATGATCAACATGCGGGGAGGACCCAATGGAGTCACCCCGGTTGCAAGATCGAAGGTTAATGACGGCAGTGGTGAACTCGCCGGATCCAGCGGATCTGATACTGAGGTCACGCTTAAGGCAAGCGTTACATCGTCAACCTTGCGGGCGAAAAATCCAACGTGGTCAAGAGAGCTGGCGAGTGGATGGACACCGGTGCGCGAAACCGAGCCGAAACTTGGTTTAAAGCCAACAACGCCGCAGAAAGCGGCAGGGCGTATCACGGAACCAAGGGTTTGGGTTCCAAGCGCAAGCGGAACGAAGCCAGCGGCGACAGCAGCCGCCGAACCGCTGGACGAGCCGCCCGGCGTATGATTATGATTCCATGGATTGACGGTCCGAGTGGGACTCCGCCACGCAAACTCAGTGGTAGCTGTCTTGCCAAACACTGAGGCACCGAGCTCTTTAAGTCGACGAACGACCCACGCATCTTTTTCGGGAACATGGTTCTCGTAAGCCAGAGATCCATAGCCAGTTGGCAGCCCGGCCGTATCGATAATATCCTTTATACCAACAGGAATACCAGAGAGCGCCAATGCTCTATCGAACGGACCCGGTTCAATCTCCGCCGGGAGATGCGAGAATGCCCGAATCTTTGGTTCGAGCGTTCGATTCCGATTGCGCAATTCAGTCAGGTATTCAGCCGGGGTAAAGGATCCGGCCTTGAAAAGCCTAAGAATTTCAAGCACGCCAAGCTGGAATAGATTCGTTATGGCCATGGTTCGAGTATTTCCGCTCCTCCCGTCACGTCAATTGCTCAAGCGACCGTCTGTCCACCTGAGCGCGGCTACCGTAAGCGCTGGACGCCCGCCGCAAAGGCGGTAGAGCTCCCCTCAACGGTGGCTAGGCAGCTCCGATAACCGGAACCGCCGGGATAGCTCCGGACGATTCTCGTCCAACTCCGAATTGCTTTCGCAGAGGAATACAAATAGTAACGGTTGTGCCCTCTCCAATGTGGCTACGCACTTCCAACCGAAACGAGCGTCCGAACAATCCTTGCAAACGCCGGCGTAACAGTACCAGCGCGTGAACCCGCGGGCGTTCTGCGAAGAAAAGCCGTTCGACTTCTGTCAAAGCCACACCTTGCCCGTCATCGGTCACGCTCATCTCTAGCCACGGTCCAGTAGCCCGGACCACCAGGCGGAGCCGCCCGGCCCCCGGCGAAGAGTGAAGCCCATGCTGGATCGCGTTCTCTACTAACGGCTGGAAGGAGAAAGGCGGCACCAGAACCTTCAACAAACCTGGACCGATTGTCTGCTCCACTTTCAATCGGACACCAAATCGAAGTAATTCGATGTCTAAATAAGCAGACACGACCGCCAGTTCTTCCTCCAAGGGGACAAGTGCTCGTTCCGGTTGAGCGAAACTGGCCTGCAGAAATTGGCGTAATCGCCCTGTCGCCCGGGGCACTTCTCGGGGTGCAACTGTCGCCAGCGCCGCCAGCGCATTCAGAGCGTTGAACAGAAAATGTGGATTCATGCGCGTTTGCATAGCGCGGATCTCAGCCGAAGCCCCTGCTCGGATTTGATCGTCACGGTCACGTACCCGCGCGATGATAGTCAGAATCAAGGCCGTGCCTAACCCTTGCAGCAGAGGAGCGCTGCCGATCTCCTCGATCGCCTGGGTTGCCGCGCGCGAACGAGAAGCGACCATGACGAGAAGGCCACTCCGCAGCAACGACACTCCCAAAGTCAGGCAGAATCCGGTTAAGGGATGTTGGGCTAGCTTCGGGCGCCAACGGTATAGCCACCCTCCCGCTAAGCCGGCGCCCAACATAGCAGGAGCGATCGAGCCTAACGGCAGCCCATGATGCTCGACAGCTAACCAAGTGACAAAGAGGGCCACCCCGAGTCCCACCCAAGGCCCGGCCACCAGGCCAGCTGCACACGCGGCCACAACACGTTCGTTGAGCAAGCCCGCGTGCGAGACCGTGACCTCTTCGACGAGGCCGAGGATCAGAAACACCAGCAGAGCGGTTCCTTGATCGCGCCTCGATAGCAACGAAAGCTCCGGCCGTTGAAGGCCCGGCACGAGGGTGAGCGCGAACGCTACCGTCACCAATACACAAACTTCATTGAAAATCGTATCCATCGAAAAAACGCCGGAATCGATCGTTGAAGAAGAATCTCGGGGGAACGATAGAACTGCTAATCGCTTAGGGTCGGGCCGTCGATCCGACCGTTTTTATGGCAGCTGATTTTCGCCGCCGCAGCAAGTCATGCGGCGTCAAACGCGCGTATTCAGAGTACCCGCCCAGCTCGATGATGAACTCAATCGACTCGGCCCGGAAATGTGATTCTTGGGCCTCAATCGCTCGGCCATCCTCGAGGTAGGTGACCCCGTGCACCAGCATAACCGGTTCGCCGATTTGAACGCCGAGAATGCCGGCATCAAGCTTGGAAGCCAAGATTGCTCTTAAGGACTGGTGAGCAGCGGCGATCTTATGACCGTACTTTTTAAACAGAACCAAGTACAATGAACCTTTAACGTCTTCCCGCTTCAGATCCGGGCATTGGGCAGCAGGAATCCAGCTTCGTTCCAGAACTAAAGGTCCATCATCGGCATATCGAACTCGCTCAAAGTGCAGCACCGGATCATTCTCGTTGATCCCAAGCTTGGCGGCGACCTCCTCGCTGGGCAGCGTACGGTTAAAATGGAGTACTTCCGTTCTGACTTTCATCCCCGCCGATAGAATGATTTGGGTGGTGCTTTTCACACCGAACATGTCTCTTGAAAACGGCTTGGATTTACCTTTGGCGACCAGGCCGCGGGGATTCACGTAAGTGCCTTTCCCCTGTTGACGGCGGATATAGCCTTCATTAACCAGCTTGGCGAGAGCCAGTCGCACCGTGGTCCGGCTGACGCCATAGAATTTCTGGAGCTGATCTTCGGTCGGTATCGAGTCACCCTGACTATATTCTCCGCGTACGATTTTATCGCAGATGGCCTCTCCCAGTTGATAGACCAGCGGGATATTTCCGCTTCGATCCAGGGGTTGCATTGTTATGTTGTTATAACGATATAATGTTGGGCTGTCTAGCGGAGATCTGTGCTTTTCTGACTGGCCCTTCCCCGCCGCATCCATTCGGGCAAGAAATCCGGCAACTTAAACAAAAATGAACGCATCTTTTTCAACCGGCCACAGATTGATGCGGATTGTGCATCGGAGTGATCCTCACTCGACATTTCTCGGTCGCGGGCTGGTGTCCTATCTTGGGTGGATGGTCAAGCGATTCACGCGCTCAGTCTTGGGCATTGGCGTAGGCAAGTTTGGCCAGGAGTCTTCCCAGCGACTAAGACCGCGAAATCATTCCTTTGTTCCGCACCGATTACCCAAGTAGCTTGAGCGATCGCCATGATTTATCGTAGATGACTACGCTCTTTGCGTTCGCTTTTTTTATCTGCAGTATCTGCACGGCCCTGGCAAACAATCGAGAGTTTGGGCGCCCACTTTTTCGAACTTTCACCGCCCACGACTATGGGGAGGTATACGAAATATATGCCGTGACGGAGGATGCTCAGGGTCGGATGCTGTTTGGCTGTCAAGACACTATTTTAGCATTTGACAATAATCGCTGGGAAGCGATTCCCGCGCCGGGAACAGGATTTATTAGATGGTTAAAGGTTGATGGCCGAGGAGTGGTCTGGTTCGGCAGTAGCACCCAGATCGGCTACCTGTCGAGAGTCGGTGGCAAATATCGTTTGGTTAAGGTTTACAAGGGCTCATTTGGCCCGCATTCCCAGGCCGTCGTGGCTGGTGGTCGGATCTATTTGAGTTCAGAAACCGGCCTGATCATTTGGGATAGCGGCCATATTTCTCAACAGCCGTGGTCGAGAGATATCATGGATCCCTCCTCCTTGGCGCTTGGTCACGGCAAGCTCCGGATCGGCGACCGGAATGGTTCCATCTATGAGCTCGATGGAGATCAATTCGACAAAATCGCGGAATCTCCTTCGACAGAGGCCGGCGAAATTCGAACGATTCTGGATTGTCCGATCGGCGATGGACTGGTTGTCAGATCGTCAGGGATTTTTCAGAAAACTAACGCGACGCTGGCACCGTGGAAAACCGATATCGATTCATTGCTAAAAAGTTCGGTGATATTCGATGCCAGATGGATCCTAGGCAAATATCTGGCCGTCTTGGTTCAAAATAGCGGCGTTTATCTGCTCGACCAGGAAGGTCACCTGGTCGAGAGCTTCACCGTTAGCACCGGTTTGCCGGAGGCCGGTTTTGAAGCAGTGGGCGAAGATCGCGATGGAGGACTCTGGGTTGCCACCGATACCGAAATTATCCGAATTCAGTGCGGAGTTGGGTATACGGAGTTTGACCACGAATTGGGATTGGCAAGAGGCTTTGTCAACGCCGTAGCCAGATATCAGGGAAAAGTCTACGCCGCCACCCAACATGGTGTCTACGTTCTGCAAGCGGACGAAGATGTGACCCAGTCCGCCCATTTCGTTCGGTTCGGCGGTCTGAGCGATCGCTTCTTCGGATTGACGGTTGGCGGCTCGACGGCTTATGCCATCAGCGAAGAGGGAGGCTACTCATTGGATCCCCCGAACGCTAGACTCAACCGAATCGGATCTGGCGGTGGGACGATCCTTCCCTCCCGGATTGATTCGATGAGGATCTTTCTCACTACCCTGGGCGGGTTGGAGTCGATTTATAACTCTAATGGCCAGGTGTTTTCCGAAGGTGTGCTTTCACAACTGCCTTACTTTTTTCAGGGAATGGCCGAGGATGAAGAGGGCGACCTGTTGCTTTGTTCTGAAAACGAAGGTTTTTATCGGATTCAATTGAAACCAGGCGCACATCCTTTATTCCGCGACGCTAAAATAGAGCGATTGTTGGACACACAGAACAAAATGCCGTCCGGTGAAGGGCCTATTTGTCAGTGGCAAGGGCAAATGTTGTTTGTCGGCGATGACCAGGTTTGGAAGCTGCAAGAGGGTACAGATCGGTTGGAGCCCTTTGCGTTGGCAGAAAAGAGTTTGCCCGGACGAATAATTAAAAGAATCAATGGTAGCCAACTGACAAACGATTATGTCTGGGTCTGCAGTCGTCCTCCCGATGCCGGCCCGGAGACGGGTCTTGAAGTCGGTAAACTCTACGCATCGGGACGCTACGAACCCCTTTCTCATGCGCTTTCGTATCCGTTAGGCGCTATAAATAATATTTGGGATGAGACCGTCGATGGAGAGCCGGTCGCGTGGATCGCCGGAGATTATGGGCTCATGCGCGTTCTGGTGGACCGGCCCACATTTAGCAAAAGGATTTTCGAGCTTTATGCCAGCAAAATCATGACCGCCGATGGAGCACCCATCTCTATCCAGGACGGGGAAGAGTTAATGCTCAAATATGATGATCGGGATTTCCAAATTCACTTCGGCACGGATCGCTTCAGTGTCGGTGACGAGCTCTACTATGAGGCGAGGTTACAAGGAACGACCGATCATCGGGTCGCGGTGACGGGGGTAGGGGTTTGGCGGTCGGGTGCACTCAATGAGGGGCATTATCTGCTCCAGGTGCAGGCCAGAGACAGCGACGGAAACGAGAGCAAGAAGTATACGCTAGCTTTCATCATCGCTCCGCCCTGGTATCGCACGATCTGGATGGACATGGTTTGGGGGTTGTTGATCATTCTTGCTTTCTATCTCTTTAATCTATGGCGGACGTGGCAGTTGAGGTTACGCGAACGGGAGCTGGTGCAAACTGTCGACCTGCGCACCCGAGAATTACGAGAACATGACGTCCAGCTTCAAAATGCCAAAGAGGCCGCGGAGTTAGCGCGAGAAAACGCAGAAACCGCGAATCGCGCGAAAACCGCTTTCTTGGCCAACATGAGTCATGAACTTCGGACGCCGATCAATAGTATCCTTGGTTACGCGCAGATTCTGCTTCGGCGCTCGGACCTCAGCAACGAGGTAAAAGCAAAACTAGCGACCACCCTCTCCAGCGGAGAACATCTGCTCGAAATGATCAATGAAGTGTTAGATCTCTCCCGAGTTGAATCCGGAAAAGTGTCGATCACCTGGCGAGCTTTAGAGGTGCCCAGGTTCATTGCTGGAATCGTAGACGAATTTCAGTTGCGAGCCGCTGCCAGGAATCTGCGTTTTATTCACGAGATCGAAGGCGTCTTGCCGGAGTGGATCGAAACGGATCCCCTCCGCTTACGGCAGGTCCTCTACAATCTGCTGGGGAACGCAATGAAATTCACGCCTCAGGGAGAGGTGACCTTCCGGATATGTGTGAATTCCCAGCGGCTTGGCTTCGAAGTGAAAGACACAGGAAAAGGAATTCCGAAAACCGATTTGCCCTGGCTGTTCAAGCCATTCTATCAAGCAACTAACAATGATGTAACCGGTCAAGGCGTCGGATTGGGATTGCATATTAGTAAACAAATCGTGGAATTGCTCGGCGGCGAAATTACCATTGAGAGTGAACTTGGCCGGGGAAGCAAATTCAGTTTTCAAATTCCTATACGAAACACCGATCCGGTTACGACTGAATTGCGGCCGCCTCAGATCGTGGGTTATGCGGGGCCACGCCGCAGGATCCTCGTGGTGGACGATGAACCGCTCAATCGTGCCCTCTTGACCGAACTACTATCAACGGTGGGGTTCGATGCCGTCGAAGCGGATTCAGCCCAAGCAGCGTTACATGTGCTCAAGAACCATTTCGATGCAGTGATCACTGATATGCGGATGCCAGGTTATGACGGAAACACCCTCTGTCGGCAGCTGCGATCATCACCGGCAACCGAGAACCTTGTCATCATCGCCACTTCGGCCAGCGTTTTTGCGAACGATCAACGTCTGGCTCTCGATTGCGGGTCGAACGATTTTTTGCCCAAACCGGTGATGGAAGCAGAATTGTTTGAGATTCTGGGGAGACATTTGCAGCTACAATGGATCTCCGTCGAACGGAAGGAATCCGCGGATCCATGAAAGCTAGGAAAGAGGAATGCCAACGGCTGCGTCTTCTTCGGGCGTCGCTAACCAGTAGCCGTAACGCCCGGAACCAATCGCGGCGTAAGGGTTCGACGAACTCAGTCGCGTCGCTTACTGAAGCCGGATAGAATCGACAGTGCTCCGCCAATCAGCGGTCTTCCAATTTCCCATAATGAAATCTGGATGGACGCCGATGAGAATAGGCGCGGCCGGCGCTCTCTTTCGCTTACGGTGATTTATCTGTCGCTTCGACGGGTCTTCCGGTTGCTCAACGCGACTACTGCTCAAGCGATCTATCTCGAACGCGTGAAGTCCGTAAGCCGATAGTAAAACGCTGGCATCGGCTTCCGTGAATCGAAAGATATCCAGGAAACTTTGCATTAAGAATCGCGTATATCTTAGAAATAAGCCGATCCGCGACGAGGTCGTTTTCATTGGGACGAATCTCTTCATGACAAAATCTTTTGGCGAATTCGCACCAATGAACCCGAAGACTTCGAGAAATCGGTCTTTTTGTCTCAGCTGCCGTAATCGCTGTCCTGGTTATTGCCGGCCATCGCCACGACGATTGAAGGTTCGGACGGAATTTCCGGCGATCAGGACAGAAAGAAGATCATCTCCGAGAGACTGGTATTCAATGTCCGGAGCTACCGGAGCGACCTAATAATCAGCCCGTTCCTGATTCTGAAACGGCTTTCGGTGAAGTGAAAATGAAAACGTCGCGTAAAAAAAACGAGTGCCCTGATCGCCACTCTTTCTGCCAGAATCTCAGGCAAGGTCTCGGCGAATTCTGGCGAGACCTCCGAGAACATTCGGCTTGGAAGTATGAAGACTTCCCCCCATCCCAGCTACTTGAGAAATCTGAGCTTCATCGGTATCCGACCCACCAAGATGAGCTCGCCCGCGCCGATTGGTTTTGGAGTCGCCGGCCGCGCCGGCTATCTACACTCAGTTGGGTTCTTTGGTTTGTTGCCGCTCTTGGGCTACCTCTCTGGCTATTCGTCTTTCCCTGGATCGGAGTTCCGCTTCTAATGATAGCCGTGGTGATAGCCACCCTGGAGACTGTGCGGTCTGTCCGGTGGCGGCGTCAGTACGAATTAAGTATCGATCGACTCATTCGCATTTCCGCCAGCGACAAGAATAGTCTCGGCGAGGATGTTTTCAGCTGACCAGGGTGCGTGAAAATTTCAAACACCGATTGCGGCGATGAAGACGAAAAAGGAGCGATCGTCCACAGTCAAGCGTCCCTATGGGCTTCTCGACTTTTTTCCGAAAGGGGCTTCAGGACCCGTGGAGCGCTGATGGCCAGGATGGTGTGCAACGCCGCATTCTCATCCCGAAGTGACTTCAGGACTCGTGGAGCGCCCCCGGGAAAACAAAAAAAACCTCACGCAAAGCCGCAAAGACGCAAAGGTTAAGAGGAGGTGAAAAGTAAGAAAGGGCATCGCAACGTTGAGCCGGAGATGCCACGGCGTTGCATTCCGCGTTGTTAGCTCCATCGGGGGTCGACGCCTGAGATCGTTGCAGCTACCGCACTCGGATAGATGCGACGCCCCTCCGCCTCGGCGTTGCGACCTCGTTCGGCGTCTTTCACCTCCTCTTAACCCTTGCGCCTTCGCGTCCTTGGCCGACGTAGCTAAAGGGGGCGATGGGGCGACGTCTGCTTTGCGTCAAATTTTTCTTCGTTTTCCCATCAACGCAAAGTCCAATAGCCCCTTTCGACAAAGGAAACTTAACTGGCGGCTCAGACACCAGTTCCGGCAACTCGAGCGGAAAGTGGTTAGCGGGCTTCATTTTGATGTCTGCTAGCGCTCAAACTAGCGAGTGACGCGGATCAGTTGCGCCGGTTACTTCAGGCCAAGTCAACATTGAATTCATTAGTCAACCTCTCCTGATTTATGATCAAATTCAGTTCCCGCAAGTCCTTATTGCCTAAACTACCTCTATTAACCATAAGCTGGTTAGCGCTTTCTCCGCTGACCACCTTTGCTCAGCAGTACCAACAAACCAATCTGGTTTCAAATAGCAGCCAGCCGGGTGTCGTCACCGTAGACCCCAATCTGATCAATCCCTGGGGCATAGCTCGCGGCAGCACGGGTGCATGGTGGCTTTCGGATAAGGGCAAAGGAGTCGCTACTATTTTTAACGGAAGTGGACAGCCAGCGGCACCTACTCTAGTGACAATCCCATCAGCCGGCCAGGCCCCCGCAGGCAGCCCTACGGGAATCGTTTTCAACGGCAGTACGGACTTCGACGTTGCGTCCGGGGAGCCGGGTATCTTCATTTTTGCGACATTTGACGGAACTATTTCGGCCTGGAATCCGGCGGTCAATCCCACCGTGGCCATCGTAAAAGTGAATGCGAAGCCAGGTTCGGTACTAACCGGCGCGACCATTGCAGAGAGCAAGGGCAATCGCTTTCTCTATGTGACCGATCTGCACGAAGGGAAAATTAGAGTATTCGATACTAGCTTTAGCCCCGTAAAAAATGAACCTGAATTTCGGGATGACCATTTGCCGGCTAAATTTGTCCCTTTTAACATCCAAAATATTGGAGGGAACCTCTTGGTGGCTTTTGCTAACGAAAACCCTGCCAAGAATTTCGTTACCTTTGGCGCCGATCTAGGAGCGGTAGACGTTTTTTCACCGGAAGGGAATCTCTTGCTGCGATTGGAACGCGGATCCTGGTTCAACGCACCTTGGGGACTCGTTCAGGCTTCAACCGACTTTGGGACCTTCAGCCATAGCATCCTGGTTGGCCAGTTCGGCAGCGGCGAAATCGCCGCGTTTGACGCGATCACCGGTCATTTTCAAGGAAACCTGGAGGACGCGAATAGTAAGGTAATTAGCATTCCCGGTCTTTGGGGAATCGCATTTGGTGCGGGAAATGCCAATTCCGGGGCGCCAAATCAGCTCTTCTTCAATGCCGGGATTGATCAGCAGATGGGCGGTCTCTTCGGTTTCCTTGCCCCAGTGGCAAGCGATCTAACCCAGGGCAACGATCAGTAGGGGGGAAGGGTTAGCGGTTTGCCGTTTGCCGTTTGCGGTTAGCAGTTGGCGATTTGCGGTTAGTGGTCTGCAGGGTGCTTTGTCCGTAATGGTACGGCGAGACTCCCCAACGGCTAAGCAACAAATCGGGCCTGACGCAGATCGCGCGTCAGGCCCAAACTGTTTGGCCATTGCTAGCGCGATCGTCGCCGTGTGGAAACCGCCAACCGCAAACCGCAAACTGCTAACCGCAAACCAGACATTGACTCATCGACCGAACGGGATAGGAGTGAATCTCGCTTTCATTGTCATCGTTAGTCAGGAAAAAGCTTCATGTCAGATTCAGTATCTGTTGTCTACTCTGCTCGTTTGACGCGGCTCGACTATAAGACGCTCTGGTTGGCGACATTGGGCGGTGTCCTCGAGTTTTACGATTTCATCATCTTTGTTTTCTTTGCAAACACCATCGGAGCTTTATTTTTTCCACCTGGGGTCCCGGATTGGGTTAGCCAGTTCCAGACGTTCGCTATATTCGCGATAGGCTATTTTGTTCGGCCATTGGGTGGCGTGCTGATGGCGCATGCCGGTGATCTACGCGGCCGAAAACGGATGTTTACGTTCAGTATTTTTCTGATGGGCTTGTCCACCCTCGGCATCGGCTTACTACCAACCTACGCCACGATAGGCCCATTGGCGCCTATCTGTTTGTTGCTCTTGCGGGTTGGACAGGGTGCCGCGGTTGGCGGCGAAGTACCCGGTGGTTGGGTTTTCGTTAGTGAACACGTCCACCGTTCACGAGTGGGATTCGCTTGCGGACTTCTCACTGCCGGTCTTACCGCGGGTATCCTGCTAGGATCGTCGGTGGCCACCGGTCTAAACAGATGGATGCCGGCAGAACAGTTGACCCAGTACGGTTGGCGCATCGCCTTCGTGTTGGGCGGCGCCTTTGGTCTAATCTCGGTTTATCTTCGACGTCTATTATCCGAAACACCGGTGTTCGAAGAATTGAAAGCGCGTCGAGCGCTGGCCGCCGAGCTGCCGCTAAAGGCAGTGATACGCGATTATCGTCCGGCAATTATTCTTTCCGGGTTACTAACCTGGATGCTCTCGGCTGCGATCGTAGTCACAATCTTAATGACCCCTGCTTTGCTGGAGAAAAGCTATCATGTGCCGAGACTAGAGGCGCTTCAGGCTAATTGTCTAGCCACGCTTGCCCTGTCAGCCGGCTGCATCTTAGTAGGGTGGCTGACCGACCGGTTCGGTCCGGCCTACGTCTTGCTTGTGGGTTGCCCGTTGTTCGGTATCGCCGCTTATCAACTCTACGCCGGCGTGCGAGTAAATCCTGCGCTACTCACGCCGCTTTATGCTTTAGCCGGATTCACGGTGGGAATCGTTGCTGTGGTTCCGTACATCATGATCGAAGCGTTTCCACCACGGATCAGATTCACCGGGGTTTCATTTTCTTATAACATCGGGTATGCGATATTCGGCGGCCTTACTCCGCTCTTGGTATTGTGGCTGCTTCCATTCGATCCATTAGCCCCAGCGCATTATATAGGAGCGATGTGTCTCCTCGGTTTCGGCGTCGGGATTTTCCTGTTTTTGACGGCTCGCCGGCCAGCCCTCGTCCCGACCAAGGACCCCTGAACAAAATGAAACCCTTGATTGGCCGATTTCTAACTCTTAGTATCGGGTTTTTGCTGGATGCAGAACCTGCAGAGCCCGGAGAGCGGCAGATAGTCGGTTTTCGACACCGAGTTTAGCAAAGATTTTTTTAAGATGACTACGGACGGTGTCATGGCGGATACCGAGAATCGTGCTGATCACAGGACCGCTCTTACCCGCCGCCACCCAGTAAAGGACTTCAGCTTCGCGGGCAGAGAGGCCGAGCACCAAGAGAGCGCCGGGAGAACCTCCCAAATCTTCGAGGGTAAAAGGCGAGTTTGCTGGATGGTTACCGTTTTGCCGGCTGGCGCGCGGTGATTTTTTTACTGCCTTAAGACCGCGCGAATAGCGATAGGCGCGTTCCATGTGAGGACGGATCGCGGCTAAAATAGCTCGATCCTGCCCGGAAAAACCTCGACGTCCACGTAAAACGGCCAGACAAACGCGATGACTAAGATTGCCAAAATTGACGCTCAGATCGTCAGCAACGCCGAGTGCCCGATAATAATCATGAAATAAATCGAGGCCCTCAACTTGTGTCCGACTCGCTACATCGGAGAGCGCTAGCGGTCGACGGAGATCTCCGGATTCACGGATCGTGCGTAATGGGAACTTAGAGTATTGGCTGGCAAAGGTCTCTGCTAAGGTTTCCCAATTGGAAGGTAGCGGACTAATTGTCGTATACCGGCTGGCAATGTCCTGCTCATGGTTCCGGCGAATAACCACGCTCACACCATAGAAATCGCCAGGGATCAATCGCCTTAGCACGTCCGCAAAATGGGCTGTCAAGCGTTCCCAGCCAACCGGCTGATAGAGCACCCCCACCTCATCGAACAACCGTTGAAGATTCCGATGCGTCAGCAATCGAAGAGAGGCTTCCATGCAACACCTCCTTGAATACAAATTGGAGCACAACTGCTAACCGAAATTTGGACGGTTGCAAGCGAGTTCTTCTAATACCCGCGTCCCGCTGGACATCCCCCAAATGTGTAATAGCCGGTTTTCTGCAGTCGTGGTTGCGTCTTTTGAGATGATTCGCACAGTTGTGCTAGAAGAAAATCCTCCGGCTGTCGAGCACTTAGCGAGATTGCTTGCCGATTTCTGTCCAATCGAGATCATCGGCACTGCGACCGGTGGGCCAGCCGGTTTAAATCTCTGTCTGGCGCTACGACCCGACGCTGTGTTTCTCGATGTAAATCTTTCGGATGAAAGCGACTCTCCATTAGCACCGCAACTGTCCTCCTTTCCGAAGCCCCCTCTGCTGGTCTTTACTGCGAGCAGTTCCGAGCGCGCCGCCGATGCGTTCCGCCTGGAAGCGGTTGATTTTTTGATGAAGCCGATAGACCGGCTGCAGCTCAGCGAGACGGTCAAACGTTTGTTGACGTTGGTTCGGCCGATCGAGTTTGGAGCTTCGGGGGGCTCGCCCATCCCCACCATTTTGCCGATTAACACCTCTAGCCTTAGCGATGCCGCGCACAGTCTGCTACCGGTAACCGATCTCGACCACGACCAGATCCGGCTCTTGGCGCGCCATGAGATCGTAGCGGTGTTAAGACGCAAAAGACGTACCTGGATTCATACCGTGCTGGAAGAATTTCCCACCTACTATCCTTTGGCTCAACTTGTGCGTTGGTTAAAGGCTGAATCATTTATTCAGGTAAGCAGGGACGCTCTGGTAAATCTCCGGGCGGTCCAGGAAATTCGCCGGCAAGGGGGTCGGCTTTATCGTTTGCGACTTCACGACCGCGCCGGGACAGAAATCATCGCCTCGCGGTCCGGTTCAACGCGATTGGCGGCGGCATTGAAGATCAGGCCACCTAGGGTGGTCACGCTCAACATGGAGCAATCCAGCCCAAGGTTGAAAATCTCGGGCTGAGGTCAATTGCCCCTTCTTCAACCGAGAGGCCTATCGGGTCTTCTCTTCGCCTGCGCATCCGTCTGGAAAGGTGAACATAGAAGCCTCGCCTAAACCGGCTTTGGCTCTCAGGGACTGCACTGCATCGAAGCAACGATTGCGGCAGCTGGTACAACCCACGACTAGTTCCGCTCCCAATGATGTTACTTGCTTCATCAAGAGGCAATAAGCCATGAACATCATTTTTGAGTCTGTAACTGACCCCCAACAGGAGGTTTCCGATACCCAACCTAAGTCGAGTCCTCTAGTAACCGATTTTTTCGAGGCGCGCCACCAGTTGATGCTCAGGCGTCAAGACAGCGCCACCTCATATAAAACGGCACGAGCGGTCGAAACTATTAACCGGTATCCCCAACCTTTCAGAGAAGCCCCGGCAGTGGCCGAGCAAGCTCTGTATTGGCTGATCTCTGCTCCGGCACTCGTCTATCTGGTCTACCTAATCTTCGGTCTCTAAGAAGACCTTATCTTTTAAGGAGAAACGGCATGTTCAGAGATAAGGAAATGGATTTTGGGGAGACGTCGAAGCAGCGGGAGATCCTGAACCGAGACCACCTAAGCCCTACTCGTGAAATGCGATGGACTAAACTAGTGGATAGTGCCGAAAGGTCGCTCTATTGGTTAGTGTCGGCGGTAACTTTGGCTTATATCGTGTTCAGGATCCTACCGTTGTTAGGCTCTGGGTGATCGATTCTGGCGCTGGATTGTCTCTTGCCTGCAAAGGCCGCTAAACTGACACCCGAACAGACTAACCCAAAATGAAACAACTAGTTTCTGATTGGCTCCTCGCTCCCAAACCAGAACCCGGCGTTCAGAATTCGCCGCCGTCTCCAGTTTCCACCGGCATCAACCCTGAAGCGAAACTGCTTTCAGACGAAGGGAAGCTGCTACTCTTAACCCACCTTTACCTGGAACTGCGTCTCACGCTACAGGACGCACTTTGCGCAGCTAAGGCCGATATTATGGCGGCTAAAGCGCAAACCCACCGTTTATCGGTAGAGCAGCGCTGGTAAAGTAATCAGCAATCAGTGGTCAGCGGTCAGTAATTGCTGGTTGATGAGCGGCCGCGGGTTCTGGACCATGAAATGGTCTAACAGAATAGCCCAGGCCACCTTCGCTACGCTACGGTGCGCCCTAATCTATCGGCATTGCATCACCGCAGAGCTGGCCGCGACGTAGGCCTTGCGTAGTCGGGGCTTTAGCCCTGGTTGGACAAGTACGAAACCGCCCCGAAAGTACCTCCAACCCCGCGGACGCGGGGTGCAATTCCGACGATGCGCAATACTCCAGTACTCCAAAACTCCATCACTCCGCTCGCCAGAATTCGAGGACAGCTTGTCCGACGAAGCCCAAGCTCTGTATTGTCGACCGCTCATGTCGGCCTCCCGAGCGAGGCGCGCTCCACGACTAAGACGTGGGCGAAGTCGGAAGGACGAGGACGAGAACGAAGCGCCTGTTAGGCAATTTCATGGTCAAGAACTGGCACCAGCTTCAAAAGCTTTGCTTTAGAGCCTGACTCTTTTTGTGAATCCCCACGCCTAACTCGGAAGAACGATTACTATTCAGTAGGCAAGCCGCGAACTCGGAACGAATGGGACTTACGGAGGCGTCGGACTCGGAACGATAAGTGATCCCTGGTGAGTACCACCCACCTCTCACCTCTCACCTTTCACCTTTCACCTTTCACCTCTCACTCTCACCCCTCCCCTTCGGGCAACTGCAGGCTAAGCATTCATGCCTGATTCGCTCAACGCGCGCAGCTGCTGCCTACTTAAGGAAAACGAAACTGCGAATCCGTCAGGTGTCACCGATGTCATAATGAAAGTGTTCGGATCCGGAGACCTTTCGATGTGGACCGCCTCGGCCGGGTAGACTAGGCGAAGACTATCGTCAGCGTATCGGGACGAAAGCGCCTGCGTCATCATTCTCGGAAGTGTCATAATCAGTGCGTGGAGGCACTCCGTTGGCAGGCTGAGAGAACCTGGTTTCCGGTTCGCGCAGTTGAAGGTCATGCGGAACCGGCTGCCGTCGCCGTCGACTTCGTAGGCGATGAGCTCTTCTCCTATGAGGTCTTGTGTCGGTGCAGCGGTGGTATGGGGCGCGGCCGGGCTTAATGGTTTGTCCGGTATAGAATTCATGGTTTTTCCGATAGAAATCTCGGCGTTTTAGTAAGTGATTTCAGCTATCTCTTCCAAGTCGAGGATGGTTTTGACGGTAGCTTCCGGGACGGTCAACATGCACAGATGGGTGGTGTCGATCGTGGCCGTCCGTACGTTAGGGTCAAGCGTCATTCGCTCCATTATTCGATCAAAATGATCTCCTACGCTATTGGTGCAGCGGACGTAACTCATACGAACATGGGCGGGGCGCGGTAATACTTTCACTGGCTCGAAGAGCGTTCGCCAAGGTTGGTTCACAAGTTTTGGCGTCATGAAGTCAACGAGCGCAGGATCTGTAATACCCAAGTATGAAAGTGGAAACGGAGGAATTGGCCTGTCCTCATCTTTATAGGTCATAAATTGAGCTTGGTGCTCCGGCGAGAAACAGTCGACGAGCGATTTTCCGTCTTCGGGGACAAAAGCGTCCAGGTAGATCATCGATCGGATACGGTCGGGGATACGCGCCAGCGTGCCGGTGGCTACCATGCCCCCGTAACTCTGACTGACGAGAGTCACATCCTGAAAACCCTCCATCTCAATGTGGGCAACGATATCTTCGATATGTGTCGAAAGAGTGGCGGTCCTATTTTCCGAATGACGGCGCTCGCCAAGGCCGGTCAAGGTCGGTGTTGTTACTACATGCCCCCGCTCTCGAAGTGCGGGTGCGACATAGCGCCACAACCAACCGCCGCACCATCCTCCGTGAACGAGCACAAAAGTGTGCCGTTCGTTCCGCGATTGTCGATCGCCCTGGTTGTTCTTCACGATTGCACTCATTGGTTGTTGGCTCATCCGTGAATCGCTTCTTCCGAGAGGGGCGCCCTCTTGGTAACTCCAAAGGATCGTTCTACTATATCGGCTGCCATAGAAAGCCCATTAGTCTTTCCTATTATGTCCTGAAGCCTGCGCGCATTTTCACGATAGACACCATTGTCCAGTACCTCACCCAAAAGGGTTGCGAGGCGGTCCGACGTCAACTTTTCAAACGGCATGGTCACACCGGTTTTCTTGGCGGTGATTCTAGCTGCGACGCCCGGTTGATCGAAGGTCACGGGAATAGCCAATTGAGGCACCGCTTGAGCAAGCGATTCCAGGACGGTATTTAAACCCCCATGCGTGATACAAACTTCAGCCAGACTTAACAATTCTAACTGCGGCGCTCGCTTGACGACGATGGCATTGCGGGGAACCGGGCCGATCTGTTCAGGTTCAAGGTGATCACCAATGGAAAGAACCAGCTGAACATCTTTGTGTTTGGCAACGCCCGCAGCAATGGTACGGAAAACCTCTGGTTGACCGTTGAGTATTGTGCCCATCGACGCATAGATCAACGGTTCACCAGTTAATCGTTCCCAGGGAAAATCCACTGATTCCCTTCCTTTGCCGTCATGAAACGGGCCAGTATGATAAAACTGCGAAGGCCAATGTGAACTCTCAAAATCGAATTCCTTAGGGGCTTGGGTAATCCAGGCCAGCTTGGACATCGTGGACGCGGGATCATCCCAATCGATTTTCAAGCCCGCGTTGCTGGCATAGGCTTTGATCCCGTCGTTAGAGATCATCGGCAAAAACCTAGCCACAACTTCTCGATTTCGCCTAAAAGCCTCCGGGGTGGTTTCATGCGGATCGCCACTGACACAATAAGGAGTATACCCCGAGTAATCGAAATGGAGAGCAGCCGCCACATGGATATACGGAATCCCCAGCCGCATCGGCGCCAATTCCGCATAAAATTGAACAGTATCAAGGATGACAGCATCTACCCCACTCTTCTCCACCATCGCTGGCATCGAGTTTAAAATCCCTTCCGTCTGCCTCAGCACCTGTTGTAAAGAGAATACCAAAGCGTCCTCTCCCTGAAGCCTGCTAATCTCAGATCGGCCTTCGTTAACGTAGTCGTTCTCTTCGGCCGGGATACACGATAGACCAGCCGCACTCGAAGCGTACAGGAAAACAACCTCGTGGCCGCGTGCTTGAAGCTGACGCGCGAGCGCAGTCATCGGATTGAGGTGACCGGGTACAGTTGGACAAATAAAACCTATTTTCATTGATCTATTACTCTTTTGATAACTTGGTTAAACGTTGAGCGGAATTGCCCTGCGCGCTTCTGACGCTAATACATTAGAGCCAGGTATTCCGGACCTGACGTTCAGTGAATGTGGGCAGTTTCGCACCCACTCCCTTCTTTTCTTAACGACGCGATACCGCGTCTACTTGGGCAGTATGTTAAATAAGTTCCTAACCAATGTCTTGGTGGAACCTGCTCTCTCCTACTTTTAGGTGATTCTTGCGGAACCCGAGATTGCTCCGATTGCCTTAAACTCAGAACTTACTAGGTGTCAAACGATTCGAGGTGACCGTTGAGACAGTGATTCCGTCAATTGGGGCTAAAAACGGCCGGCGTTTCCTGAGTTACTATCTACTCTGGCGAGCGTGAAAAGATTTCTTGGCGCGCTAAGCGCTAGGTATAGCAACAGCAAAAAATGTAGTAGAACAACTGCCTCAAAGACAGCCGACAGCCCAATGGCGGTGAAATTGAGGTAGTAGCGGTATGACAGAAACCACTGATTCTCGAAGGATCCCAGCGGAGACGCAACCCTCTCGAACCCTTAAAGGCCGGCATCTCCAACTCATGGGCATGGGCGCTGCTATAGGAGCCGGATTTTTCCTAAGCTCCGGATCTGCCATTCATGAGGCAGGGCCAGGATTACTGCTGGCCTATCTGCTGGCCGGAACCGTCATGTATCTAATTATGCGAGCGCTGGGCGAGTTAGCACTTGCCTATCCGTCAGCGGGTTCATTTACTACGTATGCGACGAAGTTCCTAGGTCCGCTGGCTGGCTTCATCATGGGTTGGTCCTATTGGCTCGGCGCTCTGCTCGTAGGTGTCGCGGAGATAACGGCGGTAGGGATTCTTTTGCGGCCCTGGTTTCCCTTGATACCGCAGTGGGTTCCAGCGCTATGTGCGGTCGTTTTACTCTATGCTGTCAATATTCAGACCGTGCGGTCGTTCGGGGAAACGGAATACTGGATGTCCATGATCAAAGTCGCGACGCTTTTCGGAGTGCTAATATGCGGGGTGGCGATCTTGTTGTTTAGGATTGGAGACGTGGGCCGTCAGGCTAGCATAGCCAATCTCTGGACCCATGGAGGCTTTCTGCCTAACGGCTTTTCCGGCGTTCTCGCCGCACTCCCCACCGTCATCTTCGCCTTCGGCGGAGTTGAAGTGATCGGACTCGCTGCGGCCGAAACCGAGCGGCCGGAGCACACACTGCCACGAGCCATCCGGGGGATCATCTACCGAATCATTTTCATTTATGTCGGTTCGCTGGCGGTCTTTATGATGCTGTATCCTTGGAACCTGTTCGAACCGGCGCAAAGTCCATTTGTCCTTGTATTGCAACATGCCGGCTTATCGGCAGCGGCGGGCGTAGTGACGTTTGTAGCTATCACTGCGCTGCTTTCGTCATGCAACTGCGTCCTGTTTGGCAGTAGCCGGATCCTGCGTTCCCTGGCATGTTCAGGACAAGCTCCACTGCGGTTGCAATCTTTAAACAGGCAGGGTATCCCGCATTTTTCCGTGTCGTTATCCGGGATGGCCATGCTCATCGGCGTGGGATTGAACTACGTAATGCCCGAGAGGTTATTCGGCTATCTGCTGACGATGGTTGCCTGGCTGATACTTCTGGTATGGGCGAATATTATGCTGACCCATCTCCTGTATCGACGGGCAGTCTCCAGAGGGCAAGCCAAGCGCGTTAGCTTCCGCATGCCGGGCGCCCCTTACACAAGTTGGCTCGTCCTTCTGGCAATTGGATTCGTCGCGGTGATGCTCACAATCCACGAAAGTAGCCTGATCACTCTCTACATTGGTTTCTCATGGTTCGGATTGCTGATCGTGGCCTACCTAGTCAAAGCCTCGTGGCAATCCAAAAGGAAGGGTCGGGATTGAGATGTTGTCGTCTTCCAAAGCAAGAAATCCGCTCGATCTGAACGGTAGTGATTTCAGTGCGTTGCGCTGCTTGGTGCAGAGCAGTGCGAACAGCCGGGATGCGACTGAGGTGATTAAAAAAACGGTAGTCGTGGATCATGCTGTCGTAGGGATGCGATGCTGCGTCTACTTGAGAAGTAAGCTAAGTAAGTTTCTACCTGATGTCTTGGCGGAACCTGCTTGCTTCTATTTTTTGGCGATTCTTGCGGAGGCTAGAACTAGTGTCCTGTCCCATAAATAACATGGCTTCCGTCCGGCAGTGACCCCTGCGCGGCAGCTTAGGAGGAAGCCCGACGAGCATCTCGGTAGCGGTCCATAGGCGTCAACCTAAGGAAAGGGAGACGGGGTTGCCCGGTAGCGGTCCGGCGGCTGCCACGCGGCTGCCGGATCCAATGAGGTCTACAGCGCCAGGCCACATCATGGTCCCGGAGCAACAGATCAGCATGGCCTAAACGCGCAGTCGCCATCCCAACGCTCGGATGGCGACTGCGCGTTGAGGCTAGGCACACCTGTCGCTTCGATACGATGATGGATTAAGGCACACCCTTAGACCTCGTTGGACAGTCGCCGCTACCGGGCAGCTTTTACCTTTCAGGTGCTTTTTGCGGAGGCCCGAAATCGCCCTGGGGTGACGCCAACGATCCTTTTGAAGTGAAAACAGAGCTGGCTTTGGTCCGAGAAGCCGACACCTATCGCGACCTCGGCCAGACTGAGGTTCCCTCGTCCGCGCAGGATCTGTTGCGCCCGTTCAACGCGTCGGGTGATTAGGAATTGGTGCGGTGGTAAACCGGTTGCCGCTTTGAATTGCCGCGCGAAATGGTAGGGACTAACACTAACCAACGCAGCCATTTGTTCCAGCGTCGGACTGCGGTGTAGGTTCGCCATGACGTAGTCGACAATCGTGGTGAGCTTCCGGCGCGTAAGTACTCCGTCCCTTCGAGTGACGCGCCGGCGCAGTCCAAAGATATAGCGTAGCAGGCGAACCGCTAAAATGTTGGCAAGCGACTCGATCATGAGCGGACCGCCTAGGCCGCCAGTGGTTAACTCGGCGTCCACGGCCAGCATCGTGCTGCGGAGCTCAGGGAGGACTAAAGAGTCGAGCGGTGGGATCGCGGTGTGGGAGACATCCAGCTCGAGCGACGTCGTGGCTACCCGCGCAGTCAACTTTGGGTCCAAGTAAATATGAAACGTGTCCTTGGTACCTCGCCAGCAAGCCTCTGCCTCACTCCCAACCGGTATTACCGCAATCGCGCCAGCAGGAGGCGGTATGTCCTTTTTGCCTCCCCCGTGCCTGAACCTCATCTTCGCGGGAGATCTGGTCATCAGGATCAGCATATGTTGAGAAAGGGGAGGCCAATGAACTTCGTTAGAGGCACTATTCCGGTAACGAAGCGCCTGTAACCCGACCCAGCCCAAATTCTGGCTGGTCGCGTCTGGCACCATGGGATGCAGATTGCGCAGCAGACCGACCGCACGCTCGTAGCTGTCCTCCCATGCCATGACCCATGAAACCCTGTTACTTCAGGGATCGGTCCGTTCTTGTCCCAACTGCTGCAAACGCTGTCTGAACGAGCTCAAGATCGATGGGAGGCGGATCGGGTTGAATCGGAATAAATGTGACGCCGGGTGGGCTAAAGCGGCATGATGGGGAAACGTGAAACGATCATCCTCCAAAGGACTTCGAACATTTTAGCTACAAATGTCTTCCCAGTATCTCAAACAATTCTCCTTCCATCAGGGTAGAAGCTTTTCGGCTTGAACCCAGATGCGGCGGACGAAGTCCCCCGCAGACAGGCGGCGTGCAAAGGCCGCGCTTTGTCCTGCCCAAAGTTGCATCCGGTGAATATCCTTCGTGTCAAGTCCGGTCTGGCGCATGGCCGCAGTTAAATCGAGCTGGACCGGATACGGAGCAGGTCTCGGTGCATCTGGCGAATTGGCGGCCCGCACGTAGTCGGTCTCGATCGAACGGCCAAGCCGGCCGGTGAACGCGCGCGTCATGGTGGTTGCTTCCGGCTCCAAATCGGCCAGCGCATCCGCCCACGCTGCGTTCGTACCCGTTTCCGGACAGCGGAGAAAAGCGGTGCCGATCTGGACTGCGCTCGCGCCCAAAGTCAACGCGGCGGCAATCCCTCTTCCTTCGGCAACGCCACCCGCAGCGATAATCGGAATGGAGAGTTTATCGGCCAAGCGTGGCAGCAATGCAAAAAGGCCGACACATTGGCGCTCCGCAGCGGCTTGATCAAAGGAGCCGCGATGGCCGCCGGCTTCGTACCCCTGGGCTACGATAGCGTCGGCCCCGGCACGCTCCGCCTCTCGGGCCTCAGCCAGAGTTGTTGCGCAGGCAAACCAGGCGATTCCGTGCTCCTTCAACTTTGGGACAAATTGCGAGGGGTACAGACCCATGATCGAAGAAACAACTGTGGGTCTGATGGCGATCAAAGCGTCGCACTGCTTCTCGAAATCCGGCAACCGGATTCCGCTGGGCTCGGCGGGATCCGCCTCCGCTTCGCTTTGGCGAGACAGGACTGCCGGCGCCCAGCTTGACAGGAACTCTCGCACCCGCTGCTCGGCGGCGAAATCATGTGCGGGCGCTGCTGGTTCCGCAATCCAAAGATTCAATTGAAACGGCCCAAGGCTCCGCGAGCGAAACTCGGCGGCCCATTTGGCAATCGCATCCGGGCTCGACATAAGAGCCCCCATCGCGCCCATACCACCCGCGTCCGCGACCGCAACCGCTAAGTTAACCGGGCAGGAGCCGGCCATTGGCGCCTGCAGGATTGGTATTCGCAGACCATACTGCTGACAAAACGCCATCGCTCGACCTCTCGGACTTCGGGAGTCTAGAGACTTTTGTTCATCCATTTTTTCTCTAAATCAGTTCTGGAATTACCATTTTCCGGCATGCGCGCCGCCATCAACGTGAAGCACTTCACCCGTGACGAACTTGGCATCGTTCAGGTACATCACCGCATCAACGACCTCATCGATTTTGCCCATTCTGCCGATGGGTTGAAGGCTTTTCAAAAAGTCATGGGCTTCGATTTTGTGCATCGGTGTTTTTATGGCTCCGAGAGCGACGGTGTTGATGCGTATGCCCTGTCCGGCATATTCAATTGCGAGGGCGCGGGTGACCGCATGCAATCCACCTTTGGCCAACACCTGTAATGCACACGGAACGCCGGCGATCGGTTGATCGACCACAGAGGTCGAAATATTTACGATATGCCCAGACTGCTGATGAAGCATCTGCTTAGCAGCGCTTTGGGTAATATAAAAGAAGCCAGCTAAGATCGTCGATACTAACGCCTCGAAATCACCAGGAGTGTAATCCACAAAAGGCTTGGACACCAACAAGCCAGCATTGTTGACCAGGACATCAATGCGGCCAAACCGCGCGATAGCAGTGTCGGTGATCTTTTGAGCCGTAGCGGAATCACCGATATCGCCATCTACCAGCGCCAGCTGCCGCGATGGAGTTAAGTTTGTTGAATCACTGATGGCGCGTGAATTCCCGACCACGTTATAGCCCTTTTCCAAAAAACGGGTCACGAGGCCTGCGCCAATCCCGTGTGATGCGCCCGTAACGACTGCTGTTTCCGTTGTCGACATGTGATTATTTCCGCTTTACTACCTTTGCGTTTGTTTAATTTGTCTCAGCTGCCGTAATCGCTTACGGCCGAGGAGTCGAGCCCGCCGGTTGAGCAGGCTAGACAGCGGCGATGCTGCGTCTACTTGAGGAGTAAGCTAAGTGAGTTCCTACCCGATGTATTGGCGGAACCTGCTCGCTTCTATTTTTGGCGATTTTTGCGGAGGCTCGAACTAGTGTCCTGTCCCATAAATAACGTGGCTTTCGTTGCGATCAAATGGGCCGTCGGCAAGGCGCGAGGAGGGCGCATATCTGAATGGATACGTAACCGACGAGCAACGCAGCCGCCGGCCCATTTTCATCGCAACCCTCCGGGCCGTGGCCAGTTGGCTGTTTTTCCGCGTTGCTCTCTCCTTACGTATCAATTCAGATATGCTCGTCGTTCGCGCCCTTGAAAAACAGCCAACTGACCGACGGCGAAAGCCACGTTATTTATGGGACAGGACACTACCCCGGTGTGACGCCGACGATCCGCTGACAAGAGAGCGGAGGAGCGAGAGTTTCAGGACTGCTACTGCGCGGGAATCGGTCTTGGCTGAGCTCCGAGTTCTCGGATGATCGACCGGAGCTAAACGACGATACGGAATGAACCGGTAACTAGTGCACCAAGTCTGAGGCTCGTATAGCAGCGCTGCTGCGAATTTTGGCTGGGTGCGCGGCGCGAGGAAGGAGAATACCCGCTGTGGTCTTTGACTGACGAGCAACAAAGCACCCGGCCAAAATCCGCGCAGCCCTTCGGGTTGGGGCGGCGCCGGCGCCTCGCGGCGTTGCTGGCTCGTTAAATAGGGCTCAGCTATTCGCCTCGCCAGCCCCGAAGGCTTTCGGGGCTCCCAACGCTGCTATACGAGCCTCAGACTTGGTGCACTAGGATCCAGCCGCGTCCCGCGCTAATGCAGATGCCCGCATCACCGCACGGCGCGGCTGCGAGAGCTCTTCAGCGGCGAGATCAAGTTCTTCAGCGAAGCGGCGAAGCTCACCAGGAGCCAGGCAAATACGACCCGGCGTCGACCGTTTCTACCCGGAACGACTCTGTCACAAGGCACCGTCCCGCATAAGAAATGATTTCACCACAGAGACACAGAGTTCACAAAGAACGGATAAATGCGTCTTCGGTCAGCAACCTCTGTTAACTTTGTGTCTCTGTGGTGAAAATTGGTTCTTAGTCCGCTAGTGAGGAACAGATTTGGCCACGTGCCGGGCAGCGTCCTGGAGTTCACGCAATAGTCGCTGCGGGTCCGGCGCCCGCATCAAGGCTTCGCCCACTAAAACGCCATCTACGCCGGCGTTGGCAACTCGTTGAACGTCTGCGGCCGTGCGAATGCCGCTCTCGCTGATCACGGTGCAATGGTCGGGTACCTTTGGAGCGAGTAATTCTGTGGTGGCTATATTCACCTCAAAGGTCGCCAGGTTGCGATTATTGATCCCGATAAAATTGGCTCCGGCATTCAAAGCTCGATCAAGCTCGGCCTCGTCATGAACTTCGACCAGCGCGTCGATACCCATCTTTGACGATACTTGTAGCAACCGCCCCAACTCCTGATCATTGAGCGCTGCTACTATCAACAGAACGGCGTCAGCTCCGGCCAAAATCGCCTGATAAATCTGGGCCTCATGCAGCGTAAAATCCTTTCGTAACGCTGGCAGTGGGACATGCTGGTGAATCAAAGCCAAGTGGTCCAGGTGGCCGTGAAAAAAGCGCTCATCGGTGAGAACAGAAATACAGTGAGCGCCTGCCTCATAATAGCGGGTGGCAACCGCCAGAGGATCAAAGTCTTCTGCGATAATGCCCGCGGACGGCGAAGCGCGTTTAACCTCGGCGATAAACCCGAATGGAGCCGTCTCCAGCGCCAGCCGGAAATTGCGGAAATGCCGATGACCTCGGGCGCGTTCCTC
>Ga0206851_1039_pt1 | contig 43223 bp, 34 predicted proteins | sample Alteio_BWOrgCont_13_FD_152904 | JGI IMG/M metagenome (GOLD analysis project Ga0206851, IMG submission 152904) | Enriched cells from forest soil in Barre Woods Harvard Forest LTER site, Petersham, Massachusetts, United States -... | ecosystem: Environmental > Terrestrial > Soil > Temperate forest >... | reverse complement strand
TATCGCCTCATTCGTTTCGATAACAGGAGGAGGAAGATTAATCTTAAGAGATTTCTGTGGAATCGCTACAGGTTGTCGGCTACTAACTGGTAATGATGATTATCTTGGAGGTTGTTTAACAGGACCGACTATCGAATATCCTTATCGAATAGTTCAGAGAGGATCTATTGAGATTGATAAACACGCAATTATCGGTGCAAATTCAGTTATCTTTCCGAATGTCACTATTGGTACAGGAACTATTGTCGGCGCGAATTCTCTTGTGAAATCAAATCTAGAAGAATGGACAATATACGCCGGATCTCCTGTTCGAAAGATTAAAGAGAGAAGAAGAGAGAGAATACTCGAACTGGAAGAGAGTTATCTGAAAAGATGTTTCGATTCGAATGGAAATTATATTGAAAGAAGATTAAGAGAGAGAAAATCATGTTAGAGACATTTCTTCCAGGATTTCTATCTGGTGTAACAAGAGTGCTGATCTCATATCCTGCTGATTATGTTCGTGTTTTTTTACAGAAGGGTGAATATGACAGTGCTCTTCAATATCTTACTAAGAATGGTGTAAGAGGAGTCTACAGAGGAGTTCACTATCCGCTCTGTATTATACCTTTCGATCGCGCTATCACTTTCAAATTGTATGAAGATCTAAACAAGAGAATGAATCCAGCCTATTCCTCTTTTCTTGTCTCTCTATTAACCTGTTCATATAATGTTCCGATTCAATCTATAAATACTAATTATATACTACAACAGAGAAGAGAAAGATTTCTCTCAAATTATAGAAGTCTTTTTGTAGAATATTCAAGATTGGTTATCGGTTCAACAATCTATATGGGAGTCTACGGAAATCTAAGGAGTAGAACAGATTCTAATTTCTATAATCATATGATCAATGGTATAGTTGCAAATTTAAGTAGTTGGACGATTATGTATCCTCTCGATACTATTCGCGTTGAACATTCGACAAACACTTGGAGTATTTGTGATACTATACAGGATAAGTATAGAAGAACTGGTCTGAAAGGATTCTATTCAGGAATTAAATTGGTTTATCTTCGAACTATTCCTTCAGCTGGAATCGGTATGCTAGTCTATGAGACTACTAGAAAGTATATCAGTTGATTTTGTTCTTTTGAACAAAATCGAGTAGAATAGAATCAATTCATTTTGAAGATAGAATTCTCATCACATTTTCTCTTCTGTGTCTCTAATTCATCTATCTCAGCTCTCAGTCTTTTTAACCACCAGATCGATACACTTCCGAAGAATATAGAGGAGAAGACCCAGAGAGATCTTTCATAAATAAGATATGCTCCACTCATAACTGTAGTTCCTAAAGCGAATTCCATAATTCTCTTCTCCTTATTCAACTGTCCGATCTTATATACAATTATATTAAATTTATTAGTATCTGATTTTCCCCGATCCTGCATAAGTTTTATAGAAATTGCTTAAGATTAAGATAAATTCATTTATATCTCAATCTTTTAGGTATTTTCTTTTTGATTAGAGATTTCTTCTGCTCCTCTTTATCATTTGTAGAAGATCTCTCTTCAGTTGTAGAACTAGCTGAAGTTTCTGGTTCCTGACTCTTTAGCTTTTCTTTAAGATCATTCAACTCCTCTTTGATTCTGTTCAATTCTATCTCTCTCTCTTTTAGCTCTGATGTAAGTTCATCTCTCTCCCTCTTCAGATCGGAGATAGGAGAGATTCCAAACACTTTATCTTTCTGACCTATTGGTCTTAACATATTCTCAACAGTCTCTTTCGCAAATTCAACTATATAAGTCTCTTTATCACTCTTGCTCACAGCTGCGTAGAGATTCTCCTTGTTGAATGAATAGCAGAGACCCAAACAGTACTCAATACCGATATGAAGAAAATGAAAATAATTGGATGAGTAGAGAATCTTGTACTCGGAGCTCAAGAAGAAGAATCGATTGAGATAGATACGAGTTTGTAGAAAGATCACGCGATGAGTCAGAACAAGATAACCTTCTATTCCATTAAAATTATATTTGAGTAGAGAGGATCCGCGCTCATCATCGAAATTCTGTTCATAAGAATGGAGTTTCTTGATTCCGACTTCTGTTGCTTCAAGACTCACTATCCTTGTTGGTGAGAGAGAGTAGATGAATTTCGGCTCTTTTCTCTCTGTTCCAGTTTCGCAAGCCAGAGAGTGAGATTCGTTCACAGAAGAGCTTGTCTCTCTGTGGTTAAAAGTTGATTCAGAGGGGATTGCCGAAGGCAAAGGTAGCCAATTCTTCTCACAGGCCTCCGGAGTCTTCATCACTGTTGGATAATCTCCAATCTTCTTAGTTCCATCTTCGCTATTCTTTAGCTCATAATATGCCATTGTTCTCGCCTCATTTTCAATATGTTCATAAGTGACACCAAGTATTCTATCTCTATCGATTATACGCACATCTTCTAATCCTCGAACACGTGTTTCATAAGGTTTCTTGTCGATCAGTTCAATCTCCTGTGATCGAATTACTTCTAACTTCTCATTAATTGTCAAATAATAGTTGACTGTTCGAATGATACCATCTTCACAATTACTGATATAGCTTGTTCCTTCGACACGATATGTATGTGTTCTTAATATACCTACAATCACATTATCAAAATTAGCTATAGCGAGAGATGAACTTGTATACTCTTTCGGTAGAGTGGGACCTCCGGTCAACTGATGTATAACTCCTTTCAACTTTGGAGCAAAACTTCCAAAGTTATTCCAGACTTGCCAGGAGGTAGTAGACTTCCGATTGTCGATCACTGCAAGACCTGCTGCCAAAACTATCTCTCTCGATAAATGTGTACCGTATCCGCAGAAGAACAGTTCATGATAGATCTCTGAAAATTCAAATCCGGCTTCTAGTGCCCTTCGTGCAAAATAGATCATATGCTCTTTCGTCCATATGGCTGAACAACCCTTCAAAATAAATCGATAGATATACTCTTGTCGAAACTTTCCAGAATTTTGTTCTGAATCACCAAAACTTGTCTCTAATTCGGCAAGTGTCAAACATCTTAAAGCCATCGAGAGAGCCATTATCTCATTCTTCATTGCCACATAGACAGCCGCTTGATAATAGCTACTGTAGAATTGAGAATCGAAAAAGAAAGTATCACATAATCTTAGAGCTTCCGAATGATTCTTTAATTTGATCTGTTCAATCACTTCTTTAAATACGGTCTCTTGAGAAAAATCAAAGAAGTTCTGAAGAGAGAAAGTTTCAAATGATTTAAGAGAGACTAATTCAAATCTTTTACCTTCGCTCTTCTTATTTCTCTTCTCATTGTAGAGTTCATAATGTTCATTTGTGTAAAAATCTCCTTTTATCAACAGTTGAATCAATTCTTCGTGCAACTTATGGAAATCCACATAGAAGCTCTTCTTGAGTATAAGAGCTCCGCTATACCCTTCTGGACATTTAGAATCATCACGCTCTTCTGCGGAAACAAATTCAAACGGCTCCTTATAATATCTCTTCATAGTTTCGAGTTCTGGCCAGTTCTCAGCAACAATAAGATACTTCTGAGTATGAACGAATATATTGTAGTAGTAATCCATCTTCTCAAAGAAATTCGGAACCTGCGGATTCTGTCGATTCAAAATCCACATCGGATATTCAAAATCAAACTTATCTCCGTAGAGTTGGATATCTCTCTCTGCTTTGAAAGTATCTTCGAGTGCCTCTGCCAAATAGAGATCACAGTAAATCGGGCGAGTGAAGAATTGCGGTCGATGTGCAGCTACAGCTATCGCTTTATTTGAGATATAGATACAGCATCCGACAATATAATCAATCTCTTTTGTCTTCACTCCTTCTCTTGGCAGCTGATCTAAATTTTTCACTACATCATAGCCATAAAAGTTATTACCTCCGTGATGGTGAACAAATCTACCATAATAATTTCTCCAAGTATTCTTATCAAGAATTTCGATGAATCTCTTCATATCTATGATAGCATCATCGTCGGTCTCCATTAATCCGAGAGCAGAAGGAAAGTTAATATAAGCGAATTTATATGTCTCATAACATTTCTGTGGAAGACCCTCATAAGTATCGGGAGCTGGAACTATCAATAGATTCTCTTCTGGTTTATAGACCGCTTCTTTAAGTGTTGGATCTCCAATCACATGCCACCAAGTGAAATAATCAGGTATATCTTTACACCAAGTCTTCCGTTGCATCTCTCTACGAAATGCGTAGGCTTTGCAATTCTTCATCTGTAGAATAAACTTTGTATTTTCGGTTCCTGGCCATTGCTTTCTTTCGAATTTAGTAACTCTCTTCGTCTTTCTGCTCTCGATGAATTTTGCACTGCCTCTCTCAATAAATTTCGCTAGATGAGAGATAAAATTCTTTCGATTGAAGAGATTTTGGTTGACGAAAGGCTCCTCATACAGCATATCAAAATATTCTGCTTCATGAGTATCTAAATACTTTATTCTCTCGATCGCTTCTGATATACCGTTAGGACTCTGACAATCAACAAACACGAAGCTTTTCGGATTCACATATTTAAATATATCTCGTGTCCCCCAGTAGATCGGTACAATACCTGCAACAAAACATCTCATTATCTTCTCTGTTATATATCCATCTGCTGTCGAATTCTCAAAACAGATCATAAACTTATATTGTGATACATATCTATCGAAATTCTCTTTCGGTACCACTCCTCCAACATTATTCAAGTGATTGCCAAGAGATTCAACCATTTTGTATTTCGATAATTCGCGAAACATAGTATCTCGATATATACAGCCCTCCAGCTGAGATCCATTAGTTACACAGAAACAACAGAATTTGGTTTTATCGGGATTGATATCCCTGACAGAAATCAGAGTCGGAAGATCGTATGCGAGTGTTGCATACGGTAGATGAATCACCTCTCTGTCTAATTTATCATTCAATACTTTACCGTCAAAATCTATAATCTTAACTGAATCATTCTCGGATGAGAATTCAGATACAGTTATAAATGCTAAATCGAATTGATCGAGATACTTATGTATTATCTTCCTCGCCTCATCAGAATTATCTCTCGAATGGAACCGTTGTGCTACCCAGAAATAGAGATTCTCTCCCGATATAAGAATCTTCGGAATATTAAAATATGTTGTACTGTATTTGAACATGTCTCCTCTCCAATCACAACAGATTAAACAATCGGCCTCTTCGATTGGTACAAATTGATGACCTTCTTTGCACAAATAATCGGTTAAAAAATAACTATTCACAGTCTGGTCTGGAGGAAAATCTACTAATCCGAATTTTAGAGAGATTGAATCCATCCTCTTTTTAATCTTCTTATTAGGTTTTAAATCGGTGTGAGTTGCGAATTTTATTAAATTTTAGTTGAGAATTCGGTGATATGCCGCTGAATTCATCTCTTTATTCTTGCTCCAATTCCTTTTCTGAGCTATCCTAATGAAAAGGAATCGGTGTGAGTTGCGAATTTTATTAAATTTCAGTTGAGAATTCAGTGATTAATGGCTGAATTCATCTCTTTATTCTTGCTCCAATTCCTTTTCTGAGGTGGTATACATAAATTAAAAACTGAAAGTTGAAATTCAACTTCCAGGTCTCCTCTAGAGAGGAAACTGAAAAGAATTTAATTCAATTCTAATTCTTCAAACTGATTCTCCTGCTCCTGAGAGAAGAGGATGCAGAACCAAGTCTCACAAGTTATCGATGCGTCGGCATACAAGAGACTCTCTGATATCGATCATGTTCTTCATCGCCTCTCGATGTATATTGGTTCTGGTGCCTCAGAATCCAAAAATACAATCTGTCTCGTGAGTGGTCAGGATCCGCAGGGTCCACAGGGAAAGCAAATAAGTCGATTAGGATACAAGTTCATCAATGAGACAGAGGCGATGGCCCAACTCTTTCTTGAAGTGCTCGCTAATGCATCAGATAATTTGAAACGGACCAAAGATTTCAATACGAAAAATAAGGCAAATATCGAGATTGGAAATATCGAAGTGACTCTCACACCCGAATACTGCTCTATGAAGAATTACGGCATCTGGATTCCTATTCAGATGCACCCGACCGAAGGAATGTATGCTCCTCAGTTGATCTTCGGCAATCTACGCTCATCGAGCAACTATGATGACGATGACGATGCATCTCTTCTTGGAACAAATGGATTAGGGGTCAAAGTTGTCAATATTCTCTCAAAGATGTTTATGGTTGTCTGTGCTGATCCAGAGCGTGGACTTCTCTACAAACAGACTTGGAGCAACAACATGAAGAGTGTTTCGCAACCAGAGATTGTTCCATACACTGGTATCGGATTCACTCAGGTCACTTATTCGCTCGAATTTCCTCGTCTCTTCTCGAATGGATTCAATCAGGAGTCGATCGAGGTTTATATGGCTCAATGCTCAGTTATCTCTTTCACGAGAGGTGTACCTATCATATTCAATGGACAACCGATTCAAGTTGCAAATCTTTTGGAGTATGTGAAGATGTTCTTTCCGGCAATCTCTAAAGAGAATTCCATCTCTTTTATCAGCGAAGGAAAGCATTATGAAGTGTGTCTCTGTGATACGCCGAATTCTGGTATATCTGTTGCTATTGTGAACGGTGTACTTGTAAAGAATGGCGGTGTTCATATGGATGAGATCATGACAAATGTTATGCAATCAATCAAAACATTCTTCGGAAAAGACATGGATGGAGTTCAGTTCACTCGACGAGATATCATTCCCCATGTCTCTCTATTTGTCTCTGCAACTCTAGTGAAACCAAATTTCAACTCTCAATCGAAAGATTATTTGGAGGGGTTGAAACCTCTGAAGGGTTCCGACGGACGGCTGCAGAAGCGTCCTCTCCCCTCTGCTATTATTCCAGAGAGGCTTCTGAAGCATATGCGATCTTGGAAGCTGATTGAGATTATTCATGAGGAGATTGAACGAAAGCAGATGAATAAATTGAAGAAGAAGGAGAAGAAGAACAAAGGCAAGACAGATGTTGAGACATTAACAGATGCGAATTTTTCTCAGACGAAAGATCCAAATTTTATGCAGCAGGCCTCTCTTCTGATCTGTGAAGGTGAATCAGCTTCGAATTTTCCAAAAGAGTTTATCAGCAACTGTCCGGGAGATTCTGGTCGCAATCTTTTTGGTATATTACCTCTGCATGGAAAATTGCGAAATGCTCTGAATGCAAACTTTCTACAGCTGATGCACAACATAGATTTTGATAATCTGAAGGAGGCGATTGGTTTAACAGAAGGAGCAGATTATCGTATTGTTCAGAATCGTATGACTCTACGATACGGTCGAATAGTAGCGATGCCTGATGCTGATGAAGATGGTGCTCATATTCTTGGTCTCTTGCTTCTCTACTTTCTTGTTCGCTTTCCAACACTGATCGATGGTCAGTTCTTCAATTTTCTTCGTACACCTGTGATTATAGTATCGAAGAGCGGAACCTCTATCAAGTTCTATAAGAACAATCAGTATCTGGAATGGAAATTGGCTACAGGAAACTATAGTACATGGAAGCACAAATATTTCAAAGGATTGGGTTCAGCCAATTCCGATCTGATTCGTGAGATTTATATGCAACCGATAACTGTTCAGATGATTATGGATGCGACAACAAAAGAGAGTATTGAACTGGCATTCAAGAAGATCGATGCTGATAGTCGAAAGATGTGGTTGGCGAATTTCTTCAATGCAGTGACTTATGTTCCAGTTGAACGATATCAAGCTCTCCCTATCTCAATATTTATTAATCATGAACTGATCAACTATAGTGTAGAGACGCTGAGTCGTGCTCTTCCAGAGATGATGGATGGTCTGAAAGATTCGCAACGAAAGATTCTATTCACAGCGATGACCAAATTAAAAGGAGGAGCCGAACCTCGAGTACAGACTCTAGCAGGAGCAGTGATTGATAAGACGGCTTATAAACACGGAGATCAATCTCTCTGTGCTGCTATTGCCATTATGACTCAGGATTATGTTGGTGCTAATAATATGTCGTATTTCTATCCTGACGGTCTGTTTGGTACAAGACAAGCTGGAGGAACCGATGTAGCTTCTCCTCGCTATACTCATGTCGGTATGAACTGGTGGATTCCATTGATCTTTCGTCCAGAGGATCGAGAACTGGAGGTTCCGATTATTGATGAGGGAGAAGAGCAAGAATGCGAGTCCTTCTTTCCAATTATACCTATGCATATGGCGAACGGGTGTGTTGGTATTGCAACTGGCTATAGCTGCACACATTTTAGCTTTAACCCTCTTGATTTGGCATTCGCTCTTCAAATGCGATTAATTCAGGCTATTAAACCGAACGAGAAAGTTCCTATGCCGAATCTCGTTCCGTATGTGAAAGGTTGGAAAGGAACAGTTGAGATGGGGAAGAATGGTTTCATATCAAAAGGAAAATTTGATATTCAGAGAGATGGAAGTATACTGATCACTGAGCTCCCGATGGGTGTCTGGACAAATAAGTATGAGAAGTTTTTGGATGCTCTGGAGAATTCAGGCGAGATCGATTCCGTGTCGCATTTCTCACTCAAAGATACGATCAAGATAGTTGTCAAGGGTATGAAAGATCCAAGTTTCAAGAAACTGAAACTGCAACGATCTCATAGTACATCGAACATGACTGTACTTTACCGAAGACCTGATCGGAAAGTCCAGCCAGTAATCTACAATGATATCCAGAAGATGCTGGACGATTTCTTCAAACTTCGGTTACCGAAGTATCAGGAACGCAAGAATCTCAGATTGAAATCTTTGAAGGAGGAGATTGAGAAGATGACGAACAAGGCGAAGTTTATAACTTTAGTGAATACTGGAGAGATAGTGATTTTGAAACGGAAGGAGGCAGAGGTGTATTCGAAAATGAATTCTTATCAGCTTCCTCACGAGCTCTATCACGAGACAAAAGCACGAGAGTTCTCAGAGGAGAGAGCAGCTGAATTGTTGAATAAAGTTGAGAAGAGAAAGGAAGAATTCAACATATTACTCTCGACTCCAATCGAGGCTCTCTGGTACAACGATCTTGAGGAGTTCGTTCAGAAGTATTCTGCTCGCGAGAAAGTTCCACGATCGACTTATGAGTCGACTGGAGTGGTTCAAGAGTATGTTGAAATTGTAGAGGAGGAAGGAAAAGATGAGTTGACGAATGAAATAAAAGATAATTTCGATGAGAATGAACCAGAGGTGCTTCCTGCAGAGAAAGAGTGAAGAGTAGAGATATTTTGTACTTAATGTACAAAATCGAAAAAGTTCCATCTTCTCTTGTTATTCATCGTCTGTATTCTCGCCCCTCGTCTATCTTCTGTATTTTATTCTCGCCCCTCATCTATCTTTTTCTGATCTTATTCTAATTTCTATCTTCCTGAATCTCTATTACTAATTGAATTTTCATTCTCGATTAGATAAAATTTTTTTAAACTTGGTATCAAACTTGAGAATGAAAATAGATTCAATTGAAAAAGATAGAAATTAGAAATAAGATATAGAAGATAGAAATTGGAAATAAGATAGACAAGACGAGAATACAGAAAGATAGAAATAAGATAAGAAAATAGCAAGAGCAGAAGAAGAAACTTGATTTAAGATATTTTGTACGAGAGGTACAAAATTCAATAGTCTATAATCCAAAACTTATTATAAGGATCAGAATAGTATTTCAAGTATCCCATCTCCATCAATCTTTTGTAAACTAGTGGATATCTGTTCTTAAATTTTGTATGTAGCTCATTTGGATGAATAAGTCGTCCGTCAAGGAAGTGACTCGAAAGATCGTGCAAGATCTGATCGGAATAATGACCGATCTCTATGTTTAAGAGCTTCTTGAATTTTCTCTCGAATCTATCTGCTCTTCTGGTTGGTATAGAGATGGCTCTTCTGTAATCATAGAAACTGAATATAAATCTATCTTTATCGAACATCCATTCTAAAGTTTTCATCTCCCGAAATCCAATAAATCTTTCTAGATTAGAATCTGTTATCTCATACAGATTCAGACCAAACTCTCTCATAACAAATTCTAACATAGCTATTCTCTTCTTGTGACCGATATGTTTGTGCAGAAAGATTGCATTTATCTGAGGATTGAATATTACTTCTGGTGATGTTTCATGAAGAAATTTAGCAACAGGTAGATTACAATAATTAAGAGCAATTTTTAATATAATATTACAACCATAACTCTTTTTCATATCAGGATACAACCAATGAAAGATATCATCTCTGTATTCAACAATTGATCTTCCAAATAATCGATAGAAGGTGCCAAAATGGTTGATATAAAATTTGTTTCCACGCAAATTTAAATAATGTTTATATAGCATTTTCGATTTCCAAATTGAAGATTTGGCCAATTCAGTAAAATTCACTCCACTCAAATGTGTTTCATATTTATAAACTTCGTACCAATTGTTATTCTCAACAAATTCATGATAGATTCTACTCAATCTTAATCTATTCAACTCGCCATCTCTTCTCAACTTATAGAAATATCGATTGACACTTATCATTCTTCTGTATATTTTCAGAGGGAGATAAGAGACCACTTCAATATCTGTTATTCTTCTTCCAGTGAGACTCATTTTTCTGCAGCTGTTCAAAAATTTATTACAGTTCGATTTCTTACGAATGTAAGAGATTCAACCAGATCATAGAATTTTGACTCCCTTCACCAATATCTTCTCTGCATTTGGACGTGCATAACAGATCATACTCTCTTCAAATTTTGCTGGATTAAGTGCCATCTCTAAAGCCACTTCTCCGAAATCTGTCTGACTAAATTTCAAAGCGTAGAGTATAACAAGATTCTCTTTGATTTCAATAGCTGAAACTCTGCAATGAATAACTTTTCCTCCGTAAGTTACTCCGATCAATTGATCAACCTTGAATGGAATCTTGTAAGTGGCATTTGAGAGTTGTTGTGAGAATATTTCTCGAACAGCTGCAACCATATTATCGAGTTCTGTCGCCAAATTTCTCATCTCCATCTGCTTTCGTCTCACCTCTTCTTCTAGAGGACCAATAATAGTTTTCATCTGACTCACTCTCAATTCATAATCTTTCATTGCTTGCTCCTCTTTTGCTTTCTTCTCAGCAATTTTCTTCATCACTTCCGAGGTCATTGATGACGATGCACTAGTTGTAGTAGCGGAAGCACTTGTAGTTGTGTTAGATTCGGAAGATTTGTTAGTTGTCTCTATTGAAGATTCTTTAACTGCAACATTATCATCATCTACCGTTTGTGACATTCGACTTTTAAATAAGAGATATAAGTTTAAGTTATCTTTTCACAGAGGTGGTTAGAAAAATAGCATCAAGCTAATGCTGAATCTGAGCTAAATTATCCAATTGAATTTGACACATTTCGACAAACACTAAGTTTAAATATTATGTGTACATGAATAATTTTGTTGAATTCAACAAAATTATTAACCACAAAGTTGATTTGGTTGACAGGTCAGAGGTGATGCACAATTACTATCTACTATACAAGCAACACCCGCAGGGTTGCCACCACGATTAATATTCTCTTATTATTGAGCAAGAAGAAATTCAATATGTTGTATATTCTTAAACTTAGATTATATCTCAAAAAGAATATGATTGCTCCCAAATATCTGGCTATTGCTCAGCAACTGGAGAGCGAGTTCCCGAATCTGCATTGTCCAAGAACATTTGAAGAGTATTTCGAGAGAATGAGTCGTAATAAATGTGTAACGCCTGAAATGTATCAGAGAACGAGATCTAGCCAAATTTTTATGACACCGGTATTAGATAACATAGATCGAAAGCAAAAATATCTAACTTCAAATTTCATACAACAGGTAACGCCGTTCGCGTTATGGGGCTGGGAGGATTATATGAAATTAGTGTTCGACAATCCTAATAATCTTATATGGATCTATTCTTTGAATGGAACGAAATTGATTTCATCTGAAGGAGATTATTATGATTTTAAAAATCAAGTGTTATTAACTACAGGAATAACAGAAAATTCTAAAAAGAAAAATAGCTATATAATTAAAATTGATATTGCATCACATAAGGAATTATATATGTGTATATTGCCTCATTTTGTTGTTTTGATTATGGTTAATCATATAAGTGCTGAACGTCATATCAATTTTATTGGATGGTTAGAACCGTCAGATGCTTCACATAATTTACTTATGTCTATTAGAGAATTCGGAAATGGAAATTCTGTTCCAATTAAATGTTTTGATCTATTAGAAAATGAAGATTCGAATGAATCTTATATGATTTATAGATCTCAAATTCATGTTTCTGAATCAATAGGAGTAGGAATAAGAATTTTACAATCAAATCTAAGTGAAAAAGGTTTTTATTTGAAAGATAATAAATTATATGTTTATGCTGATCCAAATTATAATGGAAAAAGAATATCATTACCAAATAATTGCAAAAGAGTCTTTTGGAGATTAAATCAATTAGTGGATAATAATGGTATTGTTCATACTTTTTCAAACAATGAATATTACATCTCTATTCAAATAACTGAGAATGATCCAGAAAGTGTAGTAATAACCAAAAAAGAAAATCGATACGACATATTATCATGTTTTTGGTGTCCTTATGCAAAATACTATTTGACAAATGATGAAGGAATTGCCATGAATCATTTATTATCTCGAATAGTATTGAATGTGTTATTTAATAATCAGACATTGCGCGAGGATATAAGGGAGACTTGGAAGTTACAAGCAGATCATATTGATATGAATATAGCTCATAATTGGGCTAATAATCTTCAATGGTTAACACAACCAGAAAATATATCATGTGCTCATGGATTCAAACATATCGGATTGAAAGTTAACAAAGATGATACAAATTTCGTGGCAGTATTTGCTGATCCTCGTGTATTAGATAGATTTTTATCGACTAGAGGACAGACAAGTATGCATAATCATTTAAGTCAGTATGCATATAATGAAGAGTTTAAGTATGGATATTGGTTATCTCAAATTTCTAAAGAAGAATATGATCAGAACAAATCAAAGAACAATGATTTACAATTTTATAAACAAAAGGGAGGAGGTGGAATGTGTTGTCTTTTTAGATCCAAAGGAACAACTAATTGGAATAAATCAAATTCTTTATCACAAGCAGCGAAAAGCTTAAGAATTGTGAATGAATTGGGTGATGTTTTAAAAAGTATTTCTAATAAAAATGTTACTAATAACGAAGTTAATACAGTTGTTTTAGAAAATAAAACATATGAATATGTTGAATGTTATTATTTTTCTGTTCAAGAACAAAAAGGATTAGTTTCTAGGGCAAGTTCTATTAAACCTAAAAATTATATACAGTTATATGTTTTAGAATTTCTATTAGATAATGACAAGTCTATTAGAGTTTCTTCAGAACAATGGCATCAAGCTAATGCTGAATTTGAAATAAATTATCCTATTAAATTTGGCCCATTTCGACGAACACCAAGTTTAAATATTGTTTGTACATGCGAGATCTGCTCATAATTTTGTTGAATTCAACAAAATTGTCTCATATTATTTAATATTTAATGTTATTAACCGCAAAGTTGATTTGGTTGACAAGTCAGAGGTGATGCACAATTACTATCGACAATACAAGCAGTACCCGCAGGGTTGCCGCCACTACTTGCCACACACACACCATTACAGTGCCCACTATGACAGAGCACATCTTGCGTACAGTAGCTGGCTAAAGGCAAGTCTCCACAGATGGGCGTTCCACCCGGGCTGAATGGTGAAACCTGTGTGCAACAACGTCGAAAATCTAGAGCACCAGAACCTAAAAATATGATATGACCACAAGTATTTCCATTTGTACATGTATTACTAGAAGTGCAGAGAGGCAGATTGCCTGTGAATTGATCAGCTGCAGGAATTGAATTCGGAGAGGGATTCGGATTAGGAGAGGGGTTTGGATTAGGTGTGGGATTTGGAGTGGCGACACATACACCTCCTGTGCATGTGCCTGATACACACATGCTTGCATTTGCACAAGCTACTCCATTTGCTAAATTTGAACAGTAAGTCTTTCCATTGACTTGCACTTGTCCGACGGCACAACATACATTCTGTGCATTTGATGCAGCAGATTCTAATGCACAGATTCCTGGAGCTGTACAGTCGCATCCACGATTACAGCCACTTTGACCAGCAGATATATTGTTTTTACATCGGAAAAAGAAATACCAATATGCAACTGCTGCAGCTATCAAAATAAGAATAATTACTATTACAGCAACTATTGCGTAGAATTTGTATAAACCAAACATTTTCTGAGATAGAAATAAACTTTCTTTTGAATTATTCGACTTCTACTTTGAGAAATATTCATCTTAGCGATCCTGTAAATTGAGGGAACTGATAGTCGCCAATTATCTCATCTACTGATTCATTTTCATGACTTTGAAATTCAATTAATCCAGTGTGCTCTAGAAAACTAAGATATCCGATTCTAAAATCCATTAAAAGTTTATCGAACACTTCAATCTTTCTATACTTCTGCTTCTGTCCAAATTCTAAATTGAAGAAATCGATTGGTAAAAGAGAATTGATATCTATTCGTTTAGATAAAATTCCAAAGCTCGCCAACATAAATCCTACAAACCATGGACACAAATTGTAATTTATATTATTTTTGACAGGATCCTCATCTAAATAACCCATCTTCAGATAAGCTAAGATGGCAAGACGAACCCTTCTTGTCTCTCCGACTTTCTCAAAAGAGAGATATTTTATGTAGGTATCATAAGCTAATTTCTCTGGAATATCAGCCTCTCTCTTACTTCTTTTTAGTATATATAAAGAACAACTGTTAGGTTTTGTCCAGAGATGTCCTACTATCTCTTCAATTGGATAGATCGAAGTGATTTGAAAAGTAACATAAGTGTCAGTAGGACTAGGTGTAGGTTTGCATTTAGAGAATTGTTCGAAACTTTTACCAACAAGTATGATAGCCGTATGCCAACCACCGAGCCCTATTGTGTAATGTCCTAATAAATCATATTCTCTTGTGGCCGACCATATTATAACATCACCCGTCCTGAATTTCATGAAATCAGGTCGAATCGGGTCTTCAGCAAAACTGAAAGTTTATAATTTTTTAGAGATAAATAATAATTCTCTCAAGAAATACAGCTGTGGATTAGTTGAGTGTGAGATGTTTTCTCCCAATCAAACTTCAGCTTCTATTCCTTTCATTCCACAGCAGACTTCTGCAACTCCTATTCAATTTCCGACTACACTGCCAATGATGAATTACAGCACGTCTTATCAAGCACCTCAGATCAATCAAAGTTTCTTTCCACAACCTGCTACACAAGCTCCCCAAATGATGCAATTCATGCCTCAACCACAAGGTCAATTCACTTTCGTTCAAGCTCCTCTTCTTCCGCAGGGTAACACAGTAACCTCTGCGGGTGCTCCTCTTCAAATTTCAACAGTTCCATTTCAGACTGTTCAACCTGCTCCTGCTCCACAACAGTTTGCACCAATTGTTCTTCATTTTTTCCAACAACCACACTTTGATAAGCTCTTCAATACACTAAAGAAGAGTTTCTTCGCTATTGACGCTTCCGTTATGGGTAGTGGAAAAACAATCTTAGCATCAAAATTGTCTCTCGACAGTGGTCTTCCAATAATAGTTGTGGCTCCCCCGGGTGCTAAGCCTGTATGGTATTCGATTTTGAACAAATATGGTGTGCATTACAAGATCTTCAACGACGGTCCTGTGATGACTTACTCTGCTCTCTCTGGAACTACTCAGTACCAACCGAGTCACGGGTTTCTAACTCGTTATGAACACAATATGAGCACAGAAGAACATCCAATGATGGAGACCATCTTTCAGCCAACTCCTCTACTCGATCGATACATCGACGAGGGAGTTCTGTTCGTCTTCGATGAGGCACACAATCTGAAGAACAGCAGTTCAGAGCGCCACAAAGCTGCACAGGCTATAATCAAACGAATCTATGCTCGTGGTGGTCGATCAAAATTTCTTCTCGTCTCTGGAACACCACTCGATAAGCCAGAGCAGGTGAAGAACTATCTGAAGTTGGTCGGATTCGTTCAACATCGTCAGGCTTACACTATCACTGCTGGACGAGCAGTGATGAAAGGGATTGATGAATTGAATCAGTGGGCACTGCGTCTGAATCCAGAGAAGGCGAAGGTCTTCATGGCGGTCCGACTTCATCCTCCTCCTCACAATAAATCTCAAGCCGAGAAATACATGGTCGATATGTTTCTCGAAGTATTCAAACCTGTTCTGATGTCTGTGATGATCCCACCCGAGAATACAGTCTCGAACAAAGATATCAAGAACGGATTCTATATTATTGATGAAGAACACCGACAGGCTTACGAAGATGCAGTGAACAAAGTGATTCGAAGTACTCAATTCGATATCACCACTGGTCAGGCAGCTCGACCGATCATCACAGGAGATATCACGACTTCTCTGCGTTTGGCACAGACAGCAAAGGCAAAGACAATGGCTCGAGTCGCTCGTTATCTTCTTACCACTCCAGATGAACGAGGCAACTGGCGTAAGGTTCTCCTATATGCAGAGTACACAGAACCGATCGATATTATGATGTCGGAGCTACGAGACTTCAATCCATTGCGTCTTGATGGAAAGGTGAATCAGAACAAACGAGCAGAGATAGTAGCGAAGTTTCAGGTTCCTTCTGGGTCTGAACATCGGCTTCTCATCTCTCATCCCGATGTTGGTGGTATCGCTATCTCGCTTCACGATCTTACTGGCCAGTATCCAAGATGGCTGTTGATGATGGCCGATTATCATGCTATTCGAAACCTGCAGACGGCGAATCGAATTATTCGAGATGGAATGAAGGGAGTTGGTCATGTACGATTCTTCTACATTAAAAGTCAACTGCCAGAGAGATCTCTGCTCTCCTCTCTCGAGACAAAGGGTGTCTTCATGAGTGATCTGTTGGCCGAACAGAAGGAGGGAGGACAACTGTTCGCGAACGATTATGAGAGTGAAGTGGAGGGAGTCGATATACCGGAGTTGGTTCTTCCTTCGGGACCTTCGGAGCCTGCTGCACATAGCTCCTCTTCCTCTTCGACGAATACGCCGTCATCTTCATTATTGAGCTCATAGAAAAGGTTTTCGAAAACTAAACAGATAAATTTGTAATTTTGTACCAATGGTACAAAATTCGTTCTATCAAGAACTACAGAATTCGTTCTATCAAGAACTACAAAATTCGTTCTATCAAGAATTACAAAATTCGTTCTATCAAGAATTACAAAATTCGTTCTAGAATCGTTGGAGATAAGCTGTCTCTTTTTCGCTCTCATTCAGTTCCTTCGTGAAAAGATAAGCAAACTTTATAAAATTGAGAAGAATTGCTAAACAAATGATAAGTAGACACTCTCTCATTTTCTTATCTCTTTGAAACGTTTAAGCGACAACGACAGTCTGTGCAGGAGCCACTGGAACAACCACCCACCACTCAGCAACCCAGACAAAGATAATAAATAGAGCAGCTACAACGGCTGCAGCTCCTGCTCCCCATGCACTATTCCTTGCATTTGTAATATTTGTTGAATTGAATGTCACAACATTATTCGCGTTTGTGTTCTGATTCACTTGTGAACCTGCGTAGAACGCCAAACCGGCTGCGATTACAATTGCGATGAAAGCGATGAATGCCAAGACGTAAACAGCAATTGACATCTTTTAGGAATTTTAATATGGGATAAAATTTTGTAATTTTATTTTTGTGATTTTCACTTAAACATAAAATTATCAATTCAATTTATAGACAGCAAATCGCCCATTAATAGGTGTAAACGCTACTCCTGCAACTGTATTTGAATTCAGAGTCAATTGTAGGAATATAGCACTTGGAGTTGAAATTGAGACTAGAATAGGTATAACGTTCTGTAGAACAAATACGTTACTGATTGTATTGTTTCTCGTGAGAGAGATAATCGATCCTCCTGTACCTAAATTAAGATCTACTGTCTGCTGAGTATTAGGATTTGTGACTGTTCCTAAAGCACCTCCTGGAGCACTTCCGAATACACTAACATTAAGAAATATCGAAAATGATGCATTTAGAAATGCATTTGCAAAGAAATCTATATAATAGATTGCTCCTGAATCGACGGACCATATTGATCCTGGAACATTTGCGAATCCACTTCCATCTGTAACCTGATGTACAAAATTTCCTGAGAGAATTAGAGTAGCTGGAATTAGACTGAATACATCTGGAGGCCCTATACTTACGGCTCCAGTTGATCCAGTAGAGCCAGTAGAGCCGGTTGGACCTGTGCTTCCTGTGCTTCCGGTAGCTCCAGTGGATGAAGAGATACCGGCTTGACCAGTTGGGCCTGTCGGACCTGTATAGCCTGTCCATCCAGTAGATCCTGTGGATGAAGAGATACCAGCTGCTCCTGTAGCTCCAGTCGGACCTGTGCTTCCTGTGCTTCCGGTAGCTCCAGTGGATGAAGAGATACCGGCTTGGCCAGTCGGGCCTGTTGAGCCAGTTGGGCCTGTTGGTCCTGAAAAACAATTATAAGAAGATGAACTTGAAGAGGAGGAACATGAGATCTCTCGTACTGAACTACAATCTATCTCTTTAATTTTGCATTTTAGTGGAGAGACTCTATAGACTCTTCCAGTTAAGAGATCAGTGAAAATAAAATCTTCTTCACTCGCTATCTTTTTCAACTTTTTAGAAGAGAAGATCTCATAGAGTCCACCCTGTTCATCAATTAGAAATTCAACATGCTGATTAATAAACTCTTGAATCTGCTCCTTACGAATGGAATCGATATTATCGAATCGAGTAATTCGATCTTTAGAACAATTCATTTTTACCTCCTGTCAAAATTATTTTATGATAACTCAGTTCAATTGATAAACAGCAAATCTGCCAGCCACTACTGGAACATTAACAAAAGTTCCTCCTTCAGAACTTATAGTCAATTGCAGAATTAGCGAAGAGGGACTCATAATTACAAGAAAAATAGGTATGAAAGGTTGGACAAGAGCAGCAGAACTTGTTGCATTTGATCTTAATAGAGATATTACAGAACCTCCAAGTCCGAAATTAAAATCATTCGTCTGATGAGTTTGCAGATTTGTTACAGAACCTTCTGTTCCTGTACCACTCGATACAGTAGCACGCAAATCCAAACTGAATATAGAACTGAGATTTGCATAAAGAAAGAAATCAATATAATATACTTTATTTGCGATCACATTCCAAGTTGAGCCAGTAACATTTGCCAACCCGTTGGCATCAGTAGTCACTGATGTAAAGTTTCCTGAAGCTACTAGAGTAGCAGGAGTGAAGCTTAATACATCTGGAGGTCCTGTGCTGACCGCTCCAGTTGCACCAGTCGGACCAGTAGAGCCAGTTGCACCAGTCGGACCAGTCGCTCCAGTCGCTCCAGTCGCTCCAGTAGAGCCAGTAGAGCCGGTCGGTCCAGTCGCACCAGTAGAGCCAGTAGAGCCAGTCGGTCCAGTCGGAGAGATAGAGCAACTACTAGATGAAGAGGAGGTTATAGAACAAGAAGATGAAGAACGAGTGCTCTCTTCTTTGATTCTATTAGAACTATCGTGCCGATTCGATGAAGCTGAAATCTCTTCTAATCTCCCTCTTCTCAAAATTCTATAACGATTTCCAGTTAGACAATCTGTAAAATAGAATTCCCTCTCTTCGATTCTAATCTGTTTCAACTTTTTGGAAGAGATAATTTCGAACAGCTCTCCTTTCTCATTAATCAGAAATTTGACATTTTGAAGTAGAAAATTAAGAATCTCTTCTTTATGAATCGATTCAATATTATCGAATCGAATTATACGATTTGTAGAACAACTCATTTTTATCTCTTGTTAAAAATTTACTTTCAATAAACAAAATCTAATTAACTTTTAATAATCTCAGTTGGCAATTTGAGATGCTCGCACTCTGACCTTTTGCGCCAGCAGCTATCTGAATAGCTAAAGTATGAATTCCCGCTTTCAAATTCGCTACATAGAATCCTGAAACTATAGGAGAACGAGAAGAAAAAATTGATGGTGGCACTTCACTGAAATTGAAAAAAGTTATCGTCGAATCGAGTAAACCTTGAGCTAGAAACGGAGATGAAATTTGACTATAACCCCAATTAAAACAATATTGTATCTCATATACTCCACTAAATAAATATGGAGTGGTTAAAGTGAGAACATTTGAAAAAGTAGTAGAGGTGGATAGTTTAATTGAAGAGAGAGAAGAGAAGATGTAATTACCGTTCGAAGATGCAGTATAATATGAAGATGTACCATCTGCTGAATTAATATATTGACTTAATACACTAACTGAAGGATCGTGATTTGCCATAATAATTATCAGTGCTGCGAGTTCAGAATCTGCCAAATCATTAGAGAATTTTAATTTTACCTGATCGGATTTAACATCTATTTCTTCCATAGGAGTAACTATATTGTTATTATTAGAAACTTCTAATATAAATTGACTCTCATGTATCTGATGAGTCTTTGTAAAATCGTTAGTCAGAGAGTATAAGTAGATCGACATCTTTCTAAGAATGAAAATATTTTCTATTCTTGATTTCTAAAATCAAGAATTTTCTCTTCTTACAACTGTTCAATTCGTACATCTACGTAGACTTCGGGACCTCCAAAACTATTTGCAACTCCGAGTCCATTCGTAATCACTGAACTTCCAGCGGCAAATTGTTGTAATGAATATTGATTCACTGTATCAGTATTGATATATCCTTGAAGATCGCTATCATCTCCAGTTGAATTATTTCCGTAGAACAGAGGAGCCGAGTTTGTAACATCATAGATTCTCAATTGATTCGTTCCTATCCCCGATGATTTAACGACAGCTGAGATCAAATAATGACCCGGTTGAAGTGTAAAAATATTAGAAGCAACTGAAACGAAGAAATAAACATTGTAACCGTAGGTTGTATTCAGATTTCTCGTTGTCCAAACTCCCTGGGTCAAATTTCCTCCATTTGTAGTAGTCGATTTCTCGTCACGAATAATTGCAGTTGAATCATAAATCTCCGGTTGAGGAACATGAGCAGCAACAATTCCATCTAGAGTTGTCTTGTCACCACCAGACAAAGGATCAACAAATGTTAAAGCGACTGTATCTCCTGAAACATCTATAGAATCAAGAGTCCCCGAGATTGTACTCAAATGAATCTGTTCAATCAATTGAGTTTCGGAAACTTCGTGAGGTGCCGGAAAATCAGTACTTAATGAATAATCGTATTCTGTCATCTTCTAACTCTTCTCTTTTTATTATCCAAAAAAATTTAATTAGATTTATTAATTATTAGTTCTGGCGAGCCAGAACGAAACTAGAAAAGACTTCCTTTTCGTTTTGGCTTGCTAAAACTAGAAAAGTTCTGGCGAGCCAGAATTAAGAGATTCGAAAACAAACAAATTTAGCCGAGACTTTAACAGTTGCTGCTCCTATGGCAGCAGTAAGACTACCACCTGTCGCTGCACATGTCCATCTCAATTTAATTGAGTTTCCTGATGTGACGCTTAATTCAGCTGAACTTGCTACACAGATTGAAATTGGTGCAGCTGTTGTTTCAACAGAAGATGATGTACCGGCGAGTTGTGCATTAGTTCCATCTGTAATAACTAAAGTGACAGCATTAGAAGCAGCTGTAGATGCATAAAATGCAGAATAAGTAAAATGATATATACCAGTTTGATTACAAACAAATACACCAGTACTTAATGTATGAGTCCATCCATTTATCTGATTATCTGTATTAAAAGTTACATCTTGAAATGTTCCAGCAGTAACTATTGTCAAAGTAGATGTATTATATGAATCGAAGAAATTTGCATTTGTTACTGTTGGTCCAGTTGGACCAGTTTCTCCAGTGAAACCCGTAGGTCCAGTGAAGCCAGTCGGACCAGTAAAACCAGTGGGACCAGTGGGGCCAGTGGGGCCAGTGAAGCCAGTCGGACCGGTGGCACCAGTATTTGAGGCTGTGCCTGGTGTTCCAGTCGGACCAGTAGGCCCGGTGAAACCAGTGAAGCCAGTGAATCCGGTGAAGCCAGTGGCTCCCGTTGCACCAGTCGGGCCAGTCGGACCAGTGACACCGGTGAAGCCAGTGAATCCAGTGAATCCGGTGAATCCAGTTGCGCCAGTCGGGCCAGTCGGACCAGTGACACCGGTGAATCCGGTGAATCCGGTGAAGCCAGTCGGGCCAGTTGCACCAGTCGGACCAGTGACACCAGTGAATCCGGTGAATCCGGTGAAGCCAGTTGGGCCAGTCGGGCCAGTGACACCAGTGAAGCCAGTGAAGCCAGTGAATCCGGTGAATCCGGTGAAGCCAGTGAAACCAGTTGGGCCAGTCGGGCCAGTGACACCAGTGAAACCAGTGAAGCCAGTGAATCCGGTGAAGCCAGTCGGGCCAGTTGGGCCAGTGACGCCAGTGAATCCTGTTGCACCAGTCGGGCCAGTCGGGCCGGTGACACCAGTGAAACCAGTGAATCCGGTGAAGCCAGTCGGGCCAGTTGGGCCAGTCGGACCAGTGACACCAGTGAAGCCAGTGAATCCGGTGAAACCAGTGGCTCCTGTTGCACCAGTCGGGCCAGTTGGGCCAGTGACACCAGTGAAGCCAGTGAAGCCAGTGGGACCGGTGAAACCAGTAGCCCCAGTTGGGCCAGTCGGGCCAGTGACACCAGTGAAGCCAGTGAAGCCGGTGAAACCAGTGGCTCCTGTTGCACCAGTCGGGCCAGTTGGGCCAGTGACACCAGTGAAGCCAGTGAAGCCAGTGGGACCGGTGAAACCAGTAGCCCCAGTTGGACCAGTCGGGCCAGTGACACCAGTGAAGCCAGTGAAGCCGGTGAATCCGATGGCTCCTGTTGCACCAGTCGGGCCAGTGACACCAGTGAAGCCAGTGAAGCCAGTGGGGCCGGTGAAACCAGTAGCTCCAGTTGGGCCAGTCGGGCCAGTGACACCAGTGAAGCCAGTGAAGCCGGTGAATCCGGTGGCTCCTGTTGCACCAGTCGGGCCAGTGACACCAGTGAAGCCGGTGAATCCGGTGGCTCCTGTTGCACCAGTAGCTCCAGTCGGGCCGGTCGGACCAGTGACACCAGTGAAGCCGGTGAATCCGGTGAAGCCTGTTGGTCCCGTAAAGCCGGTGAAACCAGTGACACCAGTGAATCCGGTGAAGCCTGTGAATCCAGTGAAACCAGTGAAGCCGGTGAAACCGGTGAAACCAGTGACACCAGTGAATCCAGTGAATCCGGTGAAGCCAGTTGGTCCCGTGAATCCGGTGAAACCAGTGACGCCTGTGAATCCGGTGAAGCCGGTGAAGCCAGTGGCTCCTGTCGCTCCAGTTGGACCAGTGAAGCCTGTTGTACCAGTGAATCCAGTGAAGCCAGTGAAGCCGGTGAACCCAGTGAAGCCGGTGACACCAGTGAATCCGGTGAAGCCAGTGAAACCAGTGGCTCCTGTCGCTCCAGTTGGACCAGTGAAACCAGTGACACCAGTGAATCCAGTGAATCCGGTGAAGCCAGTTGCACCAGTTGGACCGGTGAAGCCTGTTGTACCAGTGAATCCAGTGAAGCCAGTGAAGCCTGTTGTACCAGTGAAGCCCGTATATCCAGTGAAGCCAGTCGGTCCCGTGAAGCCAGTCGGTCCTGTTGCTCCTACTGGAATAACACTGAAACTTGTATTTATATGGGAATAATGAGCCGATCCTTCATAATAAAATATATCTGTTTGAGGAGAGCTCGATTTTGCATAAATCTTGATCACCACTTCATCACCAGGATTTAAAGGAGTGAATGGAACGAAAACAGTTGCTTCGATTTCGTCTATAGTAGATGGTACAGGTGCTTCTCCGGATGTCGCAATTAAAGTTTCAACTCCTAATGAAGTACGTGTATATAATTCAAAATAGATAAAAGATGATCCTCCTATAGTAGTCTGCATACCGAATTGATTGAGATCCCATATACCTGCACTTATGAAAGGTTGATCTACTGAAATACCAACTGTGATAAAATCTACAAACCCTGTAGTCCCATTAACATTAACAGTTATAGTATTTTCTGGTGCCCCGCTAGGAATCGGTGAAGCTATTTCATAATTCGGAACGGTTGACGGTTGACTATGATTCAAGTATAAAATTAATCCTGTTGAGAGACCAGGTGCACCAGTGAAGCCGGTGGTACCAGTGAAACCAGTTGGTCCAGTGAAGCCAGTGAAGCCTGTGAAACCAGTGAAGCCGGTGTAGCCAGTGGGTCCTATGACACCAGTGAAGCCAGTGAAGCCTGTGAAACCAGTGAAGCCGGTGTAGCCAGTGGGTCCTGTCACACCGGTGAATCCTGTCGGACCAGTGAAGCCAGTCGGACCAGTAGAACCAGTGAAGCCAGAGGCTATAGGTGTGAAAGTGGGAGGAGTAGGTGTATAAAAATATAATTGTGGTCTACTATAATCATAATATAGACCAGTAGATTGATATCCATTAAAATCTACTCCCACCATAGGTGGTCTATCTGCTATTATCTCATTTATCACTTCTAATTGAACAAAGACTGATCCCTGAGTTGCTGTTGATCGAATAGCACCAGTCGACCAGAAATTCAACTCTCCATCTTTATCAACAGATATAGGGCCGGAGATTTTATTGTTTAGATTCCTTAAATATGTAGAGACGGTAAAAAGACGTTCTGCACAAATAGAAGATGAGGAGTTCGATAATGAAGGAGTGATTTCGCTTATACTACAATTTTTACGAGAGACGTTATAAATTCTCTGAGTTAAGCAATCTGTAAATGTAAAATCTTCTTCTATTCTTATCTCTTTTAATTTATTAACCTGATTGATTTTATATAATAGGCCTTTCTCATCGATCAAAAATTCTACATCTTTGGAAATAAAATCTTGAATCTCTAGTTTATTTATACTCTGAATATGCTTATAAATCGTAACCTGTCTCAGCGGATAAGCCATATATCTTTTAATTAAAAAATTTAAATCTATTTAATGTTTTTCTCATTTGATATTGAAACTAACATAATAAAACTAATAGAGAATCAAAGCTAATAACTCTACTACGATCTTCAATAAAATAGAAAATGATTATATCAGATAATAAAAAGAATGGTGTCTGTAAAAGTAGCTCGATCAAAGATCATTTCTGCTAAGCTACTTGTCGATTTTACAAAACTTCCATGGTCAGCCTTAAACTATCATAATCTTTCTCCTTTTCATATCAAAGAAGCAAAACGAATTTGTTCAGCCTATAAAACTGGATTATTTCCAGGTTCAATTGCATGTCAGACAGGCTCCGAACCGGACGAACAGATGAGTTATATCAAAAGATTTCATAATTATCTACAATTCGCAGCTATCACTCAAGATGAAGTGAGAATTGTTCGAGATCGAACAACTTCAGAGAGAAATGGTAAGAGTTATCTCACTACAAAATATTTCAGAAGACGACAAGAGGGATGGCAAGCCGCAGAAGAGATCAATAAAGAGGGAACAGTGGTTGGTTATTTTGTGAATGGATTTGTATATCACAGTCAAGATGTGGGGACAGTCCATGAATTAATCTTCAAGAATGTCTACTATCGATTGATCGCTGAGCTACCAGAGTTCATTCAGCTGCTGACTTATCTTAAAACGAACTATGAACTTGAATTGACCGGTCTTGAAGAGTCATTTCTAATACATCTCAAGTTATTACTTCTTGAAAAAGCAAAAGAATAATTTGGCTATAAGTAAAAGCGGTAGCATGAGAGCTCTTCTCATCTGCTTCTGTTACGCCGAATCGATTAGATTCCGATTCAAGAAGAGGAATTGTGAAGCGGATCTGCAGAGAATCTACTCGTATGTCAGAGATGTGTTGAAGTGTTCGGATATAGAGATTCTGACAGATTACGAATCTTCATTTCCATCTGTTAAAATAACAGGTGAGAGAGATTTTAGAGAGAGGTTGTCGAACTTCTGTTCTCGAGAAGGAGAACCTCTCTTCTTGTACATCTCTGCTCATTCTATGCGATATGTAAGAAGAGAGAATAAGAGAGTTCAGAAGATAAAAATGATTCTACCTGGCTCTTCAGGAGAAGATAAAATCTCGAGTAGAACCATTCAGAACATCTTTAAGAGAATTACTGTACCAACTATCATTCTTTTGGATATCTGTCATTCAGAGAGTTTAATGATAGTTCCAGAGAGAGGAATCGCTATTGGAGCGACTCGGATCGGTCAGACTTGTGGATTTCATAAAAATCCATTGAAGCACGGATCTTTATTCTCTGATTTTCTGGTCAGGGAGTTGAGACAGATCAGCTCTCCGGCAGAAATTAAAAAGTTATACAGAATAGATAAGAGGATAGATAGAATCAGGAAACAGTATCAAAAATCTCCGCAGAATATAGTTATATTCTGTTCATCTATCTATCTTCCTTCTCTCTTATTGGTCCCCTCTTGAATCCTCTAGCCGAATCTATTCGTTTAAAACTGAACTTAAATTAAAGAATAAAGTTTTAATTTCAAAAGATGTCAACATCTTCTCATTGTGGCCCGCTTTTTCGTTTCTCTGACATTCCTGTCACGACTATGACGAGTCTGCTGGAGTTCGATTCGACCTACTTCAATCTCTGGGGAGTATTCGTTATGCTCCCGACAACAAAAGCGAAGCTTGATAAGAGCAAGACATTCGTTAAGAAACAGAATAAGATAGTTCTACCTCCAGAGATGAATATTCCAGGAGAGATTATCTCGATGCGATTCGCTGGAGTAGTTCGTGGAATAGTACGAGCAGAGAAGCCGACTTTCTTTTCTCATGCAATCATAATTGATGCTGGAAGTTCTAAGAGGATCATGTCTCTCAAGCTCTCCAAAGGAACAATCGAATTTACTGGCGCCACATCCACTATATCTACTATCGAAACAGCTAATACTCTTCTGAATCATATTAAACAGGCACAAGAGAATTTGTTCTTTATGAGAGATCATCTTGATCTCGTCTATGAGATCAATCAGTATCTGGAGGACTACGGCGAGTTTCCGACTTGGCAACTTATGGCTTACTTAAGACGATCGTCTAAAGAAGAGCTGTCAAAGAGAGAGGAGGAGAAGTTAAAATTGTACGAAGAGGTACGAAAAGCAGAGTTCACTGAGGAGGAGAAACTGATTGGATATCAGTATGAGAAGATTATCAACTTCTATATTCAGAAGTACGGAGACTATGAGAACTCAGATATTATTCATTTTCTCACTCGATTTGCAGAGACTAAGAATTTGTCGTTATTCGAAGGAACATTGAAGATTGGAAAAAATACACCCGAGATGACCAATGTGCTTTGGAATCTCGGCTTTCCTATCATTCAATCGGAACTCGCCAAAGTTATGAATTCACCACCTTTTCTCTGTAAATACACAAATGCAAATTCAAGCTTCTACTGTACTATTCTTCATTACTACAAAAAATTGGAGCGTACAAGCGGTAAGACTGTATTGTCGTGTCATACAATTCGTGTTAATCGCTCTGGGCATATAACTTATAGTGGTCCTTCGATTTTACTTATGGAACCTGTCTACTATGCATTCATGAAGAAGATAATACAAAATATCGATAAGATTCGATCGACTGAGAAGACTAAACAGCTAATAAGAATAAGAAAATCTCAACGTGTTATGTCTATTGAAGAATGGAAGAGAATGATCCGAAATGAGATACAACTAAAAGATGATATCCTGAACGACAGGGTCCCAATGGCTACTTGTAGCGCTTTGGATACGTCTATGACACCTCGGCAATTGAAAGAACTCTCTAAAGCACAAAGAAAAGCTAAGAAGAATGGTGAATTCGATACTGGAGCATTCTCAGTGTCTGTCTCTGCGGCTAATACTCCTCGAACTGGTCTTACAAGTGGAATGTCAACTCCCAGATTCGATAAAGAAGAGACTCTATCTATCGCTGATTCAAGTCTGAACGAGAGTCAATCTCTGCTACAAGAGGAGGACTTCTTCAATGAATTACCTGTTATATATTCCTATGATTGAATTTTGTTTAATTAAACAAAATTGATAACTTTTTGAATTCTCTATTCAAAAATAAAGGATGGCTCTTGTTCCTTTAGAGGAGCCTAAACAATTGTATGAGATCACTGGAATTATTTGTTCCAAAGATTGGACGAAAGGACAACCGACTATTTTTTCTATTCAGAGCGCAACTACAGGTAAAAAATGGTTGGTGATCTGTGCATTCTTTGCCCCAGCAAGAGTCGGCGATTCTATCTCTGGTTTCTGTTCTACTCTTCCTGATGGAAGAATGTGTTTTCTAAAAGAACCTCTTCTTATGCCATCGTGTTCTAAAGATAATATTATCACCACTTTCATAATTCTATTGAGAAGAGTGAAGACCAATTTTGGTAAATATCAAGCAGAGAGACTCTACGACTTTTTTGAAACAGAATGTAGGAAGAGAATAGCTCTATTGAGTGAGAATATAACTACAGACGGTCTACAAGATTCAGTGTTTCGGAATCGCGATTTACTTCCAGCAGCTTGTGCAGAGATGATAACTCTTTATGCGAACAGATTTATCACGAATGAATCTACTATTCTTCCTCTAACTCATGCTGGATTAACTGAAGAACAAGCGAGAGTTCTTTTAACTGAATGGTATACAAATTGGTCTTTGCGACGACTCTACATGCTGGGATTAACATGGACTGAGGTGAACAATTCAATTCTGAGAGGAAGAGATATCTCTGGACTCTATTATCAGCTGTTAGAGAATCCCTATATTGTCGAAACTATCTCGATGGAGAAGGCTGAATCGATCTGTTTCAAATACGGTCTTGTGTTCGATAATCAAATGAAAGCAGCTGGTGAGCTTGTAAGATTCATAGACAAGGAGACAGAAGCAAAAGGATTCTCATGTTATCCTCTCTCAGCGCTCGAAGTGAAGTTTATGAATGTTTCACAACTTCTTCCGATTTGTAAGAAAGATTACGGCTGTATAGTGATGTTCAATTCAATTTATTTGGGATATCAATATGAGACTGAGACGACATTAATGAAAACATTAGTTCCTCGCCCAACTGTTGAAACTTTCTGCTCCGGTCCAACAAAAGCTGCAATTGGAAATTGTGAAGAGCAGATTAAAGCAATTGAACTTGCATTGAATAACAATCAGTGTCTTATAGTAGGAGGAGCTGGAACTGGTAAATCGACTGTTATTCGTAATCTCTGTCGCGAACTCGATTTGAGAGGATTGCGATATATTATCTGCTCTTATACGGGTAAATCGATCAGTCGCATTAAACAGATCTTCGGTGGCGCGAAAGTGAATGCGATGACTCTGCATATGCTTCTTGCAAGAGGTCCTAAGATGATAGGCAGAGTCGATTACCTGATTATTGACGAAATATCAATGGTCCCAAACGCACTTCTTGCTCAAGTTTTGATTAAGCTGCTAGACTACAATACTGATGAGAATTGGGCTACAAAAAAGAATGAGAGAAAAACACATCTCTCATTAGTTATGGTTGGTGACGCATCACAGATCCCGCCTATAGATCCTGGAAATTTAGCCAATGAGCTGCTGAAGTCGAATATACCAAAGATTCGGCTTTTCATCGATCATCGTGTAAAGAATGAGACAGGCGTTCTGAAATCAAATACTGTTCAGTTCGCAAGATATACATATGATGAGTTGGAAGGAAGAGTTCCAAAAAACATTCAATTCGAATATGGGGCCGATTGCAACTTTATAGAAGGAGAAATCTCTGAGATAGAATCTCTTTTTCGAAATTACAATTCAGCCAATAACAATCAGAAAGACGCGGTTGTTATTTGTCCCTACAATGCTCCTCTCGATGAGCTGAATGAGCGCTTATGTAATATCTTCTTACCGAATGCTGCGAGTTGCAAAGATTGTCGAGGGAGAGTGTGGAGGACAGGAGGTAAAGTTATGGCTTTAAGAAACTTCTACGATTTAGATATTATGAATGGAGAGGAGGGAATCATTCGAAGGTTCGAATCTGATAAACTGATTGTCTCTTTCGAAGGAAGAACAGATGTGGCTATACTTCTTGCAACTGAATCTCTTACTGAAGAGGGTGAGATTGTAGAGGAGAGTGAGAATTACCGTTTCGATGCACCGATGAGCACCAGATTTCTCGCATACTCTTATGCTATAACTATTCATAAGTCACAAGGGAGCGAATGGAAGACAGTCGTTGTTTTTCTTCCATCTAAATTTAAGAGTGGCTTTGTTACTCGAAATCTCTTTTATACTGCTATCAGCCGCGCGAAAGAGAATTTATATATTGTTGGGTATTCTCCATCTTCTGTCGATCTGATTGTATCATCTAAACCTGTAGAGAGATTCGACAACTTGGCGAAGAGATTGAATCTGCCAACTCTTCCTCTACTCACAAACTAAAATTTTGATTCTAGAATCAAAATCAACTGATTGAGTATATATTATTCAGTAACTTATTTGAGATATCATAATCGTAATCCATCAATCGGCAAGTAGCAATGAGATTTATTAAATAATTTGGCATTAAGTATCCGTCTAATCTCTTCATTATCTCTATTTCCTTTGAGCAGATAGTCTCGATTTCATAATTAACTGAATCCTCTCGAATTTTCTCTTCTGTAGCTCCTTCTCCTAATATAAATTGTGAATAGAATTTAATGCAGATGAATAGAGTATCGCATACATCTTCATAGAATTCGTAAGTCATCTTCAGAACAGCAATTATCTCTACTGCATCTAGATTTATCTCTTCATATTCTCTTCCATGTATATTTCTCGGTTCTGTTCTTATATATCTTGTCAGAATATCTAATGTTGTGAGTGCAATAGTAAAAACAAGATTAGCTGAATCGCAGAGATCAAATATTTTTTGTTGAAGAGTAGAATTGTAATAATTTTTTGAGCCAGTGACGAATATCGTGGAGAGAGGTGCGAACCGAAAAGGCCTCCATCTCTTCCTTGGATCTATCTTTAAGAGGGACTCTACCAGAAGTATATGAGTCTCTTCAATAAAAGGTTGATAATCTTTATCTACTTCTGTTCCCAATATCTCTCTTATATCTAATGAGCCTTCAAAAGTAGTGGACATTATCCAATCATAGAGTTTGACAGGATCTCTAAATCTAAGTATGCGACTGAAACCAATATAAAATTGTAAGATAATAATACCGATTGACCAAGCATCGCATCTAATTAAATTACAAATTCTAATTCTGTGTCTTACTCGCTTCTCCTCTCCAGTAGTTGAATCTTTCTCTCTACTGAATAGCGGATCAATAGATTCAAGTAAAAGTTCTGGCGGTCGGTAAGTATAAGTTATGTACTCTCTCTCATCACAGATTGAACCAGGAAACACATAAGCAGCAAGACTGAAATCACATACTCGAAATTCTTTACTAGTCTCTGTTTCATAGACTAGGATATTATCTGGTTTAAGATCTCCATGGAAGATTCTGTTATTGTAAAGTATAGTTAGAGCATTTAAACAAGTATTGATAAAGCAATCGATATCTGACATTCTCTCTATGAATGTAAGTTTTTTCAGATAAGTTGAGAGATTACATGTAGCCGCTGGAAATAGAAGTTGAATTGTTCTCTTGTTGATTGAGATGGCAAGAAGTTGAACAAATTCTTTATAATCTTTAAGTGCAATCAGAGCAGATATTTCATTGAAAGTCATTCTATCCAATCCCTGATATACAGTAGGCCAGCCGATTCGAATCTGTTTAATAGCTAACATCTCAGTTGTTGAAAGTCTGCTTTCAGGCAGAATTCTCTTTCCGATTGAGACAATACCGTGACGGCCTATCTGTATCTTTTCAATTATCTCAATATTTTCAAACTTACTGTTTGAAAACATTTTAGAGAAGATTTTTAATTATTTCTTTTTGATCTCACCCATTCTCCCACATCAAAATGACCTCTTGATTCTGCAAATTCTACTGCACTTTCAACAGGGAGTTGGTGATTTATTTCGTATATCCATTTAAGAACATCTAATTGTCCATTTCCAGCTGCAAGTGCTATTCCCTCTTGATCTGGCAGACTTCTATTTATTGAATAAATCCATTTCAGAACATCTAGATATCCCTGTCTCGCTATCCAAACTAAATCAAATGGAAGAGCCCCATTTATTGAAAATATCCACTTTAGAACTTCTAGTTGTCCTTGTCCTGCTGCTAAATACAATCCTTCTTGATCAGGAAGTCCTATACTACCAAGTTTCTCATATATCCATCGAAGAACATCTAAACGACCATTTTTAGCTGTTAAATTAATCCCTTCTTGATTCGGTATCTCTCCTTTTATCTCATATAACATTTTAAGTTGAAATAACATACCTTGTTCTGCTAATATATTCGGATCCAAATTATCTATATGATCTATTACATATTTCATTTTGATGTAAAATTCTCTCCATTTCATATCTGCTGGCTTGAATTGTATCAGATCTTTACTGAATTGTCTCTCAACTAATCTTTTTGCTCTTTCGTCATAGATTCGTTCAGAGAAAGTTGAGTTGATCGAACAGAAGGATTTGAATTGATCAGATGAACATAACCTATTAAAAGTTTCATCATCAGCTTCGATTAGCAGTTGAATGATAATATGTTCAGGAAAAGGAAGAACTGACTGAGCATATCTTAATTGAGTTTCAGAGGGATATTTTAAATTAAACATTTCTTGTCTCTTTTATAAAAGAGATATAATTTATCTTCTTATTTGTGGGATTTGGATATTAGTTGGAACTTGAAAGTTTCCATATTTAGTAGGAATAGTCATTGAGGAAGTTGCAGGTTTCTTTGGCGCAACAGGTTTTCCATTCGAATCTGTTTCACTTGGTTTCTCCTCCTCTTTCTTGCCCGATCCCATCAACAACCAGAGTAGAAGTAGAATAACAACTATGCCAGCGATTATTGTTGCTAAAACACTGCCCGATGTTGCTGAAGCTGTCTGATCATTTGTTGCAGATTGGGTGATTGTTGCGCTAGCCGCACTTGTTATGGCACACGAAGAAACTGCATTTCCACTCTGGGCTAGTTCTACATTACCCACTTGTGCATTATCTGTAATTAGAAAATTAATGTTCTGTTGTACTTGATTAACTGTCGCTGAGCAGTTATTATTGATGATTTGTGTAGTTGTATTCTGTAGAGTCTGTTTTGAAGCGTTGACGCTGGTGTTAATGGAGATACCTAGACCTAAAACGCCTCCTATCAGACCTCCTCCAGAACTTCCAGCTGCTTGAGTTTCGGCAGCCTGTTTGTTTGCGAGTTGCTGAGATGCTATAGTGTCGAGATTAGTTCTCATAACGCATAAAGCTGAGGCCGGACACTGCTGGGTTAGTTTCAGATCTCCGGTCGTCGATCCAGAGACTATAAAATTTACATCTGTTTGAAATTGACTACAGGTTCCTGTGCAATTTGATGTCGCCGTTTGAAAAACCTGATTCACGGATGTTTGCACGCTATTATTCACCGCCGTATTTGCATTGAAAGCCATGACACAATCACTTTACTTTTAATAAGTAAAGATAAAAGAATTTTGTTTTATTCGTGATCAATTAGATCACGAATAAGAGATACCTTACCATCCGCATCAGATGCTAGAAGGTGCAGCAACTGATTAACATCAATTGCCATTAAATTGGACAACGACGAGTGTTACTTCCGATTACGGGATCACTCTATCATAAGATGAGAAATAAAATAAATTGATTTTTATTTAATTTGTTGCAGACTCTTATAAATGCAGGAGTCTTTACAGAATTCTGCTACTAGTTCAGAAGTAGAAAAAGAGAAATCTGATGTCATCTTTGTTCCTATTCGTTCACGATTGACAATCACCGAGAAGACGACTATTCAAGAGATTGGTTTGAATATGGCACCTCTTGGATGGGAGTCTGTTTTTGCCAAGTGTAGTGATGAATTTCAACAGATCCAAATCAACATTGATTCTTTGGCTGCCAGCGGAGCTCTTTCCCAAGGACTCTCTGGCAATGTATACTATCCTCAGAAGAAAGATCTATTTCGCGCATTCGATCTGTGTCCTCTAAATAAAGTACGTGTAGTGATACTCGGTCAGGATCCTTATCATGCTTCAGAGAACGGCGTACCTCAGGCGAATGGTCTCTCCTTCTCTACTAATAGAGGTTGTCGAATTCAGCCTTCTCTAATGAATATTTTCAAAGAGCTGAAGAGTGAGTATCCGAATTTTGAAATACCCAATCACGGAGATCTGACAAACTGGGCTCTTTTTGGTATCTTGATGCTCAATGCTTGTCTCACTGTCTCTCCTTCATTAGCAGGCTCTCATAAGTCGATCTGGAACGGATTCATTGGACGAGTGTTAGAAGCAATATCTGCGGTGAATCCAACTTGTATCTTCTTGTTATGGGGTGCAAAAGCGCAATTCTGGGTGAAGAAGATCGGTCAAAAATCGATTAAGCTGTTGGCGAGTCATCCCTCTCCTTTCTCTGCACACAAAGGGAACCGAGATTCTGCTGCTTTCTTAGGCTGCAACTGCTTCAAATTGGCAAACGAAGAACTGAAGAAGATTGGATCTCCAGAAATCGATTGGTGTAAGCTCGACTGAGATTCAGATCTAAAAGTGAAATTATCTTAATTTTTGATTTTAAATATCAAAAAGATGAGTGAGATTTCTCATTCTGAGAAATCCACGACAAAGGAGAGAGCCTCTCTGGTTGAAGAAATCTCCCAAACGAGCGAATATGTTCCTAATCCTGACTCGAAACTTCTCGATCAACTCGCTCTTCTACCAGATATCAAGAGCTTCTCTGAACTCTGGCTAAAGAGTTATTTCGGTGAAAAGTTGCCAGATGCAGAGAGATTGAAACGAGAGCAGAGATTCACTCTCACTATAGAAATCTCAACAGAACCAGTAGTTCTAGAAGATCCTCTTTTGAGACAGTTAGAAGATCGTCTTCTTATGCGATTGAATTCAATTCTCTACAGTTGTCAAATGAAACCAGCAGAACAAATCTTTCTCTCTCTGTATGCCCGCGAGGCAGGAGGATCAGTTGTATCTAAATTTCGACCAGAGATCACTCATTGCGCGGTCATTGCATGTAATGAATTGACACAAATTGAAGCGGAGGGGAAGAATATCGTTCTTCATCATCCTCATAATGTCTGTGCGATAGCAACAGAAATCAAACGTTATGAGACAGAGGTGACTAAGAGTGGCCGGTCTGTTGTGACTCAACACCCCTCTCCCTCAATCAAAAAGAATCATACTGTCCTGAAGTACTATACTTATCGTATGGTTCCAAACGCAGGAAAGAAGCCTAGTCGAGTATCGGACCTTCATTCGAAAATCAAACAGAGAACATATCTCTCCTTAGTCGCGTGGTTAGGCTGGAGTGATAATCCAGTGCAATCGCAGCAAGAAATAGAAGAGGTAAGACGTTTAGAGGCAATGGAGGATGAAGTGCTTCGTATGCGTCAAGAGGTTGAAGAGACGCCGGATGATGATGACGAGTGATCTATTTAATTTTGTTCTTTTCGAACAAAATTGCAGCTATAGAAACGATGTATTGAGAATGCGACAAAGGATTGAAGAGATGACTGATCTATTTAATTTTGTTCAGAAGAACAAAATTGCCTCCGTATTATTTTCTTTCTAATATTAGAAACTGAATGACAACTGAACAGAAGATCGAACAGGAGATTCGAAACAAACAGAGTATGAAAGTCTTAGATATGCTAATAGATTTAGTAGATGACAATATAGGTAATCATCTTGTAATTTTGGAAGCTTGGATATGAGGAATAAATCTGTTTAATTTTATTCATTATGAATAAAATTAGCTTATGAATGAGATTATTTGTTATCTTCTCGGTCTCTTCACAGCTATACTGCTGATTGTAATCGCTTATATCATCTCAATCTACTCCACGAGTTTCAGGTCGGCATATACAAGTGTCGTCTGCAACTTCTCTACAGCAAATCCGAATGCACCAGTTTAAGCGCAAAAAGAAAATCTCTACTGCAGAAAATTGAAATGTCATAAATATCGATTAGAATAAATAAAATGCTGATTGGTCTCGCAGGTCAGAGGAACAGCGGTAAGTCAACTTTCGCTAATCATTGTGTTGAGAAACACGGATTCGTTGAATTGGCTTTTGCAACTGCTGTTAAAAAGATTTGCAATATAGTTTATGGATTTCCATTGGAAATGTTGGCAGGTAACACTCCGGAGACTCGAGAACTACGAATGACTCTGCACGAGGATTTCTCAAACAGAACTCCGATTCAAACAATGCAGTATATTGGAACAGATGTATTTCGAAAGATTCTCGGTGAAGATATCTGGATCTGGATTTTGAAACGCGAAATTGATGAGATTTGGAAGAGGGATCCGACTGCAAAACTCGTGATCTCAGATACACGCTTTAGCAATGAAATGCAGTTCATTCGACAGCTGGGAGGTCGAATCGTCGTACTATCTTCCAATGAAGTGAGTACGGATTCACATGCTTCTGAAACATCAATTCAAGAAGGACTTCGTCATTATGATATCAGATTGTATAACAACAAAACTCTTGGGATGGATGCTTATTTATCTCAGATTGATTCTCTATTCTGCGAACGAAATATGAAATTGGATAGGCCTGCAGCTATGCAAGAATCTGAAAAGAAGATAGAACAAGACAATGATATCTCATATTTCATCTGAATTTTGATTAAAGTAATCAAAATCACAAACCGCAAAAACTTGGAAGAAGTGTAGGTATATCCTTACAAATAGCTGTCTCTAATCTATCTAATCTATTTAATGTATCGATTGTTTGAAGTGCAGATATACGAATCTCTTCCGCAACGGTATTAATGTTATTAACTGCTTTGTCTAAAGCAGCCGCTGTCGCGTCAACAGTATGCTTCGCTTGTGAGATTGGAATGTAAGAAAAGAAGATTGATAAAATGATTGATAATATGACCCCAATCACTGTAATTACAATTAACGCATAGTCGCTAGGTTTAGTTTCAAGTGAAGACATTATTTTATAATATAGAGAGAATTAATGCGGAAATATAGATTAGAGATAAAATAAGAATATTAGGTATCTGAGCCTATCTTCTCTGCAAATCTCAAAAATTGATCAAATCTGTAAAAACTGAAAATTAAATAAAAAATTAAGTTTAAGGAAATCAGCCTGCCGCTCTCTCGAAGTTTCTATCTTCATTCCAAATCTCAAAACCACAGCAAAATCATTCAAACATGAGCAGACCCAATACTAAGAAAATGGAAGTTTATGTCCTGAGCTCTGGTGACTCTTTGCAGCAAATCGAGCAGGCACTTTCGAATGCTGGAGGAGCAGCCGTCACGAAAATCATTTTCAAAAAGAACGATTCTGGTGCATTTGTCGAGACGAAGCAGACGATCATTGTATGCACGGAGAAAACGTACAACAATCTCTGCAATAACTCGTCGTACGGAAATCGACTTAATCCGTATGATTGGTCGCGCTTCTGGCTACCAAGCGAAGAAAAACAAGAGACTTGGTCGCTTCACATTTCGGGTCTTCCTCAGACCTGGACAATCGCTCAGGCGGAGGAGTTCGTGCATGCGAAGATTGGAAAGGTGATCCCTGCGTCGCTGAAAGAGCAGGGAACGAATCAGAGTGTTCCATCGTACACGCTCAACTTCAAGTTGGAGACTCGCGAATCTGGACGCATCATGGGATTTGGCAAGATCGAGTTTCACGACGATGTGAACGACGAGGACATTCAGATTGCGAAGCTGCTTCTGCACAACAGCTCGATCACTGTCGGAAGTGGAAAAGGCGCGTCGCGCCACATGATTAGCAGTATTTGGCACACTAATTCGAAAAAGGATTACAAGAAGAAGGTCTTCAATCCTCGTGAAGAGAAGACAACTGGAGCTGAGAGCGCCTCAGCTTCTTCGACTACTGAAGCTCCTCAAGTAGTTCAGCAGAAGAACAACCAGCGCCGCACTTTCAAGAAGCCTGCGGAAGCACCTGTCGTGACAAGTGCTCCGTCACCAGTGACGATTCTTTCGAATCCTGCTCCAGCTGCGGTCTTTATGCAGGCTATTCCACCTGTCCCGTCAATCGCAGTTCCTAGCATGAATATTCCAACCATGAATCCTGCGAACTTTCCGGCTCTCAGTCAGTGAATTGAAAAAAGAAAATAAAAAGTAGAAAAGAACAAAAATACATTTTGGTGGTGACCACCAAAATCAAATATCTTCTGGTTCTTTGCATCTCTTTCTACTAAAGTTGTGATTCTAATTTACAAATTAGAATCACAACTTTAGTTTTATTAAACTCAAATTCATTCTTATAAATGTCAGCTTTCAATATCGGAACTGTAATTCAAATTTTCACATTGGATCAACAATGGTATATTGGGCAAATTGAATTCATTGACCAGCAGAATGGGTTCTATTATATCCGACAGAATACTGGAATCTGCTTTATGATTAAATGGAGATATCCATCTTGGTTCTTTCCAAATGATAGTCCAGTAGCGAATCTATTAATACTTAATTCGAATATTAATACGAATTCTTCACAAAACAGTTCATCTTCAAGTTCGAATAATTCGTCAAATTTTTTGGAATACAATAATCAAATTGTTCGGAATCAGATAGATTTTATCGTACCGTCAAATTATCAAGAAGAGGAATTTAAGACATGCATGCGTGATCGGCATTCAAGTAAATGTGTAGATTCTCCTTATCCAAAAGATCGAGTCCCGATATCAAAATTTATAAAAGGAAATCAAATTCTCAAAACTTGCGATGATTGTAGAAACTATGATATAAACAAAAGGAAAGAACATATAACAAAGAGAAGGAAAAAAGCGGAACAACGACAAGAAGAGATTCAAGCTGGATTTTCTGATTTTGGAATTTGTACATCACCATATCACACGACCAATAAATATCCAAGAGATAAAGTTCCAATATCTGATATTGCTAAAGATCCTGAAAATTTGCATTTAGGATGTTTTGAAACTTGCCTCGAATGTCGTTTAAAACGAAAGGAGCTAAGAGAAGAATCGGAAAATGTTGCAGAATCCAAAGGATTATTCTATTGTGTACAATGTAACAAAAGTCTGTCGTTGAACCAACGAGCTACAAATATAGACGGTACAATATCTACGGTATGTAAAATTTGTCAAGATAAGATTCGAGAACATCGATATAAAATTATAGCTTATAAGATAGAAGTGAAAATACAAAGAATCTTAGAGAATGAATTTAGTTGTGAACATTGTAAATGTCTCTTCCTTTCTCCTATAGGAGATTCTTTGATTGTTCGTCGATATCAAGTAGGGTTCATTAATGGAGTTAAGTATGTTCGAAGAGAAAATGGAGAGGTTATGACTCTCGATGAATTCTTTACAAAATATGAAGATCAATTGGAAACAATTATTCTCGACTGGGATCATCTCCCGGAGAATGAAGCAAGAGCGACGGGGTTATTAGCTCCGGATGAACATTTTATTCCAAAATGTAAAGATGTTAGTCGTTGGAATTCAATTGAAGCAATTGATAAAGAGATCAAAAAATGTCAGTTAGTTTGTAAAGCATGTCATAAATGGATAACAATATTGAGAGAATTAGGTCGAACTACAGAAACTATATCTTATCGCCAGAAAAGAGAATATGTAAATAGTATTAAAATAAATGGATGTATATCTTGTGGAAGCAAGCATCAAGATATTCGAATGTTAAGATTCTATGAATTTGATCATCTTGATCAAAAAACAAAAAGAGAATGTGTCACTATAATGGTTTATCGTGATAAATTTACACTTGATGATGTCAAAGAAGAAGTTGTAAAATGTCGTGTATTGTGTGCACATTGTCATGCAGTACATTCAAGAAATCAGCGCCGTCTCTTACAAATAGATATTGAAGAGAATGATGAAGAGAGTGATGAAGATTTTTGAACTAATAGTTCAAAAATTCATAATAAAATATTTAATTTGATTGAATTAAAATGTCTTCAGCTTCATCGAGTCCGATAGTTATCTGCGGATATTCATCTCCTCGTCTTGCTTCTCCTTCAGTCACTGTTCCATATCAACGATTACAATCTCCCAAAGAGACATTTGTTGCATTTGTTACATCCATTAAAGATCCTCTGAATCTACACTTAGATATCTATTTTCCTGCTCATATTGAGGCCAGGTATAGCAAGGCTCTCAGTTATGAATATAAATTCTTGTCAGAGGAGTGTTCCGGAGGACCTGGAATTATACAGACGCGAAAGACATACGTCACGCATCTGAAAGGAATAGAGCTGATAGCTGATGAGAACTACCGACTGAATTCCAAAGCGGCTTATATTTATCTTATGCAACATATAACTGTTCAGGGAGGATGGGTGCTCTGCTCTGTTGGTGATACAGATATTCACCTGAGATTACTCGTCAATATCTTCGATGTGATTACGAAGGTGAGTATAAATAAATCGATGTTGAGTGTTATCTCTCCACGAACAGGAAAGCCTGTTGTAAAACGATATACAAAGAAAGAACATGTTTCGCAGGAGTCAAATGTCCCGAAAGCTGAGCAAGAGAACAGAGGATTCACTCCGAGTAACAAAGAGTATCATTTAGTTTTGGATAAATAAAGTTATCTATATCTCTTAATCTTCTCTCTCAGTACATTTTCTGGATCAATATTATGTCTTTTAAGATGATCGATTGCCACTTTTGCAGCATTTAATCTTGCCTCTTCTCTATTCTCTCCATAACCAATCCCTATCACTATTCCAGTTCTCATCTTAATAATATTTTTAAATTTTCCCATCTCTGGATTATCACTATGTTCAAGAATATATTCAGGAACCGGATCATAAAAGGATTCAAATATATCTTTCAGCCGAAGAACAGGATCACGATCAACCATATAATAAAATTCTCTCCATGTCATCTCTCGTGGTTTGAGGTCGGTTAGATCTTTAGCATAGATCTTTAAAGACGCTCGCTTTGCTCTCTCTTCATAGATTCTCTCAGAGAAGACCGAATTTTCCGAACAGTAAGATTGAAATTCCGGTTCATAGCACAAATCATTGAATGTTTTGTTATCTGTATTTATCAAAATCTCCACTATCAACTCGTTTGGGAGATTCGGAAAGACCGTATTCGCATATCTTTTCTGTAGATCAGATGGATATCTCTTGTTCATGTCTTTTAATATTCTCAATAATTTAATTGAGAATAATGAACTTTTATAACATCATATTCAAATTGAATGTTATACCAGCTTTTGCCAACTCATCCAGAAGAGCTTTTGCAGCATTCAAATTAGCCTCTTCTCGACTTTCTCCAACACCGACTCCTCTAAAATCCGCATGATTAGAATGCGTCATCCGAAACATAGTTTTAAATGTATCATCTTCCCTAGTCTCCATAGTAAACAGATATAACCTATCTGCATAAAAACGCGCTATCTTATACATTTGATCGATCTCGTCGATGTTTATTTTTGAATAGAATTCTCTCCAGCTCATCTCTTTCGGTTTAAATTCGGTTAGATCTTTTCCAAATAGTGTGAAGGAGCGTCGTTTGCTTCTCTCTTCATAGATTCTTTCTGAGAAAACTGAATTTGAAGAGCAGTAGGATCGGAATTCCGGATCTCTACACAAGTGTAGAAAACTCTCATCATCTGTCTTGGCCAAAATCTCTACTATCATCTCGTTTGGGAGATTCGGAAAGACCGTATTCGCATATCTTTTCTGTAGGTCAGATGGATATCTCTTGTTCATTATCTTTTATTTATAAGAATATTGTTTTTGATTTTGAAATCAAAAATGTTCAAGGCCAGATGAACCCATGAAACTTTCCGTACTGCAGAAGAGTCTCTTGTGTAAAGTTTCCTGTTGCTAAAATAGCGTAGAATTGTGCAATACGAACCGGATCCTCTATCCAAGATTCAATGAATTCTCTCTGATGTAGATACCAATACTTCTCTTTTCTCTCTAGCTCCCTTTCAAGAAGAGTTGACTGGTGATTCTTAATCATTTGCAGGCAGGACCAGAAAGGCTTCGCTATAGCCTCTTTAATTTCGTGTTTACACATCGTGTTCTGGAAACCTCTACTGATCCATTCATCGATATGACAATTGATGTAATATTTGAGTGCGTTGTTGTAGCCGAGCCACGCTGTAATTATAGGATGATTCATGTAAGAGGAAGTGATCAGTCGATCTCCTGGTAGAAGAAATTGTGAACTGTTACCAGAAGCGATGCATTGATTCGATTTATACAAATAGAAGATACCATCGGTTCCTAAATATAGAGTCTCATTCGATGCGATCTTTCTTGGAAAAGAAGATTTTGAATAGAGAGCTTCTATTTTGCCACAAGAGCTGTAACGAATAGCAGATACTTTTGTATTCTTAAAACAGGTGACAACAACCTTGATCCATTCTGCGCGCATCTCCCTCGGAAGATAAGTCTCTTGTGGCAGAGAAGGAATATTGAATAGTTGAGCTAAAATAGAGAGATTTTCTAAAATAGTAAGGATCTGCTGAGCCTCAACTCTCTGTTTACCGAGTCGTTGTGAATTTAATTTAGAGGCGGAGCGACGAAAATCTTCATCAAGAAGAAATGTATTCACCATCGTTTGAATCCAATTCAAAATTTATTTGATTTTCAGTTTCTTTTTCGTAAATTCATAGCATCATCTTCACATTAAAAGTTATATCAGCTCTTGCAAGATTATGTAGAAGAGCTTTTGCAGCATTAGATTCAGCCTCTTCTTTAGTCTCTCCAATTCCGACTCCTCCTAATAGAAGAACGTGCAAAGTTATTTTGAATGTATTCGCTTCTCTAGTCTGAACATTAAAATATAATAATCTATCTCCATAAAATTCGGCAATTCTATTCAATTGTTCAAACTCATCAATGTTAATTCTAGAATAGAATTCTCGCCAACTCATCTCTCTTGGTTTGAATTTTGTTACATCTCTTCGATATCTTTTAAACGAGGCTCTTCTCGCTCTCTCCTCATAGATTCGTTCAGAAAAGATTGAATTTGAAGAGCAGTAAGATATAAATTCTGGTTCTGTACATAAATTATTGAAACTGTTATCATCTGTCTTAGATAAGATCTCTATGATAAGTTCATTCGGGAGACCTGGAAGAACT
>Ga0206851_1038_pt1 | contig 43463 bp, 31 predicted proteins | sample Alteio_BWOrgCont_13_FD_152904 | JGI IMG/M metagenome (GOLD analysis project Ga0206851, IMG submission 152904) | Enriched cells from forest soil in Barre Woods Harvard Forest LTER site, Petersham, Massachusetts, United States -... | ecosystem: Environmental > Terrestrial > Soil > Temperate forest >... | reverse complement strand
TCCCTGGTTGTTTTTTTAGTCTTCAGTCCGAAGCCAGAACAGCAATTTTCAGTTTCTTAACGTCTTTCTAATGTTTACGCTGAACTTCTGGCTTGACAATTGCGTTACACAGGTATATCAATCCCCCAACGGTCATGATCAAGCCCAGCTCTATCCTGCTAACCGTAGTCTCAGGACTCTCATTCCAGCTCAGTCAGGCCCAGAACGGCACACAAAACAACCAGGCCCCTGCCGACAGCCCCGATGAATATTACGACCCCCGTAACTATCAAAACCCGGCCCCCGTTTATCCCCAGGACGGGCAGGATGCCTGGTACCCGGTTGATTGCATCAACTGGATGAATTTTTACATGAATGTTTACTGGCCTTATCCTCCTTATGCCTATTATCACGGGCCGTTTTATGGCCCCTATTATGGAGGAGAACGCCGGGGCTACTACGGCCCGAGGGGATATAGCCCAAGGGGGTATTACAACAGCGGCCGGCGAGGCGTTTATGCATCGGGCAGAGGAAACGGTACCGCATCTTATTATGGGTCCAGACACAGCTCAGCAACCCGGGCCGGCCGGCCCGGAACAGCTCAGCGCGCCTCCTCTGCCACCGCCCGCGGAGGTTTTGGCCATACCGGGGGTTCACACGCTGCATCAAGCTGAATGTATGCAGAGACATGTCATTGAACCCCGACCCGATTGGAAAGCAAAGGCCGAAGCCCTGGGTTTTACCTACCATACTCCGAATGGTGAAGTTTACTGGGACGAAAGCGCCTATTATTCATTTACCTACGAACAGATAGCCATCCTCGAAAAAACCAGTACCCGGCTTCATCGGCTCTGTCTGAAAGCCGTGGAGCATGTTTTCAGGAACAACCTCTTTTCTCGTTTTTGTATCCCCGAAGAGTATATTCCATCTATAAAAGAAAGCTGGAAACGCAAAAACCCGTCGGTCTATGGCAGGTTTGACCTGAGCTGGAACGGCGATCTTGCCATTCACCCCAAAATGCTTGAATACAATGCCGATACCCCCACTTCCCTGCTCGAAGCTTCGGTGGTACAATGGTCGTGGCTGAAAGATTTTCACAATTCGTATGATCAGTTCAACTCGATCCATGAAAAGCTGGTTGCTGTCTGGAAAAAGATCAAATCCGAGTCCGGCAAACAGGCCCTGTATTTTTCATGTCTCGACGAATACCCCGAAGATTACAGAAATCTTATGTATCTGCTCGACTGTGCTGCCCAGGCCGGGATCAAAACCAGGTACATACCCGTTAACGACATAGGTTGGGACGGGACTGCATTCAAAGATATGGATGAACAAACCATCCACACGATCTTTAAACTTTATCCCTGGGAATGGATGCTCAAAGAAACATTCGGGCCGCATCTCATCAAAGCTGATACACGCTGGATAGAACCTTCGTGGAAAATGATCCTGAGCAACAAAGCCATCCTGCCCATACTCTGGGAACTGTTCCCAAATCATCCGAACCTCCTGGAATGCTATGTGGATGAACCCCGTACCCTTTCCAGCTATGTAAAGAAACCCCTTCTCTCGAGAGAAGGAGCAAATGTGACCTTGATCGAAAACGGACAGGAAACAGCGTCAACCCCTGGAGCCTATGGGGCCGAAGGGTTCATTTATCAACAATTACAGAAGCTGCCTGAGTTCGATGGTAATTTTCCGGTTATCGGTTCCTGGATGATCGGAGGCAAGTCGGCCGGAATGGGCATACGCGAAAGCCGGGGGGCCATTACCGATAACCTGAGCCGGTTTGTGCCTCATGCCATCATTGGCTGATCTTTTACAAAAGTCACGCTCCAAGCACCGGGTGGTTCAACGAAAGAAGCTGTGGCGGGGGTATCAAAACGTGTATCAAGCTTGTTATTCCCTTCAATAAACGCAATTCACCGTAGATTTCCCGCGATCCACTCATTCAAACCCGCATTTGGCTCAATCTCCCCTGCCCCGCTTGTCCTTTTCCCTACTTTTGCCCGGAAAATTAACCGGACATGAAAAAAATACTTATTACCTGCATATCAGGTATTTCCCTGCTGGTTTTACCCGCTCCATCTAAAGCTCAAATCAATTTTACCCCCTTCACTTCATTTCCTACCGGGTCTAACCCCCTATCCATCGTCTGTGGTGATTTTAATAATGACGGGAAACTGGATGTGGCAACAGCCAATTACAACGGCATTAACGTGAGCGTTCTTCTCGGAAATGGTGCAGGAGGTTTCGGGGCTCCCACGAATTTTCCCGTTGGGAAATTGCCTTATGGTATTTGTGCCGCCGATTTCAACGGCGATGGTAACCTGGATATCGCAGTTACAGGGGGTTTGAATTATGTTTGTGTCATGTATGGCAACGGAGCAGGAGGTTTTGCTACCCCTGTTGTGGTGATGCTCGGCGGAACGCAAGGACAGTCTATCCTGGCTGCCGATCTGAACAATGATTCGCACATGGATATTGTCGTTGTCAACTCCGGTTCCAACAATATCTCTATCCTGTTTGGACAAGCCGGAGGAGGCTTTCTGCCCGCGGTAAATTATAACACCGATGGTTATCCAAATTCGGTAACCTGTGCCGATTTTAACCACGATGGTTATTTAGACCTGGTAACCGCCAATGAAAACAACAACGACCTCACCCTGTTACTGGGCAGCGCTTCGGGTGTTTTTACAGGCACCAACATACCCGTTCTTTCGAGCGGGGGCGTTGCAGTACGTACCGTATTCAATGCCGATCTGAATAAAGACGGGTTCAGCGACCTGATTGTGTGCGATGACAATTCCAGTATGGTGAGCGTAATGCTGAATGCCGGCAATGGCACTTTTGGAGCTCCTACCAATTTTGCTTCGGGTTTTGGTTCTATTTGTGCCGCCCCGGTCGACCTTGACGGGGATGGCAATCTGGATCTGGCCGTTTCAGACAGAGAGGGTACAAAAACAGTTTCTGTATTGAGAGGCGATGGTCGCGGCGGGTTTTGTTCGGCCATGACATTTCCGGTAACGGCTGATGCACGTTATATCGTGGCTGCCGATGTAAACGGCGACCACAAACCAGACCTGATAACCTGCAACGGATCTTCAAACAATATGTGTGTCTTGCTCAATACCTCTCAGTCCATCAGCGCTTCGCCGCTAACTACAGCCATTTGCCCGGGCGGACAAGTCACGCTTACAGCCGCAAGCTCATCCAACTCGCCTACCTGGTACCCTACTACCGGTTTAAATGTTTCATCCGGAAAAGTTGTTGTTGCAAGCCCTTCGGCCACCACCACCTATACCGTCACAGGCGCTGATTGTTCATTTTCAACTGCTACGGTAACGGTTTATCCCAGTCCTGCTGTAAGCATCAGCAGCATCAACCAGCTTTGTGTAAGCGGTACCGTCACCCTTACCGCACAGGGTGCAAATACCTATACCTGGGTGAATGGACCGAGCACCCCAACCAACACAGTCACCCTTTCTGCAAGCAATACATACACCGTAACCGGAACCGATGGTAACGGCTGTACGAACACCGCTACCCAAACAATAACGGTTTTTCCGCTTCCGGTTGTTTCGGCCATAGCCAGTCCGAATGTAGTGTGGACTGGAAGTCCCACTACCCTAACCGCAGCAGGCGCATCAATCTATAGCTGGTCTGGAGGCGTTAGCAATGGTGTTGTCTTTACTCCTGCTTCGACTACCACCTATACGGTAACCGGTTCTTCAAACGGCTGTTCAAATACGGCAACGATATTGGTAACTGTTGCCCCGAGCCCCTGTAACTTGACGTTCGATTATCTTGTTCCTGCAACAGGCGCAACGGCGAGTTCACTTTTTGGAGGGCTCACCACCCTGACCAACAAAAACATTCTGGTAACAGGCCCGCTTACCATTGATAATTCGATGACCCTCACGGGTTGCAATGTGGTACTCAGTCCGCTGGTCAAAATAACATTAACCACCGGAAATCTTACCCTGAACAACCAAACCCACCTCATGGCCTGCTCCAACCTCTGGGGTGGGATTTATGTAGGCAGCGGCACGACACTCGCTACCACCGGCAGCGTATTTATAGAAGACGGCACCATGGCTGTGAATATAGCCAACGGCGGTAAAGCCCTGATCGATCAGACTATTTTTAACCGCAACCTGTTTGCCATCGAGCTCACAGCCAACACCGGCGCCACTTCTCCACTAAGTCTCACGGGAAGCGTCATCACCAGCCGAACCATTCCGTTTTATCCCATTGCAGCATCAAATTTTTCGGTTGCTTCCGTCATGGCCAACGTCACTGCTTCGGCCACCCCCTACCCCATTGCTGCTATCAGGGCTCCTTACAGTAATATCCGCGCCTGTTATGGCATAGACGCCACCGATGTCAATACCTTAACGGTAGGTCTTGCTTCGGCCGGGAAATCAAACTGCATCGATGCGGTGACGGACGGCGTTAACCTTACCCGCACCAACGCCGCCATTTACAATAACCAGTTTCAATACCTGCTGGGTTACACTACCGTTGAATGTGCCCTCGGTCAACCCTGCTACAACGAAAGCGGATATGGCGTCAAGGCCATGGGCGTTTCGAGCGGGACCGGGACAAATTCAGTAACCATCGGGGGAACGGGTTCTTATCAGGCCAACAGTTTTTTAAATAGCTACCAGGCCATGAACCTGACCAATTATCAAAACAACACGGTTTTGAACAACAGCATTGACAATGTACTCACCGGCACGTTTTCGCTCTTTTCCATTGGTTATGGCGATTTTGGCGTGTATGTCGCCCCGGCGGCGAACAGCACGGTGATGATCAACAACCAATCGCTTATCCGCAACTGTCAGACAGGCATTTGGGTGAACTGCAATTCAGCCGATGCATCGGAAGTCAAGGTGATGCAGGTTGACGACAATGCCCTTATCACGGCTAATTCTGCCGGTCATTGCACAACCGGGATCTATGTAACGGGTCTGATGGCTTCGGGAGGCGCTCCAACCCTCTCCGGATCTACCATCTGGGAAATCAACGGCAATACCATTACCGAGGCAGCCAGCTGCATCTCGCTTTCATACCTTGCGCCCAGTACGGTCGAAGGATCTGTAAACAACAACAGTTGTACGGTTAAGTATGCCGCTACCGGTGCACTCAACGGCATCAGGGCGGTGGGTTGCAACTTCATTAACATTAGTAATAACCATACAAAATACGATGTGAGCAGCGCTTATGCCAGCACAGGCAATATTTTAGCTTATGGCATTTCTTTGCAAAACAGTGTGCTCATGGGCATACATTGCAACGAGGTAGATGGAGCCGCACGCAGCCTGGTCTTTGACGGTCAATGCACATCCACTTTTGGTTTTGGAACAAGCCCGCAGGGCGTGTCGCAAAACACCATGCACAATGCCCAGGATGGGTTGGTTCTTTTAACATCGGGCACAACCGTTGGGCTGCAGGGATCGGTTACGCCCAGCAATAACTATTGGGATATGTCATCGGTGTTCAGCAACTCCCAAACATTCTCGAACACGCCTACCGAAGTAAGCGGAGCAGGCACAACGCTTGGCGTAAGCCCGATTACTACCGGTATGGCTACCATGCCAACCATCAACAAAGGGTCCTACCCGTTCACTACGGTACCTCCAGCATGGTCGGGCTGGGGAAGTCTTTTTCCAAATGGAGATGCACCACCGCCTGTGTGCGGAGCAGTGCCTCCGGTTATTGATCCGGGCAACTCCGGCGCCCGTCGGTTAACCGAATCATCGGCCGGTCTCTACCTTCGGATGATTACCCCACCCGAAACGGCCCTGCCCGAATACAACGATGAAACATTTTGGCAACACCGGTATTTTGTCTTTAAAGAGCTCAGACGCAATGCAACCCTGCTGACTGACGCCGGTCTGCAACGCTTTTATGCCGATAACCTGCAAGGCACCCTGGGCCTGCTTTCACAAGTCGATGAGGAGATTTTGAACCATCACTTCGAATCGGCCCGGAGTACCAATACCGGTATTTCATCCACAAACACACTCGAAGCAAATCAGAAAACGGTCAATTCACTCTTGCTCAAAACCCTGATCACTCCCGAAACTGAACTGAGCAAGACCGAGCTGGCATCCTTAACCGAAATTGCAACCCAATGCCCTCTAAGCGGAGGAAATGCAGTTTATCAGGCACGCAATTTACTCATGCGCATCAAACACGAGGCGCTTGCCTTTGCCGACAATTGCAGTTCTGAAAAAAAACCTGTTCAAGAGATAGAACCTACAGTACTGTCGGGCGTATTCAAACTCTATCCAAACCCCAATAATGGGATCATGACACTCGGCTATTCCATCAATCCCTCCGATGAGGCCATGGTATGTTTTTATGATTTGACAGGCAAACGCATTGCCTCTTACCTGTTGAAAACCGAAACCGACCGTCTGCAGATAGACCAGACCGGTTTGAGTGCCGGCATCTATTTCTACACCGTAGAGCTGAACGGCAAAGTGGTGAAACACGATAAGCTGGTGGTTGTTAAATAGGTTTTCGCGGCTGCAAGCCTGTTGCCCGATGTGCTTTGCATTTACCACAGAGCCACCGAGAGCACGGAGGTGCACGGAGACGAGCTTCTTTGTTTCCATCTGGACTTTATCGTTAGGCTATCCTTATCTCACTTGACTTAATCTCAACCGGGAGATCTGGAAAAGAGCGCTATTCAATCGAAGAGAGGCAGGGTATCTCTACTAACCCCGTTTTCCTGACCTCTCCCTGACCCTCTCCGCCTGCGGCGGAGAGGGAATGTTTGGAAGGAGTTATTAGAGATGCCGTGTATTTATTTTCCGCTACTATCTGAATACTCCCGTATGCCGCTATGCCCTGTTCAGCTCAGCAACAGACAACTATCCCAGGAAGGCGCCTTCTCTGTAATCTGGCTGAGTAAGACCAATCCAATGCCAGCAACACCGTTTAAGAGGCCATATTCATTCACCCATCCGCTTTCGGCATAAAAGCTTTGATAACCCGCCAACCCTCCATCGTGCAACGGCATTTTCAATGATTCCCGAATCCAATGGTTTGATGTTTCTTTAAATATGGACATTCCCGTTTCGAGATAGAACCGATTAAAGAGATGAGCGATACCGGCTGTACCGTGACAAATTCCGGCATCGCGTATTCCGTTTTCCAGCAGCTCTTTTCTCCGGCTTGCATGTAACATTATTTCCACGGCTTCCATTTTCCAGCTCTCGTTGTTTAAGGCCTTTGCCGCTTGCCAAATGCAGGCGGCAATTCCCAGGTCGCCATAGCACCAACCTAATCGGCTGTGGCGAAAATGTCCAGACCCATCCATTGAACTTGGAAATTTCGACACTGAACCGGCAGGAAGTTTTTGTTTCAGAATCCAGCTGACGGCGCCGTTTATTAAAAACAGACATCGCTCTGCCTGTATCTGTTTAGTGTAACACTTGCTCAGAAAACAGATAATACCGGGTATCCCATGCGAAAGACCCAGATTGAATTCTGTAATCTTACCAGGCTCTCCATTCTGAATAAGGCTATGCCACCTTATCTCATTACCCGATACAACAGCTTGCTGAAACAGAAAGTCGATACAGGTTGAAATATGCTTAAACGCAGCTGCCTCAGCAAGCCTGTCTATGAAATAGATAGCAGCTCCAAGGCCTCCATGCAGATAATCGAGATAAGTATGCTCCAGGTCGTTTTCTGCTGCTGAAATCAGGTAGGGATCAATTTCCTCGAACAAAGAATTAATGTCAGCCTCCACCAGATTTTGCTGAACCAGGTGATTCAGCGCCCAACATACGCCTGCATAACCCTCGGCAAACGAGTGAAGGGGGCCGCCTTGCTCCAGGGCATCAAAGCTTTTTCGAAACGCCCTACCCGCCTCATCCATCAGCACATCTTCCATATAATGTTGGTTTACATGTGCCAGAAAGAGCCCGATGCCGCTATTTCCTGTAAACAAGCCGGCATCCGTGGTATTGCATTTTCGAAGGATGTTGGTAATCTCCAGGAGCCTGTTTTCGATCAGTGACATGAGCAGCTGTTCATAGGATGTCAAAATTTACATTCGAGGGCAAATAGCTGTAACCAAGCTATCTGAGCGCTGGATACTGTATTTGGCGTTTAATTGATTTTGTATTTATCAATCGCCTCCGTTTCCTTAAAAAGGATGACTGCTTCAAAAGCCCCATTCATAAACCCCGGGTGATTGATTAGAAACGCATTACCAGGCATCGACTCAATCTGAACACGATACCTCTTCGGGGCGTTTTTTACAAAATCCAGACTTATTGTCTCCACCTGGTTTTTGAGTTCTTCGGAGAACATTTCTACCGATGACTTTGTATGGAATGTTCCATGCTCCACAGTCTTTTTTGAAATATGTGCATTGTGCGCCCAGAGGACGATTTTCTTGTCCTTGTACAAATCATTTACAAGCCACAGTATGTTTTGGGCCATGATGCTGTCTCTGATATCATTCGCTGCCCATAGATCTTTACTGCATAAGAATTTTGCCAGATTTATTCGGTTTTGCAAGCATTGTCTAATGATCTTGAATTGGATTTCGGTCAGCACCTGTTGATTCAGCAACCCGGTTTTATATGTTTCAAGACTATCGATGAGCGAGGCGTAATAGGCTTGATAGTTAGCGCCCTCGGTTTCGGGTATGAATTTGAGATTGTGTTCATACCGAGCGCATCTGTTGATCAGCATAGTGTCGGTACTAAAAACGCTTTCGGCATATTTACTGTTCCCAGACATGATAATGACCTTCAACCAGGCAGAGGTGGAATACGACAATCCGCTTTTTACATCAAAACCCGTAAGGATAAGCGGCTTTTTTGTCTCCTTCGTTTTCTTTACATACCTGAATAAGTCCAGCACACTCGCTGTTCTCCAGATGCTATAGAGCGATTCTTTTAGCGCCCCGGTGTCGGATTGGATGTTGTAATACCCGTTCGTGACATTAAACAGATTGCTTTCAAATGCAACCACCTCATATCCCAAATCGTCATGCAGGTATTTGATCAGTTCAGTTTTGAACCGGATAAATGTTTCGACACGATGTGCGGATTCGCCCAGACAGATAATCCTTTTATTTCCGATAGTGTTTTTCAGTGAATCAAAAATAAATTTGTTGTCTTCCCCTTTGGCAGATAACGGAACAATCGTTTGGGCGGATATCCTGTTTAAAATCAAGCAAGTTACGATCACATACAAATAGTTCATCCTGGCGCTTTTTCGATTTTTCATGTTTTCAGTAACGGCCTCATCCGGTCTGCTGTTCTACCTTTTCGCTCAAACAACAGCAGCCTTGTTAACCCATGATCTAAATAAATCAGGGCGGAATCGTTTGCCGCCCCGACTTTTCCTGCACATGTCAAAAACAGTGATCTTAGCCAGAGGCATCCATGCCTCGACTAACAATAAGCCAATGAAGCCGTTCCGGCACTACAGGTCCTGCAGCATCTAAACCAGCTTAATCTGAACTTTTCTGCTTCCGCTCCGTGAACGGACTTCATCTTTTCAGCATTTAATTTTACGATGGGCTCTCTGTTCAAGGAAAGTTTTCCTTCAATTTTTATTTTTTCATTTTACTTATTATTAATTTGGACGCTACGGTTAAACGCAGTAGCTAACGTTTGCCATACTCTCGCTATGTACACTCGCCTGTTCATCGTGACAGGCTACGTTCTGTTGCAACAGAAGAGAAGAAGAGGTCTTTCATACCCTGAATAAACAGGACAAAGGTAAGGTGCGCGAACTATGCGAGCATGTTTCCTGAAAGATATTTGTAGAATATATCCGAACGATTGTTTTGAAATATCGCTTCTTCTCGTTATCTTATATAGAATTCAGGATAAGATAACAAATGATTGTTAAAGAGGGTTACGCGGCTGCAAGCCTGTTGCCCGACGTGCTTTGCATTTACCACAGAGCCACCGAGAGCACGGAGGTGCACGGAGACGAGCTTCTTTGTTTCCATTTGGACTTTATCGTTAGGCTATCCTTATCTCACTTGACTTAATCTCAACGGGGAGATCTGGAAAAGAGCGCTATTCAATCGAAGAGAGGCAGGGCATCTCTACTAACCCCGTTTTCCTGACCTCTCCCTGGCATTTCGGTCAATTTTGAGGATTCTGGGCATCGAAATGCCCATATTGCAGGCTTCAAAACGGTCATTTTGCCGGGAAAGGCGAAATTAGCTTACTTTTGCGGCTTATTATAAAGCCGTTCTTTGCGTTTTGGCACCGAAGTTCTCCCGATAGCTATCGGGAGGAGAGCATAAGGAGTCCCGGATTGCAAAAATGTTCTTTTCTTACTGGCACCGTAGTTCAATGGATAGAATAGAAGTTTCCTAAACTTTTGATGTGGGTTCGATTCCCGCCGGAGCCACAACCCCTAAGGGGGTTAGTTAACCCAGAGGCCTTTCTTAGAAAGGCCTCTGGCATTTTAGGCCAGCAATGCAAATACTATCTTACTGGAACCCTACTGGAACGAAATATACCCCCTATTACCCTCCGATTCCACGAAAACTGAACAATTAGAACGGTATTTATACCACTTATAATATCCTTGTCTCTTTAGAACAATTTCACCTGTGCTTAAATTCCAAATTACTTCAGCTTAACTGCCCTGCTTGGATTTAAAAAAATTTCTTCGTTTTTATTCGACAAACAAGGACAAGTATAAATGACTGAAAACCAATCCGCTACAAATTTTTGGATTGTATGTCTTGGAAGACTGTTGTTTGGATAAAAGTTTTCGATACATTTGTTACTTAAAGTAACACTATTATGTTATTTTAAATAACACAATGAAAATAAAAAAGCAACCAAGCTATTTGGGAAAAAATCTTAAATTCTTAAGAGAGAGGAGGAATCTGACTCAAGTCGAAGTTGCAACATCTTTAAAAATTACTCGTGCAAAAATTAACGCATTTGAAAACGAAGTAAATAATAATCCAACGGTAGAAGATCTACATAAATTCACCGGGCATTATAAAATAAGTGCTGATTCCCTTTTATGGGTTAATTTAAAAAAGTTGGCAGAACCCCAACTGGCAAACTTAGAAGCTGGTAATGATGAATATACTATGGGTACTAAAATTCGTGTACTGGCCACAACTATAGATTCCAAAAACAGAGAGAACATTGAAATTGTGCCGATAAAAGCAAAAGCAGGATATGCAACAGGCTTCGGGAATTCTAAATTTATTGAATCGCTCGAGTCCTTTCACTTACCTGTCTTATCGGAAAAAAGAAAATTTAGAATGTTTCAAATTGAGGGGGATTCTATGTTTCCAATACCTGATAAATCATTCGTTATTGCAGCATTCGTAGAGAACTGGAAAGAGTTGAAGACTGGTCAGGCATGTGTGGTCGTGACAAAGGACGATGGAATTATTTTTAAAGAAATCACGAATCATCTTGATAAAAACAGAACACTTCTGATGCACTCGCTAAATCCTCTTTATAAAGATTACTCTGTTGAGGCAAGTAGTATAAATGAGATCTGGAAGTTTGTCAACTACATTAGCAATCAGATTCCTGTTGGCGGAATAACATTAGAAAATATTGGAGGGATGATTAGTGAGTTAAAATCCGAAATTCTTAATCAAAAAAGCAAACCGATTTAAAACATTGATTACAAACGGCATTCGTTTAAAAAACCGTACATTTCTACCGTATTAAACGGTTTTAATGCGCACAAAAGAAGAATTCTAAACAATTAAAACCGTAAAAAAATGACGCTAAAAAAATTAGATCTCCTTTCTGAATCACAATCTGTGACAATATTGGAAGAAGGGGATCAGTTAAAACTGGACTATTCTCGTAATCAATCAATTTATGCTTTGCAGACTCCACTCAAATTTGCGGTTGATGTCTCCAACATATACAAACCAATCCAATATTTAGGAGCCAAGCACAGACCACTTCCTATTATTCTTTCCAAAACCCTTGAAGCCGTGCAACCTGATACGTATGTTTTGGATATGTTCTCGGGAAGTTCAGTTGTTTCTCAGGTCTTTAACTTAAATGGTCTCGATGTAATTTCAAATGACGCCTTACACTTTAACTCGGCTTTTTCAAACACGTTATTAAATATTGAAAGAAAAGTGGAAGATTTGCAAGCGCTTCCACAGATAATGGGTAAACTCAAATCCTTTAAACTTAAAAAAGAACATAGCAAACCTTTTGAGGAAAAAATAATTGAGGAAAAGAAGTTACTTGCAACAAAGGATACTAGAGAATTGCTAAATCTATATTTTAGTTTACCTCAAATAAACAAAGTACTTTTTTTAAATGGAAGCAATACACATCAACAGACAAAATATATTCTTAAAAACATTGGACAAACGGCCGTTGGAAATTGTCCTCTTATTGCAAATTATTATGCCGGTTCCTATTTCAGTATAGAACAAGCTCTTGAATTAGACAGGTTAAGAAATGGTATTGACGAACTGTTTGTGAAGAAAGAAATTTCCAAGTGGCAATTTCATTTTCTGTTGACATGCTTACTAAATGTCTCTTCAAAAATTGTTTATACTGCAGGCAAACATTTTGCACAGCCAATAAAACAGGAAAATATTTTGAAAACGCAAGTTCTTCATAAGAGATTTTACGATGACAGATTGAAAAATGTTTGGTTGGAGTTTTTAAAAAGCTCAGAAGCACTTACTTTAGTTTCAGAAAAAAACGACAAATCAAGAAAAAACCTTGCGTACTCGAAAACGATGGAAGATATAATTAGTAGCTCTTCTAAACTCCCTCCGATTTCAGTGATATATGCTGATCCACCTTATACCGCACAGCAATATTCACGATATTATCATATTCCTGAAATAATTTTCGACTACAAATACCCACAGTTGCAGGTGGTAGATAATAATCCAACAAGCGGGTTGTATCCTGATAATAAATTTAAATCAAGATTCTGTTCTAAAAGAGATGCTATCTCTGCATTTGAAGACCTATTCAAATTAGCCCAAGAACTTGATAGTAGTTTGGTAATTAGCTATTCCGCTTCGCTTTCAGAGGATACTGGAAACTCTCGTATGATTGAACTTTATCAAATAATTGACTTGGGTAATAAATATTTACCAATTTGCTCAAGCGAGGTTTTAAAGTTCGATTTCCAGTATAGGCAGCTAAACACCACCAAAAAAATTGTTCAAACAAAAGATGATAAAGAGTTTTTAATTGTATTTAAACAGCCTTCAAAGTGATACAAAGATATTTAGGAAACAAAAATTCAATTATTGAATCGATTATTACGGAAGTTCAAAAATTATGCAAACCCGGTGATTTGATTTGTGATATTTTCTCCGGAACTCTTTCGGTTTCAATGGCATTGAAAAGAAATGGTTTTAGTGTAGTTTCCAACGATATAAACAAATTCTCGTATTCATTTGGAGTGGCATATATTAAAAACAATACCATCCCACATTTCGATTTAAAATCGCTTGCGATTGATGAAGCAAAGAGTAGCCTTGGAGTTGATGATATATTATTTAATTTGAAAGATAAGGAAGGTTTTTCTTTTCTTGAAGAAAAGAAAAATTACATGGCATATAAGAAATTGGCTGTTTTGCTACATTATTTGAATCACGTAACAACATCAGAGTTACCAAGAAAACACAAGAACACTTTTTTCTTTGACACATACACTCCCGACGGTAAGAACAGCTATTACAAGAGTTTAAGAGGGACGAGTGGAAAAAGGCAATTTTTTACGCCTGAAAATGGAAAACGGATTGATCTTATATTAAATAAGATTTCCGAATGGAAACATGAAGGTTTATTAAATGAAATTCAATATTCACTTCTCGTAAGTATCCTCGCTGAATCGCTTGAAAAGGTAAGTAATACACAAGGCACATTTCATGATTTCCCAAGAGGCGCTTATGATTCAAGAGCGCTTAAACGTTTGTTTCTTCGCTTGCCGCCATTTGATGAAGTGATTTCAACTAAGCATAAGCATATTATTGGTAAGGAAAGGGATTCTTTGGAGTTTATAAAGGAGGTACCCCCCCACAAATTAATTTATATCGACCCCCCTTACAACTTTCGCCAATACACTTCTTATTATTTTATGCTAAATTTGATATGTGATTATTGCGAGATGGCTTCCCCAAAAATGTACTTTAATAATGTAGAATTTGTTAGGGGTCAAAATTTAGAGAAAGATTTTAAATCTACATTTTGTCAAAACCACCTTTTTATCCCGTCACTTGAACAATTGATTGCGGATGCGAAGACTGATTTTGTAATAATGAGTTATTTTAATGGTAGGAATCATTCAAATAACAAAATACCTATGAAGGATGAAAACGGAATCGATAAAATAACCAGCTTGTTTAAAAGCAAGATGTTTGTAAAAGGGTCCTTTAAAATGAAGCCCATTAAGCGAATGAATTATCAGAGTTTCAATGGTCACAAAGCGCAAGAATTAAATGAGTATCTGTTCATTGCAAAAAAGAAAAAGTAAAATAGTATGATCTGGTTTTCAAAAATCAATAGCCAAGCTTTGAAGGCATGGTTTATCGCCTTCGGGTCAGGTAGTAAGATAATCCCTGGCAGAGCCCTTGATCCGCTCGGTTCATCAATGAGAAAATTCAATAATGCTCACACTTGGATGAAACAAGTATATGATCACGGGACATTGAATTTGCCAGAAATCAGGGCAACTGAGCAAGCGAGAACAGATTTACGTAGCTCACATTTATTAGATTCGACAAATATCCAATTATCTACATTAGGTAGTTTAACTTACTCTGATTGGGTGAGATTTTCAATCCCTGCTGGGAATAAGGATTTTGAGATACATAGATGCTTGCTTATCCTTAAAAATGCAATTCTTTTAAAGGATAAACTCTACATAAATTTTATTGATTATTGGAAGGAGTTGCGAGAATCTTATAGCTACAACCATTTAATTTCAACTCCGGAACATCTTTATTTCTTTAGCTTCTTTAATAAAGCTCATCAGGGATATAATCCTTACGAAGCAATTAAAGGTTTAAAAATGGGAGATGCGGACTTTCCTGCCGCAATAGATTGGGACATTATTAAGAATTATTATAAGGATAAACAATTAAGTAAGGCAGCAGATAAGTATAAAGGAACTATTGCTGGAATTGTTGAAAGGCAGGGAAGAACAAACTTTGCCACGGCTCTTGAATTAATTACAAATATACCTGATGCTCCAAATGTTATCGCTAGCTCACCTTTAACTCAAAATAAAAAAGATATCCTTACAAACATTGTAATTGAAATTTCTAAAATAAAAAATATGGCATTAAATCAAATTTTATATGGCCCTCCGGGAACAGGCAAAACTCATAACGCAATTAATCATGCGATCTCCATTGTTACTGGACGTGACGTCAACGAATTAATTGCTGAACAAAAAACTACTCCTGCCTTAAGAGTTGCAGCAAAAAAACAATTTGATGAATTGGTTATAAATGGTCAAATTCAATTTGTCACGTTTCACCAGTCTTATTCCTACGAAGATTTTGTTGAAGGAATCAAATCTGTAGTTAATCCTAAAGGAGATGTTGAGTACAGAGTTGAAAATGGAATATTTAAAAACATTTGTATCGAGGCAGGAAAAAGAAAGAGCCCCTCCCTTAGTTTTGAAGATGCATATGATTCATTTGTGCAAGAAGTTATTGATGGTGCCGGGAAATTTGAATTGAAGACTTTGAGTCGTAGCAACCCGTTTAATGTTAAAATTAGTTCTTTTGGCAATTCAGTTGCAATTCCACAAACAAAAGATGCGACCGAAATGACAATTACAAAAAGTAATTTAAAGGCATATATAGAGAATGGAACAATCAAGGACTGGAAATCATATACAACTGCAATAGGTGATCACATCAAAACAACATACATTACAAAATCTGCAACCGTTGACAATACAAATAAAAATTACGTATTGATAATAGATGAAATAAACCGAGGAAACATTTCCAAAATATTCGGAGAACTCATTACGTTAATAGAAAAATCAAAGAGGATTGGCGAAATTGAAGAATTGAAAGTAAAATTAACCTATTCAGGAACTGAGAATCCTGTGGATTTCGGAGTACCCAATAACTTATTTATTGTTGGCACAATGAATTCAGCAGATAAATCCATCTCCCTTGTTGATACTGCGTTAAGAAGGCGATTTGAATTTATAGAATATTCGTCAGACCATACATTACTAAGTAATAACATTGAAGGAATTAATTTACAAGAGCTGCTTAAAACAATTAATTCAAGAATAGAAATTTTACTAGACAAAGATCACATGATTGGTCATGCCTACATGATTAGTGTTCAGTCTAAAAATCAATTGTGTGACGTCTTTAGGAATAAAATCCTACCATTACTGGAAGAATATTTCTTTGGTGACTATGAAAAGATTCAATTAGTTTTAGGTGATAACGCAGAATTTAATAAGCTGAAAGAGAATAAAATTGTAGTTAGTAATCCATCTTCTGACCAACGAAATTTATTCGGAAGGGATATTGATGGTTTTGAAGAAAAAACGATCTATCATTTGAATGAAAATATTGTCCTTCAAAAATATGATGATGTTTCTGCAGAGTTTTTCACTTCAATTTACACCAAAACTCCTAAGCCAGTATAATAATTGAAGAAAACATCATATAATATATGTGAGTACGGAACAATCCGGTCAAAGGAGGATTACAGCAACGCTGAAAATATTCTCTTGAGCGAACTCTATTTGCCCGCAACGCATTTTAATTCATTGTATAATTATATTTCTGCAAACCAAGATGAATCGAAAGAAGGAGAAAAACCATTCGCTCTTTCATCGAAGGGGAAGAGAAGGCAAATTAGAGTAAAGAATTATGTAGGCGTAATTGAAACCAGAGATGGTTTGCATCTTGAAATCCTACCAAAGATTCATTTGAGTAAGACCTCCAATGAGGAGGCTGAAACAAAACAAGTTTTTTTAAGAATGTTAAAGCATTTAAAAAACTCTCCTTTTGTGAATGTGAGTAAGGCTCACCTTGAAGCGCCTAAAGACTTTCCCATTCTCGAAGTCTTTATTAAATCGTACATACTTGAGGTTGAAAGCCAACTTCAACACGGAATAAAGCATGACTATATACTGCATGAAGAGAACGTCTCATTTTTAAAAGGGAAGTTAAAAATTATTGAAAATATTAAACGGAATCATTCAAATAAGGCACGTTTCTATTGTGAATTTTCTGACTATTCACCTAACATCGCAATAAACAGAGTGATAAAATCAACTTTATTGAAATTAGTCAATCTGTCTAATAATTATCAAAATATTTATTCGATAAATAAAATTATTTCGCATTTGGAAGACGTAGAACCCTCAACCGATTTTAAAAGCGATTTTTCCAAAATAAATTTGGCAAACAAGTTGTTTTTAAAGTATAAAACAACTATCGAGTGGTCGGAAATATTTTTAATGAATAAATCCTTTACAAATTTTAAAGGTGTTAATTTAAATATGGCTATACTTTTTCCTATGGAAAAGATTTTTGAGGACTATTTAGCCTACCTATTCAAAAAATACTCGGATGGGTATAAAATTAAAACACAGGATCGTGCATACTTCTTAGTTGAACACAAAAGTGAAAAACGTTTTGGCTTAAGGCCTGATATTGTTATTGACAAGGAAGAAGTAAGACAAAAGGTTATTGACACCAAGTGGAAACTTTTAGATGAGAATTCGGAAAGGCGTAACTATAATATCTCACAGGCTGATATGTATCAGTTATATGCTTATGGAAAAAAATATACTTCACCAACCCAAGAACCTAGACTGGTTCTGCTTTACCCGAGCAATCCAAATTTCACCAAAAAACTTAATGAGTTTATTTATGAAGGCGATTTAAAACTTGAAGTTGTACCGTTCGATTTTACAAAAGACGAAAAAGAGCAAATCGAATTTATCATTGGATTATAAATTTCCACTCGGAGGGTTGTGAAACAACTATTTCTTGGCTTTGAACCCGAACTCCGTTAGCAGTTCTGGCAATTCCATCTCAAATGCTTCTGCCAACTTATAGCACCAATAAAGTGTCGGTGTAATTTCGCCCCTTTCTAATCTGGAGATATTTTGGTAGTTATTTTCAACTTTATCCGCAAGAACGGATTGTGACCAGCCCTTTTCTTGCCGTTTTTTCAGCACAAATTCACCGAACTGCTTATCAAACCGCTTATTGAGCTTTGGCTTTTTCATCTTTATAAAGCCAAACTCAATATTTTTTGATGAACTGAAGTAACCGTATATGGTTAGTTTGTTGTATTTGATTAACTTTGAAAATCACTCTGTATTACAAAAAAAAGAAAATCACATGCATAGACTAATACGAGCTCAAAATTATTTGGAGGGTATTCTCACAAATAATCATTCCGGTTCTTCAAACCATTTCAGTAAAGCAGTAGGCACTGATTTGGAATTGGGGCAGATCACCGGAAAGTATCAGGATTGCCATTATGAGAAGGCGCTCCTTGGTTTCGGAATGCACTTTGACGGCTTTCTTCATGTCTCACTTGATGAGGCCGTCATTTGCCATAATTCTTCTTGTCAAAACTGGGCTGCAAGAATCGCAGCTTACTTTCAAATTGGTTCGCAATATGTTTCTGTTGTGCGAGTCCCTCGGGCCCGTGCCTTTTATTCTACCTCGACAGAGAAAGCAATGAAAATTGCCCATCAGAATCTTGCGCTAAGAAATAGTTACGGTACGTTAGGTGGATATCTGTACCCAAAGTATGAAGGAGATAGTTTTCGCATATTTTCAAATAATCACGTTTTGGCAGATAGTAACGGCGGCTTGCGCGGAGATACCGTTTATTCGATGGAGAACGCAAAGTATCGAATTGGTCAGCTAGAGAATTTTCAGCCGTTATATTCTGACATTCCAAACTATCTTGATCTCGCCGTTGCTAAACTAGAAGGGTACTACCCAACAAAGCACCCCGTCCCCTGCCAAACACGAGCCATCCAAAAGCAAGAGGTCGTTATGAAGTTCGGCGCGACTTCAGGAGTTACTACGGGTAAGGTAGTCTCTAACTCCTATCGGATTACCATCGAGTATAACGGAACTCCTGTATTGTTTAAAGATCAATTAGTCATTGTTAGCACGACCCCCGGCCAGAGCTTTAGCCAAGGTGGGGATTCGGGCTCAATGATCCGGGCAACTCATGATAATAGTTTTGCCGGACTATTATTCGCGGGTAACAAATTTCAGACGTTCGCCAATCCGGGAATGCTGGTAGTTCAGAAATTAAAAGAATGGAGGTACTTATAATATGGATAGTATTGAAAAAGCTGCCGAAAAACTAGAGCAAAGAATTGGACACATGGAAGGCATTACCGGTTTTGGTGTTGTAGACTATGGAGATGGTGAACAACATATTGAAGTTGGTGTAACTACTTTTCAAGCTCATAAATTAATTGAGGAAATTTGCCAGGAGGAATACTTTAAGAATTACCACATAACGGTGATATTGCCCGGAAAAACCTCTTTTTTGCGCCAACCTTAATTTTCGAACTTACTGGAACCCTACTGGAACTAAAAGGGTACTATATGCACTTGACTGAATTTTCTAGACGTTTTCAGATTAGTGACTCGTATTCAGGTTGAAAAGGTTGTATTAATTGATAATACTCTTTGCAGATACAATTCTGCCTTTCTCCTCCTTTTGGCATTCAATGAGCATTTGTTTCAATCCTTCCGGAATGATTTTTAAATGTTCGCCAATTAATTTAAAATGGAACTCCCTTAATTTCCCAGCATCATCGTCATACAGCATAACATATAACTCAAACTCGGAATGATTCGTAAATCTCAGTTCCAGTTGCTTATCACTGTCATATTGATTATAACAAATGTTTGAGCCAACCACTTTCCCGTTCTTAAAAAGACCTATTTCAAATTCGTCTTCCCCTAAGACATAGGTAATTAAAAATGCTGCGAGTTTGGATGCAATTTGTTTGAAATTATCTTTAAGAAAGCCATAGGAGTCAGAACCGATAGTATCCCAAAATGTTTCTTCATCATTGTCGTCAAACATCGTGTCATTGTTGTGGATGAATGTCAAATATAATGAATACGACCACTGATGCGAGATAATATCTTCAATATATCAATGATATTGCCTCGTAAATCAGCCTTTTGAGCACCCAACAATTTGGGCCTAACTGGAACCCTACTGGAACAGAAAGGGTACTATATGACCCCTTGTTTCCCCGAATGGGAACATCTCGTATTGTTCTTGAAGCACCCTCAGGGTAACTCTGTGTCATTCGGATTCATTGTGGGTAATAGTTCCCATTCCGCCGGAGCCACAAAAACAGAGTGAGAGTGAGCGCGAAGAGCGTTTAAACTTACTCTGTTTTTTTCTTCACTCTCACTCTGACACTCACACTGTCCCACTCTTAAGCAAAATCAAGCGGTTTTTGCCGTTTTAGCCCTCTTCCATGCTACAATTGGAGCCAATTGGAGTTGGGTTGAAGCAGAAATGTTTCACAACTCGTTTATTTGCCTCAAATGCACAGAGTAGCCTCCTCAAGCTTCGTTTTGTTTTGCTCCCGTTTTCTTTCATTTTCCTTCTCAGCGGGAAACAGCAATATCATATAGTCTGGGAAATCCTGGATACAGAAGAAGCGACTTATGTTTGGCATGTCGAAAAGAATTTGCCCGCTTTAAAAACAAAATTAAAAAAGATCGATGCCGAAATTGGAACGATAAGAGCGGAAGGCCGGCAACAGTTTTTAAGCAGCCAAACCCGAAGTTTCAGCCGGATTGTTCACAATTATACGGACGAGCGGAAGGGTTTTGTTAGCTGGAAGGACCTGCTAGAGGAAAGGCTCATTTGACTCAAAATCTATACCTTATTCAATATTGAAGAAAGTCACGGTTCCCCCTACAGTTCTTAGCAATTGGTATCCATTGAATTGGGAGATTACTGAACGAACCCAACCTAGAATCCTCTATATAAGGATATTATGCCTAAATTTGGCTATTCAACTAAAGAAAATATGAGTAAAATAAGGATAAAGAATTTTGGCCCAATTAAGAACGGCCATCAGGAAAATGATGGGTGGATGGACATTAAGAAAGTTACCATATTTATTGGTAATCAAGGTTCCGGAAAAAGTACGGTTGCAAAACTGATTTCATCTTTTAGTTGGATTGAAAAAGCTCTTACTAGGGGAGACTATGATATTAAATGGTTCACTCGAAAAGGTAAATTCAAAAATAATTATTGCGAGTATCACAAACTTGCAAACTATTTTGAAGATATCGAAGGAAAAGATAATGCAGAAATCGAATATAAAGGTGATTCATATACCATAATCTATCTCCATGGTAATCTATCTATAGAAGAAAGTCATAAAGGTGCTTACCCTCTTCCTCAAATTATGTATGTTCCTGCGGAGAGAAATTTTATAAGTACAATAAAGAGTCCCAAACTATTGAAATTTTCTTCGGATTCATTAGTTGAGTTTTTAACGGAATTTGACAATGCCAAAAATGAAATAAAAAGAGGATTAAAGCTGCCAATAAATGATACTGACCTGGAATATGACAAATCAAACGACATACTTCATGTAAAAGGAAAAGATTATAAAGTTCGATTAACAGAAGCTTCCAGTGGCTTTCAATCCATTGTTCCTTTGTATTTAGTTTCCTGGTTTCTTGCCAATTCTGTGAAGCGTCAAACTGAGAATAAAGAGCCCATGAGTAGTGATGAATTAGATCGCTTTAAGAAGGGAGTGAAGGCCATTTGGTCAGACGATAGCTTCACTGATGAACAAAAGAGAGCAGCTCTTTCGGCTTTGTCTACTCAATTCAATAAGACAGCATTTATCAATATTGTTGAAGAACCGGAGCAAAATTTATTCCCAAGCTCCCAACAGCACATGCTTAATAGTTTGCTTGAGTTTAATAATATTAACGAGGGAAATAAACTCATCCTGACAACTCACAGCCCCTATATCATTAACTATTTGACATTAGCTGTTAAAGCATTTTCGGTTTCCGCTAAAATTGAATCATCAAATAAGAAGGCTGAATTAAGTGTTAAACTTAATGAAATAGTTCCGGTTGTTTCAACGGTAAATCCGAATGACTGGGTGATTTATGAATTGGATGAAGCCGGAAGTATTATTAAACTCGAAGATTACGAGAAGCTTCCTTCCGATGAAAATTACCTTAATGAAAGAATGGCTGAGAGCAATGAATTGTTTGCAAACCTTTTAGAGATTGAAGACTTATGCCAATAGATTTTTTTACCGCTCCATGTACCGCCGCAAATGGTAATTGTAAAATTCCCGGAGTAGTCTGCAAAAATAGCACATCCAATCTTGAATTCGGTCTATGCGATGACCCACCTCCTCCCACATTACCTGCTTATATGGATATGGACCTGCTCAACAAATCGAAGTGGGTTGCAAAAGTTGATAATCCTGATGCCAAAGAAATAATTTTTAAGGCGATTGATGCCTGTGTCCCAATACTGCGTCCCAACGGTGAGCCTGAGAGTCGATGCGATGGAGTACTCATCAATGGAAATAAGTTAACCTTTGTTGAGTTAAAAGATCGAGGGAGCAATGGCTGGATTCGTAAAGGGAGAGACCAGTTGATTTCAACCTATCTGGTTTTTAAAGCGAATTATGATGTCACCAAGTTTGTTATAACTGAAGCTTATGTATGCAATAAGCAGGTTCCATTAGCTGTTACCAGTAATCTGATCCACATTCAGAAAGTCAAAGACGAAACGGGCATGCTATTAAAGGTCGACAGAAAGATTCCTGTTTAAGACTATATCTAATCGCGAGCAAAGAATGACGAAAGAAAAATCTGCTCTTTATAACACATGATTGACAATTAATGTAGCTTAGCCAGTATTGCAGGATTCAAAATGGAAACCGCCAAACAGCTTATGCAATTAGCATCCCCTGGCTGAGATGTTCCCTATCGTCCTGGCCAAACAGAATTAATCGCTTTTCAATAAAGGCCATTAGCTATTTATTGTGTTTTAGTCACCAGGTTGGATTCGCTTGCAGCAATGCATTCTGATACTCCGGATTAGATAACTCATCACGTTGAAGCGATTCTACCCTGATTTACAGACAGAACCTGAAGAAATTACGCTAGATTAGCGTTGCCTTTTGAAAAATAAAATCCTCATTTAACTGATAACCATGTCATATTGCAGTGCCATTGAATACATGCCTGAAGATAGAAAGGCTTTGCATAAAGCGTATCACGACAAACTATATGGTTTCCCAATTCATGATGACAATGAATTGTTTTGCCGGCTCGTTCTGGAAATCAATCAGGCAGGATTGAGCTGGGAGACCATTTTGAAAAAGGAAAGCACATTCAGAAAGGCCTATCACAACTTCAATATTAAAAAGGTTGCGGCTTATACGGATGCTGACAGGAAACGGCTCTTAGCTGATGCCGGCATTATCCGCAACCGGTTAAAAGTAAATGCCGCCATAGAAAACGCCAAGACGATTCTGCAACTCCAGAAAGAATACGGTTCATTTCAAAAATGGCTGGAGAACCACCACCCTAAAACAAAGGAAGAATGGGTCAAACTTTTCAAAAAAACATTCAAATTTACCGGCGGGGAGATTGTAAATGAGTTCTTGATGAGCATTGGTTATCTCAGCGGGGCTCATTCTGAGGACTGCAAAATACACAAAAGTGTGTTGAAGGCTAAGCCTATGTGGCTAAAAGTGAAATAGCAGCCGGCAAAAGAACCGCACTTCATTGCTTTGTGTAACCCCTGTATTTAAAAATCAGCTACTCATGAAAACATCCGAAATTCAGGACTCCATCTTCGCCCCTGGCGAAAAAACTTCGCCCGACTATTTTACCGGCACAGCCTTGTTGAATGTGTTGGTTCCAAAAGACGAAACCGGAACGTTTACCATAGGCAATGTAGTCTTCGAGCCTGGCAGCAGAACCAACTGGCATACGCATCCGGCAGGTCAGATTTTGCTCATTACCTCCGGCACCGGTTTTTACCAGGAAAAAGGCAAGACGGCACGCGTAATTACCAAAGGCGATGTAATTGTCATCCCATCACAACTTGAACACTGGCATGGTGCAGCGAGTGATTCCAGCTTCAGTCATATTGCAATAACAAATACAACTGAAGCCGGTGCGGTAAAATGGCTGGCTCCGGTGACGGATGAGGAATATAGAAACTGTCTTGGCCATGAGACACGTTTTATTTAAATCGCCCCCCTTCAAGTAAGCAAGGCCTATTCGAAACTACTGTTATTTAAATGAAATGTCAAAGCGAAGAGTCCAAAGCTGGAGAGAGGCAGGTTACACTTTTTTTGTTGCCCTGTTTTTGATGACCTGCAACACTACCGGTAATAGGTCAGAAGCAGGTAAAAATCTCCTCTTGGTCCAAAAGCCGGTTGCGATTCTTAGCTATTCATTGATTCATTCCTTTCCGCATGATACCACCGCGTTTACAGAAGGTTTGGTGTTTCATCATCACGAGTTGTATGAGAGCACAGGGGCGCCAGATAACTTACCTCAAACCAAATCATTGTTCGGTTCAGTTGATCTGAAAACAAGTAAGATAAAAGTAAAAGCGATGTTAGACCGAAACCAGTATTTTGGCGAGGGGATTGCATTCCTGAATGGTAAAGTCTATCAACTAACCTATAAAACAAAAGTCGGCTTTATCTATGATGCAACGACTTTCAAAAAATTAAAAGCGTTCACTTTTTTGAATAAGGAAGGCTGGGGCCTTACTACAGATGGAAAAAATCTGATCATGAGCGATGGCTCGAATGCATTGACATACTGGGATCCAGAAAATCTTCAGGTAGTCAAAACAATTCCTGTTTCTGAAAATGGTTATGCCGAAGACTATCTGAATGAACTGGAATTCATCAACGGGTATATTTATGCCAATCTATGGACAACCAACACCATTGTAAAAATAGATCCGATGACAGGAATGGTCATCGCAAAACTTGATTTAAGTGCGCTTGCCGAGGATTCAAAAACCATATTTCCAGGTTCTCTCGAAATGAATGGCATTGCTTATGACTCCATTTCCAACCTGGTTTATGTAACGGGTAAATTATGGCCAAAGGTTTATGAAATAAAGATTAAGGGTATCTCTAATAACCCCACTTTATAGACCTGTCCCTCTCCACCTCAGGCGGAGGGAATGTTTGGAAGGGGTTAATCCTATTGCCCAAACACATTTTAAAAATTCAAAGAACCGATTCAAAAGCATCAACATAAGAAGAACAAAAAAGCCCAGAACTAGTATGGTTTTGAGCTTTTCAAATAAGGCTGATAGATTCTTGCTTTTTTTCCTTTTCCTTTATTCCATAAACAGTTCCTCTTCCTTGCCCTGTTTTTGAAATACGCTCTTCTGCTATCAGATAGAGAAGGTCTTTTTTCAGGGTATTGGGAGATACCTTAGGCAGGGTTTCCACAATATCACTGAATTTCACTGGAGCTTTTTTCTTTATAACAGCAAGAATAGCTTTCTGCCGTTCATTCAGGTATGCCCCCTTCTTGCTGAACGCTGCATATTTAATTTCCAGCTTCGTTATTAATCCAGCAATGCAGTCGAGAAAGAAAACAATCCACTGGTCAATCTTTTCTTCGTTTTTATATCTGTTTTTTTGCCCAGTCATCAAAGCCTTGTAATACTCCTTTTTCCGTGCTTCGATAAGGTTTTCAAAGGAAATGTACTGAATGAAGGGGTAGTCATGGCGGAGTAAGAGCAATGTAGTAAGTAAACGAGACAATCTGCCATTGCCGTCCTGAAAGGGGTGAACGGATAAAAATTCATAAACGAACGTCCCGATAATAATAAGTGGATGTAATTCACCTTTTTCAAAAGCTTTATCAGTCCAGGTAATTAGAACTTCCATTTCCTTTTTAACCAAATGCGGTTCTGTTGTATTGAATATCACGGATTGTTTCCCTCCAGGGTAATTCGCCACAACTTTGTTGGAGAGGTTTTTATATCCACCCCGATGGCGGGTGTCCTTGCTACTATGCTTGAGCAAAATACCATGCAATTGTTGGATATACGGCTCTGTCAGAGGGATATCTGAATAACTATCCAGTACCACATCCAAGGCTTCGTAGTAACCCATAACCTCCTGTTCTTCCCTTGATTTCATCTTGGTCATTTTGACTGACTTGAGCAGTTTTTCAACTTCTCCGTCAGTTAAGGTAGCCCCCTCTATTCTTGTAGAAGAACCAATACTCTCAATAGTAGCGATGTGCCGAAGTTCTCTCAAGTATCTACTTTCTTTTTTCTCCAAAGCAGACCACTTCCCTTTGAAAGAATCAATGAGACTGATGCGGTTTATGATGTACTGCATGGTCTTAAAATCAAAATTCAGCTTCTTTTCCATTGTAGTTTACCTATATTATGCCTGCAATATACCCATAAATTACTAACTATTACCAGCAAATATACTCATATAATACCCATATTGTATCCGTATTGCTGTCGCAAAAACAAGAAAAATGTATACGTTTCAAGGATGTATCGCTTCGGAGTACATATCGGATACTCCTACTCCTCCCCACTATACCAATGGAAACCACTTATTTAACAGCTCCCTTTGTTCTGCCATATTTTGTAACTGGTATCTGGCAGTACTGGAAATCCACCTATGCCCAGCGAATAACTGAACCTGCTCTACTGGCAGCCCCCGTTCAATCAACATGCCGGCTATAACACGATCCCTGATAAGTTTGGGAGTTCGGTTCTTAGCTGGGAAGAGCGGTCAGCAACCTTCAACAACGAACTGAACATCGGTAACTGCCAAAGCCTTGCCTCGGCCATTCAATAGCAGGAAATCACTCCTTTAACTGCCTAACAAGGCTTTTCGGTCGGTCATTGACATATCCAATCAATCGTTCTGCCTGGTCTTGAGTTAGCTCAAGGGTTCTGGCTGTGTTTATCCCACCACCTGAACCATATACCGTCTGCTTGTCTGGGTCAATATAATGGAGCTTCACAGGATAGCATCCCTTGATAAGCCCTGTTTTGTACCCTTTTTGAGGTGTTTTGTTACATTGCAATTTACATCGTACCGATTTCATGTTACATCGTACACGTTTCAATTGAAATGGCATCGATTTCCTGTTCCTTTGTAACGATATCAATTGAAATCGTTCCTGTTTCTCTTTCCATTGTATCGAAATCAATTGAAATGATGCCCGTTTCTTTTTCTTTTGTACCGATGTCACTTGACATCGTACCTGTTTCTTTTTCCTTCGCGCCGGTTTCATGTTACATCGTGTCGGTTTCAATTGAAATCGGCTTTGTTTCACTTTACATTGCAACGAAATCAATTGATTTGGTATGTGTTTCACTTTCTATGGTATCGATTTCAATTGAAATCGTACAGGTTTTACCCGACTTTGGCACGATGTCAGCCATTTTGATGCGTAAATCATCTTCCATCGTACACATTCTTTCTTCCACTGGTATTTAAAGACTGTCTGCGCTGACGAGCCGATGCGCTATGCGTTTGTGTGCAGGTGTCTGTCACTGCAAACTCATTGCCACTGCAAGCATCCTTCCTTAAACCCATGGTTCAAAAGACGATTTTGGTGTTTTTATTGGTGGCCTTTTTGATACCTGAAATCAGCCGGCAGACAAGGAACCTACCAAAGAATGTATTTGCGCGGTTACTGCGTGTTTCAACCGGTTAACAAAAGTCATTTCATCAGTCATAGCAACTCTTTCTTTTTCCAAAGCCCTGGAGTCAATTCAAAGCGAAAACACATCTTTTAGCGGTTGACCCGATGACAGGTTGGCCGGGCAGACGGGTTCCTTCCTGTTGCCAGAGCTTTCTGAACCCAGATTGTGCATCAGATGGCTTGTGCGCTAATGCACAGTGTGTTATGATTTGTGCGGTACTGATAGTCATCGGGATGGGTTATCCCACAGGTTCGTCGTGCTGCCGGCCTTTTGAGCGCGAATGCCTGCTTCGAATACATATTGCGGGGTGAACATGGCTGCCCATATCGGGGGAGAGTTCGTTCGCCTCTTTCCCAACAACAGAAGTTGGCCGGCCAGGAGCATGCGTACTTCGTTGAAAAGAGGAAGCGCTAACACCAGCCGTGGTGGTCAGCTTCAGACCATGGAGCATTTGATTTTTGGTCTGCTGGTTTTCAGTTCCTTTTCCTGTATTACCTTTGCAAGGATACAAACTACCAAACCGAAAATTCAATCCAGATGACAAATTCTCTTCCCATCAGCGATACCTGGTACGAATCTTTTTTCACCGGAATCAATTGCGAGCTCTGGGAAAAAGCGGTTTCGGCCGAATGGAACCATCAGGAAGCCGATTTCCTGTTCGGTCTTCTCCAGATGAAACCCGGACAGCGTTTGTTGGATATTCCCTGCGGCAATGGCAGGCTGTCGGTCGAACTGTCGGCAAAAAACCTGTTGGTTACCGGGGTCGATCTTTCTGAAACATTCATTCGTTCATTGAATAAAAAAATAGAAAACGAAAAACTTCCGATACACACGCTTCGGGCCGATATGCTTTCTTTTGAGGTCGATCATTTATTCTCAGGGGCCATTTGCATGGGCAACAGCTTTGGGTATTTCAATGCCGAAAAAATGGATGCCTTTGTTGAACGGGTTTCGGCTTGTCTGCTACCGGGAGCACGGTTCATTATCAATTCGGGAATGATTGCCGAAAGCATTTTGCCAACTTTTTCGAAACAGAAATCCTTTACCGTGGGCGATATCCAAATGGATATCACCAATACATACCAGCCCACAGACAGTTTGATGGTAAGCACGATTCTGTATACCAAAGCCGGAGCAACCGAAACGCATGCCTTTAAACATTATGTATTCACGCTCGGGGAGGTCAAACGTCTTTTGAAAAAACACGGGGTTCCTGGTCAACGCTGTTTATGGTTCTGTATCGGGCGCTGAATACAGATTGGGCGATCCGCAGCTCTACCTGGTTGCCGAAAAGCAAGACGGCTCGCCTTCAGGCTCCTGAGACCATGGTCTTCAAAATAAAATAATAAAATTTTTGTATCTTTCAGAAAATCAGGGTAGCCCTGGAATAGGGGCATAAGCTATCTGCCGTTCTGTGGTTACTCTTCAGGCTCGAACGCAAACATGTTTTAACTTAACAAGGGGCTGTCTTTACTGCATTTAATGCACCCCCCTTTTTTGCAGAAAGGCCCCCGGCAAACAGCGCTTATTCAAAAGACCGGCTATTAACATCAGGTGTTTTATTTCATTTCAAAACGCTAAACCCATGGACACTTCAGAACAACTGGATTTTAGAAAACGAAATTTCACGACCATCAGTCCTTCGGCAAAAATGGTATTGCTCTTTAAAGCGTATACCGATATTCCTTTTGCACGTCAGACAGCAGGTCTCATCTCACAGCCCGAACCCTTCGCGTTCGATTTTTCAAATAAAGATTGGCTCTTTTGGATGATGACCTATCACCTCGAAAACAGGTACAAGAGTATAGACCTGCTTTTAAAAGACAAACCGGTTAAAAACATCCTGGAATTATCGTCAGGATATTCTTTTCGGGGCTTGAATATGATCCAGCAAGAGGATGTGCATTATATTGATACCGACCTGCCCGATCTGGTTACAAAGAAAAAGGAGCTTGCATTGGCCCTGACGGATGAACGTATTCCTGAAAAAGGGACATTGGAGCTCTTGCCACTGAATGTCTTGGATGAAAAACAGTTTATGGAAATAGCCGCCCGTTTTCCAAAAGGAGAACTCGCGATTGTGAATGAAGGACTGCTTACCTATCTGAACAAGACCGAAAAGGAAGCCCTTTGCAAGATCATACATCAGGTTTTAACCGATCGGGGTGGATTTTGGATTACAGCCGACATTTATATCAAAGATAAAACCGAGTTCATGGATTTTAAAATGGATGAGAAATGGCAGAAGTTCGCCGAGGAACATCATATTGAAGAAAACATGTTCGAGAGTTTCGAGTCCGCCGCAGCATTTTTCAAACGGATGGGGTTTGCGATTGACAAAGAAGCTACAGTCGACCGCTCTGAATTAAGCGCATTGCCGCATTTGCTCAAAAACGTTTCGTCAGAACAATTGGCACAACTGAAAGGAACTAAGATTCAAACCACCTGGAGGTTACAGCCGGTTTAGCGCACAATCAGGAACAACTAAGGTTTTGCCCGGGCAGTGAATAGGGAGCCAAAATCCAGGATACGTATCGTTTCTTTCTCCAGACTTAGGGTCTGCCAGGCCGGAAGTTATTCAACTGACCACAGGAAAACCCTTCGGCAGGAAAGGTTGCTCTGCTCTCAGAAATGATTTGTGTCTGGGCCTGATATCAGGCAAGATCAATGACATGAATATGCTCTCCTTGTGCTGAGCCGGCAGGTGCAAACGTGTTCATCGGCCTGTGCCCGAAAAACAAAAAGAGCTGTGCAGTGCACGGCCCTTTTTTGTTTTTTCAACGCAAGGTGAGCATTGAAATTTTTGAAACAGATGGTTGGGACTCAGGCCCGGATAGCTATTAAATACTCAATTTCCGTGTCGAAATCAACGCTCCTTCGAGGGTTTGGATGTGTGGAATGCGGGAATGGTTGAGCGGATTACGATCGAGCGTAGTGCTAAAAAGGAGCGATCGCCGGGGAGGGGAGATCTTCAGAAGTGATGCAGGGGCATGATCTTTTCGTGAAACACAGATTGTCCAAGCCTTAGTCGCCGGGGGGCGGCCTGCCTGACGTGCTATAGGCAGATGCTCATTGCTTTAAATCGTCTGAACCAACCTCCGATTCAGGAACACCGAAATCGGGTGCTCCTTACGACGAGATAAAGATCGCATCAGATCCTGACTCCTATCAGACAGACATCGTCAATCTGTTCAAGGTTTCCTCTCCAGTCGTCGAGATGCTCTTCAAGGATTTTCTTTTGATCCTGTCCTGATTTGTCATGCTGCGCATTCAACAGTTCAATCAGGCGCCGGTACTTGAATTTCTTTCCTTTCGGGCCCCCGAACTGATCGGCAAAACCATCGGTAAAGGTATAGATCACATCCCCTTTCTTCAGCGCTATTGACTTTTGGGTAAACGGTTTTTGCATATCGCCAAAGTAGCCTATGGGTTGTTTGTCGGCGCCCAATTCGATCACTTCGTTGTTGCTGATCACACAGATATCGTGGTATGCCGAGGCGTAGGTGAGTTCCGGCTTATTCAAATCGATAGCACAGATGGCTATGTCCATTCCGTCTTTCACAAACCCTTTTTTCTCCGCTTCATCCGGGCTGTGATGCTGTTGATTAAGGGCCTGGATTACCTTCCTGCGCAGTTCATCGAGTACAGCTGCCGGTTCGGTAATGCCCAGATCGTTCACGATTTCATTCAGAAGCGAACTGCCAAGCATGGTCATAAACCCTCCCGGCACTCCATGCCCGGTACAGTCGGCCGTGGCGTAGATGATCTTACCTTTTGTTTGGGCAATCCAGTAAAAATCGCCGCTTACTATATCCTTTGGCCGGTATACGACAAACGCGTCTGAAAAATGATTTCTGAAATGCGTCTCGCCAGGCAACAAGGCCGCCTGTATCCGGCTTGCATAATTGATGCTGTCGGTGATGCTCCTGTTTTTTTCTTCGATGACGGTTTTCTGTAGTGAAATAGATTCGTTTTGCGCCTGTAACTGCTCATTGGCCTTTTGCTTCAGTTTATAACGGCTGAACAGCAGGAAGGAAAATGCGGCAATGACCAGCACAACCGCCAGCGAACCCAGGCTAAGTTGGCGTTGACGCGCCAGATCGGTTTGCTGCTTAAGCATAGCCAGTTGCTGCAGGGCCTGGTCGCGCGTGAGCACGATAATTTGTTTTTCCTTTTTATCTGTTTCGTATTTTGCGGTAAGCTCTTGTACTTGTTTGTCACCTTCGGCGTTTCGCAGGGTATCGCGCATGGCCGAATACAGCTCGTGGTAATGCAAGGCTTTTTCGAACTCCTTACGGATCTTATACAATTCGGCCTGATTGGAATAGATATCCATCAACATGTCTTTTGCATCTTGTTTTACAGACGACACTTCGGCCAGCTGGTAGTAAGCAGCAGCTTTTAACAGATCGCCTTGTTTGTGGTACACCGACCCGATGTTCAATTGCAGCAAGGCGATGCCATAGCGGTTCCCGATTTCTTCGGCCAGATGCAATGCCAGGGTGTAATAATTCAGGGCCTCGCTGTATGTTTTCATTTCAAAACTTATATTCCCGATATTGGTATACAGGATGGCTTTTGCCTTGGGGTCGGCGGATGATTCAACAAAAGGTTTTGCTTTTGAATACATGGCAAGCGCTTCGGGATATTTCTTCAACGTGGTATAGAGGAGCCCCAGACTGATTGCCTCGCGCGACATCCAGCCCTGATCACCGGTTTCCTCGCTTAATTTCTGGGCCCGCGTTTGATAATCCAGCGCCTCTGGAAGACGGCCTATGTCTTTATATACCTTTCCGATGACACTCATGACTTGCGAGGCCATTTCCTTGTCACCCTTTTCTTCATAATATGGAAGCGCACGGGTGAGAAACTCCATCGACCGGGAGTAATTGCCCGCAGTGTGATACATAATACCCAGGTCGTACAACGCCTTAGCTGCATTGGCCTTATCACCACAATGCTGATAGATGTCAAGCGCTTGCTGATAATAGCTGATTGCCTTTTCGTTTTGCGTCTTTTCGTCCCAAATACTGGCCAGTATGGTATAGCAGGAAGCAACCGCAACCTGATTGTGGAGCGACCCGGCAAGTTTAAGCGCCCGTTCCGCAACATGCAGCGCACTGTCGGCATGAGCATTTTGAAGCCTGAATGCCAGGGCATTCATCAGTCGGATTCGCTGGGTATCGGTTTGGGCTTTCTGGAGCAAGGATGCAATAGAATCTGTTTCTTTGACAGGCTGTGCCTGCATCCCCAGGGAGAAAGACAAAAGAAAAAACAGGATTTGTTTTAGGTGCATAGTCTGGCTACGGGTAGAAGCAGTTGGAAGCTTTGCACCAAAGTAGTGTTTTACCGCTTACCAGGCAAGGGGGTGTTTGGGGAGGTGACTAACCGGATTCATGCACATTATCCATCCCTCTTCTTGCAGACAAATAGCTGGATCTATCTCCAAAGCGTTCAGCCAAGAGCCATGTACATTGGGAGAACAGACCAATGAGTCTTCGTCTTTCATCCTGGGTTGGATGAATAGCGGGTATTCGTAAGGAGCTGCATTGGCTTTTGGGGTTTTCAGAATGCCGGGCTTCTACCCATCAAAGCCATGTTCAGCGCGGGAACATGTCAAACCTGTACTTAAATATGACTGATGGGCGGATGTTTGCGAAAGTATGTATCGCACGAAAAAACTCCCGATCCATACACCAGGTATGCCAGCGCAAGCATCAGGCTGATAAAAGCCCAGCCTGTGCCGGTATACGCAAGCACCGTGGTGGCCCTTGAACTATACACCACGGCCCCAAACAGGATGGGGAGGAGACAAATGATGGCGGTACGCGAAATAAGCCCGACCATAATCAGGATGCCGGCGGCCAGTTGAACAATGACAATATACACAATGAGGAATATCTCGATAAAACTAAGCCTGCCCATGACTACCGGCACGGTTTCGGGCTTTTCTCCAAACTGATAGCCTTTCCAAATGATGAATATCCCAAAAAGGATACGGATCAAATCGATGGGATAGATTTTTCGTTGTGCCGCCCATAGATCGGCTTTATCAAATAGGGTTAATTCTGTTTTCATAGCGCTTGAGGGATTGAGGTTTGGGAACAATTTTTAGTTTTTAATCAACAGGTGAGGCCTTTGATAAGCAGCGGGAAAATAAAATCGTCGAGGATTCCAATTCCTGATCTTTTAATGTGTGTGGCATAATCACTCAAGCTTTGATGGAGCACTTCGGCAACATGCTCATCGAGCTTGCTGATGATGACATTCGCTTTTTCGATTTCGGTACGCAATGCTTCGCGGTTTGGCTTATCAAACGGAAAGAATTGTTTTTCGAGGGCTTCGAAATCGGACTGGAAGTGTTGTTCTACCTGTCTGTAATAAGATATTAGTTCTGCTCTCGCCGTAAAGGTTTTCAGATGGGCCAGTTTCAACGCTTCTGCTTTTTGGTCCTGATTGATCCTGTTATAGGTGCTTGCAGCAAGCACAGAAACAAGGGCAGGCGCTTTAAAGAGCAGCTCCAGGTCAGCAGCGTTTAATATCCCAAAGGCCGTGCTCAATGCCGCTTCATCCAGGCCCTGGCTTTGTTTCTTTTCCATACTGTAAAATTACAGACGACAAACTCCGTTTTTAATGACAAATGTCAAGAACGCAGCTATTCATGCTTTCCTTTTCGGCCTGGTTCTCTTTAAGTGCATCTCGCGTGCATGCACAATGATCCGGATTCCTCTTTTTCGGATATAAATAGTCCGGGCCGGGCTGAAATTGCGTTTTTGGGCATTTGCATAGGCATCGAGAACGCTCCTGGCTGTGATGATCCCCAGAATTTTTCCGGGCTCTGTACGGCTCATCACCGGAACCAGATCTGTTTTGCTTGCCGAGAGCTGGTGTATGGCATCCTTGAGTTTGCTGTCGGGATAAACCAGATGTTTGGTCTGAAATTGAATGGAGGAAATCAGTGCATGGGCCGGGGCCGGGGTATTCTTAATGTCCTGGGTCCGTACAAACCCTTTCAGCATATCCTGTTCGTCAACAACCGGAATTGTTTCGGGAAAATCGGTTTCGGTTTCATTTTTGAAAATCCGGCAGAGCGCTGCAATAGAATCCCGTTCGGTCACGGCAAAGAAATCAAACAGCGCCGCTTCCATCACATTTAGCCTGTCGAAATAATCCGGCGCGTAGGCTTGGGGAACAGTAATTCCTCTGCGGGCAATTTTTTCGGTCATGATGGTGTTTTTCATGAGTAAAAAAGAAGCCAGGTAGGCCGATGTACAGCTTGCAAGCAGAGGGAGTAAGATAAAGGGCTGCAAGGTGGTCTCGAATGCAAAAACGATGGAGGTAAGCAATGCCCTGGATGCGCCGGTAAACATCGAAGCCATACCGATGAGGGCTGCCATACCGGGGGAGAGATGGAGCGAAGGGAAAAGCTGGGTTGCCAACATGCCTGTCAATGCCCCTGCGGCGCTGCCTATGGTAAGCAAAGGGGCCAGCGTTCCTCCCGAAGTGCCGCTCCCCAGGGCGATAGCCCAGGAAGCAAACTTTAGAATACAGAGCAACAGCAAGGCTTTCAGAGCCAGGCTGCCTTCGAGTACGTGTTGGATATTGCTATAACCAACCCCCAGCGTATCGGGTGCAATCCAGCCAATGATGCCTACTCCCGCTCCGCCCAGTGCCGGCCACCACATCCAATGAAGCGGAAGCTTTTCGAACAAGTCTTCTGCCACATACACAATTTTTGAAGCAATTACACCCAATGTTCCGATCAGAACCCCGATCACGGTATAAACAAGCAGATCGAGACCGCCCGGAGCCTGCAGCAAGGGCAGAGGAAACATGGGCGCTGTTCCATTCATCGCAATGTGTATGCCAGCTCCGGTAACACAGGCCACACAAACAGGGATAATAGAACGCGGAGAGAACTCAAAAAGCAGCAACTCGATGGCAAGCAAGACTGCCGCAACAGGGCTTCCGAAAATGGCAGCCATACCGGCAGTGGCGCCTGCGGCAAGCACTATTTTTCGTTCTTCGGGAGTGGTTTTAAGGATCTGGCCAAAAAAAGACCCCAGGGCTCCTCCTGTTGCGATGATGGGGCCTTCGGCCCCAAAAGGCCCACCGGTTCCGATGGCAATGGCAGCCGACAAGGGTTTCAGGAACGTGATCTTGGGTGGTATCCGGCTTTCATTCTCAAGTACTTGCTCCATCGCTTCCGGAATACCATGCCCGCGTATGGCGCTTGATCCGTAGCGGGCCATAACACCAACAATCAATCCCCCGATTACCGGGATCAGGATAACCCAGGCTCCCAGGTGGTTTCCGGCAGGAGATGAAAACTGAACAGAAAAGGCGCCGTAGAAAAATAAATTCGTAAAAAAACCGATGAGCATGACCAGCCCTTTGGAAACAAAACCCATGATCAGGGCAATGATAAATGCAAGCCAGCAAAGATACAGTACGCGCCGGTCGATCAGCCCCTTCGCCCTTCCCACATGCGCTGCCTCCAGCAAGGGGGCCATGGAGGGTGAGATGAGTATGGGTTCGGGAGCGGAGTCATCGTTTTCGTTTGTCATAACAGTGTAATTGATTTCATTCGCCCCGTTGAAAACCCCGTACGCTATGCATGAAAGCATGAGCGCAGTAATCAGGTCCACTAAATTTTCAGGGTTTTAGGAAATGCAGACCTTCTTTTTGATTTCACCCTGACAGCGCATTTCCAGCCCCCAAAGTTCGGCACGACCGAAGTCCCCGAAATTGATATTTATCAATATCTGAAGAGAAGAGCAGCTGTCCACCACGTTGGCATCATACAAACAGGCTCGCAATTTTTATTCTGCCTACATTTGCACCATGGGTTTTGAGCTTCAGAAGTACTATTACACAGGTGGAGATATTTTCGGGCATTTGCCCAAGGCTGAGGCTGCACTGATCAACAAAAATATTCATCAGAAAACGGTCAAGAAGAAGAAATTGCTTTTTAAGCAAGGCTCCCATCCTGCAGGTGTGTATGTACTCACCGCAGGGAAAGTAAAACTGTTCCAGATCACCGGCGATCAGAAGGAAACCATTATTTATTTTTACAAAGCCGGCGATATCATGGGCTATCGCCCTATCATTTGCAACGAGTCGCATCCTTTGTCGGCCGAAGCGCTTGAAGATTGCACCTATTCCTTTATCACACGGGCTGCATTTTTGAAAATTCTTGCTGCTTCGCCTTCCTTATCCAATCTGCTGCTCGAAAATCTGGGTCATGAATTCAGTGTCTGGGTCAACAACATGTCGCTTTTTGCAAGCCAGGGGGTGAAAGAACGGGTCGCGATGGCGCTTCTCAAACTCAATGAGATTTACAAACCCGAAGGAGGCGGTCAGTCGGTTATACGGCTGAGCAGAACTGATTTCTCAGCCTATGTAGGCACTGCCAACGAAACATTGGTGCGTCTGCTGGGCGATTTTAAGCGAAAGAAGATTATTACAATCCAGGGAAAAAATATCCGTATCCTACAGATGAATGCCTTATTCGATATACTAAGCTAAGCACAAGGGCGAGCACCTTTCCTTTTCCTGATTCAAATGGATCTTGTCCCCGCCATGGGTAGCAATCACGTAATACCAGTAAAAACAATACTTTTCGGTATAGGCCTTACTCAACTACGATCCTTCTGCCAACCAGGTTTCTGTCTCCTTCTGTAACTATCTGTTCCAAATAAATACCTTTGGGCAGCTCGGTCATATTCAGTTCGTACTGATTTGAACCTTCCAGACCCTGTCTTTGAATGGTTTCTCCCACCTGCTTGCCCGAACCATTAAACAGCCGGAACTCGCACATACTGGCCTTCACAAGCTGAAACTGAAGAGTGGAATGCCCGGTTGATGGATTGGGGAAGATAAGGACTGTGTTCAGCAAATTACCTTCGTCTTCAATGCCTGTAAATACTTTCTCGCTAAAACCACCATATAAGATATAGATCGGAATGCCAATAGACCCATTGACTCCGTTTTGAAGAATGACAGAATCAGTATAAGCAACCTGAAGCGTGTTTCCCGGAATATACCAGGCATATTCGCTTCGGTAATAGGTGTTGTAATTTGGAACACCATTGTAAAACATAGAATCAAGCTGGGTTTCGATCCGATGCACCCTCAAGGCATTAGGATGGGGGCCCGAGGGAAGTATGAGGGTTCCATAGGCATCGGCTGTTACTGAAACGGTGCCTTTTCGGTAAACCAATGCATTGCTCAGATAGGTACCTGCGTAGGTATCGGTATATGAATCGGTATAGGTGAAGGGATAACGCAGCAGATCCTCCGGATCGGAATATACTACGGGTGTGGTTCCGGTTACGTTGCCGTAATACTGCCAGGCCGCGGAGTCGGCATGGTAATAGGAAACGGTGGAGGAGCCCATGTCGGACACCGCCAGGTTGGCATTCGCAAAACTTGACCCGAACGCAGTTGTTGAGGCCCCCGAAACCGGGGAGGAGCCTGTACCGCTCGAAGTGAGTGCCGAGAAATTCCAGGTTTGTCCGGCTCCTGCATGACCCTCGATAAATGGCCCCGTTGTTACGACATTGAGTATCTGCCCTATGGCCGGGTTGGTGTTGGAGCCTGTGAGTGTAGGCTGGGCTAACCCTTGTGCCGAAAAAAACAGATTTGATGCTACGAGTAGTGTTGCGAATAAATAAAATGTTTTCATGAATGTGTAACTGTCTGATGGTTTATTTCTTGAAATGTATGCCGAATGTATTTTTCAGTGGACAAAGATTAGGAGATTTCTTTAAACTACCCAATATTTACCCGACATGCCTCAAGCTGCGGAATAACGGATGCCCGTATCGCATACTTTGCGCTTAGGTTCGTCCGCCCCGGCGGACGAAGGTCCAATCCCCTTCGCACCGCCAGCCCTTCAGATAGGACAGAACGGTTGAGGGAAGGGAGCATGAGGGAGAACGGGTTTGCAACTACAGAATAATCGGGATGATTTCGGAGAAGATGGATTCAGCTTAGGAGAATTTGGCAAAAGGCTGGTCAGTTGGAAGAATGATGCCAATTTTTGATTTTTCTGTTTTGCAGTACCACCAAGGCCAATAACTCAATTCGAATTTACTCCTTGGTGGAAAAAATTGCTCTCGGCTGGTTATTTTCAAAGTATCCTTTGGAAGATTTGTTTCCCGTTCGCGCTAATTTGACGGGCTGTTCGTGCGCAATGAATTAGTGGGGGCCTCCAAAGGAGGCCTCGCCCATCAATTTCTATTCTTGCAAAGCTCATGCGTTGCTCAGGGGTTAAAGGGAAGAAGGGAGAGTTAGGTGGAGGAGAAAGTTGCGCGAACGGAATGAAAATAAACTGCTAATGCCAAGCCCCCCAATCAGAATTACGATACGCTTTTTCATGTTAAACAGCTTTTACTCTCTATTGAACTATGTGATACCGAACCAAGCTCCAGACTCTATGGGACGCAAGTATTTCCTTTCGTATTATCCCAACATTCTTTGCAAGATAATAATTTGTGGGACTATTGTTTTGGGTTTGATTTTTTCCGTCATGGAAGAGCATCACATTTTTAAAATAATCATTCAAAATTTTTAGGCTATCATATTGGTTTTCGTAAACAACAGCTGCATAGGTATAGGTTGGGCTTTCAAGAAAGGTTTGCCCAGACACGAAGTAATCAATCATTAGCCAGGTCTCTTTGAGAGAATCAGGAGAACTCCATTTGTCCTCAACAATTTCTGAGTGATAATCAAATGTATTCTCTGTATTTACCGAATACTGATATTGAACGCCCTCGTATGTGCTTTGTAGGTAAACGTTATAATCCCCAAAATAGCCATGGTATGGACGACTGCTGGTGGCGACAGTTGTTACAATCCCTTGTTTGGCTGAAGTAACGTATACACTATCTAGTGCAAGACTGGTGCTATCAATGTAGACCCAATAACTTCCTGTTTGAAAGAAGCCATAATCAATCAAAACCTGTGGAACAGATAGCCTGTCGTCTGGATAAACAGGTGGCGAGTGTTTTGTGTGTCATGAAAAAAAACTGCTAATGCCAAGCCCCCCAATCAGAATTACGATATGCTTTTTCATACTAAACAGCTTTTACTCTCTACTGAACTATGTGATACCGAACAAGGTTCCAAATAGTATATGGAGTAAGAATCTCCTTTCTGATTATGCCAATGTTCTTTGCAAGGTAATAATTTGTTGCGCTATTATTTTGTGTTTGATTTTTCCCGTCATGAAAAAGCATTGCGTTTTTGAAATAGTAATTTAAAACCTTTAGGCTATCATATAGGTTTTCGTAGGCCACTGGATATCCACCATCAGGATCCGGCTTGCCGACGACGAAATAGTCCGTCATTAAATACGTTTCAGCATTTGAACTTGGGTTAATATATTCATCTTCCACAAGATCAGAATGCCCGTTAAAAGTGTTTTCCGTATTTACTGAATAGTGGAATTGCCGGCCTTCGTAAACACTTTGTGTGTAGGTGTTAAAATACCCAAAATAGCCATGATACGGTTGACTGTTACTCGGAGCCGTAGTGAAGGTTCCTTCTTTTGCAGATGTTATGTAAACACTATCCAGCGCAAGCGAAGCACTATCTTGATATACCCAGAAGCTGCCAACTTTAAAATATCCGTAATCAGAAAGCACTTGAGGAACAGAAATTCTATTGTCCGGATAAACAGGTGGAGAATGTTTTGTACAGGATTGCCCCCCAAATACGCAAGCGGTAATACTCACTAGCAAGCAGAATATGTTTTTCATTCTTAAAAATATTTGAATACCAATTCTTTTAACCCCTTAACAAATAGTCAAGCAATTCATCATCGTATCAATTTTAATTCATCGAATTGCCCGGTCGCGCCTGTCTGAAGGGCTGGCTGCGCGGGAGGGAATGGTGCTTCGTCCGCAGGACGAACCTAAGCGCAAGGATACATTTCAAAAAGAACAATGCTCGAATCTTTATACGTGATGGTGTAAATGTAAGATGATCATGTCTGACAGATACAAAACAAGAGATCCCGCTCATGCCTGTTTCATTACAACCACCGGGGTGGAATGAATCAATTTGTTCGTCCGCCGAGGCGGATTCATTGAACAATGTGACACCGAATGAGGTTCCATACACGGTTGCTGTCGGGAACTTCTTTTCTGAGCAGACCGTAGCCCTTTTTAATGAACGTTCTTGTTTTGAGATTATTACAGGTCTGGTCACGACTGTGATTAATTTCCAGTACATTCGTCAAAGTGGCGCTACTGAGAATAAATGAAGTATTGTCTGTGACAATAATCATCGTATCGTCGTATGCAAGAGGGGTATTTACGGAGTATGGAATTTGAAATATATTTGCACCAATAGCCATTGACTGACCAGCCCTGTATCTACTTTCATAAATCGTAGTACTTGATGGATGATATTGATTTTGAGCAACTTCATTCGTATATTGTGCACCTTCATAAGATGATTGATACACACAGTTAAAGCTTCCGAAGGAACCACCCATTCCATCATATTGGGCCGTAGCGCCAGTGATAACAAGCGGGGCATCATTAGCACTCACAACATATTGGCTATCGATCCTGTGAGTAGCGCTATCCAGATATATCCAATACGTCCCGAGCTTGAAGTAGGCAAAGCTAAATGCATCCGGAAGAACTGGAATATTGTACATCGGTACATTTTTCGCAGGCTGTTTGCATCCAAAACTGACTACGCACAATAAAATAACAGCTATGGTTCTGTTCGCCATTTTACTTGGGGTTGAGACAAATTTCATTTGTCATTTTTATAAAAAAGAATTTTGCTCAAAAATGTAAAACCTCTGACCGCTTTGTAATACTGACGAACTACCCCATTTCTATCTGAGTATGTTGTATAACTGCTGTACCTCAACAAAAGTAAAAAATCATTCGAGTCCAGGATTTACTAAGCTTTGATTATAGACATCCACCACTTTCCGTATGCGCCATTTCTTAACAAACTGGAGGAGAACCGCAACGGATTCTGGTGCAAGAGTGATGAAGAAGAGTTCTTTCGATGTTTCAAAAGTCGAATTCTGTAAAGTATTACCGAGTTCAATCAAAACAAGAGTCAAGAACCCGTCAAGAATAAAAGTGGGGCCTCCTGCTATAAAAAGCGTTGTTTGAGCTATTCTAACACATTTCACAACCTTAATCTGTTGAAGAACAAGCTTTTCTGGCGACTTTTTCTTAATAATCATAATGATTTGCCTCCCGCTCACTTTCTTGCCATTGAAAAGATATTTATTCCCGTCTCTGAGAATTGTTTCTTTTTCTGGTTGTTGTGACAAAACATTGTTTGCAAGGAGAACAAGAAACAATAGTGAGAAATTAATACGTCTAAATAAGCGAGACATTGCACTAGTTTTTTAGCTTAATGATTTTTTTCGTTACACGGTCATCTCCCTGAGTGAGGGTGCAAAAAAATATTCCAGGGTTGAGAAATGAAATATCGGCAGGGATCATATAATGCCCTGCATCCAGAATTTTGCCTGAGAATAGGGCCGTACTCGTTTTCCCAAGAGCATTTGTAATTTCTAGAGAGCAAACGCTTTTTGTTTTGACTTCAAAATCGAATGTAATTTGGCCGTAAACAGGGTTTGGGTAAGTGTTAAAAGAGTAAAGCGAAGGTGCGTTGCTCATGAATTCGCTGTTCAAAACATAGCCTGTACTGTCTTTAGTGTTTTTGGGCACCTGTTTGTGCCTGTACCCATTTGGATTGACAATGCAGTTATTGTTATCACAAAACGCGTGAAAATATGCGCCATTTGAAACGGTTGTGGCAGTGATATAAATCCCGGCAGGATTGCCCTCAACTGTAACATCGCCCGCCAAAACTGGTGTTCCCGAAGAATTATTTATTGTTGAAACATTTACTTGAATCTGCATCTGCCCCGTATTATCATAATAAACAGCTGGCGATTGATTGTGTATCCCTGCCACTGCACCGAAACTTAAATTAGGAAAATCTCCATTCACCAAAAGTGTTTGCGATTGTTGATAAAGATAGAAAAGATTATGAAGCAGCATATAATCTAACCCATTATAATTTCCTTCGAATTCCCCATGATTGCCTTCCGATACCTGTTGGGGTGAATCATAAAACCTATCTGAAGTTGCCCATCCATTCGGATCATAGGCAGTTGCATGGCAGAATGGGCCATAAAGCGGAGCTGCATCCAACAAATTTTCAACTGTGCAAGGGCCAACTTCTGTCATGTAGGAACCATCACTGTTTCCCAAAATGCTATAACACATACTATAAAAGTCGCCATAATGAAGGGCGCAAAGGCTGTTAGTGCAATTCGTCCCAATATCATTAATGTTTTGTGCCGTAGTATTTGAAGACAGAATATTATTATGGTTAATATTTGTAATTGGGTCGTTCCAGGAATTTCCAATAGCCGCAAGTTTAAGTGGTAGAGTGACTTCTGAAATAGTTGCACTCATATTTGTAGAAATATTTACAGCAACTGAAATAAACTCAGGCATATACTGCCATAGTAAATACAAATTTGAAGTTGCATCAGCGAACAAATTATTGATCAGACTCGGAGACAAAACAATTATAGGAATTGGTATTGTGTGAATGTCATTATAGTCTGTTCCCGTTATTTTCTGGCCAGCTTCAGCTATACCTCTCGCGTATGTACTTGCATAACCGCCATTTTCAGGTGGCACCGCACTTCCATCTGGCCTATATAAATTCCAGGGAATAGCAGTGATGCCA
>Ga0206851_1037_pt1 | contig 43628 bp, 30 predicted proteins | sample Alteio_BWOrgCont_13_FD_152904 | JGI IMG/M metagenome (GOLD analysis project Ga0206851, IMG submission 152904) | Enriched cells from forest soil in Barre Woods Harvard Forest LTER site, Petersham, Massachusetts, United States -... | ecosystem: Environmental > Terrestrial > Soil > Temperate forest >... | reverse complement strand
GTCAGTTTTTTTACGGTATTCACGATGGCAATATCGCCGACCGGAAAAACATCTTTGGCTTGGAGACAAAACATCAGATAGATGTCTGTGGTCCAGTTGCCAATGCCTTTTATCGCGGTAAGTTGTCTTCTGATTTCGATCTGGCCCAGCTTACCAAACCGGCCTAAATCAAGTGTGCCCTGAACAATCTCGCTGCTCAAAGCACGCAGGTAGACGGTTTTCTGCCGGCTGATCTGACAGGCACGCATTTCCTGATCTGAAAGATCCAGGATCCGGTCTGGGGTAAACGCTTCCAGGTATTCATTGAGTTTCAGGTAATGGGCATGGGCAGAGGCCAGGCTCACCTGCTGTTCGAGTATAATCCGCGAAAGGGAAATAAAACCCTGCGGCCTCGACCAGTTCGGGGGATCACCATACTGAGCCCGGATGTCTCGAAACAGCGGATCCAGGCCGATCAGCTTTTGGATGTCTTTTTGATTCACAATTTCCTTCACAACCCGAAAAATAGAGAGATTTACTGAACTAAATGCGTTCGAACCGGAAACGGTAGGGAGGAAAGACCAGCTAAACCATTTTTTTGACCATCAAAATACGCCAGTTCCTTTTCAAATGGTAATTGATATTAAATTAATATGCTAATAAACAGGCATTTGCAGAGAATAGCCCATAGGCAGGAGGCGTAAATCTGAAGTGTTAAAAGTCATATCCAAAATTTGAAAGGGCGGCAGAAATGTTGGGTTGTAAGGCTCCAAACTCCTTCATATCAGCAATGTACCGCTATTTTTGTATCTTCGTATACAATAAAGCCAGTACCTTTCCCGTTAGAGGGATAGGTATTTTTTGTCTCGAATGAAAAAAGCGCTACTCTTTCTGTCCGGATTGTTTTTTTTCACTGCATCGTTTGCACAGAAAGAAAAAGTAAAGAAAACCCACGAGGTAGGGATCTTTATAGGATGTTCGTTTTATATAGGCGATCTCAATCCAACCGGTTACTTCGGCCCACTTACCCAGCCGGCTGGGGGGGTGCTCTATCGCTTAAATTACAACCGACGGTTTAGTTTCAAAGCCGGCTTTAATTATGGCACCATAGAGGGCGATGACTCCAAAAGCAATTCTCCTTCCCAACAAGCCAGAAATCTGAGTTTCAAGTCTTACATTCATGAGTTGGCCGTGGAAGCCGAGTTTAATTTCTTGGATTACCGGACCGGGAACACCAAATACCCCTATTCGCCTTATATTTTTGCCGGAATAGCGGTCTTTCAGTTTGATCCAGAAACACAGCTTGGGAACCAGTGGATTGAACTTGAGCCACTGGGAACAGAAGGTCAGGGCACCGTAGGGGGAGCAAAAAAGTACAAACTCACCCAGATTTCAATTCCTTTTGGCTTTGGAATGAAGTTCAGTATGTCAAAACGTATTTGTCTGGGGCTGGAGTGGGGCATGCGAAAAACCTTTACACCTTATCTGGATGATGTGAGCGGCACGTATGCTTCTCCGGCCGTATTGGCTCAGAACGGACCAACGGCCGTTGTTCTTGGAAACCGTTCGATCGGGACCGAACCTTCTGCCATGACCGGCAGTCAACGCGGAGATGGAGGAAAAGATGACTGGTATTCATTTGCCGGGGTTACGCTCACCTTTACGCTTCATGCAAAAGAAAAACCATGCTATTCATATAAATAATTTACCTGAACCGGATTGGCCGGGTGATCCGGCCATGAGAGGATGATTTTCAAGAATTTATGTCGTTAAAAGAAAAGATTGATCCTGCACGGCTTCCACGCCATATTGCCATCATCATGGATGGAAATGGGCGATGGGCCAAGCAAAAAGGACGGTTGCGTGTATTTGGACATCAGAATGGTGTTTTAGCAGTCAGGGATACCGTCGAATCGGCGGCTGAATTAGGGATTAAGTACCTCACCCTTTATGCGTTCTCGACGGAGAACTGGAACAGGCCCAAATTCGAGGTCAATGCCCTGATGGAATTATTGGTCGGCACCATACGCAAAGAAACAAAGACCCTGACCGATAACAACATCCGTCTGCAAGCCATCGGAAACCTCGACAGCCTGCCTTCGGGATGCCGCAAAGAACTGAAAGAAGCCATGGATCTTACAGCGGGTAACACCCGGATGACCCTGGTTCTTGCCCTGAGTTATAGCTCCAAATGGGAAATCATCCAGGCAGTGAAAAAGATTGCCGAAGGGGTTTCCAGCAAAGAAATTTCGGCCGATCGTATCGACGAATCCCTTTTTAATTCCTTTCTTTGCACCGCCAATTTTCCTGACCCCGAACTCCTCATCAGAACAAGCGGGGAACAGCGTGTCAGCAATTTCCTGCTCTGGCAAATAGCCTACTCCGAACTGTACTTTACGGAGAAACTATGGCCCGATTTCAGGAAAGAAGACCTGTATGAAGCGATTCTTGACTATCAGAGACGGGAACGCAGGTTTGGAAAAACGAGTGAGCAAATTGCATCCTGACTTTGTACCATGAAAAAAAATAGTTCGTTCCTTTTTATCCTTTTACTCTCCATTTCCGGGTTCTTGCGGGCACAGGAGCCCCAGGCCATTGGCTCAGCAGTTGATTCGGGCAAGATCAGTTATAGTTCTCCAAGAGAATATACCATTGCAGATATCCGTTTCGCCGGTGCGGAAGGGGTCAACAATCAGGTCCTTAAACTTGTCACGGGTTTGAGCGTGGGCGATAAAATCACCATCCCTGGGGATAAAATTTCAGAAGCCATCCAGAATCTCTGGCGTCAGGGAATGTTTGTCGATGTGCAGTGTCTTACCGACAAAATAGAGGGCAATCATATCTGGCTGGTTTTTAAGGTCACCGAACGCCCCCGTCTCGATTATTTCAAGCTCAACGGAGTCACGAAATCCGAAGCCGATGATATCCGCTCCCGTATCAAACTTATCCGCCGGAAGGTTATTACAGATTATGTCATTGAATATTCGCGTCAAAGCATCGTTGATTATTTCGTAGACAAAGGCTACCTGGATGTAAAGGTGAAAATTGAACAACAGCCTAGTCCAACCGATAAGAGTATGGTTGTTCTGATCGTTACGGTTGATGAAGGCCATAAGATCAGGATCCAGGACATCTTTATTACCGGAAATGACAACATCAAGACCTGGAGACTTCTCCGGGCAATGGATGATACCAAACGCAGGAGGATCTGGACCATTTTTAATTCTTCGAAATACATCGAAGATAATTTCAGGAAGGATCAGAAAAGCATCATCGACAAATACAAAGAAAAAGGATTTAAGGATGCTGTCATAACACGCGATACCGTTTATCGCTCCGGACCCAAAAGGGTATCGATTGCCTTAACCATCAAGGAAGGGAGCAAATATTATTTCAACACTATCAACTGGATTGGGAACACAAAATACAGCTCTAAACAACTGACCGACCGGCTTGGGATCCGCAAGGGCGATGTGTTTGACCAAACCCTTCTGGATGCCCGTTTGTTCATGAACCCAAACAGCACAGATGTCAGCTCACTGTATATGGATGATGGGTATCTGTTTTTTCAGGTAACTCCGATCGAGGCCAGGGTTGAACACGACTCCATTGACCTGGAGATGCGGATTTACGAAGGAAAGCAGGCCACCATCAACAAGGTTACCGTATCTGGCAATACCAAGACCAACGACCAGGTGATCATGCGCGAGATCCGTACACGCCCCGGACAGCTTTTCAGACGTTCTGACATCATCCGTTCTCAGCGCGAATTATCGGTTCTTGGCTATTTTGACCCCGAAAAACTTTCGGTAAACCCGAAACCAAATCCGGCCGACGGTACTGTTGATATTGAATATCAGGTACAGGAAAAACCATCCGATCAGCTGGAGCTTTCGGGTGGATGGGGCGCCGGACGCATTGTAGGTACATTGGGTGTTACGTTCAATAACTTTTCGGCGCGCAATATGTTCAAGAAAAGCTCCTGGCGTCCACTCCCGGCGGGCGACGGACAAAGACTCAGTGTCAGGGCCCAGTCGAACGGGACACTTTATCAATCCGTCAATGCGTCCTTTACCGAACCCTGGCTGGGCGGTAAAAAACCCATGTCGCTTACCTTTACCACGTACTATTCTATACAGTCAAACGGTTTGGCATTCAGCGACCCGAGCCGTACCTCCTTCAATATCTGGGGCGTAACACTTGGGCTGGGGTCGAGACTTAAAAAACCGGATGACTTCTTCACCTTCTTCACCGATTTGAATTACGCATATTATGTGTTGCATAATTTTTCAAATGTATTCTCGTTCAGCAACGGTATTTCCAACAACATCAATCTCCGGATGAGTATTTCCAGGAGCAATACAGACAAGAGCCCGATGGAATACATCACACGTGGAGGTACGATGACACTTTCAGGTCAATTCACACCTCCCTACTCGTTGTTCGAAAATAACAATTACGCTACCGAATCTGCCCAGGAGAAATACAAATTCCTTGAGTTTTACAAAATCAAGTTTACCACCCAATGGTTTACCAAGCTGGTCGGAAACCTGGTACTGAACTCGCGTGTTGGTTTTGGTTATCTGGGCTTTTATAACCCCGCATTGGGCCAGACGCCTTTCGAACGGTTTTATTTGGGAGGAAGCGGGTTGACGGGATATTCGCTCGATGGACGGGAAATTATTGCCATGAGAGGTTACAACGACGGATCTCTTTCGGCCACCACCGGTTCGCCGATTATCAACAAATACAGCATGGAACTCCGGTATCCGGTTACCTTGAGCCAGACTGCCAATATCTATGGCCTGGTGTTTGCCGAAGCGGCAAATACGTACGATACGTTTGCTCAATACAACCCGTTCCAGTTATACCGCAGTACGGGTCTTGGGGTTCGTGTATTTTTACCCATGTTTGGATTGTTGGGCCTGGATTATGGCTGGAGGCTTGATGACGTACCGAGCAACCTGGGCATGCAACGCGGTCAGCTTTCGTTCACAATTGGCGCGAATCTTGGAGAGTTGTAAGAACAGCGCTCCTTGTTGTAAAAATTCTAAAACCTACTTACATGAAAAAGTTGCTCGTTTCTCTCGTAATAACCGTCTTTACCTTTAGCGGTGCCTATGCACAGAAATTTGCCTATGTGGATTCTGACTACATTCTGGGGCAGATTCCCAAATATAAACAGGCTCAAAGCGAATTGGATAAAATTTCGTCGGGATGGCAGAAAGAAATTGAAGCCAAGTTTCAGGAGGTAGACAAACTTTACAAAAACTATCAGCAGGAACAAGTTCTGCTTACCGAGGAATTAAAAAAGAAACGGGAAGCCGAGATCGTTACCAAGGAAAAAGAAGCCAAAGATCTGCAAAAAGCAAAATTCGGGGTAGACGGTGAGCTTTTCAAAAAACGCCAGGAATTGGTGAAGCCTATCCAGGACGAAGTCTACAATGCGGTCAAAAAACTGGCTGAAACAGGCAATTATGCAGTCATTTTCGACAAATCAAGCGATCTTACCATGCTCTATACCAACCCTAAATACGACGAAAGCGACAAAGTGCTGGAGGCCATGGGTTACAGCAAGAAGGGAAGCGGAAAATAACATGTTGAAGTTGATAGCTTGCGGATATGAGGCCAATGATTTTAGTTCAAGTTCTTTAGGTATATTTGCCCCCAATTCTAACTATAAAAAATCAAAACTGATGAAGAAAATTTTCAGATCATTCCTTGCAACCGGACTGATCCTCGCCTCCACGCTTTCTGTTAATGCACAAAAACTTGCCCACATCCACCTGGATTCTCTGCTGGTACTGATGCCTGAAACAAAAAAGGCCGACGCCGATGCCCAGGATTATTACAAACAGCTTGAACAACGTCTGCAACAGATGCAGTCGGAATACCAGAACAAACTGGATTATTACGAAAAAAACAAAGCTACGATGAGCGAACTCATCCGTACCGCTACAGAGAATGACCTTCAGCGTATGCAACAAAGCATGCAGGAGTTTCAGCAAAATGCACAAACCGATTTCCAGAACAAAAAGAACGAACTGCTCAAGCCGATTTATGACCGTGCAAACAAAGCAATTGCCGATGTAGCGAAAGCCGATGGTTACAAGTATGTATTCGATACCAGCGGAGGCGTTGTAATTTATTACGAAGCTTCTGATAATATCTTGAGCCAGGTAAAAACAAAGCTTGGCATTGCCGCCAACGCGGTGCCATTTTCGAGCGGTAGTACAGGTGATAAAAAAGCGCCCCAGGCTCCTCCAGGATCTGGAACACCCAAAGGAAAATAAGAATACGCAATCCCTCTTCTCTGCCAATTTATCAACCTGGTTACGGTCTGCCGGAAAGGGTGGGGCAGTGAAGGGGGATTTCTCATTTCTTAGAATCCCTTCATTCAGAACTACCTGTTCAGGCTCATCCTTATTCTTTCACAAATCAAACAGTAGGTCTTGTCAAAAGAACAGCATCAGCTAAAAGCCTCCAACCCGATCGGGATCTTTGATTCAGGTATCGGGGGCCTGACCGTTGCCAGCGCCATCACCAAGCTGCTCCCCAACGAGAAATTGGTCTATTTTGGCGATACCGCTCATCTTCCCTACGGCGATAAATCGGCAGATTCGATTAAATATTATGGCATCCGGATCAGTCAGTTCCTCCTTGAACATCAATGCAAACTCATTGTCATTGCCTGTAACACAGCCTCTGCCCAGGCCTTTGAAACCATCAAGGATTTTGTAGGGAACAAGGCCATTGTGGTAAATGTGATAGACCCGGTTGTGAATGAAGTAGCTGGAATGGCTAGCTCTAAACATGTTGGCGTTATTGCCACCAAGGGCACCGTGAAGTCTGATATTTATGCAAAAAAACTGAAGACAGCCAAAAAAGGCCTGGAGGTCAGCTCCCTGGCAACACCCCTGCTTGTTTCAATGATCGAGGAAGGCTTTTTTAACAATAAGATTAGTCGCGCCGTGATTCACTCGTATCTCGACCGGCCCAAGCTGAAAAAGATCGATTCGCTCATCCTCGCCTGTACGCATTTTCCGTTGATAAAGCCTGAAATCGAAGAGTATTACAAACACAAAATGAACATCGTCGACTCGGCCGGTGTGGTGGCGCAAGAAGTGGCCCAGGTACTCAAGACAAACAAACTCCAGAACAAGCTGAAAAACCCCAGACATCAGTTCTTTGTATCCGATTATACCGACTCGTTTGAAAAAAGCACACACTATTTCTTCAAGGGAAAAATAAAGCTCGAAAAAGCGGATATCTGGAAATAATGCCCGCATCCGGCTGATCCATTTCGTGATGGATGCTTCAGCTAAGCCTCCGTCGATCCTCTCCCCTGGTTTTTGTTTTCGGATCTTTTGTCCTATATTAGCCTTTCGTAAGTTTAATCACAGATCGCCATGAAACGTTTATTCTCCTGTCTGGTACTCCTGCTCCTTATCACGTTTGGCACAACTTCGTGTAAGAAATGCACCACCTGCACCGCAAAAGATAATGCAGGCCGTATGCTTTCAGATCAGGATTACTGCAGTACCGTTTGTACCAATGTAACAACGTTCGAAAACAGCTTTAAGTCGACTTACGGCCATAATGCCATTTGCACCCGGCACTAAGCAGTTAATCAGGCATATTTTACTTTCTACTTTTCTTTTTCTTTCTCATACCACCCGGCGTACATCACATAATTGTCGGCTATCCGGTTTATCTCTCCACTCACTAATTCCTTGCTCACCGTTTTCACCTTTTTAGCAGGAACACCCGCATAGATGCTGCCCGGTTCAACAAGCGTGTGCTCAAGCAGCACGGCTCCGGCGGCAATGATAGAATTGCTCCCGACCACGCAATGATCCATGATAATAGCCCCCATGCCTACAAGGACGTTGTCCTCCAACGTACAGCCATGCACGATGGCATGATGTCCGATGGACACATTGTTTCCGAGTACGGTCTGGGTTTTCTGGTACGTGCAGTGAACCATGGCTCCATCCTGGATATTTACCTTGTTTCCGATGCGGATAGAATTCACATCGCCGCGGATTACCGCATTGAACCATACACTGCAGTCATTGCCCATGACCACATCGCCAATCACTGTTGCCGTTTCGGCCAGATACGTGTTTTTCCCAAATTGAGGGGTTTTTCCCCGAAGGGTTTTGATGAGAGGCATACGAGGGGTTATCAGTTGAAATGAATTGTGTGACCTGGAATTGCTGCTAAAGATATAAAAATGGGAACTCCGGATGAGTGCAATGGTCTGAACGCTGATTCTTATGATTACAGTGATTGTATAATTAAAGGCTTGTACCGGGGGATGAATTTGTTGCCTGGGTTTATAGCCTGATTGTCAATTCAGTCGGGGCTTGTGCCATTTCATCGGGTTTCATCACATAAATCACAGACACCGTTTGCCGCGCCTATCAGCATCCCGGTATATAACTACCTGTACCGGGTACATCCACACTCGTATCTAATGCACAAATCTGGGTTTAGACTGTTTGGGAAGTAAGGATGATGATAGCTTGTTGGAGGTGAATACCGGCAGCTCCTTCCTTGATGATCTCTGCTGACCCTGATTCCTGACGTGGTAATGTGTCTCCAAAGCGGGGGTTGAGACAGGGCAGGGGGAAGAATTGCCCAGGACGGTGTGCTTACTAAGCCTTGGGAAGCCCCGAAATCTGCAATCTGACTAAATATCCCTTTTTACCCCTCCCTGCTTTTTTGTAACTTTGAAAACCCTGATTCATACTTATAGTATCAGAACCAGGAAGTAAAACAGGCACCAAACAACAAATCGTAACATACACCAGCTTTCAATCCATGCTCCAGCTCCATTACATACGCGAAAATAAAGAAGAAGTCATTACCCGTCTGGCCGTTAAAAACCTCGATGCCCGTGTTTCCATCGATCAGGTCATCGAACTCGATGCCCATCGCCGAAAAACACAAAATGAACTCGATTCCTTGCTGAATGAAGCAAATATCCTGGCCAAACAGATTGGCGAATTGATGAAGACAGGCAAGAAACCGGAAGCCGAAGAACTGAAACTCAAGACTGCCGTCATCAAAGAGCAGGTGAAAGAACTGGAAGCGGCCCTCAAAACCCAGGAAGACGAGCTGAACAAAACCCTGGTCTTGCTTCCGAACATTCCGAACAAACAAGTGCCCAAGGGCAAGACACCCGAGGAAAATGAAACGGTGTTCAGTTACGGTGAAATCCCACATCTGTATGAGCAGGCGCAACCCCATTGGGATTTAATTACGAAATACGACCTCATTGATTTCGAGCTTGGCGTAAAACTCGCCGGTGCAGGTTTTCCGGTGTACAAAAACAAAGGCGCCCGTTTGCAACGTGCCCTCATCAATTTTTTTCTCGATCGGGCCACGGCAGCCGGTTATATGGAAATTCAGCCCCCTATCCTGGTGAACGAAGCTTCGGGCTATGGCACAGGGCAGCTGCCTGATAAAGAAGGGCAGATGTACCATGTAGGGGTCGACAATCTCTACCTTATTCCTACCGCCGAAGTGCCTATAACAAATCTCTACCGCGATGTGATTGTAAAAGCAGGCGATCTGCCGATCAAAAATTGCGGGTACACGCCTTGTTTCCGGCGTGAAGCAGGAGCCTGGGGGGCGCATGTACGTGGGTTAAACCGTTTGCACCAATTCGACAAAGTAGAAATTGTTCAGGTAGCGCATCCTGATAAATCGTATGAGATCCTCGAAGAAATGCGCGAGTATGTGGCCGGGCTCTTACGCGAACTCGAACTTCCTTTCCGCATCCTGCGTTTGTGCGGAGGCGATATGAGTTTTGCTTCAGCCCTCACCTACGATATGGAAGTATACAGCGCAGCACAAAAACGCTGGCTCGAAGTAAGCTCAGTTTCAAATTTCGAAACTTTTCAGAGCAACCGTTTGAAACTGCGTTTCCGCGAAGCGGAAGGAAAGCCACAGCTCGCCCATACACTCAACGGAAGCGCGCTTGCACTTCCGCGTATTGTAGCTGCACTGCTCGAAAACAACCAGAGCGCTGTAGGGATACGCATTCCCAAAGCATTGGTTCCTTACACCGGTTTTGACCTAATCAGTTAAGTTCATGATGCTACGCACTGCTTGTTTTTCTTTTCTTGTTCTGTTGGCGGCCCTCGGTTTCACTTCGTGTTCGGGTGTATCCAAACACCCCATCGAGCTGGCCTCGGCCGATAGTCTTTCAAAAGCGGTGGAGGTAATCGATTCTGTATTTAAAAAAATTGATACAGCGGCCGTACACAAGGCGTACGATCTGTTGTCGTCTAACCTCCGATACATCAAATTCAATCTGGAAGATCCAACGCGAAAAGATACGATCACCAGGGACGAGCGTTTGTTTCTGACCCAATTTTTCAATGTAAAGCGTGTGCTCGGAATCTGTACCAGCGATGGACGGGAACTCCTAAAGAAAATACACGAAGAAGAAATTCAATGCACTAGTCTTGCCCACGACCTGAGACACAATACCCTTAGCGAAAAACTGGATGCTAAAACCTGTCTCCTCCGTGAAAAACAGCATGTCACGGCACTCTCTAATTCGGCCGGCATGCTTGCTCCGGCTGTGTTAAATGCCTTTAAGACCTATCAGGAAAAAATGGAGGGTGTGCTAGATAAGGTAAAACAGTTGAAAGCAACCGGAGGCAAGGAGCCTCCTGTTCTGACCGGCAAAAAGAGGACAGACGATGAAGATGATGATTAGCCGGATCATTCTTTGGACCGGTATATTCCTCTCGGTCTGGTCATGTCCTATGCCTGGGCAGACTGCCCCTTCGCAACCTACCCCGGATGAGCAGCTTGCTGTGCAGTATTACCAGGGCGGTGAATTCGACAAGGCCCTGGTATACTATGAAAAACTTTACAACCACAAAGCCAGCGAACTTTACTACACCTACTACATCGATTGCTTGATCCAAACCAAGGACTATAAAAAAGCGGAAAAAATAATCCGTAAACAGATCCGGAATTTCCCCTACGACCTCAGCTACCGGGTCGATCTCGGCACACTCTTCAAAGCATCGGGGCAACCCGACAAAACAAAGAAAGAATACGAACAGGCCATCAAAGACATTTCGCCCAACCAAAACCAGGTATTCGACCTGGCCAAATCATTCCTCAACCTGAAGGAGTACGATTTTGCCATCGAAACCTATAAAAAGGGGAGAAAGATGATCAGCTTTTATCCCTTCAACTTCGAGCTTGCCGAGGTGTATGAAAGCAAGAAAGAGTATGCCTCTATGGCCGCCGAATATCTGGACGCCGTAGCCATGGATGAACGCACGTTGCAAACTGTTCAGAACCTGCTTCAGGACAAGTTCAACCGCAATGCCGACGCGGCAAAAAACGATATTCTCAAAAATGAACTTTTGCGCAGGGTCCAGCACGAAGGCGATAAGACCGTTTTTTCAGAACTGCTTCTTTGGATGCTTATCCAGCAAAAAGAATTTGATGCCGCCTTTGTACAGGCAAGGGCATTGGATAAACGCAAAAAGGAAGAAGGTACCCGGGTCATGAGCCTGGCTTCGATCTGTGTCTCGAACGAAGACTTTGATGATGCAGCCAAGTGTTATCAATATGTTATTGGGCTGGGCCCTGGAACGTATTTCTTTCAGAATGCAAGACTCGATCTGCTCACAGCCCTCAATCATAAGCTCACCCGTATGGGCAGCTGGAAACAGGAAGACCTCCTGGATCTTGAAAAACAGTACAACGCTACACTCTCCGACCTGGGTAAAAATGCCTCTACCTGCAAGACCATGCAGGAACTCGCCCACCTCGAAGCATTCTATTTGCACAAAACAGATGCTGCCACCGAACTCCTTAATACAATCATTGAGCTGCCCCAGGCCAACCCCATGGCCCAGGCCGAATGTAAGCTCGAACTGGGCGATATCCTGCTGCTGCAAGGTGAAGTATGGGAAGCTTCGCTGAAATATTCGCAGGTCGAAAAAGCATTCAAGTATGATCCGATCGGGCAGGAAGCTAAATTCCGCAATGCCAAGGTTGGGTTTTATACCGGCGATTTTAAATGGGCACAGGCCCAGCTTGATGTCCTGAAAGGGGCCACATCAAAACTCATTGCCAACGATGCCATGGCCCTTTCGCTCCTCATCAGCGAGAATATGGCGGATGATACCAATTCGGTTCCCATGATTCTTTTTGCACGGGCCGATCTGCTCTCGTTTCAAAACAAGGAGGAGGATGCTTTTGCTACACTCGATTCGATCAACCAGCTCTTCCCTACACATGCCCTGAGCGATGATGTGGTCATGAAACGCGCAAAGATACGTGTCAAGCAAGGACGTTTTGAGGATGCCATCGTCTATTTCCAAAAAGTGGTAAACGACTATGGCAATGATATTCTTGCAGATGAAGCCCTGTACGACATGGCTGTTCTCTATGAAGAGAAATTAAAAAACAAGGAAAAGGCCATGGGCTATTACCAGGATCTGCTGCTGAAATATCCCGGCAGTACGTTTGTGGTGGAAGCGCGAAAAAGATTCAGAGCATTGAGAGGGGATACCGTCAACTGAATGAGCCGGGTATAATTAAACATTTATTTTTTTTCATGATCATCTATAACGTTACAATAAGTGTTGACAAAACCATTCACGACGAATGGTTCAGGTGGATGAAGGATGTGCATATTCCAAAAGTCATGGCCACGGGTTTTTTCCTGGAACAGAAGATGTACAAGGTGCTGGTGGACGACGATTCGGGCATCACCTATTGCATCCAATACACCTGTGCAAACCGTGCAGACCTCGATGAGTATCAGCGTGAGCACTCACCCGCCTTGCAGAAAACACACACCGATCGTTACAAAGACAAATACGTAGCTTTTCGCACCTTGCTGGAAGTAGTTTAACCCAGGTTGTGCATTCGATGATTTGAGCGCGAATGCCTGGTTCTGATGCATCATGCGGGTTTAACATGTTACCTTGTTCTCCAAACACTTCCACACGTTATGATCCCGGTAAAAGCAAAGAAGCACCTTGGGCAGCATTTTCTGAAAGATGAGAATATTGCAAAAAAAATTGTTGACAGTCTTTCGCACAAGGGATACGCAAAAGTCCTGGAAGTAGGACCTGGTATGGGGGTGCTGACCAAATACCTGGTGCTGAACACCGCATCCGAGACTTCCGTCATCGATATTGATACCGAATCCATTGTCTGGCTCAAAGACCATTTCCCGATGCTGCAAGACCGCATCTTCTCGGCCGATTTTCTTGAATATCCGTTGGAGGAACGGTTCAACGAGCCTTTTGCCATCATCGGCAATTTTCCGTACAACATCTCTACACAGATCCTGTTCAAGGTGCTTGAGCACCGTCAGCTGGTGCCCGAAGTGGTAGGGATGTTTCAAAAGGAAGTGGCCCTGCGTCTGGCATCCAAACCGGGGTCTAAAACATACGGCATCATCAGCGTGCTGTTGCAGGCCTGGTATGATATCGAGTATCTGTTTACCGTCAACGAACAGGTGTTTCAGCCGCCCCCCAAAGTAAAATCGGCAGTGATACGTCTGAAACGAAATGCCAGCCAAAGCCTGGGTTGCGATGAAGCCTTTTTTATCAAAGTTGTGAAAACGGCATTCAACCAGCGCCGCAAGACCATCCGCAATGCAGTGCGTGCCCTGATTACCGACGAGTCTGTGCTTACACATCCCTTTTTTGCCCTGCGTGCAGAACGGCTCAGCGTACCCGATTTTGTAGAGCTTACATTGCTGCTGACACCCCAGGTTTAGACTTTTTTATGTACGGGTTCATCGGTCTAGGGCGGATAAAAAACATCCTCCTTTTAACGTATAAATCCTACCTTTGCCCCGTTTTCAACAAACCCCCATTTCCAGCATGAACTTCCAACTCACCACGGAATACCTGGATGCGCTGAAAGAAGCCATCAGTGCAGGGAATGATGCCTTTATCGACGGGCTGCTGCAGGAGCTCCATGCCTCTGATATTGCCGAGATTTTCAACGAACTCGATATCGAGGAATCAAAATTCGTATACAAACACCTGAGCGACGAAGAAGCTGGAAAGGTGCTGGTCGAGATGGATGAGGATGCCCGCGAACGGTTCCTGGCTTCGCTCACATCCAAAGAAATTGCCGAGCAGTTTATTGATAATATGGAATCGGATGATGCGGCCGATGTCATTTCTGAATTATCGGATAAAGTACAAAACGAGGTGCTTTCGCACATCGAAGACCCTGAACAGGCCAGCGACATTGTAGACCTGCTCAACTACGATTCGAACACCGCCGGGGGGCTCATGGCCAAAGAGCTGGTAAAGGTAAATGTCAATAAGAATATGATCGATTGCGTACGTGAGCTCCGCTCGCATGCCGACGATATTCAGCATATTTACGCCATCTATGTAGTGGATGACGATGACAAATTGCTCGGTCTGATTTCGCTTAAAAAAGTGCTTACCTCCTCCCTGCGTGTGCCAATCAAGCAGCTTTTTAATGAAGAAATCATTTCGGTAAAAACAAATACCGATGCCGAAGAAGCGGCCCGGGTGATGGAGAAATACAACCTCGTTGTGCTCCCGGTGGTAGATGTCATCGGCCGTCTGGTGGGCCGTATCACCATCGACGATGTGGTGGATGTGATCCGTAAAGAAGAAACAGAAGACGTACAGAAAATGGGCGGTATGGAAGTGCTCGACGAGCCCTACATGACCATGCCTTTCTGGCAGCTCATCAAGAAACGTGCAGGGTGGCTGGTGGTGCTCTTTATCGGCGAAACATTTACGGCTACAGCCATGTCCTTTTTTCAGGATCAGATTGCAAAGGCGGTTGTGCTTGCGCTTTTTGTGCCTCTGATCATCTCCAGCGGAGGCAACACCGGCTCACAGGCATCTACACTCATTATCCGTGCACTTGCCCTGGGCGAGGTGACCATCAAAGAGTGGTGGAGGATCATCAAAAAAGAATTGCTCATAGGCCTGGTGCTTGGCATTATCCTCGGCACAATTGGTTTCCTGCGCATCGCACTCTGGTCGGCATTCGTAAACGTATATGGTGAACATTGGATATTGGTGGGAGCTACCGTGGGTGTTTCACTGATCGGGGTGGTGCTCTGGGGCAACCTGAGCGGATCTTTGCTCCCGATTGTTTTAAAACGTTTCGGGCGCGACCCTGCTGTTTCCTCCGCTCCTTTTGTAGCTACGCTGGTGGATGTAACCGGTCTGATCATCTACTTCACCGTAGCAACCCTGATGATGCGGGGCGTACTTCTGTAAGCCAACCCGGTTGTTCCATTTTTAGCTGGCCAGCACGCAATGCGGCATTTTATTCATTTCTCAAAAAAACAACAACACGCATGATGAAGAACCCCGTTGCTCATCTGTTTGCTCTTTCACTGTTGGTTCTCTCTGCCTGTTCTAATCCGTCTTCTATGAAAACCGGTTCTCTCGATAAACTGACATACCCCCAGACCCACAAGGGCAATCAGGTGGACGATTACTTCGGCACGAAGGTGGCCGATCCCTATCGCTGGCTTGAAAATGATACTGCCCGGGAAGTAAAAAACTGGGTGGCCGAACAAAACAAGGTTACGAATGCCTTTCTTGACCAGATAGACTATCGCGCAAAGATCAAGGATCGCCTCACCAAACTCATGAATTTTCCGAGGTATTCATCTCCCCAAAAGGCAGGCGAGTACTATTTCTATAGCCGCAACGACGGTTTGCAAAACCAGGCGGTCATCTTTTTTCAAAAAGGGTTAACTGCCGGACCGAAAGTGTTTCTCGATCCCAACACCATGTCGGCCGATGGGACTGCAGCCGTAGCGCTTGTCAGCTTTTCGCATGACAAAAAATACGTGACCTATTCGGTCAACCAAAGCGGGAGCGACTGGCAAAATATGTATGTCATGGAAGTAGCATCTCAAAAAAAGCAGGTCGATGAACTCAAATGGGTAAAGTTCGGTGGTGCTTCCTGGTGCGGCGATGGGTTTTATTACAGCCGCTATGATGCTCCAAAACCAGGAAAAGAATTCTCGAACAGCAACGAATTTCAGAAAATCTATTTTCACAAACTGGGCGATGCCCAGGAAAAAGATGTGCTGATATACGCCTGTAAGGAAGCAAAACAATACGTAGGTTCACAGGTCACAGAGGATGAACGCTATCTGCTCCTCTATATCTCTGCCGGCACCGAAGGAACCGAAATGATGTACAAAGATCTTCATTCCAAACAAAAAGACTTTAACATGCTCTTTCCCGGTTTCGAGCATGACTACATGGTACTCGATAACAACGACGATAAATTCATTGTCGAAACCAACAACGGGGCTGCCAACAAACGCATCCTCGAAGTGGATACAAAACACCCCGAACCAGCTGCCTGGAAAGAGCTGGTGCCTGAGCAGCCCGAACTTATTTCTTCCAGCGCAACTGCCGGTGGAAAGCTGTTTGTAAACTATCTCAAAGACGTGACTACCCATGTTTACCAGTTCGATCTTTCCGGAAAAAAGGAACACGAAATCATGCTTCCTGCACTAGGCACTGCCGATGGGTTTTCTGGCTATCGTGATGATAAAACCATTTTCTATTCCTTTACTTCGTTTACCTATCCATCTTCCATCTATCAATACGATATTGCCAGCGGCGTTTCTACGCTTTGGCACCGGGCCGAAGTACAGTTTAAACCCGGGGAATACGAAACCAGACAAGTGTTTTATCCAAGCAAGGACGGGACAAAGATCCCCCTGTTCCTGGTTTACAAAAAAGGCATCAAGCTCGATGGAACCAACCCCACGCTTTTGTATGGATACGGTGGTTTCAATATTTCCCTGAGCCCCTGGTTCAGCACTTCGAACATAGTACTCATGGAGAACGGAGGGGTGTATGCCGTTGCCAATATACGGGGAGGAAATGAGTATGGCGAGAAATGGCATAAGGGAGGAAACCTCCTGAACAAACAAAATGTATTTGATGATTTTATCGCCGCTGGCGAGTATCTCATCAAGGAGAAATACACTTCTTCCGAAAAGCTTGCTATCGAAGGCGGTTCGAACGGGGGATTGCTTGTTGGCGCCTGTATGACCCAGCGCCCCGAATTATTCAAAGTGGCATTCCCCGAAGTTGGTGTGCTGGATATGCTGCGTTTTCATAAATTCACGGTAGGATGGGGATGGGTGGTTGAATACGGATCGAGCGACAGCAGCGCCTATTTTGATTACCTCTACAAATACTCTCCCCTGCACAACATCAAGGAAATAGCGTATCCGGCAACCCTGGTGATGACGGCCGATCACGACGACCGGGTGGTGCCTGCCCATTCGTTTAAATTTATTGCCACCTTGCAGGAGAAAAATAAAGGTGTGCTGCCCGTTCTCATCCGTATTGAAAGCAAGGCCGGTCACGGGGCCGGTAAGCCCGTCTCTAAAATCATTGAGGAGCAGAGCGATAAATGGGCGTTTATGTTTTATAACATGGGTGTAAAACCTATCTATTGAGCGTATCATGAGCTATAAGGTCCTCTTTATTGATTCCAACCATGCTTCCTTGCACGAAGCCCTCGAAAAAGCGGGCATCGAATGCCATCTGAACTATCACTGGACACCGGCAGAGATCGAAGCTCATCTCCCTGAATATGATGGAATCGTTATCCGTAGCCGTATACAGCTCGACCGGGCAATGATCGATAAAGGCACCGGTCTAAAATTCATTGCCAGGGCAGGAGCAGGGATGGAAAACATTGATGTGGCCTATGCCGGGAGCAAGGGCATACGCTGTCTGCATTCGCCCGAAGGAAATAAGGATGCTGTGGCCGAGCATGCCCTGGGTATGTTGCTTGCCTTGTTCAACAACCTCTGCAAAGCCAACCACGAAGTACGTGAAGGGAAATGGGTACGCGAAGGAAACCGCGGTCTGGAGCTGATGGGACAAACAGTCGGCATCATCGGTTATGGCAATGTAGGGGCTGCGTTTGCACAACGTCTGCGTGGCTTTGGTGTGCGTGTGCTGGCGTTTGATAAATACAAAACCGGTTTCTCGGGCGAATATGCAGAAGAAACAGCCCTCGAAACAATTTTTGAGGAAACCGATATCCTGAGTCTGCATCTCCCTCTTACAACTGAAACATTGTTTTTGGCCGATGATGCATTCTTCGGGCGTTTCCGTAAAAACATTTTTGTGATCAACACTTCGAGGGGCAAGATCCTGCGTACTGCCGATCTGGTGAAACAGCTGGAGTGTGGAAAGATAAAAGGCGCGTGTCTGGATGTGCTCGAATACGAAAGCGGGTCGTTCGAGGCCTTGCGAAAAGATGAATTGCCCGAAGCATTTTCAAAACTTGTTCAATCAAACAAGGTGATGCTCTCACCCCATATAGCAGGCTGGACCCAGGAAAGCAATGTAAAGATTGCAGAAGTGCTTGCGCGAAAGATCATCAATTTGCTTGGTGTTCAATAACCTTAACCCTTTTTATCCTCCGACCGGATAATAAGTCTCAAACTCTGATCATACGTAAAATAATTCCAGGCCCAGTTGATAAACACAAACAGTCTGTTCTTGATGCCTACGATAGACATGAGGTGTACAAACATCCATACACACCAGGCAAAGAAGCCCTGAAATTTTATAAAAGGCAAATCGGCTACGGCTTTGTTTCGTCCGACGGTTGCCATCGAACCCAGGTCTTTGTATTTAAAGGCAATGGTAGGTTTGTTGTCTGTCAGGCATTTCAGGTTCGAAGCCAGACGTGAGGCTTGTTGAATGGCTGTTTGAGCCAGCTGAGGATGGCCTTTTGGCCAGGCTTGTTCGGTCATAAAGGCAATATCGCCTATGGCAAAGATATTTTGCGTGCCTTCCACCCGGTTGATGCTGTCAACTTTTATACGGTTGCCGCGAACAAGGCTTTCGGGAGGAATGCCCGGAATGGTATTGCCCAAGACCCCTGCGGCCCAGATGAGGATCTGCGTTTTGATGGGTTCGCGGTTATCGAGTGTTACCCGTTTTCCGTCGTAGTCTTTTACGCTGGTGCCAACCAACACGTCCACTCCAAGCTTTTCGAGATACTGCTTGCTTTTAGCCGATGCCTGGGCCGACATATTGCCAAGCAGTTTTGGCGATGCTTCGAGGAGGTAGATTTTCATTTTTTCAAAAGGCAGTTCGGGAAAATCGTTGGGCAGGATGTACCGTTTCATCTCGGCAAGGGTGCCCGATACTTCCACACCGGTAGGTCCGCCGCCTACCACAACAATGCTCATCATTGCCTGGCGGCTTTCCTCGTCGTCTGCGCTGAGGGCCTGTTCGTAGTTTTCGAGGATGCGGTTACGGATGTTCAAGGCTTCGGTGACCGATTTCATGGGCAGGGCCTGTTTTTCCAATTGTTTGTTCCCAAAATAATTGGTGTCGGCCCCGATGGCAATGACCAGGTAATCGTAGGCAATAGAACCGATATCGGTAGCAAGCATATTGTCTTTTGCATCGATGCGGGTTACATTGGCCTTCCGGATGCTTACATTCTTTGTTTTCTGAAATACCTTTCTGAAAGGGAACGAAATGGTGCTTGGTTCCAGGCCTGCTGTGGCTACCTGGTAAAAGAGGGGTTGGAACTGGTGGAAGTTGTTTTTGTCGAGCAGTACAACCTGGAGGTTGCTTTTCGAAAGTTTACGGGCAAGCTTTAAGCCGCCAAATCCACCGCCGATGATGACCACTCTTTTTTGGGTTGTTTCGGGGATGTTTGCTTTCATGTTAAGAAGCGTTTAAGTATACTGATTGCTGTTTTGGAGCAGCGTGCTTATCGGGTATCAAAATTACTAAATTATTCAGGGTTGAAGAAGATCCTGCAACTGAATCCCGGCATGAAACAGACCTGCTAAAATAACCACTCAGGCACTGAGTACACGAAGGTTCACTAAGCTGGTTTGAGAGCAATCTTAGTGTATCTTAGTGCTCTTGGCGCCCCGGTGGTTAGCTTCAGCACAAAGCACCCAGTACGCATTAGCATTCCAAGATTCTGTACCCTCATGTCCTTTACCCGAACGCATACGAAGCAGCTGTCTGACAGCATGAAATACGTCACGCTCCTCTGTTTATTTCTTTTGAGCGCGGTTCTGTTTTCGCAGACAGCACATCGCGACCCGATCACAGACCTCGGGCGGCGTTATCTGTATCAAGGCAAACGCATGAGCCAAAACCATCTCCTCTCCCTGCTCCGTAAACAGGACCTGGGCGAAACACTCAACCGCGAAATAAACAGTTGCCGCAAGATGCGCAAACTCCAAACAGCCTGCGAGGTGCTGGGCGGCGCTGGTCTGGTTGAAGGGGCATCTACTGTGGCCGAGTACTATGCTACAAGTTTTATCCCACCCAATAAGTATTACAACCGGGAACCTGTTTCAACGCTGTATCTGGGTGTTGGGGTTATGCTGGGGGGCTTGGTTGCCGGGGCAGCTGTATTGCCGATACGGGCGCTCCGGATGAAACATGCGAGGAGGGTGGTGGAGTTGTATAATCTCTAAGTGATGGCTGAACTGCAAACATTCATTGTTCCTGTTTGGTAATTAATCCCGTTCTTTTAACTTTATTTATGCTATGGGCTCGGGCAAAGTAAAAAAGGCAAATAAGATCATCTTTATTACTCCTGAATAACTTTTCAATGGATTAGCATGTGTAGTTTGGTGTTAGAATAGATGAGAATAGCCTGATTTTACTGATTTTTCATTATTTAACGTAAAAAGGGCATTGGAATCAATGTTTTTCTTACTTTTGACACCCTAAGAAAAATAATGACTCTGTAGTTCATTTCATGTGCAAGTTTTGTGCAAGTTTGAGGGGCAAATCAGTCATCTTGGGTCAAAAGCCGGCATTTTGTGGATTTTCATGAATTCCCGAAAAAATCAGAAAACTCCTTATTCAATCAATGTTTTTCTTACTTTTGACACCCTAAGAAAAATAATGACTCTGTAGCTCAGCTGGTAGAGCAGTTGACTCTTAATCAACGGGTCCGGAGTTCGATCCTCCGCGGGGTCACTAACATGGATAGGGGTTTCAAGCACTAAGGGGTTTGGCCCCTTTTTTCATTTGCACAAAAATGGTGTTCATTTAGAAAAGTGCTCGTAAATAATTGGCTATATTTAATCAACTTTGTGACTGAGGGGTAATTTGGATTTAGCTTTCTGTAAGGTTCACCATATCTGCCGAACTGATTGGAGCATTCAAAACCGGATTATAAGATATAGAAAAATGTCAAAAAAAGCAAGGCCACCAAAGATTAAATTTTTTGATTCAAGGAAGATTGTGCCGAAAAAAGAGTTGCAGGGAATGGATCTCAAAGCTCTTTCCGAAAGGGTATCTTATGAACCAGCGTCATATCACAAACGCACTATCTTTGGAGGGGTCCAGCCAACTCATGGCGGGAATTTAAAATATGACAAATCGCACTGTCCTATACACTTGAGGGAGGATGTCGTTTTAAGTTGGCTTAAAGATGCGGTTAGTAGGGGAGCTTTTTGTGCATTTCCTCAGAATGGTTTTCCTGAGCGAATTTGGTTTAAAGATGGAGCGATTGTCTATGAGGCAAAGCATCATGGAAATGGGAAATACCACGGATTCCCAATAAATAAGTGGCCTAATAGTATAGAACAATATTATGCTGAATAAATTTTCACTTGACTATAGTTGGCTCGCACCTAGTGACCATCCATTGAGGGAGTATAGTGTGACTACTGCAAAGTTTAAAATTGAGGTTGGAGGTGAGGCTGTCACTTTTGTCAATGATTTCACAGCTAGGGCGAGTAGAGATGAGATATTTATTCCCTTGTATCCTTTAGCTGAATGGATTGTTACTAACTGGTGGTTTATATTTAATGAATATTTTCACGGCCAACCGGACTTTGAACACAGGCATAATATTGCTTTTGCTGAAAGTGGAATAGCTTTTCCAGACCTCATTTTTTCTCCGGAGGGCGACCAAATGAATTTGAGATGGAACAAGAAGAGAATGGATCTCTATAATTTGGAATTTATATATAGAGGGGAAGGCTCAATTTCAATGTTAGAAGCAAGTTCAGAGCTCAATAAATTAATCAGTTCTGTAGTTGAAAGACTTCAAAGCGAAGGCATTAATGATACTCAGTTGCAACAGCAATGGATAGCCATTAATGCGGCTTCTAAGGAAGAGAAGTGTTTTTGTTTAGCAGCTTCAGCTTTAGGGATCAATCCTTACGATGTAAGTGATAAGATGAGTGATCGCATTGTTGATACCCTTGAGAACCTTCCAGAAAATGTAATTAATGATTTTTTTCAAATATCAACAATTGAGAAATTGCTTGCTGATGCTAATCTCTTTTCAAATTACATTAAAGAATTGACTTCTGAGAGAAAAAAAATCGCTCCACTTATTGATCTGAAAACTAAAATGTCAGTTAAACAATTTCATGCTAACAAAGAGTGGGGGCAAGGATACAGTGCTGCAAGATACTTGAGAAAATTCCTGAAAATAAGCGAGAATCCAATTTCTGACGTAAAGCAACTTGCAGATTGTTTGAATTTATCTTCGTCTCAAATTACTTCGATTATTCATAAACCTGATTCAGGTACGTTAGGTAAAGGGGTAAAGGCCATTGTCGCTACTAATCTTGATAATTCTCCTGAGTTTGTAATTTTTAACTATCATGAACAAAATCAACAATACGCACTTTGCAGAGGCTTGTTTGAATATCTATTCACTGAGCCTAAATCGCACATAATCACCTCTATCAAAACGGAAACTCAAAAGAGCAGTAAAGCATTTGCTGCTGAGTTTATGGCCCCCGCTTCATTTCTTAAAAAGCGAATTAAAAAAGCATATATTTCTAGTGAAGATATTAGTGATTTGGCTTATGAGTTTAATCTGCCTCAAAAAATGATAGAGCATCAGATTGAAAATCATCGTATTGCAGAATTAGTCGGAGGAAAATGAGATTCTTGCTAGTTCAATTAAGATATTTGAACTAGAAATTTGAAGTAACATCATTCCCATTTTCAATCATTGCTCCCCAAAAATAAATCGGATGTAAAGGCAATAAAATCTTATCCTCATCCGTGAGCTTTGAATAAAACTCCTGCCATAAGGAAATGAAATTATCAATATCCAAAAGTTTGACGTGTCTGTGACTTTCCCGTGCACATCGCTCAGCCTCAGAAGTAAAGTAGCCTCGATTATTCACAGATCAGCGGATTGCAGTTTGTACAAATGAAACTGGATCTGGAGAAATTATTACAGGCCAGAGTAGATCTTGTTTCTTAAAACGGACTTTCGGAAAGGATTAAACCCATTGTTGAAAGCAAAAAACAGATGATTTTTGGCATAAATAGCTTTTTCTTATATTTGATGAGAGTAGTTGAACCAGTGTAAAAATAATGCGCTATGACACGACAAACAGCAATACTGGCAATCAATGAATTACCCAAAAAATTCGAACTCGATGACCTGCTGGAAAGATTGATCTTTATGGATAAGGTTCAGAAAGGAATTGAACAGGCGGACAGGGGAGAGGTCATTTCACATGCCAAAGTGATTCGTTCGTTGAAAAAGAAATGGGCATGATTGTTTGGTAGAAACGGCTTACAAGGATATTGATCAAATTCACGAATATATTTCTAAAGATTCGCAGTTTTACGCCCGTAAAACAAGTGAGCGAATCATTGCACGGGTAGAGAGCCTCAACGAATTTCCTGAATCGGGAAGAGTAGTGCCCGAATTTGACAATCAGATTATTCGCGAACTTATTGAGGACAATTACCGAATTGTCTATCGGTTTGTCAACCCCCGAATTACCATCCTTCGCATACATCATGGAGCAAGAGATTTGACTCGTTTGAAAAAGGGGATTCGGTCAAAATGAATCTTGTCTGTTTTAAGGTGGGGGAACCAACTGACTTGCATACTAAATCAAAAATCTCAGCAAGACCCCTGCTATCTGCTCCATTAAAACCGCCCTGAATTTCTTCATGCCCTCTGTTGACCTCTCCTCCGGCTCCTCTCCCATGGTGAGGAGAGCCTTTGTGGAAAAGGTTTTTGAGAGCATCGCTATATTCTGTGGTTCAGCACCAAGACTTCCCTCTTCTTGGGTGAGTGATTGAGGGAGAGGTCCTGGGAAGAGCTCCTTTTGCGTTTCTCTATCCGTCCTCCGATCAACCCTGAATTTCTTCGTTTCTCTCCGTGCCCTCCGTGCCTCCGTGGTAAAAGCAAAGCATGTAACCCATCGTAAAGCCAAGGCATGTCACTCCTGGTAAATCCAACGCATCTCAAAACCAATCCCTATCTTCGTACTCCAAAAAAAATAAAACCCATGGCCGAAGAAAAAAAAGAAAAGTGGTTAAATTATCTTTCGCTCACAACGGTGCTGTTTGCGGTGTTTGCAACGCTGAGCACGTTTAAAGGAGGAGGGTATAGCACCAAATCGCTGTTGAGCCAGAGCAAGGCCAGTGATGCATGGGCCTATTATCAGGCCAAAAGCATCAAGAGCTATATCTATGAGATGCAAAAAGAAAACCTTGAATTGCAGCTGAGCAACACCGCCCTTGCGGCAAACAAGGAAGAACTCCAGAAAAAACTCGACAAGTATAGCACACAGATCAGCAAATATGCTGCTGAGAAAGAACAGATCAGCGCCGAAGCCAAGGGATATGAAGCGGTGAGGGATGAATCAAAAGGGCATTCAGAAAAGTTTGGCATAGCGGTTATCTTTTTGCAGGTTTCTATCCTGCTGGCATCTATTGCCGCCCTGGCCAAGAAAAAGATTGTCTGGCACCTGAGTATTGTGGTGGGGGTGTTTGGGTTTTTCTATTTCCTGAATGGGTTCTTTGTGTTTTTCTGAACCCTGGCTTGCGTTAATTGGCTTTGTATTTAGCACAGAGACATGAAGAACATGAAGAAGCACGGAGATTCTCCATGCTTCTCTTGCTCTTCCTCTTTCTTTTTTACTAAGGCACTATAACCGAAACCGGATCACCATAAGGATAGTCACCTCCTTTGGGGCCTGAATATACATATCCGTGGCGTATCCATACTTTATGACCGGTGGTGAGGTTTTCGATAGCAGTATGCGAGGCCGAAGTAATCGGTAAATCTAACCAAACGATATTGGCTGGAACGACATTCGACTGGGTATCTGGATCATACCCGTATTGCCATTTATGGGCTCGGGCCTTGTTCGGCGGAGCTTCGATTGCCACAGTCCCGGCTTTTTTGCCGGGTGTAGCCCTGAAGACACGTTTACCACGTTTTTTTTCTGTCTTCAACGTTAAACCTGTAGTGAGAAGTTTTACCGGATCATCTGTCACGGCGTTGATGTAACTTGTCAGCTGCGTCATCAGTAGTACTACCAAGGCTACCTTGTTGTTTCGGTCTTTCTTTGAAATTGGCCCGCCACCTCCAGCGGCTTCCAATGCTTTTTCGGCATCGTCTATGGCTGCGGATATTGATGCCAGAGAAGGCGTCGGATTTGTAAAATTAGTATTACCGGTCATTTTGGCTACTATCTCTCTTGCACGGGCCAGCTTTTGTGCCGGAGTTAACCCATGAAATTTTAAAATTGCTTTTGACATGGTGTTTTTATTTAATTGTTCGTGACTTAATTGATGGCCAATCGGTTCTTAACTGGCTCATTTCCAAAATAATGAATGTTCTAAAAATCTATCCAGAGTATTTACAACCCTTTTGATATCAAAACGGTTTTAAATGATGTGAATCAAAACCTTTTTGATGTCAAAATGGTTTTGAACTGCTTGAATTAAAACCTTTTTGATATCTAAAAGGTTTTAAATGGGTTGAATTAAAAATCTTTTGATATCTAAACAGTTTTAAAATGTAGCAATTGAGATATTTTTGATGTCAAAATGGTTTTGAAAGGTGTGAATCAAATCCTTTTTGATATCAAAATGGTTCTAAGAGGTATGTTTTCAAACCTTTTTGATATCAAAAAGGTTTGAAAAGCTTACAAAAAGAATTTTTTTCACAGCAACATGAAAGGAAATGACATAAACGCATTTTAGTATTCCAAAGCTGTCCCTCAAACCCCTTTTGTACTACACCTGCTAATTACCGAACAACGCCCAGCACCCGTAACCAGGTTTTCTTCGAACTGTATTTGTTGTTTTTGAAGCATTTTCATTTTAAACGATCTTTTAAGCGGGCAAAGATAATTACACTTTCAGATATTAATAACGGAACACTTCAAAAGAAATTACATGAAGTCGTGTTATTTTTCGTTTTTTAAGATGCATTTGTCTGATGAACAGGACCGGGGAGAGAAACTATTAATTATCAGGAAAACGTGTTTTTTTATCCTATTGATCGCCTTGATAGTTGACGCAAGCCCAGCGCTGTATGGGTTTTAGAGCGCAGGTGGTTTTGCAGGCAAAGCCAGTACAAATTGGACTAATTTTTGAACTGATTATCTTAGTTTTGATAAAATACCGGGAATGGTAAGTTGCAGGGATGGGAGGGGTGTTGTGCTGGACAACTTTTATTTTGGGTTGGTTTTGCTAAGATCCTTTCTGCTAAGTGTTCGTTGCCTTGTCTGAACTTAGTGGTTATCTTAATACCTCCGTTTTTCAGGGTTCAGATAACTGAAGCCTGAGTCCGGTGTTCCCAAGCCTTCTTTTCGATCTGATAAATGAAATTGGGTTTTTCCGCTTCTCCAAAATAGGCAATCTCTGCTTCGGCAATCTTGATGGCGCCCAAACGTTCTATTGCAGTCTGCGAACGTATATTGCAGGCCCCGATCTTAAAAACAACATGTTCCACAAAACGGAAGGCATGATCGAGCATGAGTGTCTTAAAGGCGCGGTTATAGACAGAACCCCAATGATCGCGGGCTATGAAGGTGTAGCCGATGCAAACGGTATTTTGGCCAGGGTTTAAATCAGAAAAACGCGAACTGCCTATGGGCTGGTTTGTCTTTTTGTCGAACACTAAAAAGGCTCCTCCCGATTCTATTGCCCCCTTAAAAAAAGTTTCGAATACTTCGCGTTGATAACGATTCGGGTTGGGGTGTTGTTCCCAAAGCAAGGGGTCGGAGGCTATCTTGTAAAGCAGCTCGAAGTCTGCACTTTGGAGGGGTTGAATACGTACTGTTTCGTTTTCGAGCGTTGGTTGAAATTCGAAGGAGGACATGGGTGTTGAAAGTTTAAGTAAAAATAGAATTTGTTTTCGGATTCAGCCCTGCTTTCAGTACCCATTTGGCTGGGTCTGGAAGCAGAGAATGAGGTTCAGCCTGTGCTGACCCATGGTGTATGTAAATTGGAATAAAAAATTGATCTGTAATACATCGTCTTGGTTTTCTAAAGCGAATGGATATGATTAAATAATCCGCCTTCGGCTAAACCGAGGCCGGGTTAAAAGAGAGCCAGGATCGGGTTTTAGCTTAAGGGCATCTCTAATAACCTCTTCCAAACATTCCCTCTCCTTGGGAGAGGGTCAGGGAGAGGTCAAGAAAACGGGGTTATCAGAGATGCCCTTAAATGAAGGGACCACGACTGTGTCTCAGGTCTCGTTCCTGAAAACCATCCCTCAAGTCAACTTATGAGCAGTGAGGAATTTGGCATATTCATCTTTGAAAGTTACTTTTCTGTGATGCTCTTCCTGGTTATCTATGTATGAGATAACCCGGTCAATCATTGATTCGCTTACGGAGGACGCGAAATATTCCTCTGCCCATTCAAATTTAGGAGCTATGATTCTTACTTTGTTTGCCCAAAAGGCTGATTCTCCCTTTACTAATTGCATCGTTTTTGCTATGCTGAGATCAGCATTTAATGACAAGAGGCAGTGAAGATGATCTACATGTCCATTTACCCGAATCAGATGTAGCTTCCTGGCCCTTGCATTTTCGAAAATATGTTCGATAACCTGCTTTTTTAAATCAGGCTGCAAATAGGGTCGATGTTCTTTTGTTCCCCAAACAGCATGTATCCAGATTCGCAGGTGTGGCATTTGATCTCACAGATATTAAATTAGGTATTTCAAGTGTATGTCCAGCAATGCTTGCAGCTTCACAATACAACTGCCCGTCAAAGATATGAAAGAGGATTTAATCTTCTATATGTAATCTCTCGTAATATATCAGTGCTCTCTGAATGCGGTAAATGAAACAGGTTCGGGATTAGTGCAAGCTGGTCTTTGTGTTTTTGGGCTAAAGCCCATGTAGGTTAGTTTTCACCCCGCGCTAAAGCGCGGGGTTATTTATTAAAGGTGTGCAAATATGGGCTTGAGATAGCTTAATCCGTTTTTGTTTTTAGAAACCCAACTTGCAGAAATAAATAACCCCGCGCTTTAGCGCGGGGTAGAGATGCCTCCCATTTTGGGCTTTAGCCCAAATGACGAATTGGCGTATAGACCTGGCTGAGCGTTCTGTGCACTGACCTGCGCTTTTGATTTGGGCTAAAGCCCATGTAGGTTAGCTTCCACCCCGCGCTAAAGCGCGGGGTTATTTATTAAAGGTGTGCAAATATGGGCTTGATATAGCCTGATCGAGTGTGATTTTAGAAACCCAACTTACAGAAATAAATAACCCCGCGCTTTAGCGCGGGGTAGAGATGCCTCCCATTTTGGGCTTTAGCCCAAATGACGAATTGGCGTATAGACCTGGCTGAGCGTTCTGTGCACTGACCTGCGCTTTTGATTTGGGCTAAAGCCCATGTAGGTTAGCTTTCACCCCGCGCTAAAGCGCGGGGTAGAGATGCCTCCCATTTTTGGCTTTAGCTCCAAACACATATTCGGCATAAATTGCTTTGAAAAGGACTATGATAGAGTATGTTCACACCCTGATCCCTATCACCAGCACATCATCTACTTGTTCCTGATCGGCTTTCCAGGTTTGGAAGGCTTTGTCGAGTTCGGCGCTTTGTTCTTCCATGGTTTTGGATGAAATGGAGACCAGCAATTCCTTGAAACGGGTGTATAAAAACTTTTTGCCCCGCGGGCCTCCAAACTGATCGGGGTAGCCATCGCTGAACAGATACACCTGATCGCCGGGTTCCAGATCGAACAGCTGGTTGGTAAAGGGTTTTAGCTCATCGCCATAAACGCCTATGGGTTGTTTGTTGCCTTTGAATTCGTTGAGCTCGCCCTTGCGTATAATGTACAAGGGGTTGTTGGCCCCTGCAAAGGTCAGTTTGTTGGTTGTCTTGTCTATACAGCAAAGCATCATGTCCATGCCGTCCTTGCTTTCTTGTTCGCCCGAACGTTGTTTGAGTGCGGTGATGATTTTATCGCGCAGCTCGTTGAGTATGTGTGCGGGTTCGGAGATGCTGGGTTCGTGTGCTATTTCATTGAGCAGTGAATTGCCGATGATGCTCATGAATGCGCCTGGTACTCCATGTCCGGTACAATCGCATGCAGCCAGATAGATGCGGTCATTCTTTTTGTTGAACCAATAAAAATCGCCGCTCACCACATCACGGGGGCGGAAATAGATAAAATGCCGGGGCAGGGCTTTCTGGATTTCGGTTTCTAACGGTAAGATGGCCTGTTGGATGCGTTTGGCATAGTTGATACTGTCTTTAATATCTTTGAAGGCATGGCTGAGCTGATCATTGGCGCCTTTAAGTTCGATGGTGCGTTCTTCTACGCGTTCTTCGAGTATTTTTTTCTCCTGTTCGAGTTTGGCGGTGCGGCGGCTGATAAAGAACACCACTGAACCAACGATGAGGAGTATGCTGAGCGTATAGAACCACCAGGTCTTCCAGAAAGGTGGGGTGATGCGAAAGGAGAACGATACGATGTTGGCGCTCCAATACCCGTCGGCATTGATGGCCTTGACCATGAAGGTATAATTGTCGGCTGCGGGTATATTGGTGTATACGGCCTGTGTGTTGGTAGTGAGCGGCGACCAGTCGGCATCCAACCCATCGAGTTTGAACTGATAATGTACGTTGGCTGTTGTCAGGGCCTGGTAATCAAACGTCAGGTGATTCTCTTTGTAACGCAGGGAAAGATTAGACGGAAGTTTGGTGACAGGATCGATATGGTCGGCATATTTTGTCCAATCCATTTCCTGATAAAAAAGACGGATTCCGTTGAGGATCACCCTTGGCGGGGTGTTGTTGATGTAATCCATCGTTGCATCATACCGGGTGAGGCCGTTGGTGGTGCAGATCCAGAGTTTTCCGGAAGCATCGTGTACAAAACCATTCTGGCTTATTTCGGTGCCCATCAACCCATCTTCTTCTCCGTAGTATTTAATAGAATCGATGGCAAAGGTGGCCGATAGCAGGAGTTTGTTTATTCCCTTGTCGGTTCCGGCCCAGAGCCTGTTTTTTGCATCGAAGCAAAGGGCATATACCAGGTTCGAGGCCAGGCCTTCGCGTGCGCTGAGGGTGGTGAATGTTTTCCGGTTGTAAACAGAAATGCCGTTCTCGGCTGTTCCCAAAAAGAGATTTCCCTCTTTATCTTCGGTGATGCTCCAGATGGTATTATCGGCAAGGCCATCTTTTTTTGAAAGATGATCGATTTTTTTTCCGTCGTACTTCAGCAATCCTTCTTGTGCAGACCCGATCCACAAACATCCGGCGTGATCGATAAACAGGGTAAGTATATTGAGGGGGATAGAATCAGAGGGGCTTCCAAAGGCTTCAACGTTCTCGCCCTGGATTCGGAACAAACCATGTCCGTACGAAGCAATCCAGATATTGCCGGCATGATCTTCCACAATCTTGCTAACGGTGCTGACCGGTTTTCCGCAAAGGCCTTTGTAATTTTTGAGGACAGAGTATTTGTCCTTTTTTTTCTCCAGCGCCACCAGGCTGCTGGCCGAATTCGATTCAAACCCCAGCCAGATATGGTGATGGCTGTCCTGGAACATACATTGCACATTTGTTCCTTTGAGTTCTTTCAGGGGCAGGGCGCTGAATTTTTTTCCGTCAAAGCTTCTCAATCCATCGCCCGAACAGCTTACGAGCGATTCGCCGTTTCTATCCTGCAAAAAGGAAATGACTTTGTTGTTGGCCAGGCCTTCTTTTTCGGAAAAGGTAACAATTGCTTCGTTCTTAAACTGACAAACCCCCAGACCCGAACCGATCCAGATGTTTCCTTCATAATCGGTAGCGAGCGAGCCGATGTTGGCCGAGGGCAAACCGTTTTTTTCTGAAAAGAGCGAACCGGGTTTTTCTTCACAATACTTATAGAGCCCGATATCAGAACCAAACCAGATGGCCTGGTGACTATCTTGTTTGATGGAACTGATAAACGATGATTTCAGCTTTTCAATGCCTCCCGGAATGATCTTTCCTCCTTCTAACACACAAACACCCTCGTTGGTGGTGCCGATCCAGAGTTTACCGGCAGCATCGCAAAGCAGTGAAAAGACATTGCTTTCGTGAGCAGCATCGGCAAAGGGGTAGGAAAGAAAATGTTTCCCGTCGAATTTGCAAAGCCCTTTCTTGCGCGAACCAAACCAGATGTTGTGGGCTTTGTCGGGCGCTATAGCATAGTATTCATTGGCAGGCAGCCCGTCTCGCACGGTATAGGTATGAAAAGGTTTTTCGCCCTGTTGCCGGATAGGTGAAAAACAACTGATGCCGCCGAGTGTTGCAAACCAAACGTTGTTGCCCTCGTCGGCATAAACGGCATAGACCACATCGCTTCCCAGACCGTCTTTTACGGTGTAGTTTGTAAAATGCAGACCATCGAATTTAGATACGCCAAAGTTGTTGGTGGTTATCCAGATGTTTCCGCTGCGGTCTTCGCCAATAGAAGTGATGTCATTGCCAGGTAACCCATCGTGGGAGGTATAGTTCTTGAAAAACTTTCCGTCAAAACGCGAGATGCCGCCTTGTGTAGACATCCAGAGATAGCCCCGTTTGTCGAGATAGATGTGGTTGACGTTTGAATTGGCAAGCCCGTTTTTTGTTGTATAGGTTTTGATATTATATTGCTGGGCCACTACCGGCGAGGCAATGACAAACAGGAGGGGAATGATGAGGAGAAAGAGAAGACGCTTACTCATGACAAAAATTTGCCCACGCTTTGTGGCGTGGGCAAATGTAGGGAAATATTAGCAAGGATGGGCCTATCAGCGCACCACAACCTTTTTATGGACCGTACCGTTGGGGCTTGCAATAGCAATAGAATATAAGCCGGCCGGAAGCCCATGCACAACAATTTGTTTGCTGTTGGCAACAGCGGCCGATTCGCCCGAGGTGATGCGCAGTTCATCGATAACTTGTCCTACGGCATTGAGCACGGTAATAAGGTAGCCTTGCTCGCTGTAAGGATAGGTGATGGTGAAGTTTCCATCGTTCGGGTTCGGGTAGAGACCAAAGGCATAAGCGCGTTCAACATCCGACACTCCGGTAGGGCTTGCGGAGGCAATAGTCTTGATATTCGACCGGGAGGTGTTGATCTGCGCATGCGATTGCGGGTTACAGTTGTAATTGGCAACAGCTTCGACCGAATAATCGAGCGTATTGGCAGGGGGCGAAGCATCGGTGTATGACAGCACCGAAGCCGGAACCGTAGCAATCAGCACCCAGCCTGTTGCCATGGTATAGCGGTAGATGTTGTAGCTGCTGTAGTTGAACCCGACGTATTCGTCCCAGATCAAATTGTTTACACCGCCCACACCGAGGTTGGCATTGAGGTGTATGGTCTTGTGCTCGGGGCTGAGGGCTGATTCATCACCGCACATATCTACCACGCTGATCTTGTATTTCCACGACCGGGTCTGTGGGTTGGAAACCGGATCCTTCCACTGGCTGATGTGGAGATAGCTTACCGTATCAATCAGGTAGTACAAACCGGCCTGGGAACTTTCCTGGTAGATATTGTAATGGTCTATCTCTGAGCTGACGGGGTTTTGCCATAACACAAAGTTGGTGTTTGTTGCCGAATCGACGGTGAGGATACAAAGCGAAATGGCGGCCGGAAGATTGTGTGTAACGTTGAACGATGAAACAGATTTGCATCCGTTGCCACCGGTTACCGTAAGCATGTAGTTGCCTACCCCTCCGTTGCTGAGCACCGGAGTAGCAGCGCCGGTAGACCAGGAATAGGTATAGGGAGAAGTGCCACCTGCAGCATGTGTATAGATCTTGACCAGGGCATTGCCGCAACCCGTACCGGTTGTAGAATCCTCATAAATAACAGGCCCGCCTACGTTACTCACCGTAGCGGCATCATAAAACAAACAGCCGTTGTTGTCGACAACGGTTACGGAGTAGTTGCCTGGGGTAAGACCCGTATTGAAGGCTGTGGTGGCATTGTTAGACCAGTTGTAGTTATATGGGCCGGTTGTTCCGCTCACGGCAGCTGTGGCCGAACCATTGGCAACACCACAGGTGGCGCTTTGTACCACAATCGATACATCGACCGGGGGCGATTGCCCGATGTTTACGCTCTTGGTGGCTATACAACCGTTGGCATCGGTAACGGTAATTTCTTTCGGGCCAGCAACCTGGTTGTTGATGTCTTGAGAGGTGGCGCCTGTAGACCAATGATAGGTATAGGGCGAAGAGCTGCCGATGAGGTTCAGGGCAATGGCTCCGTTATTGCCACCGTAACACGAAACATCTACCACCGTACTCACGGTAATGGTAGGCGCCTGTGCATCACTCACGGTTGCGATGTTGAAATTGCTGCATCCGTTTTTATCGGTTATGTTGATGACATAGATGCCGGCAGGGATGGAGTCGTCAATAAAGGTAGACTGTCCGTTAGACCATTGGTATTTATAGGGGGCCGTGCCTCCGCTTGCTACGGCAATGGCCTTGCCATCGGCTTTCAGACATTGCGAATTCACCGAGTTGGTGGTTATCTTGATGGATGAATTCGGGATATTAACGGTAGTAGAATCAACCGCAGAGTTTCCGCAGGCATTGTAGGCTCTTACGGTAACCAGGTATTTCCCGGCATTTTGAAATGCGTGGTAAACAGGGGCAAGGGTTGAATGCGTAACGAGGGTTCCGGTTCCATCGCCAAAGTTCCAGACATAGGTAGAACCCTGGAGTGCATAGAAGGGAATGGGGGTTCCCTGACAGGGATAGACGGTGTTGTCGTACAGTAAAATATTGCCATTTCCGTTTCCGAAATTACTCACGTGTGGGGCTATGAACAGACCGGTAGTATCTGAGAACGAATTTCCGCAGGGGTTTGTATAGGTAACCGTTGCTATGTAATGTCCGTTGGCCTGGTAAGCATGTTTTACAAACAGGTAGGTGGTATTGTTGTAGACCAGGGTCTGAGTGGCATTGGCGTTGGTGGCATCGCCAAAATCCCAGTGAACAGTGCCGGTTCCTGCGGGGGCAAAGATAAAGACAAGCGAATCGGTAGGACATGCCGGACGGCTTGACCCGGTACATTCATAATGGTAATCAGTCTTCACCGGGGTCAATCCGGTGGTAACGGTAATGACTTGTGAAGAGGAATCTTTTGTTCCGCAACCGTTTTGCCCTACACATTTTACGGTATAGGTCCCGGCATTGGGCATGAGGTATGAACCCTGGCTGCCGGGCGAAGAGTTGCCGTCACCAAACGACCAGGTAAAAGAAATGCTTGGGTCGTTGCCGTTGCTGTTGTTGGCGTAGGCTGAATAGACAATAGCCTGACCGGGACAAATGCTGGTAGGGCTGATCGTAGACGTAAGTCCTCCGAAAGGCAGGGTGTTTACAATCTTTGCGGTATCAACCACCGACTTGGTGTTCCCGCATCCGTTGGTGATGGTAAGGGTGACGGGGAATTTTCCGAGCGCTGCATACTTTTTGGTTGGCGATACTTGGGTAGAGGTGTCGGTCAACCCACCGCCGAAATTCCAGCTATAGGTGTGAAAGCCGTTCTGATCGGGATAAAATTGAACGGTGGAGTTGATGCAGGCGGTATCGTAATGCTGTCCGTAATTGATCTCGAATGTAATTGTTCCTTCCACTTGCAGGTGATTTACCACATGAATGGTATCACGTTCTACAATCGAATTTCCGCAGGAATTGAAATAGGTGATGTTTGCCGGATAGTTGCCCGGGGTTGCATAGGTATGCATAAACCGGGTATTGTTATTGCCATTTGGGTTTGGGGTCTGGGTGATGATGGTGCCATCGCCAAAGTTGAGAGAAAAGTTCTGGTAATTCCAATCGGTCTCGAACACGGCCTGATCGCCGGGGCAGACACTGTCGCTTTGCACATAAAACTGGGGAGGATGGTTGAAACCGGCTGTAGATGATACATGCAGCACGGCGTAGGCGGTATCTGTTCCGCAAACGGAGTTGGCTGCGCATTTTACGGTATAGGTGCCGGGAGTAGTATAAACGTGCGACGGGCTACAGGTATAATCGTTCATGGTGGAATACCCGTCGCCGAAATTCCAGGTAATGATATTCGGGGTTACGCCCCAGATCTGAAGACAAGCGCTGTAATTATCGCCGGGGCAGAAAGAAGTGGCGCTGGAGTTGAGCGAATCGCCGAACCCGTTTACCGTGATGTAGGCAAAGTTGTTGCCCAGGAAATTTGAATTGGCATCGTAAGCCTGCAGCTCGGCGAGGTATTGTCCGGGAAGGGCATATACGTGATTGGGGTTTATCGCTGTTCCGTTTGGTGTACCGTCGCCATAGCTCCACACAAAGGTGGTGGCGTTTGTCGGTACGCCGGCTGTGAAGAACACATCCAGAGGCCGGCAACCACCGGTGACATTTGAATTGACAGTTACCTGTGCCTTGATATTGGCCGAAACCAGCAGGACTCCTATAAATAGGAATAGCGCGAAGTATTTATTTTTCATTGTTCAGTGTGTAAGGAGGTTGTTGGATCCCCGTTTGTAATTGTATTCAAATATAAGCCATTTTCGGGAAGACCTACGCCTGAAAGGGTATTACTTATTAAGATATCTGAAATATCCTTAAACAAAAGACATTCAAACTCCGGCCTGATATTCCATTTTTAACGGGGAATAAAAAGAGAAAGCCCCTTCTGAATAAACAGAAGGGGCTTGGGGTATGCATGCGAAAAGCAAGAGGTTGTTTTTACCTGATACTGACAATGCGGTTGGTGTATGTAGTGCCGCCCATCACGAGCCTCACCATATATACGCCCTCGTCGAGGCTAAATTCGGAGGCAGTGATTTGATAGGTGTGTAATCCTTCATCCTGATGTCCGGAAGCAAGGAGGGCCACTTTTTCGCCCAATACGTTGTAGATTTCCACCACTACATCTGAGGCTGTGGCAAGTGTGTATCGGATGTTTAACTGGTCCTTGAACGGGTTTGGCGATACCGAAAGGCTGTTCGCAAAATGGGGCGCAAGCGGAACAGGTTTGATGGCAGTAACCAATACCGTATCGGGGAATATATGGGTAGAATCTACCATATAGTTCAGGTTTGTAAACACCTGATTGCTCGTTACCGTTCGTACATATTGCGAAACCATGCCAAGACCGGGTATATCAACCAATACCTCGAACGTGCCGACAGGAATATTAGTGAAACTATAGGCCCCGGCGCTGTTGGTATTCTGGTGTGCAATGATAGTACCCGGGTGCTGTTCGAGGTTTACATCGAGGCCCGGTACCGGGTCTCCATCCAACAATACGCTTGGGTATCCGGGAATAACACGGGCCACAAAGCCCGAATCTTTTTGGATCGTTCCCGACATCACACCAGAGCCGCCCATAGGGGCGAGCTGGAAGACGGTAATGTTTGCCGTGTCGGCCGTTCCGCAAGGTGCGTTGAACACCTGGGCGCTGTCCCACTGGAAAGCATGACCGGCATAGGTTTTCATTGTGCCAGGGTAGATGGTTGTGTCGGGTACTGCATAGACCAGGAAGGTATGCCCGACAGAATTGGTAAATGTATAGCGGCCTGCGCTGATCGTCACACTGTCTACCACTTGCTGACGTTTCAGGATGGTGTCATACAAGACCAGATAAGCCCATCCCTGTGAAACCGCTCCCGACGAAGTTGCGATGACTGTTCCGGTAATATGGGGCGAAGCGCTTTGTGTTAGCGTTGATGTAGCTGTTTGTGTACATGCATTTCCATCGGTTACAATGCAGGTATAAGTGCCGCCGCAAAGTGCAGTAGCAGTAGCAGTCACGAAAGGAAGGGCGCCCCAGGAATAGCTATAGGCCCCGGCGCCTCCCGAAACAGCAGCTGTTTCAGAACCGTCGCAACCGCTACAGGTTGCATTCACCCCGGTAAGATTTATCACCAGGGGTGGGGGAGCAGTTACGATCACGCTGTCAACCGCCTGACACACATTTGCATCGGTAACGGTGAGTGTGTATTGACCTGCACACAGGGCGGTGATCGAAGGAGTGGTTTGTGAACTGCCTGTCCACGCATACTGGTATGTTCCGGTGCCACCGCTTACGGTGCTGCTTGCCGTGCCATTACAGGAAGTCGAACAGGCGCTCGATGAACTGCTCATAGAAACGGTAAGTTTTGCAGGATCAACAAGCGCAACATGTACGCTGTCCCGGCAACCCGATGCATCGGTTACCCAGCAGGAATAAGTGTTTGCACACAACCCGGCAATAGTGCTGCTTGATGAACTGACCGGGCTCCAGGAGTAGGTATATACGGGGCTTCCACCCGTAGTGCTGATCGTGCATGTTCCATTACAGCCCGCAAAACAGGTTGAAGGCACAGAGGTAAGCACAGGCTGGAGTGCAAGCGGTTGGCTGATAGAAATAAACTGAGAGGAAGTACAACTATTTGCATCGGAGATGGAGCAGGTATAAGTACCAGGCACAAGATGAATGATTGTTGCACTCGTACCGCCATTGCTCCAGGAATAAGCATACGCCCCTGTTCCGCCTGCGGCAGTAACGCTTGCCGAGCCTGTTTGTGCTCCGTTGCATTTCACATTAACGAACGAAGAAGTAGATGTAAGCGCTGAAGCAGGCTGTGTGATTGAAACCTGTTGGGTAGAACTGCAACCCAGATTGTCTGTCACAAACACATCATAAGTGCCGGGCGCGAGCAAGGCCAATGAATCGGCAGTTGAGGCATTAAGGGGCCAGGTGTAGGAATACGGAGGATTGCCGCCGCTGGTGTTTGTATGGATGATCCCATTGGTTAACCCGTAACAGGTAACGTTGGTTGCTGTTGCATTGATGCTGAGTATGCCTGGCTGCGCGACTACTGCCTTGGCGGTATCTGTACATCCGTTGCCATCCATTACGATACACGTATAGGTGCTGGCCCCTACGGCAGGCACAGACGAGGTGTTAGAGCCTGCTGTCCAGGAATAAGTATATAGCCCGGTGCCGCCGGAGGCATTAACGGTGGCCGAACCATTGGCTTCTCCGTTACAAGTTACATTGGTGACTGTAACCGGTACGATCAGGGCTGTTGCGGGTTGGATGATTGTTACTGCTGAATAGGCCTGACAACCATTTGCATCAGAAACCGTTGCCGTATAATTGCCGGCAGCCAGATTGGTGATGGTAGGCGTTATTCCGATGCCCGGACTCCAGGAGTAGGTATAGGGCGCAGTGCCTCCGTTAACAGTTACAGAAGCTGTGCCTGTTAAAGCGCCGAAACAGTTTACATTCGTGAAATTGTTATTGAGCAGAGGCCCCATGGTATCGGCAACGGTAACATTGTTTGTAAGCACACATCCGTTCGGATTGGTGATGGTGACCACGTAAAGGCCTGCATGCAGGTTGCTGATCGAGGTAACATTACCTGCGCCCGTGCTCCAGGAATAGGTATAAGGAAGTACATTGTAAGCGCTGATGGCCCCGTTGCTGGATCCGCAGGCAGCCTGTTTGATATGAAGCGAATCGACCGGTTGGCTGGGTTGCTGTATGTTGGCCCCTGTGCTATAAGTACAACCATTTGAATCGGTGACATAACACACATAATAATTAGAGACCAAATTGCTGATCGTATCGGTAGGTGTGAGGATTTGACGGAGCACACGTGGGCCCGATCCGTTGCCGTTGATGGAGGCAGCCGACATGCTCCAGGAATACGTATAAGGCAACACGCCTCCGGTAACCTGGGCAGAAGCGGCTCCGTTGCTTCCTTCGAAACAGGTTACGCTCTTTGCCGTTGTGTTTACCGTAAGGGGAGATGGCTGGGTGATGCTTACGGTTTGTATGGTTGAACATCCGTTGGTATCTGTCACGGTGCAGCTGTAATTCCCGGCTGGAAGCCCTGTTACCGAAGCGGTGAAGAGTTGAGTGGGGCTCCACATATACTGATAGGGAGGTGTTCCGCCGGCAGGAGTAACCTTGGCCGTTCCGTCTGACTCATAAAAACAAAGCACATTGGTACTTGTTGCAGAAGAAGTAAGTGGAGCGGCGGGTTGGGTAACACTGCCCGTTGCAGAGGCGGTACACCCGTTTCCATCGGTAACCATGCATGTATAAGCCCCTGGTGCCAGACTGGTCACTCCGGCTGTTGTTGAGCCTCCGGCAATAGACCAGGAATAGCTATAGGGTTTTAAGCCTCCGTTGGCAGCAACGGTTGCCGTTCCGTTTGCCTGGCCGGTGCAAAGCACACCTGTTGCAGAGACTGTAGCCACAAGCGCTGCGGCAGGCCCTGTAACGATGGCCGGAGCAACCGCTTTACAACCCAATTGGTCAGTAACCGTAACCTGATAGGCGCCGGCCGGAAGTGCATTGTCGGTAGCAGTAGTTGAGCCACCCGGGCTCCAGGAATAGGTAAACGGGGCAGTGCCCGTTGTTACACTAACCGATGCACTGCCGGTAGTTGTGCCGAAACAACTTACCGGAAGCGTGCTTGTACTTATAACAGGGGCATTGGGGTTTGTAACGCTTATCGATAAATTACTCGGACAGCCATTGGCATCTTTAGCATAACAGGTGTAGATGCCTGCTGAGAGAAATGAGTATACCGCTGTAAGATTTGCTCCGGGCGTCCAGGAATATGAAAATGCGCCTGTGCCTCCGGTGGGAGAAACAGATGCACTTCCATTGCTGGAACCGCAAGCCGCAGAAGTTGAGCTGGGAGAGAGCGAAATGGCGGTGGGTTGGGTAATGGAAGCAAAGAGCGATCCGTTATGGCCCATACTATCGGTTACCATCACATCATAGGTGCCAGCCGTGAGGCCAGAGGCATGAAACGTACCTTGTCCTGCGCCCGGCGCCGGGTTCCAGGAATAGGTAAGTGGCCCAACGCCTCCCGTTACAGATACCATGATGCCTCCGGTGCTGGCGCCAAAACAATTGCAGTTAAGCTGGGAGAGGTTGGTTACAGTAAGTTGTGCGTGTAGTGTGGCGGAACTAAAAATGACAAGTGCAGCCAGTAGGATCTGGTAGATTTTTTGCTTCATGAAGTGATTTTGCTTTGATGGGTAAATAGTGCGGCGAAGTTAGGCTATTTTTGGCTGCAGGCAAGCCCCGGGAGGTCCATCTTTTGAACATTTAGACGAATGAATCGGGTGTCGGAAGATGCTCTATATCAATTAGCTGTAATGAATTTTGCAAGGCTCTTAAAGCCTTCAGCAGTTCATGTCGGGATGTCAACCAGGGGTTTAACGCCTGAGGCGGTTTTTATTCTCAAATATGGCAGCTCCGCTTACTTTTTCAGATCAGGCAGTATATAGATTCGATAACCCTTTTCTTGTAGAAAAGTTTCCTCCGCTTTGCTCGGCATCCATTCGTAGGAAATAAAGCTGGTATAGAACATCGTTTCAATGTAGTTGGGATTATTGAATACCACTGTATTGCCAGGGATTGTTCCGTCATTCAACTTCTTTATCCTCCATGTGGCATCAACCTTCCTTTGATCAACACCCTGAAATGGTTTGAGTCTTTCAATGCAATATCTTATCGGCAATAACACAGTGAGGAACACCATTCCGTTTATCAGCCATCTCCTTGGTTTGGTTGTTGTGTTGTACGCCGAAATCGTTGAACTAAAGTGGGCGACGAGAATGAATATGGCAGGTCCTGTAAAGAGGAGATATCCCTGCATTTTTGTTTTGGCGAAGGAGAAAAAGAGTAGCGGTATCATGAACCAGATCCAGAGAGCCAGAAGGCGTACGTCGTATTTTTTGCAGCAGAGCGAATAGATCCACCAGCCAAAGATGATGAATAGTAATTCGTTGAAGGAGGACATGGCTGAATTCAAAAAATAATACCAAGGCCCTGTTCTTCCTTCAATAACTTCGGTCAAATGTCTCGTGTATAAACTGGATTCCCATTTTGCTTCTAAGGGAAATTTATAAAAAACATACAGATGCCAGGGAAGAAAAACTACCGTTGCCGTGAACAAAACGGTGATAAGATGAAGAAAAAGTAACCGGTAACGAATCGGATTGAAAGCAAGTATGAGCCAGACAGGAATGACAATCAATGCAGTCAGCCACTTGCACAGGACGGCGATGCCGATGCTTAATCCAATAAAAACACAGTTCAAGATTGTTGTTCGATGCAGGTACTGAGTTGCAAAAAAGACTCCCAGCTCAACAAAAAACAGAAAAAACAGGTCCACATGATCGGTAGATACCCTTCCTCCGGTAACCTCAAGGATTAATCCATTCACTGCATGAAAAAAGGCTGCAAGTAAAGCGATCTTTTCTGAATTGAACAGGTTTTTACTTATTCGGTATGTCAAATAGATAGCCAGCGTAGAAAGTAATACAGATGGAAAACGCAATCCAAATTCATTCACGCCAAATAGTTTAAGACCTAGCGCAATTCCCCATAATGCTACAGGTTGTTTATGAAGTCAGACATGATTTCCCGTCCAGCTTTTGTAATCAAAAGAAAGTAGCGGGGTTTCATAAAGTGTAGGGAGAAACGGGTGACGGAGCATGTTTTTTGCAACCAGTGCATGGTATCTTTCATCCCAATCATGCAGGTAGGGGTCAGCTGAAATTCCAATCCGGAGCAATAATCCGCCTAACAAGATGCAGAGAAGAGCGGCCCCAGTCTGCTCCCGCTTAAAGAGGAGAAAGGATAAAATAAAGGAAAGTAGTGCAGAAGGATAAGTGATTGCTTCAAACATCGTACTGTTGCAGGGTCTGAGGTATTAGTTGGATTGTAAAATGGTAAGTCAAATCATTGGCCCGGATATTCAGATCTGGGTTTGGTTATCCGAAAAATAACATCACATTTTACCGCGAATGTCACTGGTGTTGTACAATAAATTTTTGTTGGAAAATGGCACCGTTGTCGATCATTAAAAAATAAAGCCCATTCGGCAGGTTGCTCACATCTAATGTTACCTGCTGGTCAGACCTTTGGAGGAGTGGTGTGATCTTTTTACCCAGGATATCATTCAGTGTAATGGTAAAAGGCTCGGAAGCATTTAATAGAATATTGACCTGATTATTGGCAGGATTTGGAAATATGACAGGGCTGTTGAGGCTATCCGTCCCTGCTTTATCGAGCATCGTTTTTCCAGTGAACACTCCAATTGTTCCACCTGTACTGGTAACCACATGTATCAGAGCAGTGCAAGCTTGAACTGTTCCACAAGTATTGGATGGAGTGACAGACACAACAGTGGTTCCCACATGCTGACCAGAAATGGAACAACTCAAACCCGAAGGGGTTAAACCTACTTCTGATCCAGCGCTCCATGAATAAGTAGCATTCGGATCATTGGCAGAGATCGTGCAGGATGTATAATTCCCGATAATTAAAGGCGATACAGGGGCTGAAGTAACTACAGGGGTGAGCGGAGGGCCAATCCAGATGTTTTCAACATACATAAGGGTGGAACAAACTTTATTTAGACCGGTAAAGTTGGCTTGTACCCAGGCTGGAGCAGAATTAAGTGAATTCGCATGAACAGTAACAGTTGTTGCCGTACTGGAAAGGATGGTAAGGTTAGAGGAACAAGTCCATACTGGATTTCCATCTTCGGCGCCTACAAATTGATAGGTCACAGAATTGAGATTACAAATATCATTCACACCTGAAATGTTACTATTGGGAGCGCATAGATCCCTGAATCCAGGTTGAGGAGTGTATTGATACAGACGGATATAATCGATTTCTAACTGATCCTGAGAAACGGTTGGGCCTTTATTGTTATTCAGAAATCCGGCTATTTTGCATTCCGATTCAAGATTCTGGTCATCATTCGGATCTTGAGGAAATAGATTATAGTCAGTATAAAGCAATGTAGGAAGATCTGAGCAGCCACCTATCACGGCTTGGGTGTAAGCGTCTCTCATCCTCCATACTGTTTTCACCTCTATCCCATCAATATAATAAACAATTCTGTATGGATCCCATGCGGCTGAGTAAAGATGAAAATTTGAAGACAGATTCATATTTGTCTGCGTCTTTGTCTGGTCTTGGCCCACATCTCCGTTAAAGTCATATTGACGATGCAGCGTTTCTGCCAAAATACCAGGGGAACAAGTTCCATATTCAAAAACATCAATCTCTGACCCACTTCCATTTTGGCCCCCTGTTGACCAAAAAGTAGGAAAAAAACCTGGATTAGATGGCATTTTGGCCCTTTCCACAAACAAGCCATACTGAAAGGAATAACTCCAGTTAGCCCTGATCATTCCAAAACTATAAGGCCTCGTTGTAGAACCGCAAACAGGATTATCCGCTCTGGCTATAAGCTTAAGCGTGCCTTCACTCTCAACTTCATTGGCATCCATATAAATGCCACTGCCGACATCAGGGCAGACGGTACAAGAGTATGTATCCCATTTTGTCCTGTCAAGGGTTGTACCATCAAATTCATCATTAAA
>Ga0206851_1036_pt1 | contig 44843 bp, 28 predicted proteins | sample Alteio_BWOrgCont_13_FD_152904 | JGI IMG/M metagenome (GOLD analysis project Ga0206851, IMG submission 152904) | Enriched cells from forest soil in Barre Woods Harvard Forest LTER site, Petersham, Massachusetts, United States -... | ecosystem: Environmental > Terrestrial > Soil > Temperate forest >... | reverse complement strand
GGTGGGCGACGGGGAGACGATTGCGATTGGGACGGCGACCGATCCTTACCAGCCGGTGGAGCGGCGGGCGCAGGTAACGCGGAGTTTGCTGGAGGTGATTGCGGAACGGCAGGGGTTGCAACTGGGGATTGTGACGAAGTCGACGCTGATCGAGCGGGATGTGGATTTGCTGAAGAGGATTGCGGAGCGGAACCGGCTGACGCTGCATGTGACGATCACGACGCCGGATGCGGGGCTGGCGCGGGTGCTGGAGCCGCGAGCGCCCCGTCCGGATTTGCGGTTCAGGACGGTGGAGCGGCTGCGGGAGGCGGGGTTGCGGGTGGGGATACTGTGTTCGCCGCTGATGCCGGGGATCACGGATACGCCGCAGGCGCTGGAGCGGATGGCGATCCGGGCGAAGAAGGCGCGGGCGTGCTTTTTTGCGGCACAGCCATTGTTCCTGAAGCCTTGCTCGCGGGGGGTGTTCATGAAATTTGTCGAGGAGCATTTTCCGGAGTTGAGGGCGGCGTACGAGACGCGGTACGGGGCGCGGGCGTTCGTGACCAAGGCGTATCAGGAGCGGGTGGCGGCGCTGGTGAAGGCGGTGGTGCGGAAGCATGGACTTGGGTTCCGATTCGATGAGGGAATGAAGAAGGGGGTGCAGCCGGTTTGGCCGGTGCAGGGGGAACTGTGGGGGACTAGCCGTCCAGGCGGGCCACGCTTCGCGTGAAAACACGGAGTGACATGCTGCGGAATGGGCCTCAGTGGCGGGGTTGGGCCGGGTTGCGTATAGTTCGAGCAAAGCGGACAAAAGAATTGAGGAGCGCAGGATGGCGACGGGTGAAGCAGCAGCGGTGATTGGCAAATCGGTGCAGATACGCGGAGAAGTGAAGGGCAACGAGGATCTGTTGGTCGAGGGGTTGGTGGAAGGCACGATTTCGCTGACCGAGAGCCGGCTGACGATTGGCGTGCATGCACACGTTCAGGCGAATTTGGTGGCGCGAGATGTGGTGGTGCTGGGCGCGCTGGTGGGCGATATCCAGGCGTCGGGGCGCGTGGAGTTGCGCGCGGGCTGCATGATGACGGGCGATATTCGCGCCGGGCGGTTGTCGGTTGAGGAGAATGCGGTATTCAGCGGCAAGGTGGAGTTGAGCGGCGCATTGAGCAGTGCGGGCGCAGGCGACGCGGAGCCGGCAAAGGCGGAGCGGACGATCGCAGCGCCGGCCGCGACGGCACCGGCGTTGTTTGGGGCGAATTAGCTGGTGAAGCGGTCAGCGGAAATCCGGTCAGCTTAGGGCCGTTTAGCTGAGAACCGGTCAGTGAAATGCGAAGGCTCCGTTCCTTTGGGAACGGAGCCTTTTGTTTTGTGTGAATTTCTTCCCTAGTATTTGTGCCTGTGTTGGGCACGAATCCCCTGGAATATCCGTCAGAGAAGTTATTCCGCGACATGCATGGTGGCTTTGAGAGGGGTGTCTTCGGAACTGGCACCGGCGAGGATTTGGTAGTCGCCGGGGGTGAGGACGAAGCTGTTTTTCGCGACGTCGAAGATGGACAGGGTGAGCGGGTTCATCTCGATGGTGATGGTTTTCGCCTCGTTGGGTCCGAGGTGCACGCGCTGCCAGCCTACGAGGCGCTTGTAGGTGTTCTCGCCCGTGGAGCCGGGAAGGACCGCGTAGACCTGGGCGACTTCCGTGCCGGCGCGATTTCCAGAATTGCGCACGGTCAGTGTCGCGGTGTGCTGGGCGGGGTCGATTTGCAGGCCGGAGAAGGCATAGGTGGTGTAGGAGAGACCGAAGCCGAAGGGGAAGAGCGGCGTTTTGTTTTCCGACTCGAACCATTTGTAACCGACACGCGCACCTTCTTTTTCATAGCTGGCGTCGAAGGCAACCTCCTGGTTGTGATGGCGGGCTTCCGGCAGGCTGCCGGCTGCGCCAACTTTAATGCCGGGGACCTCGGGATGGGGGAGCTGGTCGTCGGATTTGGCGAAGCTGACGGCGAGGCGGCCGGAGGGGTTAACGTCACCGAAGAGGATGGAGGCGATGGACTGCGCGCCGCCGATGCCGGGGTACCAGGCTTCGAGGATGCCCTGGACTTTGTCCGCCCACGGCATGTCGACGGGGCCTCCGTTTTCGACAACGACGATGGTGTGCGGATTGGCGGCAGCAACGGCCTCGACGAGCTTGTCCTGATTGTCAGGCAGCGAGCTGGTAGGGCGGTCCATGCCTTCGCTCATCCACTGATTGACGAAGACGATGGCGACCTGGGATTTCGCAGCGAACTGCGCGGCAGCGGCCGGGTCGTCGCCGGAGTCGAACTGCACGGTGGCGTCGGGCGCGTGCCTGCGGATTTCTTTCAGCGGTGACGAGGGGAAGTAAACCACTTCCATCCAGTTGGAGCCGCCAGCATGGACGTGTCCGTGGAAGGGAACGGCATTCCCGCCCGGCGCGTCGACCTGCGCCGAGCCGCCGCCGGAGAGAACGGCGACGTCGGCATGCGAGCCGATGATGGCGATGGAGTGGACCGAGGATGCATTGAGCGGAAGGGCGTGATTTGCGTTCTTCAACAGCACGATGCTTTCGTTGGCGACGTGCTCGGCGTCGTCGCGACCGCGGAAGGGATCGGGCTCCTGCATTTGCGGCGGATTGTCAATGACGCCGACGGCGAACATGCTGCGCAGGACGCGGTGCACGGACTCATCGAGACGCGCCATCGGAATCTGGCCTGACTCGACGGCTTTCCTGAGCGGATCGCCGAGGAACTGCGAGCCGGGCTCCTCCTGATCGAGGCCAGCCTGGAAAGCATGCACGGTGGAATGCGTGCCGCCCCAATCGGAGAGGACGAAGCCTTTGAAGTCGAAGTCTTTCTTCAGGACCTGGTTGAGGAGGTAGTCGTTCTCGCAGGTCCAGTCGGTGGGGCTGGAGGGCGAGATGGTGTCGCGGTTGTAGGAGCACATGACGCCCGCGGGGTGCGCGATGCCGATGGCAATTTGGAAGGCGAGCAGGTCGCTTTCGCGCGCGGAGCGCTGATCGATTTGAACGTTGACGATGTTGCGGCCGGTTTCCTGATCGTTGAAGGCGTAATGCTTGATGTCGCCCATGACCTGGTTGGACTGGAGGCCGGAAGCGAGTTTGCCGACCATGGTACCGGCGAGGAGCGGATCTTCTCCGGCGTACTCGAAGTTGCGCCCATTGCGCGGCTCGCGCGTGATGTCGACGCCGCCGCCGATGGACATGTTGTAGCCCATGTCGCGCAGCTCGCGGCCGATGACGGAACCATAGAGGAAGAGCGCGTCAGGATCCCAGGAGCAGGCTGCGCCGAGGACAGAAGGGAGCAGCGTTGCGTAGTGGCTGCCGGCTCCAGAGAGGCGGATGCCGACGGCGGAATCCGCCATATTGATGCCGGGAATGCCGAGACGCTCGACGCCCATCACGTATCCGGCGCCGCCGAGAGAACCTTTTGGGATGGTCGCGTCGGCACGAAGGCCGTTCCAGCCGGTGCCGTGGACGAAGTTCATTTTTTCGTCGAGGGTCATCTCTTTGATGACCATATCGGCGCGCTGGTCAGGGGAAAGGGACTTATCCATCCACGGAGCCGGCGGCCCCCCCTGCGCGGAGGCGGACAGAGTGGCAGCAAAGAGGACAGCGTAGACACAAGAGAGCACGCGCTTGGCGGACATGGACAGTGTGAACATGGGACTCCTCGAAACGAAAGGGAATGGTAAGGGGCGGGTGAATGGAACGTCAAGGTGAATCGTTTGAGCAGGGGGATTCTATGAGGATTTAGACTCATTCGAACCCATGTCCCCAACCCCAGGGACATGGGGCACCCGGCATTCAGTGTTTGTCATTCGGTTGGTTTGGCGGGGAGGCGTTGGGCGGCCTGGCGGAGTAGGTCGGCTTCCTTCTCGAGAGCTGCGGAGACGCGGGCGATTTGGGCGTTGGCTTCGGTCCACTGTTTTTGCTCGATGGCTTCGCGGACGCCGGGGATGGTTTTGACGCCGTAGCCGGTGTAGAAGCCGGGGGCGTAGAGCAGGTGCTGGAACCAGGGGCGGTTGGGCAGGCCGGCGGAGTCAGTAAGGACGCGCTCGCTGCGGATGAGGTCGAGGTTGACGCCGGGGGGCGCGACACCTCCTGCAGCGGCGAAAGCCTGATCGAAGGTCTTGGCGGCGTCGGTCAGATCGTCCGATGCCTGGTCGAGGGGCGCGAAGTTGAGATAGGGCGGGATGGGCTCGGTGGGCGGCGCGATGAGGGTCTTTTTGGGATCCTGCAGGGCCTGGTAGACGCCTTCCTGAAGCTCCTTGTCGCGTTCTTTAGCTTCGTCGCGCTTTTCGGTGGCCAGGGCTTTGAGCTGCGTGACGTAGAGGTGCACGGTGTCGGCCTGATCAGAGAACTGGAAGGGGAGGATGTCGGCGTCGGCCATGCGAATGACCATGGTTCCGGCGGTTTCGGCGAGGGCGCGCTCGTAGTCGAAGGTGGTGTCCATGAAGTGGGTGTAGTAGTAGAAGTCGTCGTAGGCGGAGTGATACTGGCCGCCGCCTTCGTCTTCGCCGCCATAGCCGAGGTTGACGCTGGCGACGCCGAGGTGGTCGATGAAGACGGTGTAGTCGGAGCCGGAGCCGAGGGCGGGGATGCGGAGGTCGGCGCGGGAGCGAAGTTCGGCGCGATCGGATGCGGAGGCGTGGGCGATGTCGACGAGGCGCACGCGCTTCCAGACGGACATTTTGGTTTCGGGATCCTGAATATCTTTGGCGACGTCGTTGACGAAGGCCTCGAGGGAGTGGGAGCCGCCGGCGCGGAAGTATCCGCGGCCGTTGCCGTCGGAGTTGAAGTAGGCGACGGCGTGCTGTCGGAGCTCGGCGTCGTGGGTTTCGGCCCACTCGGTGGAGCCGAGGAGCGCGGGCTCTTCGCCATCCCAGAAGCAATAGATGATGGTGCGGTCGGGCTTCCAGCCTTGTTTCAGGAGCTCGCCGAGAGAGCGCGCTTCTTCAAGCTCGGGGCTGGCCCCGGAGAGCGGATCTTCCGCGCCGTTGACCCAGGCGTCGTGATGATTGCCGCGGATAACCCACTGATCCGGAAATTTAGCGCCGGGAATTTTCGCAATGACGTCATTGAGGGGCTTGCGATCCCAGTTGAAGGCGACGGCGAGATGGGCCTGCGCGGTGCTGGGGCCGGCGTGGTAGGTGAAGGGCAGGCCTCCGCGCCATGCTTCAGGAACGGTTGCGCCACCGAGAGCTTTCAGAAATGGAACGGCGTCGTTCCAGGAGATGGGAAGCACGGGGATTTTGGTGATGGTCTGAACCTGATCGAGGGGGATGAGCTTGACGCCAGGGACCGCGCCGACGCCGGGAGTTTGCGGATCGCCGGGATAGACGGGCATATCCATGACGCTGCCGCGCTGCGCGCCGTCGGCGGGACGCATGGGGCCGTCGGGGTAGGGATCGCCCTGGAAGAATCCGTCGTCGCGGGGATCGGAGTAGATGATGCAGCCGATGGCGCCGTGCTCGGCCGCGACTTTGGGCTTGATGCCGCGCCAGCTTTGACCGTAGCGGGCGATGACGATGGCGCCTTTGACGGAGACGCCCATGCGGTCGAGGACTTCGTAGTCTTCGGGGCGGCCGTAGTTGACGTAGACCAGCGGCGCGGTTACGTCGCCATCGCGTGAGTAGGCGTTGTAGGTGGGGAGCTGCTCGTCCGTTTGGCCGGAGGTCGGGTCAACGGCGATGGGTGGTTCCTGAAGCTTGGCGGTGAAGGGCGCGGGGCCGAGGAGTTCGAGCTTGCGGGATTTGGGAGTGGGAAAGAGCGCGGAGAAGGTTTCAATCTGCGCGTCGAGGCCGTAGGACTTGAGTTGAGCGAGGAGCCACTCGGCGTTGTCTTTGTCGTAAGGAGAGCCGACATGGTGGGGGCGCGCGGAAAGGCGGCGCATGTTTTCGCGGATGCGGTCGCGATCGGGGAGGGCGCGGAATTTTTGCTCCCAGCTGACTTCGGTGGCGGAACTGGCGGGAGTGTAACCGCGGAGGGTCTGGGCGGAGTCGACGGCGTGGGCGGTGAGGGCGAAGGTGCAGAGGGCGGCGATGGTTAGGCGCATATTTTCAGGGTGCAGCGTTCAGCGTTCAGGGTACAGGGGACGAGGGAGTAGGGGGTAGAAAGAGCGAGCCCAATCTATTTGTGCCAACCGAAGGCACAAATAGATTGGGCGTCCGAGTTTAGTGCTTGTGATGGGGGTGGGTGCCGACGCCTCCGTTGGACTGGACGATAATGACGGGCTGGCCGAGGATGTCGCAGGGAACCTTGCCGCTGGCGGTGGTGACGATGATGCCGTAGCTTTTGTCGAGGGCCGCGGCCTCTTTGATTTCGAGAGTGAGCCATGAGTTGGGCGGGATGGCGTAGGCGGGAGCGTCGAGGGGCCAGTAGTCAGCGTTCTTCGGGTCGGGCTTGACGATGAGGACTTCGGCCGAATCGTTGGTCCAGATGATATGGCCGCCGGGGGCTACGGAGGCGCCGTTGCAGGGGCTGCCCGAACAGCGATGCGCGACGTAGATGGTTTGCGGATTGGGCGCGGAGGGCGTGCAGGTGAAAGTGGCCTGGGTGCCGGCTGCGTTGGAACTGACGGTGGCGATGTTATTGGAGCCGGGGGTGACGGTGAACGTCTTTGGGGACAGCGGCCAATTGGGGTCGGTGGAGGAGATCACGATGTCGGGTGACTCGCCTAACTCGGCGCCGTTGACGGTCCAGATGAATGTTTCTCCGGCATAGGCAATGATGGTGGGGCTGAATACGTTGAATGCGCGCTGCATAACGCTCCTTTCGCGTTTGGTGTGGCAGGACTGCAGGGGGACGACTCAATTACTTTGCAAGAAGCTGCTGAAACTGGGGATTAGTCCGGAGATTATCGAATTCAGGCGAGTCTCGAACGATGGAAGTTGAGTAGCCAGCCACGAAGGCTTTGTGCAGCCACTCCAGAGCTTCGCCGGTTTCGCCGAGATCGTTATACACGACGGCGGCATTGAAGAGCAGGTCTTTGTTGCCGCGGCCGAGCTGGAGGGAAAGCGCGAGGTGGGATTCGGCGTTGGGTTTGTCGCCGAGGCCGGCGTAGCAGGAGGCGATGTCGCTCTGCTTCTGCGCATCGCTGGGATTGACCTTGAGCTCTTCCTGGAGGAGAGGGAGTTGATGTTTGAACGCATCGATGGCTTTGGGCTGCTGACCGCTGAAATGGTATGCATCGCCGAGGTTGCCCCAGAGATCGGGATCGCGATCGTTGTAATGGAGGGCTAGCTCGTAGTTGTTGGCGGCGTCGGCGAATTTACGGGACTGATAATAAGCGGTGCCGAGGTTGGCGTAAGCGCCGGCGGCGGGGCGGAGTTTGAGCGATTGCTCAAAGGCAGCGATGGCCGCGGAGTAATTGCCCAGGTATAAGTACGCAGCGCCGAGGTTGCTGTAGTCGATGTAACTTTCCGGGGCGAGGGTGATGGCTTTCTGGAAGAGGCCGGCGGCTTTAGGGTATTCGGCTTGCTGGAGATAGAAGATGCCGAGACGCTCGCAGACGAAGACCGAGTTGGGATTGGCGACGAGTGCCTGGCGGTAAGTGTTTTCGGCGTCGGCGAGGCGGTTCATTTTGGCATAGGCATCGGCGAGGCCGACGTTGGCGCGATCGGCAGTGGGTTCAAGCTCAACGGCCTTCTGATATTCAGCGGCAGCTTCCTGATAGTGACCGGTGCCGGCATCGACGAGTCCCATGCACATGTGTCCGTCAATGCCGGCATTGCCGAGACTGACGGCTTTGGAGCAATCGGTGCGGGCTTTATCGACCCAGGCGCTTTGTTTCGTATAAGAGTAGTCGAACCACCAGGCTTTGCCGCGTTCGGCGAAGGCACGGCCGAAGTTGGGATCGAGGGCGAGGGCGCGATTGAGGAGTTCGATGGCGTTGTCGATGGTGCCGGGGCGGGTGGGCACTTCAAGATAGCCGTGGGCCTGGAGGTAATCGTCGTAAGCGGCGGGATCGAGGGTGCCGTGGACATTGAGTGCGGCTCGTTCATCGGGGCGGAGAGTAATCTGCAGAGCCTGGATGACGCCGTCGGCGACCTGATCCTGGAGGGTGAAGGGATCGGCGATGGGGGCAGTGAGGGTGCGGCTGGCGAGAATTTGTCCGGCAACGCCCTGGCCGGAGCCGGCGCTGGTGAGAGTCCAGATGACGCGATTGAGGGGTTTCGACTGCTGGACCTCCATCTGGAGAGTCATGTTCGCGCCGAGAGTGTTCAAGGCCTGGTCGGAGAATGCAGCCTGGGCGTGTTCGACGCGCGTGGTGTCGATGACCTGGAGATCGTGATTCTGGGAGAGCGTGGAGATGCGGGCGGCGACGGTAGCGGAGAGGCCGTCGGCGAAAGCGGTGAGTTCAGGGCTGGCGCCATCGATGCGGGGCGGGAGAACAGCGAGGCGCGGGGCGGCAGCTTTGATGGCGGCGACGGGGGCGTGATGGCGCTTCCACCACGCGGCGATACGGGCACGCGGCGGGGGGACTGCAGCGAGGCAAGCGAGGACGACGAGGATGGCGATGGTGGCGATGGCGAGAGTGCGCGGCATCGAGCGATGGCCGCTGGTCCTGGGCGCATGTCCCGCACGACCGCCTTCGCGCACGATTTCAAGATCGCGGCGCAGCTCCTGGGTGTTGGCGTAGCGGCGGTTTGGATCTTTCATCAAGGCGCGCGCGACGACGGACGCAAGGCGGCGGGGAATTTTGGCGGGGGAGCGATCAAGGTCAGCGGCTTCGCGCTCGCTGAGGATTTGCGCGGTGGTGACGGTGATGTTGGGACCCTGGAACGGATGGCGGCCGGAGAGCATTTCGTAGAAGACAATGCCGACGGCGAAGATGTCGGCGCGGGCGTCGGGCATATCGCCGCGAAGGATTTCCGGGGACATGTAGACGGGGGTGCCGGCCATGTCGCGGGAACCGGTGAGGGTCTGGGTGGCGGCGGTGGCCCAGGTGGGATCGGAGCCGGGAAGGCGGCGGGCGACGCCGAAATCGAGCAGCTTGACCTGGCCGGAGGGGGTGAGCATGATGTTCTCCGGCTTTACGTCGCCGTGGAGAATGCCCTTGCTGTGCGCGGCGGCGAGAGCTTCGACGCATTGCAGGGCGATGGGGAAGAAACGGTTGAGCGGCATGGGCGCACCGAGCTGGGCGCGGAGCGTGGAGCCGGCGATGAACTCCATGACGAGGAGGACGTCGTCTTTCTCTTCAATGACGTCGTAAATTGCGGCGATGTTGGGGTGGTTCAGTGCAGAGGCGCGCTGGCCTTCGCGGAGAAAACGGCTGCGATCGGCGACAGCTTTTTCATCGCGCGCGAACATGCGCTTGATGGCGACGGGGCGCTGGAGGGCGGTGTCGTAGGCGCGGTAGACCTCGCCCATGCCGCCGGAGCCGAGGAGAGCTTCAATGCGAAAACGGCCGACGGTACTGCCGAGAGGGGCAGGACGCGCGGGTGGCGTTTTTGCGGAGTCGGAATAATCCGGCATTGCGAGTGCTCTCCCGAGGGGGGTTGCGCCCCATCGTAACAAGAGCAGGGGGTAGGGGGTAGGGGGTAGGGTGTAGCGAGTGATTCATCGTTGCGAAGGGCTACGCGCTTCGCGCGTTTCCCATATGTGCCAAAACAGGGCGGATACGGGGCACCCGCGAACAGCAGGTCCCTCCACTACGCGCTACGCGCTCCGGTCGGGATGACAACAAAAATGCAAAGGCGACAGCAGGTCCTTCGGCTGCGGTCGTTCGCGGAACGACCGCAACTCAGGATCACAACTTCTGTTGTTAGCGCGTGGCGGCGGTGGCTTGCTGGTATTCCTCGTAGGGGCCTTTGAAGTCTTCGATGGCGCCGTGCTCGAAGTGCCAGATGCGGGTGGCGACTTCATCGATCAGGTCATGGTCATGCGTGACCAGCAGGACCGTGCCTTCGTACTTCTGGAGCGCGATGTTGAGGGCGTTGATGGCTTCGAGGTCGAGGTGGTTGGTGGGCTCGTCGAGGATAAGCAGGTTGGGCTTGAGCAGCATGAGCTTGCAGAAGAGCAGCCGCGCCTGTTCGCCGCCGGAGAGCGCTTCGGTGGGCTTGAGGCCTTCGTCGCCGCGGAAGAGCATTTGGCCGAGGATGCCGCGGATGTCTTCGGTGGTGGCCTTGGGATCGAACTGGCGGAGCCAGTCGACGATGTTGCTGCCTGGCTCGATGACGCCGGTATTGTCCTGCGGGAAATAACCGATTTGGACCTCGTGGCCCCACTTCACGTTGCCGGCGTCGAGGGTGAAATCCTTCTCGGCGAAGTCGCGCTGGTTGGCGAAGAGGGACTTGATCATGGTGGTCTTGCCCTGGCCATTGCGGCCCATGAGGCCGATTTTTTCGCCGCGCATGATGCCGGCGGTAAAGCCATCGATCACAGTGAGGTCACCGTAGGTTTTGCGGAGGCCTTCGATATCGACAACGTATTTGCCGGAGGGGCGATTTTGGTCGAAGCGGATGTAGGGGCGCGCGATGTTGGAGCGGGCCAGCTCGGTTGTTTGTAACCGTTCCACTTCTTTTTTACGGCTGGTGACCTGCGAGGAACGGGTTCCCGCGGAGAATCGCGCGATGAATTCGTTCAACTGAGCGATTTTCTTGTCGCGCTGAGCGTTTTCGGACTCGAGGCGCGAGCGGATCTGGGTCTTGGCCAGCACCATGTCGTCGTAGCCGCCGGTGTACGTGATGATGGTCTGGTAATCGATGTCGGCAATGTGGGTGCAGACCGAGTTGAGGAAATGGCGGTCGTGGGAGATGGTGATGAGGGTTCCCTCGAAGCGGGAGAGGAAATCCTGAAGCCAGTGAATGGAGTCGAGATCGAGGTAGTTGGTAGGCTCGTCGAGCAGAAGGGCCTGGGGTTTGCCGAAGAGGGCCTGCGCGAGGAGAACGCGGAATTTTTGGCTGCCCTGGATTTCGCCCATCCTGCGGTCGTGGATTTCGTCGGAGATGTCGAGGCCCTGGAGGAGGATGGCGGCGTCGGTTTCTGCGGTGTAGCCGTCCTCTTCGCCGACTACGCCTTCGAGCTCGGCGAGGCGCATGCCGTCGTCGTCGGTGAGCTCGGATTTCTCGTAGATCTTGTCGCGTTCCGCGAGGGCGGCCCACAGGCCTTTGTTGCCCATGATGACAGTGTCGATGACGCGGAAGGCATCAAATGCGAACTGGTCCTGGCGGAGGACGGAGAGCTTGCGAGGACGTACAACATTGCCCTTCTGGGGATCGAGGTCTCCGGCCAGGATCTTCATGAACGTGGACTTGCCGGCTCCGTTGGGGCCGGTAAGTCCGTAGCGGCGGCCGGGCGTAAAGGTGGTCGAAACCTCTTCAAACAGGACTTTTGCGCCGTAGCGCATCGTGATGTTGCTAACAGAAATCATGAATGTCTCGGAAAATGGCGGTCAATCTTAAGGATATAGGAGGACTGGCCATCCGGGCGATTCGCGCTGCGCGCGGGGCGAATTTGCCGGAAAAACGGGGAAGATTTTCCAGCGCCGGGGAGTTTTGTCCCGGAGAAAATTGGACTGATTGAGGTTAAAGCCTTAAGAACCAGCGGATTGCCGATTGGAATGGGGCGTGCTGCGGGCAGAGCGCTGTCACGTTTGTTTCTGGAGGCAATTTATGATGGACGACTCCCCCATGGAAGCATTTGGACCGATGTTGAGGCGCGGGGCCATCGCAGCGGTCGCGTGCGTGGTTGGCGTAGCCGGATTTGGCTATGCGGTGCACGAGCACAACGGGGCCCAGCACCTGGCGGCGCAGAACCAGCAGGCGAATGCGGAACTGATGGCGACGCGCAGCCAACTGAATGATTTAACGGCCAAGGTGAATGCGCTGGAGACGAAGAACGAGGCTGCGGTTCCTCCGGCGAGCGTGCCGGCCCCGGCGCCGGTGGCCGTGGTTCATCGCGCGGGTAAACCGCATGCCGGGCGGCTGGCGGATGGGCGCCTGACGAAAATGCAGAAGCAGCTGGATGCGCAGGGCCAGGCGATTGCAGACACGCGCGGGGATCTCGAGAACACGCGGACGGAGCTGACCGGCTCCATTGCGCGAACGCATGGTGAGCTGGTGGTGCTGGAGAAGCGCGGGGAACGCAGCTACTTCGAGTTCGACATTACGAAGTCGAAGCAGTTCAAACACGAGGGGCCGGTGGGAATCAGCCTGCGCAAGGCCAACCTGAAGCACCAATACGCGGATCTGCAACTGATGGTGGACGACCGGGACATGGTGCAAAAGCACGTGAATTTGTATCAGCCGGTGATGTTTTATCAGGCAGACACGGAGCAGCCGATCCAGGTGGTGATTAACGACATCACGAAGGATCACATTCACGGCTACGTGAGCGCGCCGAGCTACCGGAAGTCGGAGCTGGCGGCGATGTCGGATGCGGCGACGAATCCGGATCAGGCGGCGAATGCGGAGCCGCAGCCGGCGCCCAGGAAGAAGCTGACGGTGTCGCAGACGGACGGCCCGCAGTAGCGGGCGGGTTGGTCCTGGTTGCTGGGGGCGCGCCATGCGCCCCAGTTCTATTTGCTGGAGCATCTCGACGATCTCGGAGGGCGATCCCTGGAGGTCTCGAGTTGCGGCGCTGAGCGTATATACAATATAGTATAGACAGATGCGATTCCTCTGGGACGAGGCGAAGGACCGTGGCAATCGAAAGAAGCACGGCATTAGCTTCGATACGGCTGCGCTGGTATTTTTCGATCCGCTGCATCTGACCCGGGAAGATCGAATCGTGGATGGAGAGCAGCGCTGGCAGACGATTGGATTGGTGGAAGGCGTTCTGCTGGTGATGGTCGCTTACACGGTGGTCAGTGACGATGAGGAAGTGCTTCGCATCATTTCGGCACGCAAAGTGACCAGGCGGGAGCGGATGGAATATGAAGAAGCCAGCGAAGTCTAAAACGGTGACGTATGAGCTGACGGCGGGGCGACCGCTAACGGCGCGACAGAAGCGCGAGATTCGGGCGCTGGCGCAGAAGCCGGAGCGTGCGGTGGATACGTCGGATATTCCAGAGCTGCCGCCGAGCGCGTGGAAAAACGCGGTGCGGGGCAAATGGTATCGGCCGGTGAAGCAGCCCGTGTCGATCCGCCTGGATGCGGATGTATTGGCCTGGCTCAAGGGCCAGGGCAGCGGATATCAGACGAAGGTGAACATGCTGCTCCGCGAAAAGATGCTTGAAGAGATCAGAAAATAGCGCTTTGGAGTGGATGCGCAGGGTATCCGGCATCGCAATCGATTCGTTATACTTTGCGGTGGTTCTGATAATTCCTCTATGAAAATTCTGGTGTGCATCAAGCAGGTTCCGCAGAAGGACGCGCCGCTGCGGCTGAATGAGACGGCGACATGGATTCGTGACGATGTTTCGTGGGAAACGAACGAGCCGGACGCGTATGCGCTGGAAGAGGCGCTGCGGCAAAAGGAAAAGCACGGCGGGGAAGTGACTGCGATTACGGCGGGTCCGGCGCGGTCGGGGCAGGTGCTGCGCGAGGCGCTGGCGAAGGGCGCCGATCGGGCGATTCATCTGGAAGACGACCGGTTTACGCAGCTGGACTCAGCAAATACGGCGCGGGCGCTGGCGGCGGCGATTGAGGGCGAGAATTTCGACTTGATCGTGACGGGGCTACAGTCCGACGACTTTGGCGCTGCGCAGACAGGCGTTCTGCTGGCGGAGATTTTGGGGATTCCGCACGCGACCATCATTATTGGCATTGATGTGGCCGATGATGGGTTGAAGCTAAAGCGCGAGCTGGAGGCCGGGCACTATCAGCACATTGAAATGCCGATGCCGGCGGTGCTGACCATCCAGAGCGGGATTAACAAGCTGCGGTATGCGACGCTGATTGGGATTAAGCAGGCGAAGATGAAGCCGCTGCGCAAGGTGGCGTGGGCGGATGTGGAAGGGAAGCTTTCGAAAAGCATGCAGAAGATTGAGAAGCTGTATGTGCCGGGGAGCCGGAAGCAGACGCGGCGGATTGAAGGGCCGGCGGGAGAAGTGGCGAAGAAGCTGGTGGAGTATTTGAAGAACGAGGCGCGGGCGATTTAGGAGCCCGTTGTCAGTTGTCAGTTGTCAGGAGTTCTCGGCTCGCTGAAAAGGGCTCGTGATCGCGGATATAATGAAGTGCAAATTGATGGAGGAGAGAGACGGACGATGGCGAACATGAACATCCCTGATGCGGAACGGAATCTGACGCCGGATCAGGTGTCGCAGCTGGATACGCGACGGCGGTGGGGATTGGCGTTCCAGGTCATTTCTGGGCAGTTCGCGTTCTTCGCCGTGCTGCTGCTGTTGTGGTCGGGGCAGGATCTGCAGTATTCGCCGGGCTGGGTGCATCCCATGTTCTATTACAACGTGCTGGCCGGAGTTATGGCGGTGACGTTTGGGCTGTATGGGACGTATCTGCGGCGCGGCCGGGTGCATGAGTATTAAAGACAGGGTGTAGCGGGTAGGGTGTAGGGTGTAGCCCGATTAGCGTGTAGCGGGTAGAAAAAACTGATGCGCTGACGGACGCTAAATTCGTGAGTGCGCGGAAAATTTCTGAAAGGAACTGGGGGAGCTGCTTTGTGGCTCCCCTGACGTGTGTATGGCGGACATGATTTTGGTGGTGGCGGAACAACGGGATGGAAAGCTGAACCGCGTTTCTTTTGAGACGCTGGCGGGGGCGCAGGCGATTGCGCAGCAGACGGGCTGGGCGGTGGAAGTGGTGCTGCCGGGTTCGGGCGTTGCGGCGCTGGCAGAGGAGTTGGCGGCGAAGTCGTCCGGCACTGTGACGGCTCTCGATGGTGCGGCGCTCGCGGCTTACACGTCAGACGCTTATGTGGCTGCGCTGAAGGCGTTCATTCAGGGGAAGCAGCCGAAGCTGGTGCTGTTTCCGCATACGTACCAGGTGCGTGACTTTGCGCCGCGGCTGGCGCTGGGGCTGGACCGGACGCTGATCTCGGACGCGACCGGGTACAAGTACGAAGGCGGGACCTTATTCTTCACGCGGCAGATGTTTCAGGGGAAATTTGCGGCGGATGTTTCGTTTGGCGGGGATGCGCCGTGGATGGCGACGCTGCAGATTGGGGCTTTTCGCGGGGACCAGGCGCAGGGCGGCGGCGGGGTGGTGGAAACTGTAACCGCTGCGGTTGCAGATGCTCCGGCGCGGGTGGTGCCGCATGAAGTTTTCCAGGAATCGAAGCAGACGGTGGATTTGTCGCAGGCGGAAGTGATTGTGGCGGTGGGACGCGGGATTAAAGAGCAGAAAAACATGGCGCTGGCGGAGAATCTGGCAGCGGCGCTGGGCGGCGAAGTCGCGGCGTCGCGTCCCATTTGCGATAACGGCTGGCTGCCGCTGGAGCGGCAGATTGGGTCGTCAGGGCAGACCGTGGCGCCGAAGCTGTATGTGGCGCTGGGCGTGAGCGGGGCGATTCAGCACATTGTGGGGATGAAGGGTTCGCGGACGATTGTGGCGATCAATAAGGATCCCGAGGCGCCGATATTTGAGATTGCGGATGTGGCGGTGGTGGGGGATTTGTTTCAGGTGGTACCGGCGCTGACGGAGGAGATTAAGAAGAGCAGGGGGTAGGGTGTAGGGGGTAGGGTGTAGCTGAGAAGCGGTCAGCTAAAGTCCGGTCAGCGATGGGACGGTTAGCGAAGAACTCGTAGCGAAAAGCTGGCAGCGAAGGACCGTTAGCGAGAAAGGTGTGCACGACAAACAATTAGCGGCTAGTGATGGGGATGCCAGGCCCATGTCCCCAACCCCAGGGACATGGGGCACCCAAGTTTTCTCGATCCCGGGCGTTCGTCTTCGCGATCGTTTCTGACGCGGTGCTACACTCTGTCATCCCCTGCGGTTCTCTTCATGCTGACAACCAAGCCTGCTTTTTCGGAACCCGATTTGCCGGGGTTGGCCGTGGTGCCTCCGCCTGACGAACAGACACGTCAGGACGCGATTGGCCGGTCGGCGCTGCGCAAGGCCAGCCTGCATTTGCTGCCGCTGATTGGGCTGGGGTACGGCATTGCGTTCATGGATCGCGTGAACATCAGCTTTGCCGCTTTGCAGATGAATCGGCAACTGCATTTTTCAGCGACGGTATATGGGCTGGGCGCGGGGCTGTTTTTTCTGAGCTACGCGGCGTGCGAGATTCCTTCGAATCTCCTGCTGTTGCGGTTTGGGGCGCGGCGGTGGCTGGCGCGGATCATGCTGACGTGGGGCCTGATCTCCATGGGCATGATGTTCGTGAAGACGCCGGTGGAGTTTTGCGCGGCGCGGCTGCTGCTGGGCGTGGCCGAGGCTGGGTTCTTTCCCGGCGTCATTTTTTATCTCATGCAGTGGTTTCCCGCGGGGCACCGGTCGAAGGCGGTGAGCCGGTTTTATATTGCGTTTCCGCTGGCATCGACGGTGATGGGTTCGCTGGCCGGTTGGCTGATGGGCCTGGACGGGCGCATGCATCTGGCGGGTTGGCAATGGCTGCTGGTGGCGGAGGGATTGCCGGCGGTTCTGATGAGCGTCGTGTTTTTGCTGGGGCTGCCGGATCGTCCGGAGACGGCGAAGTGGCTCACGGAGGCGGAGCGCGGATGGATTGCGGCCCGGATGCGTGAGGAGTCATCCACGCGGGGCGGGCGGCACGGGCTGGGGGATGCGTTCTCCGACGTGCGGGTTTGGCTGCTGGGGGGATTCTTCTTTTGCGTCCTGCTGGCGTCGTACGGGTATGCGTTTTCGGCTCCTGCACTGGTGCAGCAGGTGACGGGGCTGAGCACGACGCGGGTGGGTTTCGTGATTGCGGGCCTGGGCGTGGTGGGCGCACTGGCGATGCTGGGGAACGGTTGGGATTCCGACCGGACGGGCGAGCGCTTCTGGCATATCGTGACGCCGCTGTTGCTGATGGCGGCGGGGTATGTGGCGATTGGGCTGTCGGTGTCGCCTCTGATTGTGCTGCCGGCGCTGGTACTGGTGGTGGGGGGCAACACAGCGGTGCAGCCTCCGGTGTGGGCGATTCCGCCGCAGTTTTTGGAGGGGAAGTCGGCGGCGGCGGGGATTGCGACCATTAACATGATTGGGATTGTGGGCGGGTTTGTGGGGCCGTTTTGGATGGGCGTGTCGCGGGATGCGACGGGCAGCCTGCAGCGCGGACTGCTGACGATTGCGGCGCCGGTGATGGTGGCGGTGGGTTTGGCGGTGGTGGTGATGGAGTTAGGGAAACGGGCGAAGGCCGGGGGCTGAAACCTAACCCATGTCCCCAACCCCAGGGAGCCTTCGACAAAGCTCAGGCCAGGCTATGGGCACCCAGATTCTTCCTCTTCCATCTCCGCGGCATCTCGAGGTCGGCGATGGGCTGCATCCAATGGTGCTGGCCTGGTAAGATAATCGGTCGCACCGGCGCGCTCAGGCGCACATTGAGGATTCCAGCAAATCGCATGATTACTTTTCGGCAGCCTGTTGAGGGAGTGGAGCGTCCGCAGATGGAGGCGGATGTGGTGATTGTCGGCGGAGGGCCGGCAGGGATGGCGTGCGCGCTGCGGCTGGCGCAGCTGATTGACGCGCACAATGCGGCGCATCCGGAAGCGCCGCTATCAAAAGAGAACATTTATGTGCTGGAGAAGTCGCGCGAGGTGGGGCAGCACTGTTTGTCGGGGGCGTTGCTGGATCCGCGGGCGATGCGGGAGCTGTTGCCGGGATTTGAGAAGGAAGCGCCGCTGGACGCCGAGGTCACCCAGGAGTCGGTGTGGTTCCTGACAAAGAACGGGCAGCACAAATTTCCGATTGTGCCGCCGCCCCTGCGCGATCACGGGAACTATGTGATTTCGCTAAACCGGTTCACGAAGTGGCTTGGGCAGAAGGTGGAAGAGGCGGGGATCACGATCTTTACCGGGTTTGCCGGGTCGGAGGTGTTGTGGGACGGTGATTCCGACGACGTAGAGACCGCGCGGGTGGCAGGTGTGCGGACAGACGATAAGGGCGTGGACAAGGACGGGCGTCCGAAGGGGAATTTTGAGCCGGGGTACGACTTGCGGGCGAAGATCACGGTGCTGGCGGAAGGGACGCGAGGGAATTGCGCGAAGCAGGTGATTCAGAGGCTGGGCCTCGAAGATCCGGAACATGCGCAGACGTATGGCCTCGGGATCAAGGAGTTGTGGGAGATTCCGGCGGGGCGCGTGGCGAAGGGCGAAGTGATTTACACGATGGGGTATCCGCTGACGAGCCGGGAATATGGCGGCGCCTGGGTGTATGGGATCAGCGACACCCTGGCGAGCGTGGGGTATGTGACGGGGCTGGATTATGAGGATCCGCGAACGGACCCGCATCATGTTTTTCAGAGCTTTAAGCAGCACAAGTTTGCGCGGCGGATTTTGGAGGGCGGGAAGATGGTCCGCTATGGCGCAAAGAGCCTGCCGTATGGCGGATGGCTGACCATGCCGCGGATTTATGGAAATGGGTGGATGTTGCTGGGAGATTCGGCGAGCTTTTTGAATTCGCAGCGGCTGAAGGGCATTCACCTGGCGATGAAGAGCGGGATGCTGGCGGCGGAAACGGCGTTTGATGCGATGCTGAGCGGGGATAGTTCAGCGGATAAGCTCAGCGAATACAAGGCGGCGGTGGATGGGAGCTGGATTCGCGAGGAGTTGTGGCGGGTGCGGAATTTCCATCAGGGATTCGAGCATGGGCTGCTGGAAGGATTGGTGAACGCGGGTATCCAGCAAGTGATGCGCGGAGGGAATCTGGGGCCGGACGCGACGAATCACGCAGGTTATACGCGGATGGAGCGAGTGGATGCGCTGGGACCGGCGGACACGAACCGAGAGCAGATGCTGGGCAACGCGAAGGGTGATGGGAAGCTGACCTTCGACCGGCTGACGGACGTGTATCACTCCGGAACGCGGCACGACGAGGATCAGCCGGTGCATCTGGTGGTGGAAGATTTAAATATTTGCAGCAGCCGTTGCGCGCGGGAGTATGGGAATCCATGCCAGTATTTTTGCCCGGCCGCGGTGTACGAGATGGTGGATACGGAGGCGGCGACGGAGGGGGGCGTTGTGATGCAGCGAAAGGAATTGCGGATCAACTTCACCAACTGCGTGCACTGCAAAACGTGCGACATTATGGACCCGTACCAGATCATCAACTGGATACCGCCGGAGGGTGGCGGGGGGCCGAATTACGACGGGATGTGATCGCGTCATTTAATGCCATTTGGCGACGCGGGGAGGCGCAATCGTGCAGCTTGAAGAAGGCGCAAGGCATCAAAATCCCGGGAAGTGAGGTTTATGACGGCCAAAGCATTAGTCAAATGTCCAGGATGTTTTGACCGGGAATCTTTGCGCCGTTCGCATGTGCGATTGAGTGACATTCCGTTTCGGTTGATTGGCATGAGGGCGTATCGATGCCTGACGTGCTATCGGCGGTTTCACACGTGGAGACCGGTGAGTTCGGGACACGAGGCGCATACGACCAGGAAAGTGGCCTGAAACTGGCGCGCGCGGCTTGCATCGAATAGAGTGAGCCCATGGCCACTGCCATTGCCCGCGACACGGGCGCAACCAGGGAGATCGCTGCGGAGAACGCATCCCCATTGCGGGACCGGCACGGGCGCGCCATCACAGACCTGCGCATCTCCATCACCGACCGCTGCAACTACAAGTGTGTCTACTGCCGTACCGGCAACGAGGGCGCGGTGTATGCGGAGCTGCCGATTGAAGATTACCTGCGGATGGCGCGGGTGTTTGTTGGGGTGGGGATTGAGAAAATCCGGCTGACCGGCGGTGAGCCGCTGCTGCGGCGCGGGTTGCTGGATTTGGTGACGGAACTCAGCGCGCTGCGGACGGTGAATGGCGCACGGCTGGACCTGGCGTTGACCACCAACGGGCATTTGCTGGAAGAGATGGCGGAGCCGCTGCGCGAGGCGGGGCTGACGCGGATTACGGTGAGCATGGACGCGGTGGACGCGGAGAAGTTTGCGCGGATTACGCGCGTGCCGGGGAGCTATGAGCGGGTGCTGCGGGGCGTGCGCGCGGCGAAGCGAGCGGGGCTTGAGCCGGTAAAGGTGAATTGCGTGCTGCTGCGCGGGTTCAATGAGGATCAGATTGTGCCGTTTGCACAGTTCTCGCGCGATGAGGGCGTGGTGGTGCGGTTTATCGAGTTCATGCCGCTGGAAGAAGATCGCAGGTGGACGCCGGAAATTGTGGTGGGCGTGCAGGAAGTGATTGCGGCGCTCAGGAGTTTTCGGCAGGTGCGGGAACTCGATCCGAATGTGGCGAGCGAGACTGCGGTGCGATATACGTTCGACGACGGCGTGGGGGAGATTGGGATTATCGCGCCGGTGACGCAGGCGTTTTGCGGACAATGCAGCCGGGTGCGGCTGACGTCGGACGGGAAGATTCGGACATGCTTGTTTTCGCAAATGGATCACGATTTATATGGCGTGATGCGGCGCGGCGGGAGCGATGACGAGATGGCGGCGTACATTCGCCGGACGGTGGAGCAGAAGGAAGCGCGGCACCATATTGGGGAGCCGGAGTTTCTGAAGCCGTCGCGCAGCATGGTGCACATCGGGGGCTAGGGACTGGCCGTCCAGGCATACGGCGCTTCGCGCCAGGAGCAAGGGCAAAGCTGATCGCGGGGCGGGCCGTCCGGGCGGGAGCCGCTTCGAGGCGAAAGACTAAAGATCAACACCAGTTGGCGTGCGGAAGCCGCAGCGATCGAGGAGATTTTCGATCTCTTCTCGTGTGGCCTGGAGTTTGTGCGCGTTGTTGAGCAGGTCGTCGGCGGCGACGGGATACCAGTTGCGGCGGGTGGGAACGGCGAGGCCGGCGACGTTGATGGGATCGATGGCCTGGCGGACATCCTCTGAAAATGCTGCGGATTCTTCGGGCGTGCGGACGTTGCGGGAGCGGGCGAGCAGCGATTGCATGGCGGGGCCGTAGTGTGGGTCGTCATGAAGAAGAAACGACGACGCGAGGTGTGGCTTGCCAAGGCGGTGCGCGGTCTCTGCGTAGCTGACGGCTGCGAAGTAGAGCATGGTGAGCGATGTGAAGGGGGGGAAGTTGTCCATGCTGGCGTAAAGGGCGGCGACGAGACGAGCGGCGGCGAGGAGATCGGCGTCGGTTTGGGCGGCGTAGATTTGGAGGCGGCTGGCGAGGTCGGGGGCATCGAGACCTTGCTCGAGAATGGCTGCGAATCGTTGCACGCCGAGCAGGGTGAGTGGGAAGCCGGTGGAGAGGAGCGGGTCAACAAAGCCGGCGGCAGAGGGCAGGAGCGCCCAGTTGCGTCCGGTGATTTGCGCGCTGCGGAAGCTGAGGCGCTGGATTTGGGTGAAGGGACGGATGGGCTCGGCGTTGACGAATTGGCGGCGCAGGGCGGGGATGCGGTCGAGGAGGTTTTGCCAGACGGCGGCTAGTTGGGGTTGGTCGCCGTTTGACTGGGGGATGTTGAGTTGTGCGGCGGCTTCATCCGTGCAGGCGACACCGGCGCTGGTGATGCCGTTGTTGAATTGAAGGACCCAGATCCATCCGCCGGGGAAGATGTGGTGGACGGCGGCGTCGTCGATGGGGTATGGGGGTGGGCCTTCGGTGGATAGTGTGTCGGCGAGGCGTCCGACGTTTTTGAAGTGGCTGTATAGGGCTTGTGTGGGAGGCATATCCGGCAGGGTTTGTTCGCCGAGTTGGAGGGCTTGGTGGAGAAAGCCGCGTGGGCCCGTGGCGTCGATGACAAAACGCGCGCGAAATTCGACGGATTCGCTGGCGCTAGCGGTTTCGGGGAAGAAGCGAACTCCGCGGAGTCTTACGCTTGATTCTTCGTCGACAAATTCGTGCAAGTGCACGCAATCGAAGTATTGAGCGCCCGCTTGAACGGCGGCGTGCATCAGGTACTCGTCGAAGTCGGCGCGATACCAGTGGGTGTCGGCGATGGCGTCGTGGGGGCTGGCGGCTACGAGGAGTTGCTGATCGCGCGATAGGTCCGCGTGGGACTCGTTGCGATCGTGATGGAAGAAGCTGAAGCCGCGTTTGAGACCGCAGGCGACTTCGGAATGGGCGCTTTGCCAGGTCCCCCATTTGCTGAAGGCGCGAATTTCGGGGAGGTGGTAGCGGTCGGCGAGGGCTTCAAGGAAGAGATTGGTGAGCGGCGTGGTGGATTCGCCGATGACGATGCGGGGGTGCGAGCCGCGCTCGATGAGGACGACGGAGTAGCCGAGGCGGCGGGCGATGAGGGCGAGCACGGAGCCGGCGAATCCGGAGCCGACGATGGCGAGGTCGTAGGTCTGCTCCTTCAACTGCGGCCTCCGCAGATTTCGCAGGGGACGGGCGGGAGGAGATTCTGCGAGAGATTCATCGCGCGGAGGCGAGCGATGCGGACTCCAATGCAGGTTGGGCAATCGATGGGGCGGGGGAGATCCCACAAATCAGAACTGACTCGCATTGTGGGGGTGCGGCCGCGCAGTTGCGAGAGGCCGTAGGCTACGGCGGCTTCTAACGTGGCGAGCGTGGGCGGGGTGAAGTCGCCTGCGCGTGCGAGCGATTCGATGGCTCCATTGCCGCCGCGGGTGGGGATGAGGGTGGCGGCGGTGGCTCCGCAATCGAAGGCGAAGTCGAGCGAGCGCTCGGCCCAGTGCAGGGATTCGTCAGGCGCCATGAAGGGCGGCTGCACGAGGATGAAGACGCGGAGGTCGATGTTGTTGCTTTGGAGGAAATCGGCGGCGTCTTTGAATTGGTCGAGGGTGAGGCGTTTGTTCAGTTTTTCCAGCACGTCCGGGTGCGCGGTTTCGAGGCCCATAGCGATTTCAAGCTGGCCCGAGAGCAGATCGCGGAAGCGGAGAACCGCGTCGTTGATGAGGGCGGGATGACATTCGACGATGACGCGGTCGAACTGGCGCACGGATTCGGCGATGGCGAGGTGATCTTCAGGGGGGATGGCGCGGGGATCGAAGAAGCTGCCGGCGTTGTAGAGCTTGATGGCGCGGGCGGGAGGCAGAGCGGCGAGGGCGTGCTCGATTTGGGCGGGGATGGCGCCGAGGGGCGTGGGCTCGGCGAGGGTGTTGCGCCATAGGTCGCACATGACGCAGCGCCAGGGACATTCGCGATTGGTGAGGAAGATGGTGGCGACGGGAACGATTTCGCCGGAGCCGGTGCGCTCGTCTTCAACGAGGAAGGCATAGGGGATTTCGGGATCGACAGAGTTGCGCGGGGGACGCTGCGTTAGGATCCACGTGTCGCGATCGGCGGCACGGGTGGGATAGGCGATAGGCAAATGAGTCACTGGTAGAGCGCGAGGAATTGCTGGCGGTAGTCCTGTTCGCGCGAGGGCATTTGGGCGCGGAGCGTTTCGACGGGGATGGCTCCGTGCTGGAAACGGCGTTTGGGGAAGACGGGCATTTTGAGGCCGGTGAGGGCTTCCATGCCGCGAGAGACGATTTCGCCTTTGAGCTCGTAGAGGCGGTCCACGCTGTAGCCGGTGATCTCGATGAAGGGGATGGCTTCGGCGACGGCGATGACGGAGGGGCGCGTATAGGGACTGAACCCCAAAAATCCGCAGTGGTGCGCGGGGGCGTAGGTGCGCGCGTAGGAGCGCGAGAGGCCACCGGAGTAGGTGAGCGAGTGCTTGATTTTGCCGACGCCCCAGCCTTCCTGGTAGAGCATGGGGTTGTTGATGACGCTGCGGATGGTGAGCTCGGGGTTTTCCTCGATGGGATAGTCTTTGAGATTTTCGTCGCCGCCATCGCCGTCGAGCAGGTAACGCCAGTCGGGATAGCGGGTGCGGATGCCGCGGCAGAGGGCGAGGGCCATGGTGGCGGATTCGATATCGAGGGGCTTGTAGTCTTCGACGATGCGGATGGTCTCGGCGATATTGAGGGTGGACGGATCCGCCTCGATGGGCTCGAGGAAGAGGCCGAGGTTGAGCGCGTCGAGGAAAGCGCGGGCTTGCTGGAGGTCGGGACCGTTGCCAAGGTCGAGGGTGAAGGCCTTGAGGCGCGAGGGGCTCATGCCCAGCTTGCGCATGACGTGGTAGGCGACGAGAAAGACGGAGCCCGAGTCGATGCCGCCGGAAAAGCAGACGCCGATGGGGGCGTCGGAGGGGATGCGCTGGAGCCAGAGAGCGACTTCGTCGGCGAGGGCAGCGATGTAGGCGCGGCCGATCTCGGCAGTGTCGGCGGGGAGCGCTGCGGATGGCTCGTTGGGCAGGCGGGGTGTGAAGAAGCGTGTGTAGATGGGGTCGGGATCGGGGCAGCCGATGAGCTGGATTTCAACGACGTGGTGCGCGGGAACCATGCGCGTGTAGCTGGGGTGGAACTGGTCGGCGAAACCTTCGGCCTTGAGCCAGTCATAGATGGCGTCGATGCGATGAGCGACGATGAGCGCGGGGCCTTCCTGGCGTTTGGCGAGGAAGTAGCGCATGGGTCGATCGAGGGAGCGGGCCATTTTGACGGTTTTTCCGGCGCGGGCGATGAGGGCGAAGGAGCCGTGGATGTGGCCGACGGACTCGGGCGGGGCTTCGAGAAGAATGCGGCGGGCTTCGTCGGTGGAGAGGTTGTCGATTTGATTGGCGGCGGGGTCGGTGAGGTCGACGACGCGTTCGAGGTATTGATGATGGTGGTCCGGCATGGTGAAGATTGCGGCTCCTCGAAGGGTGTTGTGGCAACCAGTTTACGCCGTTCGGTGGAGGCGGGGCGTGGGGGCGGCTCTCTATAATGAAGCGCGAATCATGACAAAGAAAAAGAGCGCATTCGGTTTGGTTTTTGCGGTTTTGGCGGCATTGGCGGCGGGGTTGACGATGGGTGCGGCGCGGCCTGCCGATGATCAGCACAACACACTCGAAGCGGCGCGGCTGAATGGCATTGGCGTGGCGCTGATGAATCAGCAACTGACGGAGAAGGCTGCGGCGAAGCTGGCGGAGGCGCATGCGGCGGATCCGGCGTCGGCGATTCCGGTGCTGAACCGGGGAATTGCGCTGCTCTACGAGCAGAAGCTGCCGGAGGCGGAGCAGGAGCTGCGGGTGGCGGCGAAGGTGGCTCCGGAGAATCCGCGGACCTGGTACAACCTGGGGCTGACGGAGATGGACGAGGCGAACCAGAAGGCGGCGATCGAGGAGATGCGCAAGGTATTGGCGATTGATCCGAACGACGCCGATGCGCACTACTTTGTGGGGTCGCTGGATTTGAGCCTGGGGAATTTCGATGACGCGATTGCGGAGTTTAATGCGGCACTGAAGCTGAATCCAACGCATGCCTCGGCGCAGTTTGGGCTGGCGCGGGCGCTGCAGCGGACGGGGAAGACGGATGAAGCGCACGAGCATTTGAAGGTGTTCCAGCATTTGACGCAGGCGAAGCTGTCGTCGCCGCTGAGCGTGGGGTATGGGGAGCGCGGGCGGTACTCGACGATGCAGGAAATGACGGTGGCGGCCGAGCCGGTGGGGGCGATGATTCCCATAAAGTTTGAGGCGCAGACAGTGAAGCGGTTTGTTGCTTCACACGTAGAACTTGGGGCGCATGTGGAGATGGGGGCGGCGGATCTCCCCTCTTCCGGCGCGGGTGGGGCTTGCGCGCTGGATGTGATGGGGCAGGGGTCGCAGGATTTGGTGGTGATGGGCGCGGGGCAGAACGCGATTGAGGTTTACAAGAATCTGCATGATGGGTCGTTTGAGCAGGTGCCCGCGAGCCAGACGGGGCTGGATGCGAGCGGCCAGGGTTGGGGCTGCGCTGTAGGGGACTTTGATAACGATGGGCTGCCGGATCTGGCGGTTGCGTTGAGCAACGGTCTGAGACTCTATCGAAATTTGGGTGGAGGAAAGTTTGAGGATGTGACTACTAAGGTGGGGATCACGCAGTTGAACACACCGGTGGGGCTGACGTTTGTGGATTTCGATCATGATGGGGATTTGGATTTATATGTCACCGGCGCCGCTGCGAAAGGGCAGACGAACGGGCCGAACGTGATGTGGCGGAACAACGGGAACTCGACGTTCACGGAATGGACAGGGCCGACGGGGTTGGGGGGACAGGGAATTCCAGTGCAGCCGATACTTTCAGACATCAATAACGATCGCGCTGTGGATTTGGTCGTGACGGGGGCCGCACCAGGAGAGGTCGCGCCGATTGTTTATCTGAACCAGCGCGAGGGGCCGTTCAAGCGAGTTCCGCTGTATTCGGATGAAAGCTTAAGGCCTTCCACTGGCATAGCGATTTTCGATTTCAACAAAGATGGATGGATGGATGTTGCGCTGACGCACGACGGTGCGCCGGGGTTGACGCTGTGGCGGAATGTGGAGGGCAAGCGCTTTGATCGCGTAGCGTTGCCGCTGCCTCCAGGCGTGACTGGTGGTTCGGGGGTAACGGCGATCGATGTCGATAACGACGGATGGATCGATTTGGCTGCCGTACTGGATTTTGGTGCCAGGACGGAACTGCATGTCTTCCGGAATTTGGGTCCGAAAGGGTTTGAGGATGTGAGCGCGGCTTTGGGGCTGGACAAGATTGCTTTGAAAGATGCTCGGTCGGTGATTGCGACGGATGTGGACGGCGATGGCGCTACGGATTTGATTGTGACGCAGCAGGGCGGCGCGCCGGTGGTGCTGAAGAATGTGGGCGGCACGAAGAATCATTCGCTGCGGATTGCGCTGACTGGACTCGCGGACAACAAGTCGGCGATTGGGACGAAGGTGGAGGTTTTTGCGAACGGGCAGTGGCAGAAGTTTGAAGTGGCGGGCGGTTCGGGGTATTTGAGCCAGGGTCCGCAGGAGATTGTGGCGGGGCTGGGGCAGACGGACAAGGTGGATGTGGTGCGGCTGCTGTGGCCGACGGGCGTGCCGCAGGATGAGATCGACATTGACGCGAGCCAACTGCCGCATCGGTTGCTGGCGCTGAAGGAGTTGGACCGGCGGGGCAGCTCGTGTCCGGTGCTGTTTGCATGGGATGGGCAGAAGTATCAGTTCATTTCGGACGTGATTGGCGCGGCGGTAATTGGGCATTGGGTATCGCCCACGGCGACGAACCAGAATGATCCCGACGAGTGGATCAAGGTAGACGGCGACAAGCTGAAGGCTGACAAGGGCCTGCTGAGTTTGCGATTCGGCGAGCCGATGGAGGAGGTCAACTACATCGACCAGCTGCGGCTGGTGGCGGTGGATCATCCGGCGGGCGTTTCTGTCTATCCCGATGAAAGATTTTTGAGTGAGAAGCCGTTTGCTTCTGGAAAGACGATTGCAGTTTCGGAGCCGCGGCCGGTGGCAGGAGCGTGGGATGACCAGGGGCGCGATGTTTCGGGATTGCTGGCGGCGAAGGATTACCGGTACGTGCGGGACTTTACGAATCTGAGCTATGCGGGCTTTGCGAACATGCATAGCCTGACGCTCGATCTGGGCGCGTGGACAGATGGCAGAGTCCCCGGCGACTCAGGTCGCCGGGGTGGCGATCGGCCGCTGCGGCTGCTGCTGGATGGGTATATCGAGTACTTCAGCGCCAGCTCGATGTATGCGGCGTGGCAGGCAGGGATGCAGCCGGTGCCTCCGCGGGTGGATGCGCTGATGCCGGATGGGTCGTGGAAGCGGGTGGTCGAGGATATGGGATTCCCGGCGGGATTGCCGCGCACGATCGTTGTGGATTTGACGGGCAAGCTGCCGGCGGGGACGAGGAAGATTCGGATCACCACGAATCTGCAAATTTATTGGGATCAGGCGCGGGTGGACAACGGGCCGGACATGCTGGCCAACGTTCGGCAGACGGAGGTGCCCCTCCAGACGGCTCATCTGGCGTTTCGCGGGTATCCGCAGCAGATTGAGGGGAAGACGCCGGGGGAATTGACGTACGACTATAGCAAGATTTCGGCGACGGGGCCGTTTTTGTGGGCGCGCGGTTTGTATACGCGTTATGGAGATGTGACGCCGCTGCTGCAGCGCGTGGATAACCGGTACGTAATCTTCGGGACGGGCGAGGAGATTGATGCGGAGTTCAGCGCGGGGGCGCTTCCGGCGTTGCCGAAGGGATGGACGCGCGACTACTTCTTTTATGCGAACGGTTTTGTGAAGGACATGGATTACTGGGAGGCATCGCCGTTTACGGTGGGGCCGATGCCGTTCCAGACGATGAGCCGGTATCCGTATCCGGAGGCGGAGCATTATCCGGAGGGCGCCGCGGCCGATGCGTACTGGCTGCAGTGGAATGACCGGTTTGAAAGCGGCCAGAGGGAACAGAAGTGGGATTTTGACTACCGGACGGTGAGGGAGAAGCCGGAGCAGTAGACAGCGTTCAGGAGTCAGTAATCAGGAGTCAGCGGGTGCGCCTGCTATCGGCGGATGTTCATTGCGGTCAAGATGACCAGAATGATCGCGCTTTGGGTGAGGGCCATCACGCCGACGCGAATTTGGTCGAGGAATTTGGCTTCGGGGCCGCCTTCGGCAATCCTGGCACTGAGACGCCGATTTATCGACACGAAGGCGAGGACCAGGGTCAGTCCAAGGACGTCGAGCAAGACGAGCATGAGCGGCGAAACGGGAAGCAGATGGGCGAACGACACACCGGGGTGGTGCGCGCGCTTGAGCACTGAGACGACCCAGGGAAAGACAAGGAGACCGAAGGCCTCAGCCAGGGAGAGGACCAAATAGAGCTTGGCATAGCCCTCGTTGCTGCCGTGGAAGGGACCAGAATCGAAAGACGTCGCCGCCATGGTGGTTTCCTAACCCGCGAAATACGAGCGAGGACTACGTTATCACATCGGTAACTACAGCTCGCGATAGCTGCGCTGATAGGTTCCCGTGATGCGGTCGTGCCAGCCTAAGTAGTCTTCGTCGAAGATAGCCCAGAGGAAGCCCAGTCCTAATGGCATAGCGGAGAGCAGGAGAGCAGCGATGCGTACGCGCATGGCTTTGCGGGTAGGGTTCTCGTCGTCGAAGGTGCAGAGGGCGATTTTGGCGTAGCGCATGCCGGGCGTGGATGCCGAGAGGGAGAAAAACAGGAGCTGGTAGAGCACCCACATGGCGAACAGGGCGACGGCTGCGCCGATGAGCGCGGTGCGTCCTGTGGGCGGATGGGTGGTGCAGGCGGCAAAGACCAGAACGAAGACAAGGAAGGCGGCGAGGGTGAGCGCGATGTCGACGACGCCGGACATGAGGCGGTCTTCGATGGGGGCGACAGGCAGATGCGTGTCACCGAGGAGGGACGGCCTGGCGGCTACTTGCGGCTCGCGCATGGGCTCCTCGCTATCCAGGTGGATTGAGTGCCATTCTGGCACGGATTGCGGTTGCGTGCCGGACGGACTGGCGCGCTGCGCGTCAATATCCGGTTCGGCCTCGAAGATATGCAGGGAGGCGGCGTTGGGCGGCGTGGTGGGCCATGCCGTGCGGGTGATGACAGTCTGCGTGGTTGACGAGACAGGCGCCTCGCTGATGGCGGGGGCTTCGTCGAGCAAAGGACCTTCAGCGAAGCGGGGGCGGGCCTTACGCGGGGCGATCAGCTCGCGGGGAAACTCGATGACACGGGCGGGCAGCAGGCGGGTGGGCTCGACGATGGCGTCTGCGAGCGGGTCGAGGACCGCCTGAGAGGCATACGGCGTTGTGGCGTGAGCAAAGACCTGGGCGCGGGCCTGCGCGTGGGCAGAACGGGGAGCGGGCAGCGAGTCAGTGCTGACCGAGTAGCGGATGAGGTCAGGCTGAAATGGAGCGGGTTCAGTCTTCGCGGTCTTTGGCGTTGCTGCGGTTCTTGCGCGGCGCGGCGCCGGAGCCGGCGCGGAGCCGACGGATTCTGGCTCGGCGAACAGCGTTGCGGCCGGCTGTGCGGTCGCGGCTGCGACGGGTTCGGCCGATGGAGCCGGCTGAGGCTTTGCGGCGGGCCTGGCTGCGTTTGGGGCTGCGTTGAGGGCTGCTGCAGCGGCGGCGGCCTGGGATGCGGCTTCGGCGGCCATGGCGTCGCGCCAGCTGGGAACGCGGGAGTAGCGTTCGGCGACACGTGCGGCCACCGATGAGGGAGCCGTGGATTCCAAGCCGGGGAGCGCGGGTTGATTTTCAGGAACGCGGGGGCGGCCGCTGCGATGGGCGCGGACGCGGGCGCTGACCTCTTCTTTCCACACCGCGGCATGATCCGGTGCGGGTGAGGCGGCGGGGGGCAGATTGGACAGCGAAGCGCTCAAAACATCATCCTCTTCGGGCGGATTTCGCACGGCGAAACTAAGCCGGCGGAATCGCGTCTCAGTTTGTGAAACGACTCCATGAAGCGAACCCGGAATGATGAAAGAAGGCTGCAGAGAATCGCAAGGGCCAGTCCGGCTACGGTCTGCGTCTTCCGCTCACGATCGGGGCTCCGATGGGGATGAGCAAGAAGCACGCGGGACCGCCTCGACCACGATGTGTGCGAGGGGGACGAGCGAGATGTGAGGCCAGAGCGGCGGGGGACTGGCGAGGGGGAATATCAGCATGCCGCTTTGCTATGCTGGAGATGCCGCGCGCAATGAGAACCCGCTTGCTTTGGTGTATCACGCTGGTCCTGCTGTGTCATCCGCGGCTTGGGTCGCAGACCGTAACCACACAGCTTCCCCCCCCAGGGCAACCACGGGCGGCGCGAGCTGCAGTGGGGCTGGGTGGGCTGCCTGACCCGGACTTGACTCCTCATCCAGCTGACGGACTGCCCGACGAACTGCCTGACGATCCGGGCCAGCAGAATGTGCTGCCGGAAGCGCATGTGGTGACGCAGCCGGCGACGGGCGTACCGGTGAAGCTGGTGGCGCGGACACAGACGCGGGCCAGCCTTGAAAAGAGCAACCTGTATACGCTGGACGGCGATGTGGTGATTTATTACCGCAACTACATCGTGCATGCGGACCACGCGACGTACGACGACAATTCGAGCGAGATTGTGGCGAAAGGGCACCTGATGATCGACGGGGGCCCCGACGATGAGCATTTTATTGCCACGCACGGAAACATCAATGTGGAGGAAGACACGGGGAACTTCTTCGACGTGGTGGGAACGATCGGGGCGGCGCCCAAGCCGCACACGCGGATGATTTTTGAAGCGCCGAACCCGTTTGCGGTGACCGGGCGCGAGGTAGTGCAGCTGGGCAAAGGGCATTACCGGGTGATTCACGGCACGATGACGTCGTGCATGCTGCCGAAACCGGACTGGCGGATTCTTTCAGAGAAGATCGAGCTGAACAACGGGGTAGCGAAGACCAGCAACGGTTTCTTTGAGGCATTCAAAATGCCGCTGTTTTACCTGCCGTATGTGACGCATCCGGTGGCGGACCAGAGGAATTCTGGAATTCTGCTGCCGTATTTCGGCAACAACTCGACGAAGGGGTTCGTGCTCGGCGAGGGGTATTACCAGACGCTGGGGCGGAGCGCCGATCTTACGATGGCGTCGCAATACTGGTCGAAGCGCGGATGGGCGCCAAACGGCATGTTCCGGTATCGGGGGCTGGGCGAGAATTTCGCGAACGTGCGTTTTCACAGTTTGCTGGACCGCGGAGTGCAGGAGTCGGACGGGACGAAGCTGAACCAGGGCGGCGTCGATCTGATCGCGGACGGACGCTACATGTTCGGGCCGAAGACGACCGGGGTGATCGATGCAGAATATCTGAGCTCGTATGTGTATCGGCTGACCTTTGAAGAGGTTTACGCAATCGCGATCGATTCCGAGGTGAAGTCGCAGGCCTTTGTGACGCATGAAGATCGCGACAGGTGGGTGGGGCTGCGGCTGAACCGATATCAAAACTTTCAGAGCGCCAGCATTCCAGGCGATGAAGTGCGGATCCTGCACCTGCCAGAGATCGATGTGGACGCGGCGGATCGACGGCTGGGCGGAGTCGATGGGCAGACACCGCTGATGTGGGGATTCAGTGGATCGGCGGCGGCGCTTTCGCGGTACGACTTTCCGAGTTTCCGGACGACAGCGTCGGTGCCGCGCGTGGATTTTTATCCGCGGATTTCTGTGCCGCTGCATTTTGACGGATGGACGTTTCGGCCGCAGGCGGCGGTTCGCGAGACGTGGTACGGGAAGTCGCAGGCGGATGCGGGTCTGGAGCAGATACCGATTGTCCACAAGGAAGGGCTGGCGCGCACCGATGTGGAAATGGGATTCGATTTCCGGCCTCCGGCGCTGGAGCGCGATTTCTCGTCGCCGTGGCTCCAGCATTTTCTGAAGGCGGATGTGCGGCATACGATTGAGCCGGACGTGCAGTACCGATACGTGACCGGCATCAATAATTTCCGCGACATTCTACGCTTTGACGATGTGGACGTGGCCAGCAACACGAATGAAGTGGAATACGGGTTGACGCAGCGGCTGTTTCTGCGGAATGCGCGGTCGCATCCGTGTAAGGAGAATGAGACGCCGGGAAACGGAGCGGAATCGGCCGGCGCGGATGCGCAGAAGGACGCTGGCGCTCCGGGTAGCAATCCGCTGGCGGTTTCGGGGTGGGCGCAGAACTCCGGTAACATGGCGAACGGATCCGGGGAAGCGACGGGAGCGGCAGTAGCGCAGGCGGCTGCGCAGGCGGAGTGCGGAGGCGGGACGCGGGACTGGATCACGTGGCGGGTGGCGCAGAAATATTTCTTTGAGCCTTCCTTCGATCATGCGCTGACGCGGGGCACGCCGAATCCGCTGGACACGACGCTGGACTTTACGGGCGTGGATTTTCTGACCCAACCCAGGCACAATTCTCCGGTGATTTCGCGGCTGCGGATGCAGACGACCACGGCCACGGATCTGGAATGGGATTTGGATTACGACTTGAAGGAAGGGAAGATCACGTCGAGCAACGTTTTTGCGGGCTATCAAAGCGGGATGTACCGGTTCCAGTTCGGCGATTCGTATGTGAATGTGCCGCTGGGCTACACTCCGCTGACAACGGCGCGGCCGGTGACACTGCCATCGCCGGATGCGCGGAATCCGTTTAACCAGATACACCTGCTGGCGGTGCACGGGGCAGCGAGCAAGCTGGGATTGAGTGAGGGGGTGAGCGCCGCTTACGATCTGGTGCACGAGCAACTGCAGTATGGGTCGGCGCAGGCGCAATACAACTGGAATTGCTGCGGGATCGATTTCCAGTACCGGCGGTTTTCGCTGGGGTCGATTCGCGACGATACAGAGTATTTCTGGAGCATTAATCTGGCGGGATTCTCGAATGTGGGCGACCTGACACACCGCATTAGTTTGTTCTGAAACGCACTGGCCGCCTGGGCAAGCTGCGATAATAGGAAAAGAACGGGTAGACGACGGCTTTTGGGCCGAAAAGGCGGGATTTCTTGTTGAATCGGGTACTTTTTTTTGGCTGCGCGCTCATGACGGCAGCCGGATGCGTGGCACAGCAACCTTCCACGCCCTCTCTGGCGGCGAGAGCGACGGAACTATCGCCGGCGCAGGGCGCGAATCTGAACCGCAAGATTGAAGTGATGATCCGCTCGGAGCTGAGCGTTCCCCCGCAGTACGAGGTGAGCATCGGGGCGCGGCAGAAGAGCGACATGGCGGGATTTGACACGCTCCCGGTTACGTTTTCGCTGCCTGGCGAGGCGGGGCGGACGCAGACGGTAGAGTTTCTGCTGTCGAAGGACGGCAGCACCCTGGCGCGGCTGTCGAAGTGGGATATCGGCCCGGATCCGGCGTCGTCGCTGCCGACGACTGGGCGGCCCGTGCGCGGGGATACGGCGGCGAAGGTGACGATCGTGAATTTTGACGATCTGGAGTGCCCTTATTGCGCGCGGATGCACGCGGAGTTTTTTCCCGAGGCAATGGAGCGTTACAAAGGGCTGGTGAAGTTCGTCTATATCGACTACCCGCTGCTGGAAATTCATCCGTGGGCGATGCACGCGGCGGTGGACGCGAATTGTCTGGCGTCTGAGAACGATACGGCGTACTGGAATTATGTGGATTATCTGCACACGCACGGGCAGGATGTGAGCGGGCCGGACAACGATGTGGCCAAAGCGAATGTGATCCTGGACAAGCTGGCGCTGCAGCAGGGCGCCGTGGAACATGTGGATGCGACAAAGCTGCAGGCGTGCCTGACCAAGCAGGATAAGGCCACGGTGATGGCAGAAATGAAGGCGGGCGACCGAGTGGGCGTGAACGCGACGCCGACCTTCTTTGTGAACGGCGAGCGCTGGGCAGGGCAGCTGGATGAGTCGGAACTATGGACAATGATCGACCGAGCGCTGAAGGCAGAAGGCATTGCGCCGCCACAACCGCCCGCAGCGGCGACGCCGCCGGCCACGAGCAAACCTGGCGCGAATTAGAGCGGGGCGAGAATTAAGGCTATGCAGGTGCCGGGGACCACATTATTCTGGAAAGTAAGCGCCGTCCCCCCTACATGCGGCGCGACAGCAGGGAGAAGAATTTCTTGACCTTCCGACGGGCAGAGAAGAGCGCCTGGGGCGCTGGGTTTTCCAACCACAATTTGAAGCTGACAGGGCTGGCCATGGCGCTGATGCTATGCACGGGTTGCCAGCGGGCACATGACGTCAACACCATGGCAACGGTGAACGGCAAGCCGATCGTGCGTTCCGAAGTTGAGACGATCTACCAGAATAATTTAGGGGATTCGCAGCAGACGCCGTCCAAGGTGCAGTCGGACGTGATGCGGCTGAACATCCTGAGGCAGCTGATCGATGAAGAGATTCTGATGCAGCGCGCGGCGAAGCAGAACCTGACGGCGACCGACGAGGAAGTGTCGGACCGGCTGAATGAGCTGAAGGCGCCATTCACGAAAGAGGAATTCCAGAAGCGACTGGATTCGCAGCATCTGACGCTGGACGATTTGAAGCGGGAGATCCGGCGCAACCGTACGGAAGAGAAGCTGTTCAACAAGGAAATTACGTCGCGGATCAACATTACGGACGCGGACATTACGAGCTTCTACAACGGGCACAAGGTGGACTTCAATCTGCCGGAGCCGACGTATCACCTGGCTCAGATTGTGGTGACCTCGTTGCCGTTGCCGCCGCAGCAGGTGGGCAACCTGCAGCACAGCAAAGCGATGAACGACGCGGATGCGAAACGGAAGATCGACAGCCTGCATAACCATCTGGAGAGCGGCGACGACTTTGGGACCCTGGCGATGAATTTTTCTGAGCAGCCCAACACGTCGGGGAACGGCGGAGACATGGGGTTTGTCACGGAGTCGCAGCTGCACTCTGACCCGCAGGTATTTGCAGCGATTTCCAAGTTGAATCCGGGGCAGATTACCGACGTTATGCCGCAGTATGCCGGCTCCAACACGAAGCAGCCGGTGGGCTACGCGATTTACAAGCTGATCGATCGCGAAGCGGCGGGACAGCGGGAGCTGAACGATCCGCGGGTGCAACAGGCGATCCGTCAGCAGTTGCGCGACAGCCGCGAGCAGTTGCTGAAGAACGCGTTTCTCGAGATGCTGCGCGACCAGGCGCGGGTGGAGAACTACTACGCCGAAGAGGTGTTTAAGGACGGGGCGCAGTAAAGGAAGTTGTCAGTTATCAGTTATCAGTTGTCAGTTGGTGCGGTTTGCGCGGAAGATTGCGTAGCGGTTGCCGACTTTTTTGTGGAAGTACATTTCTTTGCCGTCTGTACTGATGGTCGGCGCATCAATGAATCCAGTTAATGATGAGAGAACCGCCGGCGTGCCGAATGGCGCATCGGCGGAGGCGCGCGTGGCGACCATGATGCGGACGCCTGGCTCGACGGCTCCCGAAGACAGTTTGCCATGCGCTTCATGCCTTCGCATTGTTGCCGGTCAGCAGCACAACTGAAGATAGGAAATGAAAGATCGGTTGCGGCTAACTCTTTGCGAAGGGGCGGCCTTTGACGATTCCGGTTCCTTCGCGGATGGTGTAGAGCTGGCCGGCGGCGAGGCCGGGGCATTTTTCTTTGGCGCCGCTGGGCCAGAAGATTTCGAAGTCGGCGGAAGTAGCGGCGCCGAGGCCGAAGTGCAGGCGAGGGTCGTTGACGGAGATGTAGCTGCACTGGCTGGTGAGCATCTGCGCCTGAACTTTGCCGCTGTAGTGGGCGAGGACGCGCGCGCCAATGGCGCTGCGATTGCTCTTTGTGCCTTCGAGGCGAACTTTGATCCAGTGATTGCCGGCGGGCGCGTCATTTCGTAACAGTGACGGTGGCTCATTGCGATTGACGATGAAGATGTCGAGATCGCCGTCGTTGTCGAAATCGCCGAAGGCCACGCCTCGGGAATTGTGGTGGTCGGTGACGCCGGAGCCGGCTTCGTCGCCCATCTCCACGAAGGTGCCGTTGCCCTGATTGCGAAAGATGAGACGCGGTGTTTTCGCAGGGAAGCGGGTAGGGAAGAGTGGATCGAGCTCGGGATAAACGGTGCCGCTGGCGATGAAGATGTCGGGATTGCCGTCGTTGTCGAGGTCGACCATGCCGGTGCCCCAGTCGATGAAGCGGTGCTCAAGGCCCAGGCCTGTTTTGTCGCTGACGTCGTCGAAGTCGCCGGTGCCGTCGTTGTGATACAGGCCGGTGGGCTGATTGTAGAAATGGGTGCGGACGATGTCGAGATGGCCGTCGAGATCGTAGTCGCCGATGCCGACGCCCATGCCTGCCATGCGCTGGCCGTCGGTGTTCACGGCCACTCCACGCAACAGCGCTTCTTCGCGGAAGCTGCCGTCTTTGTTGTTCATGAGCAGATAGCTGAAGGTGGAATCGCAGGCGACAAAGATGTCGGGCCAGCCGTCTTCGTCGGCGTCGATCACGACGGCGGTGAGGCCGAAGGAGGTGGGCAGGCTGAGGATGCCGGATTCTTTTGAGACGTCGGTGAAGGTGCCGTCGCCGTTGTTGCGATACATGTAGTGGCGCGCACCAGGCAGACCCAGCGGACCGCAATTGACGGGGACGCCGTTGTAGTTGCAGTTGGGAATCGCCATGGATGGGCGCGGGCCGTGGACCAGATCCATCTCAAGGTAATTCGCGACGAAGAGGTCGAGGAGGCCGTTGCGGTTGCGCTCGATGAACGTGCATCCGGATCCGTAATGGACGCCTGGCAGCAGCAGGCCGGCCTTTTCCGTCACGTCGGTGAAGGTTCCGTTGCCGTTGTTGTGATAGAGCCGGTTCTGTCCGTAGTAAGTGACGAAGAGGTCGTCGAAGCCGTCGTTGTCGTAATCACCGACGCAGACGCCCATGGCCCACTGGGCTTCGGCGAGCAGGCCGGCCTTTTCGGTGACATCGGTGAAGGTGCCGTCACGATTGTTGTGGTAGAGGCGATTGCTGGTGCCGGGGACGGCGCCGTCGAGACGGCGGCCGGTGAGTTGAAAAATGTCCATCCATCCGTCGTTGTCGTAGTCAATGAAAGCGCAGCCGCAGCCGGTGACTTCGAGGATGTAGGTGGAGGTGGCGACGCCGCCGTAAATGGTGGGCTGGGAGAGTCCGGCGGATTTGGCGATGTCGGTGAATCGTGAAAACGGAGGGGGCGCGGCGGCAGCCGAGGCGAGAGCGCGCAGGGGATGTGAGAGCAGGGCAGGAGCGGCGGCTGCGGGCAGCGTACGCAGCAGGCGGCGGCGGGTCCAGGGCGGCGCGGGCATCGTCATTCGTCGTGGGGCTGCTGCGGCCGAGTTGATTGGGACGGGGCAGCAGACTGAGACGGGGAAGACTGGGCGACGGTGAGGTCGTGGCTCAACTGGCGAGCTTCAGAGTTGTCTGGATCGAGGAGGAGCGCATTGGCGACGGCCTGTTGCGCGGCGGGGAATTTGGATTCCATGCCGAGCGTTGCGGCGAGGCTGATCCATGCTTCGGTGTAACCGGGAGCGGCGGTGACGGCGAGACGAAAATCTTTTTCCGCGGCGGTATTGTCCCCGCGGCGCGAATCCAGATAGCCGAGCTGATGCTGGGCGAGCGCGATTTGCGGATCGATGGCGATGACCTGCTCGAGAACGGCGTGCTCGTCTTCCTGGTTGCTGGCTTTATCGAGGGCCATGGCGAGCTTGTACCCGAGCAGCGCGTTTTTCGGAGTGGCGGCGAAAGCATCGCGATAGAGCTGGACGGCTTTTTCGGTGTCGCCTTTGGTGAGATTCAGTTCGGCCTCAGCGGCTTTGGCGGCGGCGAGGCTCGTATTGTCTTTGTCTTTGACGGCTTGCTGATAGGCGAGCATTTCCTGCTTCGCGGCATCGGTTTGGCCGGCGGCGCGCAGTGCGTTGGCCAGTTCGAAGTGCGCTTCAGGATCGTGATCGCCTAGAGCGATGGCCTGCTGCAACTGGGGCAGGGCGCCGGCGATGTCGTGCAAGCGGGCGAGGGCGACGCCGAGGTTGTAGCGAAGATTGGCGAGGCTGGGATCGAGTGCCATGGCTTCGGTGAGATGATCGCGCGCGGCGGTAAAGTCACCGGCCTGACGCTCCATGACGCCCACCATATAGAGGGTGTCAAAGGAGTGAGGGTCCTCGGTGAGAAGCTTGTTGCCGATGGGGGTTGCGGGCGCCCAGTCTCCGTTGACCACAAGCGTGCGCAGGTAAGAAACCTGCGCGCTGCGATCGTCGGGGTGCGCCTTGTAGCATTTTTCCGCGATTTGTTCGGCGAGGTCCGTCTGCACAATTTTGAGGTAGACGGTGACCAGAGCACTGGAGAGCTGCACAGAGTCGGGGGACGTGGCAAGCGCCGCTTTCAGAGTACTGACGGCCTCATCCTGCATTCCAGTCTTGCTGTAGGCGACGGCAAGATCGAGAGAAAGGTCGTCATCGAGTTTCACGTTGTGCAGCAGGCCGATGTCGGAGGGGTAGTCGCCCATGCCGATGAGGGAGTGGCTGAGGCCATGTAGGGCCATGGTGTCGGAGGAATCGATTTTGAGGGCGGCGGCCCATTCGGATGCGGCGTCCTGCGGCTGGTTGAGCTGCGTGAAGACAGAGCCAAGCAGAAGATGCGGCTTGATGACGGTGGGATCGCCGGCGATAGCGTGGCGTAGCGGTGGCAGCGCGTCGTTGAAGTCTTTGGACTCGTAGTACGCGAGGCCGAGAAGGTAATTGAGCACCGGCGATTTGGGATTGAGCCGTACAGCAGACTTGAACGCGGTGGCGGCGCAGGCAAACTGATTCTTGCTGCCGTACCAGTTTCCGAGTTCGGCATAGGCGTCGGCGGTGGGATGAGCTTTAATTTTTGCGGTGAGCGCGGCGGGTCCGGCGCAGACGGCGTGAGCGGGCACGGCAACCGCGAGGAAAATGCAGGCGAACCCGGCCTGGACGGCGAGGCGCAGGCGGCGCAGGGAGCAACAGCGAAGAGCCGGGACGAGATTCCGCGAGACAGACATTGCGCGAGAGATGGTGAGGAAACTCCTGAACAACGATAACGAACGGCGAGCAGCAGGGGCAAGAAATTTCCCGCGTTTAATCAGGGAAGGTCTCGCCAGGCTTCACAATGCGGATCTGGTGATCGGTGAAGTGCAGATGTCCGCCGGGCAGATTGGTCTTCGGCATGTGGCAACTGACGCATTTTGACGTGGAGACGGGACAGGATTTTGCTTTGACGGTGTTCGCAGTCGAAACGACTACGGGGCGGGCGGCTTTCGCGTGACAGGCCAGGCATTTGCTGTCGTAGAAACTGTCGTCGCGGACGAGGTCCTTGTGCGGATCGTGGCAGGCAAGGCAGGCGATGCGCGGATCGTTGCCGTTGAAACAGCGGCTGTTGGCAAGGCGATAGGGCTGGAAGCGGACGCCGGGCAGGCCACGCCATCCATTGCGGACCACGGTTTCCCACGAGCGGTGGCATTGTCCGCAGAAATTTGAGATGGATTCGGAGGAGAGGTCTTTGAGGTGGGGCGGCGCCGAACTGAAGTCGCCGCTTACCGCATCCGCCGCGTGATTGAGCGCGCCCTGATGGCAATGCGAGCAGGTGACGCCGGGGTGCAGCGTATTGAGCGTGAGCTGGTGAGCGGTGACGGCATCGGTGGCGTGGCAGCCGAAGCAGAGCTTCACGTCCATGGGGGTTAGCTCGCGGCCCATGGCTTCTTCGAGCGTCTGCGGCGTGAGGCGCTCGTCGCCGGTGGTAATGCCGAGCGCGTTTTCGCCGGGATAGAAGCTGACAATGCTCTCGTAGAATTTGCCGTTCTGTTCGAATACCCAGGTTTGCGCGCCGGCTCCGAAGGCCCAGTGAATGGGCTGAGCGATGGTGTTCACGCCGTCAGTGACTTTGTAGGTGCTTTCGCCATCGTGCGTTTCGACCGTCCAGGTATATGCGCCCATGTGATACGTGAGCGAGGGATGCGCGGCGAGGACGGTGTTCGCCGGGGGCAATTCGATGGCATGGGCCATGGGGGTTGAGGATTGCGTGGCCTGGCTGCGGTGGCAACTGGCGCAGGTAGTGGCGTCGGCGGAGGGTAATTGTGCGGAAGCGACCGCGGACAGAACGAGTGCGCCCAGCACGATAGCGCAACGTTGCAGGGTGGAGACGGCGTTAGCGCGCAGGAGGCTCCTCCTGCTGGCCCATGGCGGGCGCTGGTTTGGTGGACTGCTCGGTCAATTGCAGACAGGCGAGGCGTTGGCGGCGCGCATCGTCTTCGCGTCCGATTTCAGAGTAGGCGCGGGCGAGCGCGAGGTGGACTTCGAGATTGCCGGGCTCGAGCGCGAGTGCGGATTCAAGAATGGGCGTTGCGGATTTCGCATCTCCGGTCTCGAGCAGTGCGCGGCCGAGTGAAAGCTGCGCTAACGTCAGTGCGGGAGCGGCGGCTGCGGCCTTCTTTGCTTCGGGCAGGGCTTCGGCGGGTTGGTTCTCCATCAGCAACGCCCACGCGAGCATGGTGTGGTCGATGGCGGAGCCGGGGTTGACGGCGGCTTCGCGCTGGAATTCGACGATGGCGGCGTCCTGATCGGTGGGGTAAAGGAGATATCCGTAAGTGTAATGGACGTTGGCGGCGGTGGAATTCCTTGCAAAGAACTGCTGAAAGGCCTGCGCGGCGCCCTGCATGTCTCCCGACATGAGCAGGAAGGCGGCGTTGCCGGCCTGGGAGGCGGAATCGCGCTGGGCTGGGTTGGCGTCCGCGGGCATGAGGGGAAGGCGGAGCGCAGCGAGACCGATCGCAACATATATATCGTCGCTGGAGAGATGTTGCTTGCCGAAGTACCCATAGGCGGCGAGCGCTTCTTCAAAGCGGTTCAGGCGCGTGAGCAGGAGGGCTTCGTGGTAGCGGAGGATCTGGGTGTTGCGCGAATCGTCGGCAGCGCCGAGAGCGAGAGCGCGCTGGACGTCGCGGAGGGAGGGATCGAACTCTCGCAGTTCAAATTCGCAGAGGCCGCGGAGCGCGGTAGCGGGTGCGGCGTTGGGCATGAGATCGAGATAGTGGGTGAAGGCATCGACGGCCTGCGGGTATTCATTGGCGGCGTAGTGGATTTGTCCGAGGTACCACCAGCCGTCGGGCCACGATGGATTGAGAGCCAGGGCCTGTGTGTAGAGGGCGGATGCCTGGGCGAGATCGCCGTTGGCGCGGGCCGCAGAGGCCTGAGACACCAGTTGGTCGAAAGCGGGGTTGGGTGAAGGTTGCGGGGTTTGGGAATGCAGGGCAGTGGCGAAGGCCAATGCGACAAGAGAGAACAGCAGGGAATGCCGAAAGCCTCGCCTGCGCTGCTGCCCTGCCAACACTTCGGGTGTGCCCCCTGGAGAGATTTGTTGACCTTGCATTGCGGGGTTGCTGGGTGATGGTAGCACGATGGCGATGGAGGGGTGAAAGCGCGATGCAGGGACGGGCTGGAGGGTTTTCCAGGCCGGAAAATCGGGGGGAAGGCGAGGGGTTTTGAGTAACGTTACTTAGCCGCCAAGGGGTTTGGTTTCAAAGGGTTGCTGGTTAAACGATTTTTCTGTTGACAATGGTTTGACCAGCAGCGTAAAAAGTCACGTCAGCATTGAAGTAAAGCGTTTAATCGCGACGGAAAGGACCGCAACAGGTTCGTCGTGGTGGTTTTGCGCGAGCAAGATGCAGGCATAGTTAAAAGAAAAAGGGTCCGACAAACGGAGCCGGAATACTGGCTTAACTGATAACAACAACAGCAATTGCACGTTCTTATGTACGCTTCACAGGAGGCAAAGGTATGAATTCAATGAGACGCCTGGCGTCGGTGTGTCGACACTCGCCTGGCTCAATGCTCATTCTCTCCGGAATGCTGATAGCGGTGATGGTGCTGTTTACGGCCACGCCGGCTCATGCGCAGCAGCTCACCGGAACACTGAGCGCAACAGTCTACGATTCGTCCGGCGCGGTAGTACCAGGCGCAGCGATCACTCTCAAAAACTCGGACAGCGGCGACGTTCGTAAGACCGTCAGCGACGGTTCCGGGTATTTCACATTTACGGCTGTCCCGCCGGCTACCTACAGCATTACGGTATCCGCCAAGGGGTTCACGACGTGGCAACTGAGCGGCGTGACCATGAACCTGGGCGACTCGAAGACAGTGCCGAACATTGCGCTGAAGGCTGGCGCGCAGGGCACGACGGTGGAAGTTGTCGCGGACAAGAACGTGGAAGTCCCGATGGACACGCCGGAAATCAGCACGACAATGAACGCTGAGCAGATCGAAGATATGTCTCTCGGCGGCCGTGACGCTGGCGAATTGCTGAAGATGATGCCGGGTGCGGCATTCACCAACGGCGGCAGCCAGGGTTCCAGCTTCAATCCGCAGGTAACGGACACGAACAGCGGCCCGGTGGGTGATTATTCGCTGAACGGCACGCAGCCTTACGGATCGATGGCTTATATGCTGGACGGCGCGAACCTGGTGGATCCGGGCAATGCCGGAACCCAGATTGCAAACATCAACGAAGACATGGTGCAGGAAGTTAAGGTCCTGACGGGCAGCTACGGCGCGGAATATGCGTACGGCCCTGTGATCTTCGAAGCATTCAGCAAATCGGGTGGCAAGAACCTTCACGGTGAAGGCTACACATATGCCCGCAACTCAACGTTGAACTCGTGGGAGTCGTATTCGAAAGAAACTTATCGTTCGGATATCGCTTCGGCAGCGGGTGCGGCGAACGCCACGGCTTTGGCGTCGATCGGGTATCCGTACGAGTACTTCTATTACTTCGGCGGCAACGTTGGCGGCCCCGTGGTTCTGCCGTGGGTGAACTTCAACAAGAATCACAACAAGCTGTTCTTCTGGGGCGGCTATGAATACATGCTTCAGCACCCCAACACGTCCGTCAATTACTACAACGAACCGACGCAGGATCAGCGGGACGGTACTTTCCTGTGCGGCAGTGGCAACTCCCCGACGGTGGCCCCACCGGCAACCCCGGGTTGCAACCAGTTCTCCGCGCTCGAAGCCGGCAACGGCACGACCGCTTATGCGTATTACACGCCGGCTTCCAACGGCCAACCGAACGAACTCAACTGGATGACGGATTCGAGCGGTACCGTTCACATTCCAACCTCTGACTTCGATCCGAACATCACGGCGCTGGTGCAGAAGGCCTATCCACTGCCGAACATTACTCCGAACGCCAACAATGGATGGTCCAACTACGCGTATTCGCCCAGCATCCCGCAGAACCGCTGGGAAGCAACAGGCAAACTCGACTACGCAATCAGCGACAACACGAAGCTGAGCGGAACGTATGCGTATCAGAGTGAAGTGGATCAGCACCCGATCACGATCTGGTGGGCTCCGCCGCAAACTCTGCCGTTTCCGGCTCCGGTACAGGCTAATGTGAACGCCCGGGTCATCCTGGCGAACTTCACGCACCAGTTCAACGCGACCACGACAAACGAAGCCGTGTTCACGCTGTCCCGGTTCATCAACCCGAACACGACCGCGAACAACACCCGCAGTCTGGTGGGTATGAGCGCGGTTCCGGGGCTTTTCGGTCACACATCGACCCAGATGCCGAACATCAACAACGGAGCATGGGGCAGCGCGCTGTCCAGCATCGACCAGGAACCGTTTGACGGCGGATTTGCCGGCAATGGTTTTGGCAAACTGGCGCGCGTACCGCAGTTCTACGACACGGTGAGCAAGGTCATCGGGTCCCACACCGCGAAGGCGGGCGCCTACTGGGCACAGCCATACAACAGCCAGTCCGGCGGCAGTGACGACGGCGCAGGCGATCAGGGGCAGTTCAACATCGGTTGGCCGGCCTCTTACGGCTCGGGCAACATCACCTCGGATTTCCTGCTGGGCAACATCTCCAATTACGAGCAGCAGAGTGCAGTTCCGCTGGACAACCTGAAGGCTAACAACTGGTCGGTCTGGGCGCAGGATTCCTGGAAGGCCAACAAACAGTTGACCCTCAACCTCGGACTTCGTCTCGACCACGAAGGTCAGTGGTACGGCGAACCTGCTGGGATGCAGGTCTGGTCAGGACCGGGCTCGGGATTGCCGAATTCTTATGTCGACGCACAAACTGCTGCGGCCAATACCGGCCTCATCTGGAACAAAGTTGACAGCAAGGTTCCGCTCTCCGGCTTCACATCCTCGCTGTTCTATCCGGATCCGCGTATCGGACTGATCTACGATCTGTTCGGCACCGGCAAAACCGTTATGCGCGCTGGCTTCGGGTCCTATCACTATCAGGACTCGGTCAACGAGGCCGAAAGCAACAACGTCGCGGATGGTCCGAAGGGCGTCATCAACTTCACCACGCCGCATTCCTTTGTTGGATACGCAAACGCCGCCACGGCGGGCTCGCCGCCTACCGGGGTGCAGGAAAACTGCTGGCTGTGCGGACCGAGCGTTGGCGCCGACCTGCTGGGCGATAATCGGACGCCGAACACGCTGGACTGGAACGTGTCCATCGATCAGGCGACGAAGTGGCAATCGCTGGTGGAAATCTCGTACGTCGGCAACCATACGACGGGCGAGGAATTCAACGGCGGCAACGGCAACATCAACAACCTCGGCAACGTGCCGCTGGGTGCGGAGTGGAAGGCAGATCCGTACAACAACAACAAGCTCTGCTCTGCGAACGCCCCCTCGTATCCCTCTGGAACTT
>Ga0206851_1035_pt1 | contig 44955 bp, 36 predicted proteins | sample Alteio_BWOrgCont_13_FD_152904 | JGI IMG/M metagenome (GOLD analysis project Ga0206851, IMG submission 152904) | Enriched cells from forest soil in Barre Woods Harvard Forest LTER site, Petersham, Massachusetts, United States -... | ecosystem: Environmental > Terrestrial > Soil > Temperate forest >... | reverse complement strand
CCGCTGGCCTCGAACTCGAACAGTCTCCGATTTCCATGAAGGGCGTGGCCCAGGCCGCCGATCTCACCGAAGACGGCAAGCTCTCTTCCAAACAGCTCAAGCAGCTCTTCGACCTCTGCTTCGAGCGCAACGAAGACTTCGGCCCTGTCTACGAGCGCGAAAAACCGCAGCAGATCAGCGATGCGTCGACGCTGGAGAAGATGATCGACGACGTGATCGCCGCCAATCCCGCGCAGGTCGAACAGTATCGAAAAGGCAAGAAGACCGTCGCGGCGTTCTTCGTCGGCCAGGTCATGAAGGCCTCAAAAGGCCAGGCGAATCCCGCGCTTTTGAACGAGCTGGTCACCAAAAAGCTTGATGGCTAGGTTTGTCACAATGACAGTGACGAATCACGCTTCAATCGACGCACCGCTGGCCGCTTCGCTCGCCAGGATGTAGCCGCATCGCGAGCACGAATCGAATGCGCTCACGGGTCTGCTTTGCCGCTGCGGCCTGCACCGCTGGCGCATGCTCGATCGGGGAGAATTCGCGTCCGGAAAAGATGTGCACTTTTGCTTCTGGTGTTCGGCGGTGCGCATCGACGGCAGAGTGATTGAGCCGTAGCCAACGCTAATCTGTCGCTGCAAAAATTTCTTCTCGCCGCGACGCCGTGCTCATGACCTTCACGACCCACATCGCTGGCCCCGCAAAATAAGTCCCCACCAGGCGCGGAATCCTCTTCAAATCCGTAGCCAGCGAGTGCGACTCTTCACCCACCAACAGCGCTCCATTGCGAATCATGTGCCAGTGGAACGTCGCCGACACCACGGTAAACACAAGCGCCGGTAATCCCAACTGCCGCGTCTGCCGCCCATCCAGCCAGAAGTGGATTGCCGCATCGCAGCCCAGAGACGTCAGCGGCACTACAAGTACGCACGCAACCCACGCCATCGCCTCCGGCGCAATCTTCAGGGACTGCTGCTGCAAGGCCGAAAACGATCCGCACGTCAACAGCACAAACGCCGCTTCCACCATTCCGAAATGCTGCCGCGCATGCAGTTCCACGTGCCGCAGCGCCCACACGCACGCCAGGCCCCGCAAGACTGCCGTCAGCATCGCCACCTTCCAGTTCCAATGCGTCAGCGGATACATCACTTCCGCCATACTCCCTGCCAACCCTCCGCGCACTCGGCCGCGTTGTCCCATCGCGCCTCCGGCATTGCAGAATTCAGCGGGCTCTCCCTTCATAGCCTGGCAGCGCAGTCGCGTTTCCACGTCAACACCCCATGACAGTCTGCACAATTTCTCGAAAAAGGTAGTCAATTCGTCACGGTCGCGGGTACGAATAATGCGCTTCAGGCACAAATGTCACAAATTTTTCGAAACTTTGCCCGCACCCCCGTGTTCACCCTCACCAACGGCGATAAATGCTCGACGCCGCGGACACCTAAAAACGAATCACCCAGCGGTTCACGGGGCACACCTCGTTCATCCTGGCGCCGCCGCTCTTCCGAGGATCACAGTCCTAATCGCATTCCCCGCGCACATCCTCTTCGCGCAAACGGCCCAGCTTTGCCCGGACTGTACTCCTCGCAACAACGGCATCACCGGCAGACGAAGTTCCCGGACCGCGGAAAGAGACTTTGCATGTCCACTCACGCTCACCGGCGCATCTTTTCTGTTCTCACTCTCGCCGCTCCCCTTCTGGTACTGGCCTTACTGGTCGCGGGCTGCGGCATCGTCAACACAATCACAGGCACCACGGGATCCAACACCGGCTCCGCCTTCGTCATCGGCACCGACGCTCCGGTCGCCAGCGTCGTCTCCTTCAACGCCACCATTAGTTCCGTCGACGCCATCACAGCAGACGGCACCTCCGTCTCCCTCGTCAGCGGCAACCCCACCATCGATTTCGCCCGCTACAACGGCCTGCAGACGCTCATGGATATGAACAACGTCGCCGCCGGCACCTATACCCAGATCGCCGTCACCTTTTCCAGCGCCACCATCGGCTACCTGCAAACGCAGGCCGGCGCGCCACCCGCCGTTCAGACCATGAATGCCACCTTCACCAACCCCACGTATACGCAAACCCTGGCCAATCCGCTTGTCGTCGCGCAATCCGGACCCGTTGGCATTCGCATGGATTTCCGCCTCGACAAATCCATTCAGGTCTCCGGCGGAGCAATCACCGGCGACGTCGATCCGGTTCTCGACATCACCGCGGTCGGCCCCAGCGATCCTGGCGCGTACATCGACGAGTTCGACGCCGGCGTGGTCAATCCAACGCTGTCCGCTCAGAGCTTCACCATCCAGGGTCCGCATGGCCGCGTCTTCACCGTCAACGTCAACGGCAGCACCGAGTGGGACAACGGCGAAGGCCTCAGCAACCTCACCAGCACCAGCATCGTCCAGATCTCCGGCGTGCTCGACAGAGCCGATTCCACCATCGACGCCGATGAAGTCGCGATCCTCTCGCAAAACGGCTTCTACGCCGGCGGCCTCATCACCGACGTCATGCCCAGTTCCGGCGCCGCGACCAACTTCCAGATGTACGTGCGCGGCACGCTGCCCGCCAACGGCGACGGCATCACCGACGGCACCATCGCTCAGGTCGACCTCACCGGATCAGAGAAATTCTTTATCTACTGGATGCACAACAAACTCACCCAGTTCCTCTTCAACCCATCAACACTGCTGGCTGGCCAGCACGTCACGGTCGGCGGAGCGTTATCCGGCGCCGCCAACGAGCAGGCTCTCAGCGTCAAACGCGTCGTGCTGCGTCACTGGGGATTCAACGGCACTGTCGTCGCTAACTCCCCTGACACCAGCACCGGCACCTTCCAGATGACCGTCAATGGATTTGCCGGAGTGCTCATCCCGCAAACTGTCACCGTCTACACCTTCCCCGGCACATCGTTCCGAGGCGGACTCAGCGGTGTCGGCGATGTCAGCTCCGCCACCGAAGTCCGCGTGGTCGGTCTCCTCATCAAGGATCCAACCTCCGGTAATTCTGTCATCCTGGCACGCTACGTCGACGAACTCGACTAGCACGCTGGGCGAACCAGAAGGCGGCAAACCCACGAAGGCGGCGCACTCCAATCCGAGGCGCCGCCTTCGCCGCGTCTGTGGCCTTTGCTTTGGTTGTGTCTTTTCCTAATCCCGGGCACCTGACATCTGGAACCTAGCTTCCGCCATACCCCGACCGCAAATACTTCCGCGCCAGTTCGCCCTGCGCCGTGTCGCTGCCTGCGTTCAGCACCTGCTGATACTCCTGAGTAGCTTTGCCGTGATCGCCCATCAGGTCGTAGCTCTCGCCTGCCTCCAGCAGACACCGCCGCTTCAACTCCGGGCTCGTCGAGGGCTGCGTCGCACCATTCACGTACGCCTGCACCGCCTCCGCGTATCGCCGCTGGCCGCGCAAACTGTCGCCCATCCCAAAATAAGCCAGCTCCAGATGCGCGGAGTAGAAAAACCCCGGCTGCTTCGCCATGGCAATCAGCCGCTGATACGTATCCACGGCTTTCATCCCCTGCCCGCCGTCTTTTTCCAGATTCGCTTCTTCCAGTCGAAATAAATAATCGTGCGGATATTCCGCAGCCATCGTTCGCGCCAGGCCCACCGCTTCCCCGTATTTCGCCTCCCGGCGGAGAAACAGCATCATTGCCGTCCGCGCTTCCACGCTGGTAATCACGCCATGCGCGGCATCGTCCCGCAGCAGCGCCATCCCCTCAATCTTCGATCCGTGAATCCCCACAATACCAACCAGCAGCTTGAACGCAAACGGCAGCGCGCCCACCACATACTGATACACACCCGACACCAGCTTTGCGTCCGCATATCGCGGATCCAGTTGCAGCGCCCGGTCGCAGTCGTTACGCGCGCCCAGCGCCTGCTTCAGCCCCGCGCCAAACGCCCGCTCCACCATCCCCAGATACGTCGCCTCCAGACTGCGCGCCCATCCCCGCGCGAACAGAGCATCAACGTTGTTGGGATTCGCCCTCAGCTCGACGCTCGCCTCGCTCACCGCTTCGTCCGTCAACGCCCGTATCCGGTCCCGCGTCGGCGGATCCTCCGTCACCGTATGCTTCCCGGTCAGGAATCCGTCGTTCGCGTAGAACGTCGTATCCAGCAGGTCCAGCCGGTTCAGCTCACGAAACAACACCGCGTCCAGCAAATAGTCGGTCGCGATCGGATCCCCGGAGTGCTCGCTGTGAATCTTCTCGAAGCGCGCGATCGTCACGTCGTAATCCATGCTGTAGAAATGCTGGAACGCGTCCCGCACCTCCGGCTGCCGGTTTAGCGGATCCGTATCCACCGCCTGCGCCCCCGCGCGCACTCCTGCCCCAGCCAGAAGCAGAACCACCAAAGCCGTTATTGTTTGCGCGCGAGCCTGATGACGCAGCATGTCATCAGGGATTGTAGACGGATCACCTGATTGCAAATCCGGAATCCTGCAGCCGCCTCACTTCGCTCCGGCAAAGTGGTACAGCCCCTCAGCATTCCCGCGCAGCACCGTCCGCGCGATCTCCCCGGCACGCGCGCGGCTGATTTCCCCATCGCGAACCATCCCCGTCAGCGCAATCCCCAGCGCCGCGCGCCCGTTCCGGTTCGCGATCCACGTCGACTCCGCCCACCCCATCTCATCGGAAAACGGATAGCCATCCGTCCCGAACAGCACCTTCTCCGGTTCCCACTCCAGCCACTCCCGCAGCCATCGCGCCTGGGTGTGCGGCGTCATCAGCAGGTCCTGCGACGACAGATCGGCATATACATTCGGCTTCTCCAGCAGCGCCGCCGTCTCGCGCTCATACGGCCATCCGCCGTGCAGCAGCACAAAGTTCGTCTTCCGCAGCCGCGGATCGTTGAACACCGGCTCCAGCAGCAGCGGATTCACCCCCGCCACTCCAAAATAGCTGCCGTCCCCCGCCATCGCGTGCAGATGTACCGCCATCCCCAGCCGCCCGCACTCCTTCGCGATATAGCGAAAGAGAAAATCCTGCAGAACCTTGTAATCCGCGTTGCTCGGTACACCTCCCCATGCATACTTCGCGTAGATTTTCGCGGCCTGCTCCTGCGTCGGATCGCCAAAATCAAATCCGCGCAGATACGCGACTTCAAACTTCACTGCAATCGCTCCCCCAGCGCGTTGCCGTTCCAGAGTTCGTGTAACAACTCGCGAAAGATAGACGTCCAGCGTACCTGCAGTCGCCTCTACACTCGACTCGACGTAATAGCGGCGCAGCACCTTATCTTCCAGCGGAAAGAATTCCTTCTTATCCGGCGATCCCTGGGCCAGTCCACCGTTATTCAGCGGAAACAGCAGTGCATCCACATAAGGCACCCAGCGAAACCGCGGCGGCTCCACGCCCCGCCCCATCGCCACGCGGTTCCCCACCTGCGTCCCGATTCTCGCCTGGTCCAGCAGCCACGCCGGATACCCTTCACCCTCCCGCGTCTGCACGCGCGACCGCGCATCCTTCAGCCTCGCCAGTCCCGCAGCGTCCAGCGGTGCATTCCCCTCGAATCCCCACAAGGCCTTCCACGCCGCAGGCAGTTCGTTAAAATCGGCGCGATACCCAGGCGGCGTCGACTCCGGCTCCAGCGCCTCTACCGGCAGCGCATCAAACTCCCGATCCGTCGCATCGGCCGGCGGCGCCAACACCGGATGCGCATGATTATCGACCGCCCATATGCCGTCGATCTCCTGCGCAATCCCCGCATCAATGCCTCGCGCCCCATCATCTCCGCCGCGATGCCGCGCGCACCCGCACGCCAACAGCGCGCAGCATGCCGCAAGCACCACCCACGCACGCGCCGCTCTCATGCTCTCTCGTGCTCCAAATTGAAAGGGAGTCTCACAGCTCGCAATTCTGGGCAGTGGTCGGCAGCGCCACGGGCTCGCCAGCCGCAGCGGCCGTCCATCAGAATCGCGTGGTAATGCCCTTCTCACCGATGATCGTGAACACATCCAACAGGTGCGTGATCCCCAGCACTTCCCGGATCCGCTTGCCAATATGCATCAGTTCCAGGCTGCAGTCTGCTGACTTCGCTGATACATAAAGCCGCACCAGCGTTCCCAGGCCGATGCTGTCCATAAAGGTGACATCGCCCAGATCGATCACTACACGCTTCGATTCCGTGACCAGCGGCTTCACCTTCTCAGCGAGAAGATCGCTCAGACCCGCCACCAGCCGGCCGTGCACCATCACCACAACCGCATCGCCCTTCCGCTCAATATCGATTGTCAAAGGACTTGCAACGGCTTGTTCACCCATGGGGACACTCCTTTTTCCGCGCCAATCGGAGCTGCCAAACCCAGCGTCCGATGATTCTCTCACAGCCTGACCAGCGTTTTCTCCATCTCTTTCTCAATCTTCTCGCCGCACTTCCGTACCGGAGCCCGATGGGTCTTCCCAGCCGATTCGCCCGTCAAACCGCCGATTGAACGTTATCCTTCGCAGTAGTAGCCGTTCCGGGGGCCCTGCAATGAGATCCCATCGAGCCGTCCTTGTTCTTCTTTCCTGCCTTACCATTCCTCTTCTCGCCTCCGCCCAATCGGCCCTCGTAACCCAGCCCATCGACGAATCGAAGCTGGTGCCCCTTCCCGGAACCGTGCATCCGCTGGCCCAGGCAGCGACCGACCGCGGTGCCGTCTCCGACTCTTTTGCTACCGGCCGCCTCATCCTCCAGCTGAACCGGCCCCCGGAACGCGAAGCGGCCCTCCAGCAATTCCTCCAGGACGCCCACACCCGCGGCTCCGCAAACTACCACCAATGGATCACCCCGCAGCAGTTCGGCGACCGCTTCGGCGCATCCGATGCCGACCTACAAACTACGACTGGCTGGCTCCAGTCCCATGGATTCGCTGTCGAGAAAACCTCCAAAAGCCGCCAGTTCGTTGAGTTCTCCGGAACCGCCGCCCAGCTGCGCGAAGCCTTTCATACTGAAATCCACCAGTACGCCGTCCAGGGCCAAACCCAGTTCGCCAACGCGACCGGTCTCAGCATTCCCACTGCCCTCGCGCCCCTGATCCGCAGCCTCTCGCCGCTCAACAGCTTCATTGCAAAACCCAATCTTGAATTGCTGGGCTCCGCCACCTACGCGCGCAGCACCGGCAAGACCACGCCCGGCTGGACCCTCCCCATCGGCGCGTCCACCTTTTACGCCGTCGCACCCGAAGACTTTGCCACCCAGTACAACCTCGCGCCCCTCTACAAAGCAGGCGTCACCGGAACCGGCCAGACCATCGGCATTCTCAACGACTCCAACATCAACCTCACGCTCGTGCAGTCGTACGAAAAGCTCTTCGGCCTCTCCAATCCCGCGCCCCAAATCGTCATCGACGGAACCGATCCCGGCGCCACCCCCGGCGTCGACGTTGAAGCCTACCTCGACGTCGAAGAAGCCGGAGCCGTTGCCCCCAGCGCTACGGTTAACCTCTACATCGGCGAATCCAGCGCGCTTCTCGATCCCCTTTACCTCGCCGCTCTCCGCGCTGTCGAAGACAATCAGGCCGGCGTCCTCAGCGTCAGCTTCGGCAATTGCGAAGGCTTCCTCCAGCAATCCGGCAACGCTCTGTGGTCCAGCCTTTGGGAACAGGCAGCAGCCCAGGGCCAGACCGTCCTCGTCTCCAGCGGCGACAGCGATTCCGCGGACTGCGACAATGCCGGCGCGCAATACCGTGTCGCCTACGGCCTCGCCGTCAATGGCCTGTCCTCCACTCCCTGGAATGTCTCCGTCGGCGGGACCGACTTCTACTACAGTGACTACGCCACCGGCGGCGCCAGTGCTGCGACTTTGTGGAATCAAACCAACGACGCCAATCACGGATCCCTCAAAGCTCCGCTGCCCGAGCAGGTGTGGGACACCTCCTTCGGCCTCAATGCCACCGGTTCGTTCGACGAGAACACCGCCATCTCTGTTCCCGGCGCTGGTGGCGGAGCCAGCGGGTGCATCAACTCCGCTCAATCCACCACCCAGGGCAGCCCACTGCCCTTCGTATGCAGCCCTGTCTCCGGATCTCTCTACGGCTACGCCAAGCCCACCTGGCAATCCGGCGCTGGCGTCCCCGCCGATGGCGTGCGCGACCTTCCCGACATCGCCCTGTTTGCCTCCAACGGGCTCAACTTCAGCGGCTATCCCATCTGCGCCAGTCCGGGAGACTGCGCCATCGATTCCAGCGGCCAGACCACTGTCACCATCGTAGGAGGAACTTCCGCGCCCACGCCCGCCATGGCCGCCATTCTCGCCCTGGTCAATCAGAAGTACGGCCGCAAGGGCCAGGCTGACTTCACCCTCTATCCCCTCGCTCACCAAATGCCGACCGCGTTTCACGACGTCACCCTCGGCAGCAACAACGTGGACTGCGCACCAACATCGCCCAACTGTTCGCTCGATACCAACGGCGACGGCTTCTATTCCCTCCAGGAATATCCAGCAAAAACCGGCTACGACCAGGCCAGCGGCCTCGGCTCTGTCGACGCCACCGTCCTGGTGAATAACTGGAATTCCATCACCTTCGAGCCAACCACCACCACGCTGCAGATCTCTTCCGCGTCCGCCACTCGCGGCGCAGCCGTCAGCTTCTCCGTGGACGTCAAGCCAAACTCCGGCACTGGAACGCCGCAGGGCAGCGTCTCCATCCTCACCAACGCTCCCATGCCAGTCAGCCAAAGCCTCGGCGTGCTCACACTCTCCAGCAGCGGCACCGCGACCGGCTCATTATCGAATTTGCCCGGCGGCACCTACGGCGTATGGGCCCAGTACTCGGGAGACGGCGCTTTCGCCGGCAGCCATTCGCAACCTCAATCCGTCACCATCACGCCCACCGCCAGCGCTCTCACGCTGGATGGCTTCGACATCCTCAATGCGAATGGCAGCATCAATCCGGCCGCTGTCTGCCAGCCCATCCTCGCTTCCACCCAGGGGCTAGGCGGCCCCAATGGCGGCCCGTATCCCAACGGATCCACCTTCCTCCCGTATTTCCTCCCCATCGCCGCAGTCGCCGTCGCCAACGGCGGCATCGACAACCTCGGCACCGGCACCGGAAACGTCACTTACACCCTCAACGGCGCCACCATGGCCACCATCAGCCTCAACTCCCTTGGCTACGCCACCTGGATACCCTCCCCCATGCTGCCCGCCGGCGCTTACACCATTGGCGCCTCGTACTCCGGCGATGCCAGCTACAGCCCATCGACCGCTGCACCCTTTACCTTCTCCGTCTTGCAGGGCAACTTTGCAAATTTCTCGGCATACCCCGGCGCCGCATGCAACTCATCCAACTCCAGCCCGACCTGCACGTTCAACGCCGGAGACAACCTCCCCGTCGTCGTTCGGATGGAAGCCAAAAGTTGCATCGATCCCACCGGGCCCGTGACCGTCAGCCTCGGGTCACTCTCGCAAAACGTCACGCTGACTCCCGGCGGCATGGGACAGGCCGGCGAAAGAGTCTTAGTCGGCACAGCCGTCTTTCAAAACCTCGTCACCGGCACCTATGCACTCTTCGCGAATTATCCCGGCGACGCCAATTTTCAGTCCGCCAATACCAGCGACTTCGGAGCGGCGATGACCGTCGTTGTCTCCGCCCCTCCCGGCGCACTTCTATCCACAACCACCACCGTTTCCGCGAACCTCACTACCCTCTCCAGCCAGCCCTCTGCTCCCCTCGCTTACACCGTGAACGTGACCGGCGGAACCGGTTCCACCGTTCCTCCCACCGGAACTATTCTTGTCTTTGCCGATGGCCAGGTTCAGGGATCTGCAAGCCTGACCCCGTCGGGCGCCAACAGCTCCACCGCAACCGTCTCGCCCCTGCTGCCCATCTTCTACACCGACTTCGGCATGAACCAGATCATCGCCATCTACGTTGGCGACAACGTCTACAAATCCTCCACCAGCGCCACGTCCACCCTCGACTACGTCTACCAGCCCGGTCCGGACTTTCTCTTCGCTCCGCAATCACCGCAGATCACCGTCAAGTCCGGCAGTTCCGGGACTGTGGGCCTGAACTTCCAATCGCTCGCCGGATTCAACGCCTCCGTCGCTCTTACGTGCGCCCCCTCCTCCACGCAGATCACCTGCAGCCTCAACCCCGCCAGCGTGAGCGTGAACGGCCCCGCCACTGCGACCCTCACCATCAATGTCGCCGCGGCGAAAGCGGCGGTCGCCCCGTACACGCCCCACCGCCCTGCTCGCTGGCCCGTCGTCCCCGCTACGCTCGCATTTGCGTTCCTGCTTATCGGCGGAGGCGCCACGCGCAAATTCAGAAAGAGCCTGCTCCTCACCCTTTGCCTCTGCGCTGCCATGACGACGATCAGTTGCGGCAGCACCGGGGGGACATCCGTCATCACAAAGACGCAGCCTCCTCCCCCGCCCACATTCACCACTTACAGCGTTCTGGTCACGGCAACCGCGAGCGGCGCGATCCACAACGCAAAAATCACCGTTGTTGTTCCCCAATAACTGGGCACGCACGAATCCGCGCCACTACTTGCCCGCCGCGCCCGTTCGGGATACGTTGAAATCGGTTCGATCCTATGACTCGCCGCGCCCTCCTCCGCATGCTCGTCCTTCGCGCTCGCGCGAACGGCTTTGAGTTCCGCAAGTGGTATGAGGCCAACATCGAGCCGGAGTGGGAGGACCTGAACCACGCACTCACCGTTCTCGAAAACGGCCGCCGCTACTACGCGCTCCTCTTTGCACACGACTTCGCCCGCAATTTCTGGAAGAAGGGCACGCAGATCAGTTTCATGCTCCCGTCGCAGGAGTACACCCGCCTCAATAACAAAGGCCAGCCTGTAACCATCCAGCGCAAAGCCTTTACCCGCCGCACCTCGCGCTCCACATCGAACACCATCTGGCAGTACCACCTCGAACAGATGGCCGTCTGGGAAGAGCCTCTCCGCTACATCCGGCGCTTCATTCTCACCGAAGACGATATGGACACTCCCGGCGCCGAGGCGCCCCCCGACAACGCCGACCCCGCAGCCGCAGCGGACGTCCCGCCCAAACGCCGCGGCCTCGCCCGCCGCCCCATCAAATGGTGCTAGCGTAAAGGGCCGCGCAACCCACATTCCGGGATTGCCCCACCGCCGCCCCTGCTGGTATTCTCGAAGAAGTCTGCAGTTCCACCTGAAGTGCGCCCTTAGCTCAGTTGGATAGAGCGACTGACTACGAATCAGTAGGTCGGGAGTTCGAATCTCTCAGGGCGCACCATTCCTTCAAACAACTTACGGCGCCGGTTGGCTCGCCTTCCACAAGAGGTCGCCAGCCTTTGATCGGAGTCCTCCGCCCGCTTTTCGCCATGCGGTACTCCATCCGTTCACGAGGTCCGACATCGGCAGCCAAAATGAGTTGTTTGGCCTAGAGCCCGCGAAGCGCTGGAATCGTCGCTAAACCTTGCTAAGGAGCACTCGCAATGAGTCACGTCCCTTGAGTACATGCAACGAGCCCGGATCGCGTCGACAATGAGCATGGTTCTCACGCGATGAGAAGGAGTACAGCGCGCCCACTGAAGTTGCGGCGCGCTGAGACTGCAACCTCGACATCCCTACGCCTTTGAAGCGAGAACATCGAGCATCTGGATCAGCGGCGGCTCTGCAAAGAGCTCCTCCGCTCTGGCAAACAGGAGGCGGGCGATCTCACCATGAACATGGGCGTCTCGACCTGTTTGATCTGGAAATGTATCAAAGATTCCATACCGCGAGCTGTCGAACATCACCGCGTACCAACTGGTGGTTCCGATCTCCTGCAGCACGAGCGGACGGGCCGAGACAAGGAACTCTTCAACGTCGCGCTCCTTCCCGGGGCGCGCCTTTAATTGCGCCAACAATGCGAATCGATCCATTTGAGTGTTCTCCTCTTTTCGTCGGTGAGATAAGTGACAGCTTTATTTTGTTGACAGTTCAATGCGGTGAGCCGGCCACGGATCTCCGCAAATTGCGCGCAACTCGACCGGCACCGATGCTGGCGCAGCGGCACGAATGATTTCCTGTTTTCGAGCAGTTGCACCGCGGGTCACGAGCCTGGGCCCGCAACCCGCGGCCTGGCCTTACAGAGCAGCGATGCCGTTGAATCCAACCGCCGCCGGTAATCCCTGGATCTGGGTCACTTCTACCAGGGTGCCGTTCGGTTGAATGGCGAAGACCCCAACAGTGCCCACCTCGCCATTCAGCGAGTACAGGAACTTCCCGTCGCCACTGACTGTGATGTCGAGGTTGGTGCTCCCGGCGGGATTCGCCCCGACAATCGTGCCCGCGATCGGCGTCAGCGCTCCGGCGCTACTGACGGTGAAGCCGGCGATGTCCGACGACCCCGCGTTCGATGCGTAAACGTGCGTCCCGTCCGGGCTGATCGCGTTCCAGCAGTTCGCCCCTCCGTCTGTCGGTACACTTTGGCTTACCGCGGCCAGTTTTCCGTTCGCCTGTACTGTGTAGGAAGAAATCGCCGAGCCCGCGGGCTCACTCGCCGGTCCGGTTTCCGAGACGATCAGCTTGCCATCCGGTGCGAAGCGCGCAGAAAACGCACCCTCCCCCTGGCTCGGATTCACCACCGCTGTCCCCAGCGTCCCGTCCGAGTTCACGTGAAACGTGTCAATATTGTTCGCGATCCGCTCCACCACCGCCACCGTCTGTCCGTCAGGGCTCACTGAAACCGACCCTCCCCCGGTGGCATTCGCGGAAAGGAACGCCGTCGCGTTGGAGATCGAGTGAAGCTGTCCGCTGTGGCCGACATGGAATGCAACAACGCTCCCCGCGCCGCCGGAATTGAGCACATACACCGTGTCACCCCACTGCGCGATCGATACCGGCTGGCTGCCTCCTGAAGGCTCCTTATCGATCACAAAAAGGCTTTTGCCCTGAACGCGGAAGACCGTGATATCGCCGCTACCGGCATTGGCTGCATACAGCAGGGTGTGATCCGGACTCAGAGTAAGGGAACCCTGCGCTTCCAGAGGGTCGTTCACGCCGCCGCTGCCCCGGCCGAATGTATCAAAACGGTTTTGCTCGAAATAGCTTCCATCATTGGTGCGCTCGAAAGCGATCACCTGATTCCTCTCGGCATTGTTAGACATCACGAACACAGTTTCTTGTCCCCATGCCGGTGCGGCGACCGCAGCCACGGGCATAACAATACTCAGGGCGACCACCGTCCTCAGAAGACGATGTTGAAGATTTAGCATGTACAACTCCTTCGTGGACCAGATTTGCGGCTCCGCGCGAATTCCAGGGGTCTCTTTGCGGCGCGCCATCATAGGAGTGGAGACCGGGCCGATGGTTACGTGAAAAAAGCAGCGAGGAAATAAGGAGGGCAGCAATCAACAGGGGTCGCTGTCTTTCGTGACTTTTCCGTGACAAACGCGCGCGCCAGAAATGCAAAGATATACGAGGGCTCAAGACTGGCTCCATTTCAAATCTCCAGGGACCCCTTGCCTATGAGTTCTGTTTCTCCGCAGCACGCCTGCGCCTGCGACACCGTTGCCTCTCCTCCACTTGAAGGAGTGCGCGCACGCCTTTGGGTCAGTTGGTCGAGCCTGTTCTTTGCATTCCTGCAGAGCGTGTGCACTTTTCTCATGGCCATGTCGGGACTACGCCTGTTCATCGGCGTCGGTTCGCTCGCTCTCTCGGCGGAAGTGACCGCATTCCTCGACGGCCTGCATGCCAGCTGGCTGCGCATACCGATGATCGGCGTCGCCTTGCTCGGGGCCGGGTTGAATCTCATCGCCATCCTGCAGATCCGGCGCTTGCGCGCCCGCCCCGCATCGCAGTGGCGCCAGGTTCCGGTGCCGGCCGGCAAACTGCGCGTGGAGCGCTGGCAGTTTGCCTTGTCTCTCATCACATTCGCGCTGATCGCCCTCGAAGAGGGCTTTCATTTCCGGCTCACCCACCACTTCTGACCGCTCGCGCCACGCTGCATTGCTCTCCTGCTCAGGAAATCGGCAAGAGGTCAAGCTTGTAACTTCTGTTGTGCTTGCAACTCTAATCCTCTGACGGAGTGGGATATCCTCCACTGAATCATCCGTGAACCCGCGACTAACTACCGGAATCATGATTACCCATCTGCCGATTCAACAACCTCCTGATCGGAGGGCCGAGGCGCAGGTCATCGCGGCCATCCTCGCCGGCGATACACATCTCTTCCATGACCTCATTCGTCCCTACGAGCACACAGTCTTCTCTATGGCCATGGCGCTCCTGCGCAATCCGCAGGAGGCGGAAGACGTCGCGCAGGAGACTTTTCTGAGGGCTCTCCGCAACCTGCACGCCTATCGAGGGGAAGCCCGATTCAGCACCTGGCTCGTTAGCATCGCCCTCAACGAGGCGCGCAATCGCCTTCGCCGCGACCGCGCTTTCGAATCTCTGGACAACTCCCCCGACGAGACCGACCGCATAGCGCCGGAGTTGCTGCGTGACTGGCGTGAAGTGCCATCGGAAGTCCTGGAGCGTCTCGAACTCCGCAAGATGCTTCAGGAGGCCATTACCGAATTGCCCGTGATCTATCGTGAAGTCTTCCTCCTGCGTGACGTTGAGGATCTGAGCATCAGCGAATCGGCCGAATTGCTGGGCATCAGCGTCGCCTCTGTTAAAGTACGGTTACACCGCGCCCGAATCATGTTGCAGATGCGCCTGGCTCCGCAACTTCGGCGGCCGGCCCCGAAACGGAGGAGGTTCCCGTGGTGATCGACTGCAAACACGTGTGGGATCGCATCTCCGAATTTCTTGACGACACTCTCTCGCCTGAAGAGCGCGACCTCGTTCAAAGGCATCTCGAGCACTGCGAGGTTTGCTCCGCCATTCTCGATTCCACGAGGAACATCCTCATCCTTACCGCCGATGAGCGCGTTTTCGAGCTGCCTATGGGCTATGGGGAACGCCTGCACGCCCGTCTCGAAGAAGAAATCTCCGTACTCAGGCGCGAGCCGCGCTGACCGCCTGCTTCGTCCTGCCCGAACACCATGCGAGTCATGTCATCGCCGCGGATCATGACTTTTGCAGGTATCGGACTACAAGGTCCGTGACCTCGTCTGCGAACTTTCCTGCTTTATCGTCAGTAAGAATGTCTGGGCGGTGCAAGACTGCTGCGTGTGTCAATGCCTCCACTGCTGTCACGAGGATGAAGACCGCGACATCGAGATCGTCAACATCGATCTCATCTCGATGAGCGTCGAGATAGCCTCGAATCAGTGCATAAGATTCCTGATTGATTGCCTCCACATTTTCGAGACGCCCAATACGTGGAACCTGTTCAGCAAGGACGCGATGAAGCCTGGGATTGACGCGGTGAGCGTCGATTGCGGCCGAAACGAATTCGTGCGCCGCCACCTCGATGGGGCTCGCAGCGACCTTGGCGAGGGCGTTGCGCATCAATTGCAACACTTCGCGTGAATGGCGCTCACTGACAGCAGCGACCAGCGCCTCTTTGCTCGGAAAATACTGGTAGAGCGAACCAATGCTGACGCCAGCCACGGCGGCGATCTTGTTGGTGCTCGCCCGGTCATAGCCTTCTTTGATCAAAACGCGAGTGGTCGCTTCCACGATCGCATTGACAGTGAGACGCGATCGCTCTTGAGAGGCTGACTTTCTTGGGTTAGTGTGCAGTTTTCGAGCCATAAGGATTCGAGAAGAATGCGAGTAGACAATTATGAGCGATAGCTCATATTTTGTAAATAGAGAGCGCTGGACGGCATTGCCTTGAGGGAACGCTCCGGAAGGCAAGTCGAGTCCGTCCACGCCACTGTGGGGCCGCTGAGATGGATAGATTGATGATGGATAAGAAGAGGAATGAGACGCCTCGAAAGGGAGGCAACGGCGAGACGAGCCTGAAAGGGCGGGAAGCAGACGAACATCGCAATACCGTTGGCTCTATCGCATTGCTTCCGAAGATTGTATGGCCTGACATCCAACCTGGTTTGCAAAGCCGGCTGCTGGATCATTTATTGCTGCTCTCCGGCCGAAGGAAGTGGTGGGCGTCAGCAGCAGCGGTTCAGGAGCGTGTTAGGAGGTTGGCGCGACGACCAGCGCCTCATCGTCCTGTCCGATTAGGGCGCGACGTTAAAGTTGATCTGCGATTCGCCGAGGGCTGGCCGGTATATCACGTTGAGCCCCCCGGAAATCGCAGCGCTCGACATCACGTAATCTTCCTGCACGGCGGCGCCTATGTTCACGAGATCGTTGGTACCCACTGGAAGTTTGTTAGGTATTTGGTCGGCGAAACGAATTCGCACTGCGTCGTTCCAATCTATCCGCTGGCTCCGCGTGGGATTGCAAGAGAGGTGGTCCCGGCAACGGGAAGAATCTTGCGCGATCTCATTGAAGCTGTTGGCGCGCAGAATGTGACCGTTGTCGGCAATTCGGCGGGCGGGGGGTTGAGTTTGGCGGCGGCTCAATGGTTGCGCGATGCCGGCCATCCTCAGCCTGGCAGGTTGATTTTGATTTGCCCCGGGGTCAATGGCACATTGAACGCGTGCACACAGGCTGACGCGGCCAGAGATGTGATGCAGGATGTTCCCGGCATGGTCGAGGCGTTCCGCATATACGCTGGCGACCTCGACGTTACAGATCCGTTCGTCAGTCCTTTGAATGGAAACTTCGAAGATTTGGCGCCGATGCTCATTTTCACCGGCACGCATGATTTGTACCACCCCGATATTGTCACTCTTGCGAATAAGGCGGCCCGCGGTGGCGTGCGCGTCGAGATGCATGTGCGAAATGGGCTTCAGCACAACTATCCTCTGCTGCCAACCCCAGAAGGGCGCGAGGCTCGCAGCATCATTGCACGGGCAGTTGGAACTGACAGCGAAAATGCTGTTGCGGGTTCAGGCAAACGAGGCTTGAACGCTGTTGAACTGGGGTTATGAGCAATTGGAATTCGGATTGGTGACGGAAAGGACAAATGATGGGGAGTGAAACAGCAAAGAGATTCGCCACAAATGTTCAATCGCCAGGCTGACCGATATGAGGCTACCCTTGCCGGAAGGCACTCCGCCAGAATGAAGAAAGCGGCGCTGGCCTGCCTTGAGGGGCCTCTGCGTGGCGCTCTTCTGGATGTGGGCTGCGGCCCCGGCCTTCTGCTCGCTTCGTTAGCAGCAAACTATCCGGGATTGAGACTAGCCGGGCTCGACATTGCTCCGGAGATGGTTCGCATAGCAACCGAACGTCTGGGAGCGCGAGCCGAGATCGAACCAGGGGACGCGGAGTCGTTGCCTTGGGAAGATGCCTCGTTCAACTACGTCTTCTGTGTAGATTCTTTCCATCACTATCCTGACCCGAAGAAGGCACTGAGCGAATTTCACAGGGTACTCAAACCCGACGGGCAAATGATTCTCGCTGATCCTACGGCGCCGTTGCCCATTCGCGGTGTGTTGAATTCTCTAATCCGACTCCTGCCCATGGGCGACGTGCGAATGTACGGCAAGCAAAAGTTAATAACCCTGCTCGACTCGTGCGGTTTTCAATCAATCGATTGGCGGCCCGCAGGCTCATGGGGTTTCGTTGCTTCGGCGCGATTTCTTTGACACTCCGATCCTGAACGGGAGGGCGTTGGATGCGGCTCGGTTTCCTTGCATGGGCTAACGAGTCCATCATAAAATCCGTGGAAGCCGGGTTCGTATTGGAAATCATCCTGCCCGCCACCCGCAGAGCGGGATGCTGATAGAAGTACCCTGCACCCAAATCACCTCCTAGAACGAAGGCGGCCGCTGGTCACCATTCAGGAGTGGCAAGCGAATGAGCTGAGTTCCATCAGGCACGCCTTTCCCCACCCTGCCTCCGGGCCAAGCTAACTCCCCGTTTGCTGGTGATACGTCCAGAATTTCTGTTCGGCGGCACAACCTCGTTTCCGGGAGTGAATTCGCCCGCGCTTTCACTTGCCATAAGCAACGCGAACTCCCCATCCACGGGCCGCGCCGGCCTTCGACCGTCGAGGTGAGAGCCCGGCCATGCAAAGAAACGTGGGCAGCTTATTGCCTGAGCGGCCGAGCGGCTGAATGGTGGACCAGTGAGCCGAGTAGCTCGTACTGATCGCTGGCGATGTAATCGACACCGGCCCGCTGAGCGGCGCGCCAGCGCAGTTCAGCGGCGTGGAGAGAGCCGAAGTTGTAGCCGCGGAACCATCCATTGGAGCTCTCCTCAGGCTCAGTGGCGCCATCGAGTGTGTAGAAGCGAATCCAGAGATGGTTGGCATGGGCATGGTCGACGAGCGAACGGAGGCGCGCATCGTCGGCCGCGGTCCACGGACCGGCATGCTGCTGCCCGCCATCCTCGACGACTTTCCAGGGATTGTTCCACCAGCGGCGGTAATTGCTGGCGTGCTCAGGCTCGATCACGTCGGGCGGCGCCATGGGGTCCTGGTCGTGATTGTGCACGGCGCCGAATACAAGGAGTTTTTCGCCAACCGGGACCTGGTCGTAGAAGACGGCCTGCTGCTCGTCGGACTCGCCGGTGAGAACGAGGATGGGTCGCACAGTGAGTGGGGCTAACGACGAGGGGTCCGCGGTTTTCGGTGCGGTGGTGAGCCAGTCCTGATATTTGCTGAGCAGTGCCCAGACAGATTCCAGCAGCGGCGCGTTGTTGCGCTTGAAGTCGAGATTGAGAGTAATGAGCGGCCAGTTGCCATGATTGCCCTCCTTGAGGGCCCGCTCGACGACCGGACGCACACGGTCGAAGAAGTAGTGCTCCATCGTGGGTTCAGTACCGATGAGCTGGCCGCCGTGAGTGACGACCTCCCAGGACTTGCCGGCTTTTGGATCGGTGTACCAGTCCAGATCCTGCTCGATGGCCAGAGGGGTGCCGGCAGAGAGCGCGCGATCGATGCGGTTGTACCACCATTCGCCGTACGGATAGCAATTGTGAGCGTCCATAACGGAGCGGCTGCCAGGAACAGCCTCATCCCGCCGTTGCGCAACGGCCGGCAGCGCAGCGGCGGCGACCAGAGCGAGGCAAAGCAAACGGCGCATGGCGAATCCTTTCTTCGGAGGCGCGCTGGAGCGATCGCTGCATGAGCGTACGCAGCAGGGAAACAGTCGTGGCATCGGGAAAATCCTAAAGAAGTTTGAACCGAAAATGTCGGTATCCGGTACGAGAAGGAAAGATGGAGCCAGGCCCGGACGAGCGTGGCTCCACAGTGGGATGTGGAGGTCAGAAGGAGAGTCGCAGGGCGAACTGCATCACGCGCGGATCGCCGGAGAGAGTGGTGATGGCAGCGACGCCTCCGCTGGTGATGTTGCCCTGAGGCTGCCCGAATTCGGGAGTGTTGCTGACGTTGAAGACCTCCCAGCGGGCTTGCACATTCCATCCCTCGGCGATAGGAAAGTTGCGTAACACGGCTGCGTCGAAAACATCGACTCCGGGACCGCGCAGAGTATTGCGGCCGACGTCGCCGATGGCGCCGACTGCGGTGGCGGCATAGGCGTCGACCGAACCCGAGGGGGCATGCTGCGCGCAGGCAGAGTCCTTGCTGGCATAAAACCAGCAGTCGGGATCGTGCACCACCCGCGGCTTGGCGACCTGGTCGGGAGTAGCGGTGGTGTAGCCGAACGGATCAAGCACGGAGTTGTGGTTGCCGTCGTTATCGTTGATCTGGAAGGGATGGCCGCCGTAGTAGGTGTAGACCCCTGAAGTTTCCCAGTTGCCCAGGACCCACGCGCCGGGACCGCGCTGCAGCATCGCGTGCCCAGGGCCGAACGGGAAATCGTATACGTAACTGACAGCGACACGATTAGGAATATCGAAGTCGCTGGGGCCGTACCACGAGGCGAGGTCGCGGCCATTGGGAGCGTCGCCGGAATTGGATTCCAGTTCCTCAGGTGCGTTGTCAAGGCTGCGGGAGTGCGTGAAGGCGGCGCGCAAACTGAGGCCGGCGGCCATTCGCCGGGTAACGCTCGCCTGAAAGCCGTTGTAGTTGCCGGCGCCAATCGGCGACGTCCACTCGATCTGGCCAAAGTTCGCGTACGGCACAACGCCGGTGCTCACGTTGTTAGCAATGAGCGGCTGGTTGTAATCGCGGATGACATCGAGATGGGTGGATTTGGTTCCGACGTAATCAACCTCACCGGACCAGGACTGGCCGAACTGCCGCTGGATCCCCGCGCTCCACTGCTGCACGTACGGATCCGGATCGTCGGTAGGCTGCGACCGGATGTGATACGCGGTGAGGTCGCTGAAGCTGACGGTGGATGGATCGAGGAAATTGGAGGGAAAGCCGGTCGTGGGATTCAACACCGGAGCGTCATTGCTGGTGAGCTGCTTGTTGATGAGGTAAGGCGGGTTCAGCGCAAGCTCGTCTTCGCTGCCGATCCTCTCAAAGAGGGTGTAGTAGATGCCGTAGCCCCCGCGGAAGACGGTCTTCGTATCCGGCGAATAGCTGATGCCGAGGCGCGGTCCGAAATCATGCGTGTTGGGCTTCACGATGGTGCGGTTCTGCAGCGATCCGCCCGTGGCCATAAGGAGTGAGCCGGTTGCGGGGTCGAAGTCGGCCATGCGGTTATGGCCTTCCATGGGTGGCGTCGCGAAGTCATAGCGCATGCCAAGGTTGAGGGTCACCTTCGGGGTAGCCTTCCAGTCGTCCTCAAAGAAGCCGGAGGCCATCCACAGACGCTGGTCGACAAAGAACACGTTGGTGAGCTGCGTGGTCTGTACGTCTCCCAGCAGGCCGTCGGCATACGACAGTCCGGTGCCGGAGACGCACTTGCCCGGCGCGCTGTGCTGGCAGGTGAAGACGCCGGTGTAATCGAGGTCCCCGCGCATGCCCTCTTCATCCTGAAAGAGGTTGCGCATGGGCAGGTACGCGCTGACGCCGAACTTCCAGGTCTGGCGGCCGTGCACCATGGAGACGGTGTCATCGTACTGGTATTGCATGGGAACCTGCTGCTTCGGCAGATAATCCGGCGAGCCCTCAAAGGCGTAGTTTGAAAACTCGGTGAGGGGAATGCCGCCGCCGATAGCGGGATTGTTGGGGATGCCGGGTACGAAGGAACCGGCCGTCGTCGGCAGCGAGAAGGGCTGCTGCTCGGCGAATGAGAAGTCGCGCACCCACCCGAAGCGGAATTCGTTCACCATGGTCGGGCTGATGATGTGCGTCCAGCCGAGAACGGCGCTGTAGGACTTCAGCGTCTGATTGCCCCACGCGGAGGTGCTGCTGCCGTCCTCGAGCCCGCCGAAGTAGCCGGGAATGTCGCGCTGGCGCGTGGAGTAGTTGTAGCGGACAAAGATACTGTCGGTGCTGGAGGGAGTCCAGTCGCCGCGGCCATCGTAATTGTTCTCAAAGTCGGTGAGCAGTCCGTTGCGGATGTAGTTGTTGAGATCGGGCGGGCTGCCCGGAGAAGTGGTGTTCGGCAGCGGGAAAAGTGCCATCAGCTTCTGCATGGTGGGATCGAGGCTGGTGGATGGGATGGAGTTGTTCGCGAAGGGCTGGCAGTTGCTCCCCGAGTAGGCCGGCGCGCAGGTGGTGGGATCGTAGATGGTGGGATAAGTCAGGCCCAGGTGCGCAGCGGTGGCCGGGCTGAAGTCTCCAGTGCGCTCGTTGGGCAGCGGCACCGTGCTGATGCGCGAAACCCCCTGTTTGATGCGCGTTCCTTCGTAGTCGAAGAACGCGAAGAGCTTGTTCTTAACGATGGGCCCGCCGAGATTGCCGCCAAACTGATTCTGGTTGTATTCGGGCTTGCGCAGGTGGTCGCGGTCGGAAAAGAAGTCGTTCGAGTCGAAGAAATTGTTGCGGACGTATTCGTAAGCCAGGCCGTGGAAGTCGTTCGTGCCGCTCTTCGTGTTGACGGAGACGACGGCCCCCGGGCTGCGTCCATATTCCGCCGAGTACGGATTCGTGATCACGTTGAACTGGGCAATCGTGTCCAGCGACGGATGCGCCGCTTCGGTGCTGAGTTCCTGAACGTTTTCCGAGAAGGTGTTGTTGTCGATTCCGTCGAGGATGAAGTCGTTCTGCAGCGAGTGGATGCCGTTTACGTTGAAGTCGCCCGTACGCCCGGCAGACGTGTTGCCGCTTTGCTGTGTATAGCGGCTGATCTGCACACCGGGCACCACGCGCAGCAGGTCGTCCCAATTGCGCAGGGCAAGGGGCGTCTGCGTGATGGTGGTCGAGCCGATCTCATCGCTGATGGAGGCATCGTCGGGCGAGAGCAGCGGCGCGGTTGACTGGACCTGGATGGTCTGCTGCGTAGATCCCACCGTCAAATGGAAGTCGGCGCGAGCGCGCTCACCCACGGTGAGAGTCACCTGCTCATCCATGCTGTTGAATCCCTGGTCGCTGACCGCGACGGAGTACTGTCCGATCGGGAGATCCGAGAGGAAGTAAGCGCCGGAAGCATCCGTGTGCACGGAGCGGTTGTAGCCGGTCGCCTGATCGGTCACCGTCACCGTTACGTTAGGCAACGCCGCCCCGCTCGGATCGGTGGCCAGTCCCGAGAGGCTGGCGGTGTTCACCTGGGCGTAGGAAAGCACTCCTTGCGAGAACAGCAATGCAACAGCGGCTCGAAGCCACAAAACGCGCATCGATTTTCCTTTCGGTTGGTTGAGTTCAGCAGGTTCAGGAAAGAGATAGGCAGAGGGCGTGGGTGAATTTGCTCAACGCATGCTCGCATTATCTCGAAGAGTATTAACGCAAAGGTTAATGCGCGATGAAGGAATGAAATCCAGATCGACTGAATGATGAGGAGTCGTTCACAAAATATTCACGGCAGAGCCGCAGGAGATGCGGCAAGCGCAGCGGTGGGGTTCGGCGCGCCTCGCTTCATGATGGATCGAAACACGCACGCTCCGGTGCGTCAAATGACTTGCCGCTAAATCGCCCACGCGTCATCCATGGCAGATTAGTCCAGACCTGTCGGCTTCTGTTAATCAACAGAAGCGTCTTTGAAACTAGAAAAGACCACCCACTTGCTATCGGAAGACCATCTGGGCATCAATGCTGGAATGCCTATCAGTGGGAGCTTTTCGCTGCCGTCAAGCCTGCTGCGCCAGAAGAAATGACGGGGGTAGTCGGCGTAAACGATGCATAGGCAGTGAGAAGCCCTCCCGTGACATCCAGGCTCGCCATCTACTGGGTCGCACCCGCTGGCGCTCCGCCGAAGGCGCGCGTCATCCGCGCAAGCAAAGCATCAAAGCGCGGGTCGCCGTGCAAATGCCTCAGTCGCGGCTCCCGCGCCAAATAAATTAACCACGGTGAGCGTTCCGCAAACGCCTGCTCCAGGAGTGCAAAGGCTTGATCGTGGTCGCCGAGCCCCTCGTAAATCAATCCCAACTCATAGGGCGAAATGTATCGCTCCGCGGATTGCGCAGTGAGCCGCTCCAGCGTCCGAAGCGCATCTGCCCGATTGCCGTTGACCGCCTGCGCGTGCCCAAGAAAGCTGAGTTGCATACTCACGCCTGAGAGTTCCGCCCCTATTCGGATGGCCGCTTCCGCTTCGCCGGTCGCGCCTGTGCCCAGATGAGCCCAACCCTGGAAAATGCGATGCCACGAAAAGCCTGGGTCGTAGGCCAACGCACGCCCTGATTCGCTGAGAGCCTGATCGAAGTTGTGCGCCATCACGTGGTGCCACATGAGGTGAAGCTGCGAAAATGGATCCGCGGGATCGAGGGTCAGGTAGATTTTGCTCTCGGCCAGCGACTCCTCCATGCGTCCCGCTGCGACCAGCAGATGCGAATACCAATGGTGCGCCGGCCCGTAACGCGGACTGAGCCGGATTGCCTCCGAAAACATCCGCTCGGCCTCCGGAATCTCCCAGCGATAATGGAGCAGTGCGTAAGCCAGCGCCGCATGCCCCTCGGCCAGATCTGGCTTCAGGCGAAGCGCCTGCTCTGCGTACGCCATTCCCTTTGGAAACCCCTCACGCGGCGGAAGCACACCGCCCTCCCAGCTCGCCAGCGTGTTGTAAGCATCCGCCAGGCCCGTGTACGCAAGGGCATATGTCGGATCGCGCTTGACCGCCTGTTCGAAGTACGCAATTGCTTCCATCGTGCCCGCCGGGCGTCTTCCCCAATGATGGCGGCCCTTCAAGTACAGCGCGTACGCTTCCGGATCTTCCGAATGGCGCGCCGCCGAGGGGGAAGGGGCGCCCAACAACTGTGGGCGCAGCTTTTCTACGATCGCAGCCGTGATCTCATCCTGCACTTCGAACACGTCCGTCATTTCCCGGTCGTACCGCTCGGACCAGAGGTGATGACCGTCGTTGACGTCGATCAACTGAACCGTGATCCGGAGCCGGTTACCGGCACGCCGAACACATCCGTCGAGGATCACACCGACATTCAACCGCCGCCCAATTTCGCGAATATCCAACCCGTGCGTGCGTAAGGCGGCGGCCGACGCTCGTGAGATCACCTGCAGATCGTCATACAGACTCAGCGCGTGGATCAGTTCCTCGGCCAGTCCGTCGCCGAATTGTTCGCTATCCCCACTCACGCTTGCAAAGGGCAACACCGCGATCGAAGCAGCCGGACTCGTGCTGGCCCTCGCCGTCTCGGGGGCGGCTCGGACGCCGCCATCGCGAAGTGCCTCGAGCAGCTCCGCCATCGACTGGTAGCGCTCCGCGACCTGCTTCCGCAGGCACCGCAGGATGATTTGTTCCAGCCACAGGGGAACGCGCGGCTGGACTCGCGACGGTGGCGGTGGATCATGCTGCGCGATTTCGTGCATCGTCGATATCAGGCTGGAAGCCATGAAAGGCCGCTGGCCCGTAACAGCCTCATAGAGGACCGAGCCGAATGCAAAAATATCTGACCGCGCATCGAGCGGCTCACCGCGCGTCTGCTCGGGAGACATATAGGAAACCGTCCCCACCAACACTCCCGGTATCGACTGTCCCGCATCGAGCGAATCGGCTCCCACCGGAATCAGCTGTTTGGCCAGCCCGAAATCGAGAACCTTCACCTGGCCGTCGTTCGTGACCATAATGTTCGCGGGCTTGATGTCCCTGTGAATCAATCCCGCAGCATGCGCAACCGCCAGCGCGCCGACGAGTTGGATTGCATAACCGCCGGCCTCCGAGATCGGCAAGCCCTCGGGACAGATCAACTCCTTGAGCGTCTTACCCGCCACATACTCCATCACCAGGTAATCCACTCCGCCATCGCTCGCCATGTCGTGCAGTGTGACGATATTCGGGTGATTCAGCTTCGAGGCCGCCCGCGCCTCCTGAAGGAAGCGTCTCTTTCGATCCGGATCGGCGACATGTGTCGAGGGCAGCACCTTAATCGCCACCGTCCGGTGAAGCCGAGTGTCGAGGGCGCGGTACACCACTCCCATGCCACCGACGCCGATTTCCTCAAGAATGCGGTAATGTCCAAACGCAACGCCCTTTAGGTCAGGCCTCGGCGCAGCTGCCGCCGCGACGTGCCGAAAGCTGTTGGTGCCGACCTGGTCGGCAAATGCTGGCCGCTCGATGAAACTGGCAGAATCGCTGTGATGAGCCAGCAGCGACTCCACCTCGCGGCGCAGTGATTCATCGCCAGCACACGATTCCTCGATTACAGAACTGCGCCGGCTTTCGTCCACCTCGAGAGCCTTCTGAAAAATGCTTTCGATTTTGCTCCATCGCTCAGGCTTCATCGGATTGTTTCCCGCTCAGTTCGCGCATGAGCCACGCTTTGGCCAACCGCCAGTCACGCGCGACGGTTTCAGGTGAAACCTTCAAAACTTCCGCAGTTTCCTCAACGCTGAGACCGCCAAAAAAACGCAACTCAACGACCTGGCTCTTGCGCTCGTCCACCTTCGCCAGCTGGTTAAGAGCATCGTCTACAGCGACCAAATCGGCGGAGGGTTCCGCAGAGATTGCCGGAGCATCGTCCAATGAAATCGCTATAGCCCCATCGCCGCGTTTGTGCGATCGCCGGGCACGGGCCTGGTCAGTCAGAATCCGCCGCATTTGGCGCGCACACAGCGCGAAGAAATGCGCCCGGTTCTGCCAGTCGATCAGCTTCAGATCGAATAGACGCACATAAAGCTCATTGATCAGTTCCGTCGTCCGTAGCGTATGGCCGTCGCGTTCCCCTCCCATGCAACGCCTGGCGACCAGATGCAGCTCGCGATAAACCTGCGGAGTCAGCCTGTCCAGAGCACCTTCGTCGCCCTGGCGCCATGCCTGAAGCAGGTCGGTGATCTCGTGTCCGAGAGCTTCGTCCATCCAGATCTCCGGCTGCAGGATTGGCTAAATGCGTAAATATTACTCCACCCGGCAGTTTTCGAGATCACGTGCCCCAGGAAGTCTCTCTCCCGATTACAGGTTTCCACTGCGGTTTTCGCTATATGGAGTAAGGCAAACAAACAGGCGCGGTGAGAACGACAACCGCGCCCCAAAATCAAAGGGGGACGGATATGAAATTGACATTCAGGAAAATGACAGCGCTGGTCGGCGTGCTTCTCGCGGGGGCATTGTCGACGGGGACGGCTCTAGCGCAGTTTGAACCCTCCCATTCTGATAACTGGCGGGATGACGAAAAACTATCCCAAATGGCTGAACTGGAACAGCTTCACGCAACCTTTCACGCAGCGGTCAGCGTGCACGATCCTGTGAACGGCGATTCGTCTGCAATCATCACTCAGCGAATCCGCGAGGCACTTTCCATCTGGGCTAAGGACGCCCAACTCACGGTTGTCAGCACCGCCGACACGGCAGGAAACTATATCGGCAACGGCGATCCGGATGATCCCGAAAGTTGTCCTCTACCCTCGCTCGACACGTCTGCCACCGGTCAACAGGGCACGCTGTGCACGTTCTTCAAGTACGTTGCCGGCGGGTTGCAGATAGGCAATAAGTTTGTGTCGCTTTCCCCGGCGTACAAAACAAAATATGTCCCTGTAAGGGACCATGACGGCCAATGGAAATCATCGGTGTATTTCGAATGTCATTACTTCGACGTGTCATTGAATCCGGCCACCGGCTTGCCGTTTTGGACAGCCAAGAGCCACGTTGACCTTGACGGTGAAGCCAAAAAGATCGACGGGCGGTGGCTATTGACGCGCGTCACCTCATCCGCCGTTTCGGTTCCCATACCGCCTCCAGTTCCGGTTCCGTGAAGCAACACACCGGATGCACGCGCTCGCCCGGGGCGCAGCGCGTGCATCCGGATCATGCCACCCCTTGAGTATCTTTGATTGCTCGCTGGGAGATCGTCTACCCTGTCCTGCGCAGTCCCGAAGAAGCGCGTCCTGCAAGCCATTCCGACGCTCGACATCGAAGCCACCGCACCGCCAGGGCGGCTGCACGGATTCCGCCGGTAGCGTTCGTGCTGTCTTGCATCCCGTTCCAGGCCACATACGGATCCGAGCGGCCGCAGATCAATCAAATTCATGTCCGGTCACCCTCCGGAACTCGTGTTCGACGAAAACGACCTGCCCGCACCCGTCTCCGCCTGGTAAAGTGTTTGAACTCCGACAGGCTTCCTGGCGGGAACCGCGTTAGACCAGGTTCCGTCAGCTCTCCCTGATCTTGGTTGCGCGAACCTCGCGCGTTTCTTCTTCCATCAACCAGCGCCGCAACTGCAGAAGGTCGTTCGCGCGCGCGATGCCGATCGGTTTGCGCGCTCCCGCCGACTGCACCACAACGACATTCTCGGTGTTCTTCAGCATCATGTCCCGATGCACCTGGTCGACGGATTCGCCGGGGAATGCCAGCACAAAGTCACGACGGGCGAGTTCCCGCATCGTGAAATGGTGATCGGGAGGCTCTGTTTTTAGCAGGTCGTGGGGCTCCACAATTCCAACCAGCGTCCCTTCCTTTTCCACCACAGGAATCAATCCAATGTCGCCGGGGATAAAGTTTTCGAGCACCGACCGCAACTCATCTTCAGCGTTGATGACATTGAATTGCTTCCGCATCACCTGGTCGATCCGCGCGCGCATCAGCACCGGCACTGAGTAGTCCTGAAGCACGATCAGCCCGCGCTTGACGAGCTTGATGGTCATGATGGAGTCACGGCTGCAGAGGCGCACAAGCCCATCGGACACCATCACACACACAATCAGCGGCAATAACGAATTCGGATTGTGGCTCAACTCGAACATGAACACAATGCTTGTGAATGGTGCTCTGGCAATTCCTCCAAAAACGGCTGCCATGGCAGCAAGCGCATAGAATGCAGGGTCGCTGACCACCGAAGGAAAGAAGTGCTGCGCACCCATCGCAAACGTTGCGCCGAGACCTCCGCCGACCACCAGCGACGGCGCAAACACACCTCCGGTAGTCCCCGATCCAAGCGAAATGACCAGCGCCCAGAACTTTGCGAAAGATATCCCCACCAGGCTTCCCGCGGTCAGCCGGTCGTTCAACATATCGCGGATCGTGTCGTAGCTGGTGCCCAGCACTTGCGGATAAAAGTAGCCGATCCCGCCCAGAATCAGCGCGCCGATGACGGGCGACCAGATCAGCGATTTCTTAATCGGCAATTCGTCAAAGAAATCTTCAAGCCACGAAAGCACGCGGATCATGGCTATGCCGACCAGGCCCGCCAGCAGCCCCAGCACCGCGAACAGCCACAGCTCTCGCATCCCCGTCAGCTTGAAAGCCGGTGTGGGAAACAACGGCGCCCACCCTGCGAAATGAATCCGCACTCCCGTCGCAACTGCGGCAGCCAAAGCCACCGGAATAAAAGATCGCGCGCGCAACTCGAAGAGCAGCAGTTCTACCGCCACCAGGATTCCGGCCAACGGCGCCGTGAAGGTCGCCGCCATGCCCGCTGCCGCCCCTGAAGCAAGCAGGACGCGCCGGTAGTACGGGGTTAAACCCATCGCTTGCCCAAACAGAGAACCAAGCGCGGCTCCAGTCTGGATAATCGGGCCTTCCGCCCCAAACGGCCCGCCCGTCCCGATGGCGAATGCAGTCGCCAGCGGCTTCAGGATCGCTACCCGAATGCGCATGCGGCTGTGCCCGAAGAGAACGGATTCCATCGCTTCCGGAATTCCATGACCCTTCAGAGTGGGCTCCCAGTAATGGATCATGATCCCCACCAGCAGCCCGCCGATCGCCGGAATCAGAATCACCCAAAGTCCCAGATGATTGTGGGAGGGATTCGTGATGGCAAACGAGAATTTTTCGTAAAAGAAGATGTTCGTGAAGAGATAGATCAGTTCCAGCAGACCCTGCGCCACCAACCCCGCGATCGCACCCACGACGACAGCAAACCCGCAAATCCGGATCACCTCCGGTTCAAGAGCAACACCAAACTGACCCTTTTTGCTCCACTGCGCTTCGGGAGTTGTTGCCTCTTCCGGAATAGGAAACTCAGCCATCGTGAACCTCCTGATCGATCGCTTCTCTCACCTCAACTTCTTCGTTCCAGCGCGCCTCAGCGCGCGTCAGAGCCACCACCCACTTCCACCAGGACCGGGGAACGTTCCGCCTCTGAACCCATCTCGTCCGCAGCGCCCTGTCGGGCCTTCAACGCGTGCAGGATATCGGTCTTCGTAACAACCCCCTGAATATTGCCCTGCTCAGAAACCACCAGCAACATCGGCTGCTTATGTTCGCCGAGAAGCAGTCGCAGAGCCTCCGTCACATCGCACTCCGGCGAGATTTTCCCGATCCGCGCATCGATGAGATTGCGAATTCTTACCGTCTTCCATCGATCCGGCGCGGTGTGAACGATCGACCACAGAGTCACTGCACCGAGCAACTCATCGCCCTCGAACACAGGAAATGCCTCATGGTGCGAATGTGGAGACAACATACCGACAAATTCATGCACGGTCAGCGAAGCCTGCGCAGAAACCAGCTGTTGCTGCATCACCTCGCTCACGGGAACTTCCGCCAGTTCCTGCAGCTTTACGCCTTCGTGCAGGCGCTGGTCTCCCGACGCGGATGCGTCTCCCGAAACCGAGTACGCGACAGCAGCTCCAATCAGCGCGGGGATAATGAACGCGTGCGCCCCAGTGGCCTCGGCAACGAATACGGCCGCGGCCAGCGGTGTTTTGTAGCCGGCCGATATAAATGAGGCCATACCAACCGCGGCATAAAGATCGAGGCTCGGACTATGGACAATGGATTGCGCGAATGCCGTTCCCAGGGCGCCCCCACTCAGGAAAAGAGGAACGAACATCGCGCTCACTCCGCCCGCGCCCAGCGTGAATACTGTCGCCAGCAGCTTGAGCCCGCTGAACGCAAGCAGCTGCGAGGTGGCGTGGTGCCCATTCAGGACCATCCCCACCGCTTCGTAATTCGGACCGAGCGGCACCAGCGATCCGGGATACATCTGCAGGAACAGCAACCCGCACAGGGCCGTTCCTAAACCTCCGATGGCCATCTTGGTCCAGTGCGGCACCGCCAGCTTCACGAAGAAGCTGCGAGCCCGCCGGAACGTAACGACAAAGATCATCGCGATCAGGCCGATGACCAGACCAAGGAACGCGCTCCAGTACAAGTCGTGGCGATCGAAAGATCGGCTGCCCACAAAATTAAACAGCGGCGTCGCGCCCATCAATGAGCTCAGGGTAACGAACGCCACTACTGATGCAATCAGCGAGGGCACCAACGCTTCATGAGCAAGGTCGTCGCGGTAAGGCATCTCCAGCGCAAACACAATGCCCGTCAGGGGCGCGCGAAAAACCGCCGACATCCCGGCAGCCGCCCCGCAGATCAGCATGATGCGCCGGTCCCGGTCGTCGAGTCGAAATCCGCGCAGCTTCGTCCACAACCAGGACCCGATCGCTCCGCCCCCGTAAATGCTGGGCCCTTCCAGCGCGGCGCTTCCGCCAAACCCCACCGTCGTGATGGCGGCAATCAGCTTGGGGAAGAACGGGCGCATATCGATGTCGCCCTGATGCTCGTGATAGGAACGAATGATTTCTTCGGTAGAATGCTCGTCCGGGTCAGGCGTCATGAACTGCATGATCAATCCCGTGATCGCGAACGCCAGAACCATGCACGGCACAATCGCCCAGTGATGGTGCAGATAGTATCCCAGGACCGCCGGCCACACCTTTCCGAGAAGGATGACAGAGATCGCTGCGATGGCCAGGCCCGTCACCACTCCGATAATCGGTGCGACGATCAGCCATTTCTGCAGGTCGCGCGAATACACTGCGGCGAGATCCTCGTGCACAAGAGGCAGGTACTTGCGCAGCAGCGGATGATGCAGCAGAAAATCTCTCTTCTTCAGCAGCTTGGGTCGTTTTGAAATCACGCGATCTGAAATATTCCTTTCAATTTCATTCAGAGTTTCCGCCGTGCCGGAGATTTCCTGCTCACTCCGCGACGCGGCGCAACTCGCTTTTCTTGTTTCTCTGGCAACTTCCGAGTCACTTCGGGATCCAGCAGGAAGGCCCTCAGCCGCTTCGACTGTTCGTGATGCAGCGCAGACAACTGCGACAGAATCTCTTCTCCGCGCCGGCTCAGAGAAACAACAACAACTCGACGATCCTCGTCGCTCTTTGCACAGCGAACCAATCCGCTCTGCTCGGCTCGCTCCACCAGGCCAACGATCGAGTGAATCCTCCCCTGAAGAAATTCAGCCAGTTCCGAGACCGTGGCCGAACCCCGGCCGGTAAACCCCGCGACGCCCAGCATCAGCTGATGTTGCTGAGGAGTAATTCCACAGGATCGGGCTGCATTCTCACTGAAGCGCAGGAACTTCCGCAGACCGTAGCGGAACCTTGCCAGTTCGACGATGTACCGCTGGACTTCTCGTTGATTGGCGCCTGTCGACATCTCGCGGATCTGGTTTCTTGATTTCATTGCTACAATTTACCTCGTAACGCGATCCATTTTTCCGATCGCAGGACAACTGCCTTGCCCGACCCGGATCAATAATTATCGCTAAGAGGCTTCCTGTCGGATCGTGTCGCTCTGCGACTCCACCAGCACACGTCCCTGGCCCCATGAAATGCCAACAACACTGGAACTCGAGAGCACCTTCTCTCCATAAATCCAGTCTCCCGTCCTCGCCAGAAAGTAGCCGATGTGCCATGACCCATCGCCCAGCAGGAATCCCTGAAGCAGCCCCAGATACCCGTCCTCTGTCCACACCTGATACGAAATGAGATCCCGAGTTCTGCGTAGATGAGGATCGCCGCAATGATCCGAAACATTGAATTCTCTGCGCGGGAAGTCGATCGTCGACGGGCCGGACCAATTCGGATCCTTATCGCGCCAGCCGAAATGCCTGTTCCACGCCAGCTTCTGCTGGCTCGAGACCGGCCGCACCGTTTCAGCATGAGGACACGCTGAGATTTCCTGAGCAGTCAGATGCGTACGGATGATTTTCCCCGTCCAGTCCGGCAGATTCACAGCCGACGTGGGAACGACGACCAGACGCGGGGTGAACCATTTGCCGGCGTCGACAACCAGATATCGAACCTGCCACGATCGGTCGTCAAAGAGAAAATTGCGGATCGCCCGTCTTTTTCCGTCAGCAGTTATCAGAGGGAATCCCAACAACGTCGACAGATGATGAAACACAGATACCTCCGCTGGCCACCAGCCAATTTGAACGAATTCGACAAGGCCTAACCCTGCGAATGAGCCCGATTTATTCTCTGGCTCTCTTCGTTAATTATATCGCACTACGATGCTTTGTACATCGCATTGCGATCTATGTCTGTTCGATGCCGTTCGCGTCCGCGGGGACTCGCACTACTCCGATTCATGCAACAATGGGCGGAATGGTCTTTCTCATCTGGCGAAATGGCGCGCGCCTTACACCCACAACAAAGGCTGCCGCGCCGGATAGTTCCGAATAATCTCCACATCCGTCGGGTCCGGGTCCATCGTCTTCCACAAATCCACGTACTCCCGCCGTCCGCAGGCGAGCCCCGCAAACAGCAGGCCCGGCGAACGTACCGGCAGCGCATCAAAGTGTTCCACGTCCTTGCGGTAAAACCACGCGCTCTTGTCCTTCAGATACGGATAGAGAAACGCAGCCCCCTTGCAAATCCCGCGCCCATCGGGTATTTGCCACGCCACAAAATTCGCATCCGTCCCTTCGATCGAAACGCACAGCATCGCCATCGCATCGAAATTGAAAATTGAATAGCTGTAGGGCTTCGTCCGCGCCAGCTCCTTCGGAAATGATCCATCCACCGCCATTTGCCCCGGCAGCAGCACCTCGACATACTCGTTCCGCAACTCGTCCCGCGTTACGCGGTCCCCGATCAGCCGCGCAAATTCTGCCGCCTGCAGCGCCCAGCACGTTGCGTGATTGTTCTCCGCATCCCGCTCCTTCTTCCCCTTCTCGCTCGTCTTCAGCCACTCGAGATAACTACGAAACCAATCGTCAACCGCGGCGTTCTCCTCACTCGTCATCAGGTGCAGAGCCACCAGGCTCGCCGCCCGCGCCACCTCCACAAGATGCAGCGTGTCGATAATCCCCCACGACCGCCCCGTCGAAACCCCATGCACTCCCTGCGAATATTCCAGGTTCGGATTCATCCGCGTGGCCGGCGTCACGAACCACGCCCGCAGATGCGCGCACGCCTGCTCGCCGTAGCGCCGCTTGCCCGTCAGCCGATATGCCGCTGTCAGCGCCGGCATCCGCACCGACAACGCGATCATCGCCTTGCGGTGCTCATTGAAATTGGCCGGATTGCTCTGCCCATCCCGGTTGATGTACGGCCCATTCGGATTTTTCGGGTCCGGCCAGAAATAATCTGCCTGCGAAAAAAAGTCATGCGGCCCTCCCGGACTCAGCGGCGCCGGAAACGAAGTAATCGTCAGCGGCGGCAATCCCACATACGCCTGCGCCGCCCGCAGAATTCGCGCCCGGTCCGTCTCCGCTACCAGGCGATATGCCGCGGTGTCGTGAGCATCGCCTGCGCGCCGCCCTACACTCGCCACCACCGCGCCGGCCGCCAATCTCCGGCAAAATTCCCTCCGATTCCAATCCGCCAGCCCGCTCATCTCCGCAATTCTAGCGGTTCAGCCACGCTTCCAGCCGCCTCGTCCAACGCTGCCAGAGATTGCCTTCGGAAGCTTCGTCCTCCGCCCCAACTTCCGACTCCAGCAGTTGTTCCTCCAGCCCCTGCTTCAGCGTCTCCACCAGATGGATTTCGCTATCCGCCTCGCCCAATCCATCCCCGACCTCGCACCCCGCCGCGCATTCCGCTTCTGCCGCCTTGCGCGCCGCCGCTTCCTCCGCCAGTTCCGCAATCAGCGACTTGATCTGCTCTTCCTTGCGCGCCGGTACTCCCAGAAACTTTAGCCCCACGCCCGAATTCTTTTGCACCATCAGATTCGCGGCCACACGCAGTGGCTGACCTCGCGCGTTCATCCATACCTCCACGCACGTGCCCCGCTCCAGCCGGCAGCCCACTTCAATAAAGCATCCGCGCAGGCTCAAATCCCCAATCTTGCCCGCGTACCGCAGTCCGCGCCCCGGCACTACGATCTCCGCGTCGCCCGCACACCCGTATCGGGGGTCCGCCCTCATTCCTTCGCTCTGGATCTCACCGTCCATTTCGATTTGGTTATCGGCGCAACAACGCGTCAACTTCAACTCGAGCTCACAAAAAATCCCGCTCCAGGCAGACACCCCTTCCCACCAGCTACAATCCCTTTTTTATGGCTCGTTCTCCAATCCTCCTCGTCCACGGCGGCGCCTGGGATATCCCCGCCGACCAACTCGAAGCTCACGAACAGGGTGTCTTCGACGCCCTCCAGGAAGGCTGGCGCCTGCTCGAACGCGGTGCGTCCTCCATCGACGCGATCGAAGCCGCTGTCACTTCGATGGAAAACGATCCCTCCTTCGACGCCGGCCGCGGGAGCTTCCTCACTCGCGACGGCCGTGTTCAACTCGACGCCCTGCTCATGGACGGCGCTACTCTCCGCGCCGGCGGCGTCGCCTGTGTTGAGCGCATCCGCAACCCCATCCAGGCCGCTCGCCTCGTCCTCGACAAGAGCCACCACGTCTACTTCGTCGCCCAGGGCGCTGAAGAATTTGCCGCGTCCCACGGCCTGCCCCTCATCGACAACGCCGAGCTCGTCCTGCCCCGCGAACGCCAGCGCCTCGCCGAAGCCCAGGCTCGCGAGGCCGCCGGCTCGCCGGACCGCACCTTCTCCGGACACGACACCGGACACGACACCGTCGGCGCCATCGCCATCGACATCCACGGCAATCTCGCCGCCGCCACTTCCACGGGTGGCACCCTCAACAAAGCTCCTGGCCGGGTCGGCGATTCTTCTCTCATCGGTTGCGGCTGCTATGCGGATAATGCCAGCGCCGCCGTCTCCCTCACCGGCTGGGGCGAACCCATCATGAAGCTTGTCCTCGGCAAGTGGGCTACTGATCGCGTCCTCGCGGGTGTCGCGCCCGAGCAAGTTGCTCCGGATGCCATCGCTTACCTTCATCGCCGCCTCGGCGGCCACGGCGGCATCATCCTGCTCGCTCCCGACGGACGTTTCGGCTTCGCCCACAACACTCCGCGCATGGCCTGGGGCGTCCACACCCCTGATGGCCCACGCGTCGGCACCGTCGTCAGCGACGACGACGACCCACACCAGGAAGAGTCATGATTTTGTTGGCCGAATCCTGAGTCGACTGATCCCTGAACTCGTCTTACTTTGCGAACAGCGCCTTCAGGTTCGTCATCGTCAGCAATTCCCGCACCCGCGGCGTCAGATTCTCCAGTTCCAGCTTGCACAGCCCCTGGTGGATCGCTGATACCTTCAGCCCTACCAGCGCTCCCAAACCCGAGCTGTCCATATACTCCAGATCGCCAAAGTCCAGAATGATGCGCCCGCCCCGGGCAATCAGCGGCTTCACCAGTTCTTTCATCTGGCTCGCGTTGTCGCTCACCAGTCGCCCGTGGCAACGTATCGTGGTAGTCTGCCACTTCGTTTCGTCTTCCGTGACTTCCAGCTCATAGCGGAACGAAGAACCCTGCGTCATGCCTGTCTATCTCCTCGGGGGTTTACGCGATTTTGGGGTTTAAGTGACAATATCATCGCCGGAAAGGCATCATAGTAATTCAATTTCTAATGACACGCACCGGCCTGCGCCCGCTTTGCTCGGCGCCACCGCACGCACTGCATCGCGTCGCTGTTTCTCAACTCCCCTTCCGGAGGAACCATCATGCTCAAAGGTTTTCGTGATTTCATCCTGCGCGGCAACGTTGTCGATCTCGCCGTAGCCGTCATCATCGGCGCCGCCTTCGGCGCCATCACCGCGTCTGTGACCGCGGATGTCATTACACCGGTCATTTCGGCCCTCATCGGCGCGCCGGACTTCTCTACCCTGGTCATCCACATCCCGGTGCTTCACCACGTTCCTCCGCCTCCCAACCCGCTCCCTGCAAACTACGTGGCGCCAGGCGAAATCCACATTGGAAAACTGTTGAACGCGATCATCAACTTTGTGCTCGTTGCGGCGGCTATCTACTTCGCGATTGTGCTGCCGATGCAAATGCTGCTGAAGAAATTCCAACCAGCAAAAGCTGCGCCACCCACCACCCGTCCCTGCCCCGAATGTCTCGCCGACGTCCCGCTCGCCGCCAAACGCTGCTCCCACTGCACTCAGCCCGTAGCCCCCGCCGCATAGCTCCGTGCCGGAATCGATCGGCCTGCAAGGGAAAGGGCTGCTGCCCTACTGGCCGTCCCCTCGCGAGGGGACGGCCTCCGAGTGGTAATCTTTTTGCTTGCATTCAACTGATCACTGACTACTGATTCCTGACAACTGATAACTGACGACTGTTTCCCGAGGAGCCACTCGTTGACCCGTTCTTCCCTTCCGCTTTTCGCCGCCTCCCTCCTGCTCCCCACCCTCCTCAGCGCCCAAACCGCGCCGTCTGCCGTCTTCGGCTACAAAAATTTCGCCGACCAGGCAAAGGCCGACCAAACTTTTCTCGCCGTGCCCGATCCCAAACTCGCCGGCGAAGCCCTCAAGATCCTCACTGCCGAGCCCCATATCGCCGCCTCGCCCGAGGATCACAAAACCGCCGAATACGTCGCTTCCAAATTCAAAGCCGCTGGCCTCGACACCAAAATCATCGAATACAAGGCCTGGATCAACATGCCTCTCTCCGTCAAAGTCCAGGCGTGGGATTCCACCGGCAAGCTCCTGATGACCGGACCCGTTCCTGAGCACGTCGACGGCAACGACCCCTTCCAGAACGATCCCCGCGTCACTCCCGCCTTCAGCGGTTCATCGCCCTCCGCCGACGTCACCGCGGAAGTCGTCTACGCGAACTATTGCCGTCCCGAGGACTATGACAAACTCGCAAGCCTCGGCATCGACGTCAAAGGAAAAATTGTGATCTGCCGCTACGGCGGCAACTTCCGCGGCGTTAAGGTCTATATCGCCCAGCAGCGCCAGGCCCTCGGCGTCCTCATCTACTCCGATCCCGCCGACGACGGCTACTTCCGCGGCGACATGTATCCCCACGGCCCCTACCGCCCCGCCACCGCCGTCCAGCGCGGAGCCGTCCAGTACCTCTTCAAATATCCCGGCGATGCATTAACCCCGGGCATCGCCTCACGCCCCGATCTCCCCGCCGAACAGCACCTCAAGCCCGAAGATGCTCCGAACCTTCCCAGGATTCCCTCCGAGCCGCTCTCGTATCACGACGCCGCGCCCATCCTCGAAGCTCTCAGCGGACCCGACGCTCCGCGCGAATGGCAGGGCGCTTTGCCGTTCACTTATCACGTTGGCTCCGGCGTCAAAGCCCACCTGCTTCTCAAAATGGACTATCAATACCGCACCATCTGGGACGTTGAAGGCTCGGTCCCCGGCACCGACTTCCCCGACGAGTGGGTCGTCGCAGGCAATCATCGCGATGCCTGGGTTTACGGCGCAGTCGATCCCAACAGCGGCACCGCTGCCATGCTCGAAGCTGTCCACGGCGTCGGCGTCCTGCTGCAGCAGGGGTGGAAACCGAAACGCCGCATCGTCTTTTGCAGTTGGGACGCCGAAGAAGAAGGCCTCATCGGCTCCACTGAGTGGGCTGAAGATCACGCCGATCCGCTCGCGAATGCGGTCGCCTATTTCAACACCGACGTCGGCGTCGCCGGCCCCAATTTCGACGCGGCCGCCGTTCCATCCCTCAAGGAATTCGTTCGCACCGTCACCAAACAAGTGCCCAGCCCCAAAGGCGGCTCCGTCTACGACGTCTGGAAGAAAAATCAAGCGGAAGAAGCGGCACATCGCCACGGCTCTGCCGAAGACCACGCCGCGCGCGACAACGCCGCTATCGGCAACGATGTTCACATCGGCGACCTCGGCAGCGGCTCCGACTTCACGCCCTTCATTCAGCACCTCGGCGTGCCCTCCACCGACGTCGGCTCCAACGGACCCTATGGCGTCTACCACTCCGTATTCGATAACTACGCGTGGTTCGTCATGAACGCCGATCCCACCTTCGTTTACGAACAGGAGATGGCCCGCGTCTTCGGCCTCGAAGTTCTCAACATGGCCGACACCGACGTGCTGCCCTACGACTACGTCACCTACGGCCAGGAAATCGCTGCTTACCTCGACGCCGCGCAGAAAAAAGCGAAGGACGCGAGCATGAACGGCCTCGACTTCGCTCCCGTCCAGGCTGCCGCGCAAAAATTCATCCTTCTCGCGCAGCAGGTGAAACAGAAACAGGAGCACCTCGACAACGACTCCACCGCCGCGCTCACCGCGCTCAACACGCAGCTCCGTAACGTCGAAGAATCTTTCCTCGCCGAGCAGGGCCTCCCCAACCGTCCCTGGTTCAAGCACACCATTTACGCCCCCGGCGAATACACCGGCTACGCCGCGGTCGTCATCCCCGGCGTCAACGAAGCCCTCGACGCCAAAGACCTGCCCCGCGCCCAACAGCAGATGACAGTTCTAACGGATGCCATCAATCGCGCCAACGCAGTGCTGGAAGGCGCAGCAAAATAAAAACACGGATGTCATCCTGAGCGAAGCGCCGCAACAGAACTATCCAGCGAGAGCACAACTTAACCGGCGCGCAGTCGAATGGACTCCGTGTAGCTGACCACGCCCTCCCGAACACATTCTTCACAGCGAGCGGAATCGGTCGCGAAGCGGCCGACAAAATGTCAAAACGGACCCGCTTTCAATCGGCGATTGTCGCCGCACCTGACATTTGTCACTCACTCTGTCTGACAAATCCCACTGTCGCACTCCGCTCGCGCGCACGATCATAAGCACCATGAATATCGCCGACGCCCAACGCGACGTCCGCACCAGCTACCTTGGCGGATTCGCCGGCCAACTCGTCTCTGCCCTGATCTGGGGCGCTTCTGCCGCCCTCGGCACATGGAGCACCCACCGCGCCGCCATTCTCTCTCTCGTCGTCGGCGGCGTGTTCATCTACCCGCTCACGCTGCTGGTCCTGCGCCTCATGGGCCGGCCGGTCTCGCTGCCCAGGGGCTTCCCCACAAATTCCCTCGCCAGGCAGATCGCCTTCACCGTCCCGCTCAACCTGCCGCTCGTCGGCGCAGCCACGCTCTATCACGTCAACTGGTTCTACCCAGCCGTCATGATTGTCCTGGGCACCCACTACCTGCCCTTTACGTTTCTCTATGGAATGCGCCAGTTCCTCGCGCTCGGCGCCGCGCTCATCACCGGAGGCCTGCTCATCGGCCTCTACGTCCCCACGCCCTTCAGCTTAGGCGGATGGCTCGCCGCCGCCCTGCTCCTGCTCTTCGCCATCACCGGCCGCATCACGGCAATCAGAGAAATAGCAGCAGCCCCGCTCACCGCACCTTCTCTGACCGCACCATAACTCACCGGACTTTCGCTGACCGCTTGACGGCTGACCGCCCGGCGGCCTCACAGAACCGGCCACTCCAACGCGGTCTCATAATGCTCCACCACCGGCGGAACCGCAAAGAACGGTCCAACGATCGCCCGCCACTCCGCAAACGCGGCCGATTGCCGAAACCCCACGGTGTGCGCCTCCAGCGTCTCCCATCGCACCAGCAGCAGATACCGCCCCGGCGTCTCCACACAACGCTGCAGTTCATGCGACAAGTACCCAGCCGCCCCCGCAATCACCGGGGCCGCTTTCACCATCGCCGCTTCAAACGCCGTCGCGTCACCCTCACGCACCGACAAAACCGCCTCTTCCAGAATCATGAAAACCTCTCCTCTGTCCGCGCCTTAGTGCTTACCTGCACGCTATACGCTACCCGCTACACGCTCAGTTCCTGTCCACCGCAAATCCCCCCGGCCCCACCACCATCAGGAACAACAATCCCAGCACCATGCTGAAGTCCGCGCGCGCCTCGTGCAGCATCGCCCACACACCGCCGTGGTGCAGCATGGGAATCTTCGTCGTCGCGATCGCCACGCCGATCACCACCAGCAGAGGAACCGACGCGAACCGCGTCCACAAGCCCAAAATCACCAGCGCCCCGCACACAATCTCCACCACGCCCACCAGTGGAGCCATCACGTGCGGATCGGGAATCCCAATCTTCGCGAATCGTCCCCATCCCAACGCCGCCGGAAACAGAAATTTCTGAATCCCCTCGGAAATAAAAACCCACCCCACCAAAATCCGAATCAAAATGACGGCACGCATTCACAAACACCTCAGCCCCATCGTAGCGAAGCCAGACGATGAAAAACCTCTGGATAAAATTTGGGAAAGATTTGGTTGAGAATAGAAAACAGAATGGATGACCGAACTCCGCCGCATCTAGTCTCAGCAACTGACAACTGACAACTGGCTCCCGCCTACTTCGCCTCTTCCACCACATCGCCCTCGCCCGGCGCCAAAAACAAATTGTCTTCGAGCCCGTGCTGCCGCGTGTACAGGTCGTAGTAGCGCCCGCCCAGCGCATACAGGCTCGCGTGCGTGCCGCGCTCCACAATCAGACCCGCCTCCACCACCAGAATCTGATCCGCCCGCCGAATCGTCGACAACCGGTGCGCAATCACAAACGTCGTCCGCCCCTGCATCAGGAAGGCCAATCCCTCCTGGATCATAGCCTCCGACTCCGAGTCCAGCGACGACGTCGCCTCATCCAGAATCAGAATCCGCGGGCTCGCCAAAATCGCGCGCGCAATCGAGAGCCGCTGCCGCTGCCCGCCCGACAGCTTTACGCCGCGCTCGCCCACAATCGTGTCGTATCCCTCCGGAAACCGCTCTGCAAATTCATCCACGCGCGCAATCCGGCACGCCGACAGAAATTCCTCGTCCGTCGCCTCCGGATGGGAGAACATCACGTTCTCCTTAATCGTCCCATCGAATAAGAACGATTCCTGCAGCACCACGCCCAGCTGGCCGCGATAGCTGTCCAGCCGCACCGTCGACAAATCCACCCCGTCCACCAGCACCTTGCCCTGGTCCGGCTTGTGAAACGCGCACACCAGGCTGATGATCGTCGACTTGCCTGACCCCGACGAACCCACCAGCGCCGTCACCGTGCCCGGCTTCGACTCGAACGAAACCCCATGCAGCACCGGCTTCTCCGGATCGTACGCAAACCGCACATCGTCAAACTGCACATCGCCCACAATATCGCCCATGGTGTGCACCCGCGCCGGATCGGCAAACTCGTCGCGCTCGCCCAAAATCTCCATGGTGCGATCGATCCCCGCGACCGCTTCCGTCAGCTGCGTCCCAATGTTCACCACCTGAATCACCGGAGCAATCATGAACGCCAGAAACATCGTGTACTGGATGTAATCGCCCGGCCCCATGCGATGCTGCATCGCCAGATGCCCGCACATCAGCATCACCAGCCCGCCCACCAGCCCCAGCACCGTCGTCGCCGCCATCGACATCAGGCTCGTCGCGGTCAGCGAACGCATCACGTTTTCCAGCAGCCGCGTCACGCCCACCGTAAACACGCTCGCCTCGCGTTGCTCCGCGTGGTAGCCCTTCACCACCCGCACGCCGCCCAGCGACTCCGTCAGCCGCCCCGTCACTTCGCCCGTAATCTTCGCGCGCTCCCTGAAAATCGGCCGGATCGTCTTGAACGCCGACCGCAATACCAGCGCAAACGTGCCCACTCCCGCGAACACCACCAGCGTCATCACCGGGCTGCGATGCAGCAGGAAGAAGAAGGCCATCCCCGCCGTCATCATGCCGCCCACAAACTCCACCAGCCCGGTCCCAATCAGGTTCCGCACGCCCTCCACATCGCTCATAATGCGCGACACCAGCACGCCCGTCCGGTTCGCGTCGTAGAAGCTGACCGCCAGCCGCCCCACATGCTGCTGCACCTGCTGCCGCAGCTCGGTAATCATCCGCTGCGCCGCCTTCGACAGCAGTTGCGTGTTCGAGAACGATGTCACCGCCTGAATCACCGTCGCCGTAAACACCGCAATCACCAGCGGCGTCAGCCGGCTCCCGTTGTGCTTCGTCAGCACCTGATCCACAAACGGCTTGGACAGAAACGGCAGTGTCAGCCCCGCTACGCGATTGATCGCCACCAGCAGCAGCCCCAGCAGCAGCAAATATTTCCGCGGACGCACCAGCTTCCAAATCTCCGGCATCGCTTTCCGGAAATCGGTCTTCTTCTTCGGCAGTCCGGCCGCCTGCGCGCGGGCGCGATGTCCGCCTCCCCGCTCTGCATTCGGCATGTTCATGCGCATCGATGACATAGAGAATTAGCCTGCTGTCTGCGAGCCCGCCGCTTACGCCGCGAGCCGCGCCTTCCTTGCACTGATGAACGAGCGCACGCAAAGAAGCACATAAAACAGCATGATCACCGCCATCATCGCCTTGGCTTCCACTGCTGCCGGGTACGCGAACGCCTTACCCCGCTCCATCTCGAAGTAGTCCCAGATGCTTTTGGCTGTGCCCGCAAACCCAATCAGCCCAATCGTCGCGGCGATATGCATCGCCATCATCCGCTTCTTCTGGTTCTCCGTCCGCGCCATTCCGCCCGCCAGCGCCAGCACCACCCCAAACGCCGCGGGAATCAGCGCCGTCGGGTGTACCCGGCCCGTTTCCATCCATCCAACGAATCCCAGAGCAATCAACAACAGCCCAAACAGGATCGTCACCTTCGCCATAGTCCCTCCAGTGTGTGTTATCTCAGTTTACTGGAGAGTCGCGCTCCCGCCGTTCTACACCCTACCCCCTGCTTCATCTCTGTATCCTCGCCGACCCGCCCGCCGCAACCGCCCGAACCTGCTCCAGCGTCGACATCGTCGTGTCCCCCGGAAATGTCGTCAGCAGCGCTCCATGCGCCCATCCCAGCTTCACCGCTTCTTCCGGACCTGCGCCGCTGAGCATTCCGTAGAAAAATCCCGCCGCAAATCCATCCCCGCCGCCCACGCGGTCGTAAACATCCAGTTCCGCCGTCGGCGCCGAGTAGTTCTTCCCTTCCACCCACGCCACCGCGCTCCAGCTATGCCGATTCGTCGAATGCACCTCGCGCAGCGTTGTCGCCACCGCCTTCACCTGGCTGTGCTTCTTCACCACCTGGTCGATCATCCCAAAGAACACGCTCGGATCCAGCTTCGACGCGCTCTTATGCCCCACCTTCGGTCCCTCGATCCCCAGCCCCTTCTGCAGATCCTCTTCGTTCCCCACCAGAACGTCCACGTGCTCCACAATCCGCGCAATCGTCTCCACCGCCTTCTGCGCGCCGCCCCACACATTCCAAAGCTTCTCGCGAAAATTCAAATCGAACGACGTCACCGCCCCGGCTTCCTTCGCCGCCTTCATCGCTTCCACCGCCAGCTCCGCCGTCGTCGGCGAAAGCGCTGCGAAAATCCCTCCGCTGTGCACCCAGCGCACGCCGCCCGCAAAAATCGCCTTCCAGTCGAAGTCGCCCGGCTTCAGTTTGCCCGCCGCCTCATTGCATCGGTTGTAGAAAACAACCGGCGGCCGCACGCCATAGCCGCGGTCGCTGTAGACGGTAGCCATATTCGGCCCGGTCACGCCGTCATGCGCGAAGTGCTTGTAAAACGGACGCACCCCCATCGCCCGCACCCGCTCCGCAATCAAATCGCCAATCGGATAATCCACCATCGCCGACGCGATCCCCGTCTTCATCCCAAAGCAATCCGCCAGATTCGCCGCCACGTTGAACTCGCCGCCGCTCACGTGAATCGCGCACTCCGTCGCCTTGCGAAACGGAATAATCCCCGGATCCAGCCGGTGCACCAGCGCTCCCAGCGACAAAAAATCCAGCTCACCCTCTTTGCAAATCGTTAGCGAACCGCTCATCGTTCTCTAGTCCCTTCTCGATTTGTGATCGGCAGGTTAGGCCGATCTCAAGACTCTTTCGATTCAAGACAAAATCAGTGGTCAGACCACTCACGTGACCTCATCATATCAACTCACTGAGCCAGCTTCCGCACTTCCCCCATCACCTGGTTCACCGTCCACTCATTCCCCGGATACCACGCCGCCACCTTCCCATCCGGCCCAATCACCACCGTCGACAACGAATGGGTAATCGTCCGATCCTTCTCCGGCGTCGCCCCCACATCGAAAAATTGCAACACCTGCGGCAATTCTTTCTGCGTCGGCGCCGCAAAATCCCAATGCGCAAACGTCTCCTGCGAATACTTTCCCGTGTACGCGCCCCCATAGCTGCGCAAAACCGCCGGCGTGTCGTATTCCGGATCGAAGCTCACGCTCACCAAATGCGTCTTCGCATACAGCTGCGGCTCTTTCCCGAGCAACTTGTCGATCTCCGCAAAATTCCGGCTCATTCGCACGCAGAAATTTGGCACCGGGCACCGCGTGTAGATCAGCGTCACCAGCACCACCTTCCCCTTGAACTGCCCCAGCCGGATCATCCGCCCGCTCTGGTTCCTGAACACAAAGTCCGGCACCGCCTCGCCCGGCTCCAGATCGTTGTACGTCACCGCCGGCTTGTAATCCGGCTTCGCCTGCCCCACGATCACAATCTCGTCCAGTACGCTCGTATCCTTATCCAGCGTCGCCGTAATCGTGTCTCCCGGATGCAGTTCGCTCGCAATGTTCGGCTGCGCCAGCTTAAACGGCATCGTCATCGCCGGCATGAATCCCGGGATCGCATCCGTATCCACCGTCACCGCGCCCGTCTTCACATCGCTCGCCACCACAATCCCGCGCATGTGATAACGCTTCACCCCCGCCTGCTCATCACCGGTCGGC
>Ga0206851_1034_pt1 | contig 44985 bp, 32 predicted proteins | sample Alteio_BWOrgCont_13_FD_152904 | JGI IMG/M metagenome (GOLD analysis project Ga0206851, IMG submission 152904) | Enriched cells from forest soil in Barre Woods Harvard Forest LTER site, Petersham, Massachusetts, United States -... | ecosystem: Environmental > Terrestrial > Soil > Temperate forest >... | reverse complement strand
AAAAAGCAGTTGACCGTTGCCTGATATTCGATGAACGACCGGGATGCGTATTCTCAGATCAGGGTTCCAGGTTTCATTCCCATTTCTGATAGATACAGCTGTCTCAAATGCCAGGATACGGGTTAGGTTGCCAGCCATCCCAACATAAACAGGCTGTTGTCATTTCGATTCAGAAGGGCAAATCGCAAATCTCTGCGTGTAGCGCAAAAATGTTCTGTCGAATTAGGCCGATTAGGCAGAATACCCTCAAAAATGTTAATTTTGCACCCATCTTATGTACGCACTTCTTCAAAAAGAGATCAAGAGTTTTTTAAGTTCCCTGATCGGGTATGTGGTCATTACGGTGTTTTTGCTCGTGCTGGGCCTGTTCATGTGGGTTTTTCAGGCCGATTCGAATGTCCTGCACAACGGGTATGCCAACATCAACCCTCTTTTTGAGATTGCTCCCTGGGTGTTTTTGTTCCTGGTGCCTGCCATTACCATGCGTTCATTTGCCGAAGAACGCAAAACGGGCACGATAGAACTCCTGCTGACCCGTCCGCTTCGCGATATGCAGATTGTCTTTGCCAAATTTATGGCGGGTTTCATCCTGGTCATCTTTTCGCTGCTGCCTACCTTGGTTTACTTCTTCTCGGTCTATCAGTTGGGGAACCCTGTCGGAAATATTGATACCGGTGGTATGTGGGGTTCGTATATCGGGTTGCTCTTCCTGGGCGGGGCCTTTGTCTCGATCGGCATCTTTGCTTCCTCGCTGAGTGATAACCAGATCATCTCTTTTGTAATGGCAGTTGCCTTTTGCGCCTTTTGTTACATTGGCTTCGATAACCTGGCCTCGCTCGAAATCTTTAAGAAATCTGATTCTTTCCTTCTTTCCCTCAGCATCAATACTCATTATGTTTCCATGAGCCGTGGAGTGATCGATACCCGCGATATGCTTTATTTTATCAGTTTGATTGCCATCTTCCTGGTGGGAACACGCACCGTCCTTGAAAGCAGAAAATGGTAATGAAGGCTAAAAAGATACACAAGAAGCGAAGAGACCTCATCAACCTGGTGCTGATGATCGGGGTAATCATACTCCTGAACCTTATTGCGTCCTATGTATTCAAACGATTCGACCTTACCACCGAAAAACGATACACACTCAGCCCTGTTACCAAGCAGTTACTGAAAGGACTGGATGAGCCGGTGTTTTTTAAGGTCTATCTGGATGGTGATTTTCCGGCTGGTTTTGTGCGTCTGAAGAACGAAACCAAGGAAATGCTGAATGAATTCAGGGCCTATTCGCCCAATATTGAATATGAATTCATCAATCCTACGGCCGATAAAGACCCCAAACAGCAAAAAGCGCTTTTCAAACAGTTGTATGAAAAAGGAATAGAGCCCACCAACCTCGAAACAAACGACGAGGGTGGGGTGAAGCAACAATACGTTTTCCCCGGAGCGCTCGTGTTCTATAAAGGCAAGGAATTGCCCGTGCAGCTTCTAAAAACACAGAAAGGCCTGGGGCCCGAAGAACAACTCAACGGTTCCATCGAGGCCCTGGAATATGAGCTCTCGAACGTGATCCGGAAACTGAAAACGGAGATAAAACCCAAAATAGCATTCATTCACGGCCAGGCCGAAGCCGATACGGTTCATACCAGCGACATCGCCAAAGCCCTGAGCGAATATTACCGCATCGACTACCGCATCATCAACGGTAATATGCGGGTGCTGATGGATACCTTGAGCCACGATACCTCTTTCATCCCCCGGTATAAAGCCATTATAATAGCCGGCCCCGACAGCGCTTTTACCGAGAAAGATAAATTTCTGATCGATCAGTACATCATGTATGGGGGGAAAGTGCTCTGGCTGGTTAGCCCGGTAAGCGCCCCGCTCGACAGCCTGAAACGCAATGCCTATACCCTGGCCCTTCCGAAGCAATTGCAGTTAGAGGACCTCTTGTTCAAATACGGGGTGAGGATCAATCCAAACATCTTGCTCGATATGCAATGTGCACAGATACCGATCAACGTATCGATCAAACAAGGAGATCCTAAATTCCAACTTGTTCCCTTTGTCTATTTTCCGCTGATCGGGCCCTCCCCAACCGACAAACACCCGATTGTGAAAAATCTCGACCTTATCGAATTCAAGTTCGCCAGCAGTATAGATACCATTGCAGCCAGGGGTATTAAAAAAACCATCCTGCTTCATTCCTCTCGCTATACACGTACCTCTAATACCCCAACTCGTGTATCTACTACGATTGCCCGCATGCGCCCCGACGAACGTCAGTTTCGCAACGCATACGAACCCGTTGCGGTGCTTCTGGAAGGGGCTTTCGAATCGAACTACAAGGACAGGGTTTCTACCGCCATCCGCATGAGTAAACGCATCGGGTTTAGGGACAAGGGCAAGGATACGAAGATGATCGTTGTGTCAGACGGAAGCATACTCAGCAATGATTTTCAGCACGGTCAGGTGGTTCCGCTTGGTTTTGATCTCTACATGAACCAGCTTTTTGGAAATAAAAATTTCATCCTCAATTGCATGAATTACCTGTGCGATGATTCTGGCCTGATTTCGGTCAGGGCCAGGGAGATTACCCTGCGGCTGTTGGATAAGAAAAAAGTGAAGAACGAAGAACTAAAATGGAAACTGATTAATACCACTGTTCCCATCGGGCTCATCCTGTTTTTCGGGATCTGCCGTTTTTATCTCCGTAAAAAGAAATATAGTGCTTAACTTTGCCATTCCTTCCCCGGTTTTATCATTCCTGTCTAAAGAAACTTAATTCCTTATACCGTCATGAAAAAGAACACTGTTGTCTTCCTGATTGTCGTACTCCTTGGAGGGATTGCCTGGTTTGTGATCAGTCGCAATGGCAGCACTACGGTGCCCGTCGAATTGCGCGATTTTGCATTTGCCGACACGGCATCGATCACCAAAATATTCCTGGTTGATAAAGCGGGGCATCAGGTGACGCTCGAGAAGATAAAGACAGGCGACTGGCAGGTCAACAAAAAATTCAAAGCCCGGAATGATGGCATTTTCAATCTTTTGTTTGTCGTAAAGAACCTGGCAATAAAAAGCATGGTAGGAATACAGGCTCAGGAACATGTGATCAAACAGCTGGCTACCGGTGCGGTCAAGATAGAACTCTATCAGGGCAGCAAACTGGTGAGAATGTATTACGTTGGGGGCGCCACACCGGATGATGAAGGCACGTATATGCTCCTCGTCAACCCTGAAACCAAACAAAACTCATCAAGGCCTTTCGTCATGTGCATTGAGGGGCAGACCCGATATCTGACCCCGGTCTATACGACCATGGAAAATGAATGGAGAGACCGCACAGCTTTTTCATATTATCCACCCGATATCAGCTCCGTAAAAGTAGAGTTTGTTGGAGCAAAAGGGCATGGCTTTGAGGTGCTTCAGCCCGGATATAATTCCTACAGGGTTCAGACCTTGGATAACAATACCACACTGTCAAACCTCGATACCCTGGCTGTAAAGCAGTACCTGTCGTATTTTCAAGGAGTTGGTTTTGAGGCCTTTTTGAACGATATGGCCCCCTTGCGCAAAGATTCCATCCTGAGTTCAACCCCGCTTTACCGCATGACCATCAAGGATAAAAACAACCGGATTACGGAGCTTAAGTTCTTCGGAATGGAACCCCACCGCGAGGAGCTTGATGCTAACGGAAAACCCGAAAAATTTGATCTGGACAGGCTCTATACACTTATTAACAACCGAGAATTTGTAAACACCCAATATTATGTTTTCGGAAAATTACTTACTGATATTGAGTACTTTACGCTAAAGCGTCCTGGTGTTAAAAAGTAAGTTAAAACTAAGCCCAGAAGCATGGTCTGTTGTGACACTATAAAATTAAATTTGTAAGGCCCCGCACTCCATAGATATAGTCGCAGGAATACAAAATCAATCAAATAAATCAGCAAATGAAATTTATTGTTTCGAGTTCAACACTGCTTAAAAATCTCTTGTCACTCAACGGAGTCCTGAGTAGCTCAAATACATTGCCTATCCTGGATAATTTTCTGTTCGATGTCAATGGCAAGGATTTGACAATCTCAGCTTCCGATCTGGAGACTACGATGACCACCACGATGAACGTGGAATCGAAAGATGCAGGTATCATTGCTATTCCAGCCAAGCTGCTGATAGATACCCTGAAAGCGTTTCCGGAACAGCCCCTTACTTTTTCGGTTGACATGAAGAAATACAGTATCGAAATTTCGTCTGATTACGGCAAGTACAAAGTCACCGGGCACAGCGGTGATGAGTATCCGAAAGCTCCAACGGTCGAAGCGGGCTCGTCTGTTGAAATTGTTTCTGAAGCCTTGCTCGCAGCTATCAACAAAACCATTTTTGCAACCGGTAATGATGAGCTACGGCCCGTGATGTCTGGTGTGTTTGTTCAATTTTCGCCCGAAGGGGCCACCTTTGTCGCTACAGATGCCCACCGGCTGGTACGGTACCGGAGAAGTGATATCCGTACCGAAACAGCCGCATCTTTTATCTTGCCCAAGAAACCATTGAATATGCTCAAAAATAACCTGGGTGCAGCCGGCGGGAATGTAATGGTTCAATACAATACCACCAACGCCCAGTTTGTATTCGGCAGATCACGGCTTATCTGCCGTTTGATTGACGGGAAGTACCCGAACTACGATGCGGTCATTCCTAAAGTTAACCCCAACAAACTCACGATCGACAGCAGCGCGTTCCTGGGTTCTATCAAACGCGTTTCTATCTTCGCCAACAAAACAACTCATCAGGTGCGGTTGAAGATGGCCGGAAGCGAACTCAATATTTCTGCCGAAGACCTTGACTATTCCAACGAAGCCAACGAACGGCTTACCTGTTCGTACGCCGGAGAAGATATGGAAATAGGCTTTAATTCCCGTTTTTTGATGGATATGGTGGCGAACCTCGACAGCGATGAAGTGAACATCGAAATGAGCGCTCCCAACCGGGCTGGTATCCTCATCCCTGCCGAACAACCTATTGCTGCCGAAGATATACTCATGCTGGTCATGCCGGTGATGTTGAACAACTAAATAGCTTTTACTCCCAGATTTTCTTCAAACGCGCCCCCCATCGAGGGGCGCGTTTTTTAGAACAGTTCATAATTTAGAGTAGTCTAAAATAAATATTATATTTATAAAATATTTATTTAGATTTGCGAAAACATCACCCCATGCATTCTTTCACCGAGGAGAACTATCTTAAGGCCATCTACCAACTGATGGAACCACAGGAAGAAGCTGTGAGTACCAACGCCATTGCTGAACGGATAAATACCAAGGCCGCTACTGTTACCGATATGCTTAAAAAGCTCTCGGCCAAGGAGCTGGTCATCTACACAAAGTACCAGGGTGTTTCGTTAAGCCCGGCTGGGCGTAAGATTGCCCTGGGCATTATCCGTAAACACCGTCTATGGGAATTTTTTCTGGTGGAGAAGCTTGATTTTCGCTGGGATGAGGTACACGATATGGCCGAACAACTCGAACATATTCAATCGCCCGAACTGGTCGAGCGGCTGGATGCATTCCTTGGACATCCAAAACGGGATCCGCATGGGGATCCGATTCCAGATTCAAACGGACAGTTCGCTTCTTCGCATACCCTGTTGCTCGAAAAAGGGATCAAAGGAAAAAAATACACAATGACCGGTGTAGTCGATCACGATACTCGTTTTCTACGTCATCTGGATGAACTTGGGTTAGTGCCGGGAAGTCCGGTGCTAATTACCGGAATCACAGAATATGACCAGTCGCTTCAGCTCAAGCTGAACAAAAAGAGGATGGTACATGTGAGTAACCATGTAGCGAAGAATATTTTGATCACTGATTCCTCGGCACATGAATGAAGTAAAACATTCATCGCTGGGTGAGGTAAATCAAAGTGTGGATACGGTTGAGAAAACCGGGTTTTGGAAAAAGCTGTTTGCCTTTCTGGGCCCTGCGTATCTGATCAGTGTTGGTTATATGGATCCAGGCAACTGGGCAACGGATATTGCAGGAGGAAGCAAGTTTGGCTATTCGCTCATATGGGTGCTGGTGCTATCGAACCTGATTGCATTGTTGCTTCAAAGCCTGAGCGCGCGGCTCGGACTGGTGCAGGGGCTTGATCTGGCCCAGGCGTCGAGGGCTTGTTACCCCAAACGGGTGAATTTTTGTTTGTGGGTTCTTGCCGAAATTGCCATTGCAGCCTGCGACCTGGCCGAAGTGTTGGGTATGGCAATCGGGTTGCAGTTGTTGTTCGGCATCCCGCTCTTTTATGGGGTTTGTCTTACCGTACTGGACACCTTGTTGCTTTTGTTTTTCATCAAACAGGGCATTCGAAAGATGGAGGCCTTTATCCTGGCGCTTATTGCCATGATCGGCATCGCGTTTCTGATCAATGTATTTCTTGCAAAACCTGCGACGGGCGAAATCCTGAGAGGCCTGATACCATCGCTTAAAGGCAAGGAAGCCTTGTATATCAGTATCAGTATTATCGGTGCCACGGTGATGCCTCACAATCTGTACCTCCATTCTTCGCTTGTTCAAACGCGCATGTTTAAGCATTCAACAAAGGGAATCAGGGATGCCCTTCGGTTTAATTTTATCGACACCTTTATTGCCCTGAATCTTGCACTCTTTGTGAATTGTGCAATTCTGGTGCTTGCTGCGGCTGCATTTTTTAGTCACGGTCAGTTTGGGGTCGAAGAAATCCAGGATGCCTACCGCATGCTGGCCCCTGCCCTCGGGCATTCATTTGCTCCTATCATTTTTGCCGTCGCGCTGATCGCAGCAGGGCAGAGTTCAACACTTACCGGAACCCTTTCAGGCCAGATTATTATGGAAGGCTACTTAAACTTACGGATACAACCCTGGCTCAGAAGGCTTATCACAAGGCTCATTGCCATTATTCCCACCTTGCTGGTGATCGGTTTTCTGGGCGAAGCCCAGACGGGTTCGCTACTCATCTTTAGCCAGGTAATCCTTTGTCTGCAATTGGGATTTGCAGTGATACCGCTGATCCATTTTGTGAGCGATCGTGAAAAAATGGGCGCCTTTGTGATTCGTCCCTGGATAAAAATACTGGCCTGGGCAAGCGCTCTGTTGCTTCTCGGTTTGAATGCTGGCCTGGTTTATCAGTTCGAATCGGGATGGATTGCGGGGGCAACGTATCCCCTTGTCTACTGGCTCACGGTTGTTCCCGGTACCATTGGGGTTGCCCTCTTCCTGTTCTACCTGGGTGTTTTTCCGTTGTTGAAGCGGAAACAGGACACCGCAGGAGCAGAGCTTCATGGGGCTCACGAAACACTCCTCCTGCGCACCACCACTTCCTACAAGCGGATAGCGGTGACAGTGGATTTCAGCGCGCGCGATTCGGATGCAATCAGTAATGCCGTTGCCCAGGGAACTGACAAGGCAAGATACCTGCTCATCCATGTGGTGGAAACTGCCGGGGCGCGGATGCTCGAAGACGATATCTCAGATAAAGAAACAGCGAATGATGAGTTAAAGCTCGAAGAATACAAAACAGCGTTGATTGCCCAAGGGTATGAGGTCGAAGTAGCACTTGGTTTTGGAAACCCCAAGAGCTGCATCCCACAATTGGTAACCAATTTTAATGCCGATCTGCTGGTGATGGCTGCTCATGGTCATCAGGCCATGAAAGACATCATTTTCGGAACTACGCTGGATGCGGTGAGGCATAGCGTGAAGATTCCGGTGTTGATTGTTACCGGGACTTGAAGGAGTTCCTGTCTTGCAACGTTCCAGCGTTTCCAAAGGTTCGGCTTTAATGGCCAGGGGACAATCAACGCGTCGTATTTCCTTTAAAAAATGAGCACGGGAAACAGCATTCCGAACTCCAAAATAGCCTAAATCACCAATACGAAAGCCCTTCAAAGTGCAATGCCAATCACCAGGATATCATCAATCTGTGGCCGGGTTGTTCTCCATTCTTCCATGCAGGTATGTATCCTGTTTCGTTGTTCGGGCATGGGCAGGTTATTGATTTCGAGGAGGAGATCTTTGAAACGAGAGGATCCAAATTTCTCCTTTGTAACTCCCTGATATTGGTCTCTGTAGCCATCAGTAAACATATAGAGTTTTGTGCCGGGAGCATAGGGTATTTTGTGGGTGGTGAATACTCGTCCTCTGGTTTCTTCGGCAACAGTCCTTCTTCCCCCTACACCACGCATTCCCCCTTTGACCACCTCCAGGTCGTATCCGCAGAAAATATAAAGTGAATTTTTAGCCCCTGAAAAAGAAAAAGTCTGTTTTGTTTTATCGACCACGCAAATAGATATATCCATTCCGTCCTGTGCCTGGTCGGAGCTTTTTTGTTGCCTCAGCACTTTTTCTATACCGTTGTGCATGGCTTCCAGAATCAAACCGGGATCTGTGATTCCTTTTTCATTTACCACTTCCAGGAGCAGCATGGTGCCGATCACGGTCATGAAGGCTCCGGGTACGCCATGTCCGGTACAGTCGGCCACAGCAATGATTGTTTTGTCTCCCTGTTCGGAAAACCAGTAGAAGTCTCCGCTCACAATATCTTTGGGTCGATGGTAAATAAAAAAATCGCCCAAGAGTTTGTTGACCTCTTCTTCATTTTGCATCATGCTATCCTGGATGTGTTTTGCATAGGCAATGCTATCAGTAATGCGTTGATTTTTGTCTTCAATCTCCCGGTGCTGCTGTTCAATAAATGCGGTACGGTCCTTCACGGTTTGTTCCAGTTTTTCATTCACCCTGCGCAGGGTGCCGGTACGCCAGCGGAAGACCAAGGCAATGAGTCCAAAGACAAACAAGGCTTCCAGACACCAGGCCCACCAGGTTCGGTACCAGGGGGGGAGCACGGTAAACGAAAAGCTGACCGGGGCACTCCACACCCCTTCGTGGTTCTGGGCCTTGACGAGGAATACATAACTCCCTTCGTGTATATTGCCGAAGCTGGCGTTGCTTTTTGTCCCGGGCAGGCTCCACTCATCTTCATAGCCCCGTAGCAGATAGCTGTATTTAACCAGATACGGACAGGCCGGTTCTATGGCCGTAAAATCGATGGTAAGGTGGTTGTGGCGGAAAGGAAGAACAAGGCTGGAGGGGATGGGGTAAAAAGCGCTGATAGTGTCAAAACGTAAGTCGCCGAATTTGGCGGTCATACTGTCGCGGCTTTCGGGGCTAAGGGCATGACCGTATAGGCCTACTTCTTCTGCCAGCTGGGCATGGGATGCCGTGTCGCCGGATTTAGGACGTTGTCTCGAAGCCAGGATATCATACCAGCCTACATTTTCACCCTGTACCCGAACGGCCTGGATGATAAGATGAGGAGGATTGGCATTTTTACGGATCCCGCTGTAATCAAAGCGAATGAGACGGTCGCCCGTGCCTGCCCAGATTGTTCCTTCGTGGTCGCAGAACATGGCGTTGGTATTAATGTCTTTAACCGGATAACCTGTTGTCTGATTGAATATTTCAAAAACCGGTTTGTAGTTTTGGGCAAGTTCAGCGCCCCCCATATTCACGGCTGCTGGAACCATCTTATCCGGATCCTGTAGATTGATTCCAGGTTTTGTTTTTACAAATCCTTTCAGTCCGGTAAACCCGGCATTGGTGCCAAACCAGATCATATTGTTGTGGTCTTCCAGGATGTCGTATATCACATCATCTCCAAGACCTACGCTGGTAGTATAATTCACAAATTGTTTACCATCAAACCGGCTTAGTCCCCCGCCATAGGTTCCGAACCAATAGTTTCCGCCTTTATCCTGGAGCATGGAGTACACACTGTTGTCGGCAAGCCCCTCGTGGGTGGTGAAATTGATAAAACGCTGTTCGGGGCTATGAGGATCGAGACAGCTTACACCTTTACCCAGGCTAGAAAACCATAATTTCCCTTGCTTATCCTCCATGATACTTGTGATGGTATTGCCTGCAAGGCCCTGGTTGGTATTGTAATTGGTAAACTGTTTTCCGTCGAAATGGCTCACTCCGGCCCCCGATGTGCCGAACCAGAATGAACTGTCCCTCGCCTGGAGCCCGCAGCTTACGGTATTGTTCACCAGTCCTTCACGGGTTGAATAGTTGGTAAAGCTTTTTCCATCGTAACGGCTCACTCCTCCTCCATAAGTGCAAACCCAGAGGATGTTGTTGAGGTCTTCAAAAATACAGCTCACCTGGTTGCTGGCCAGTCCATCGGCAAGGGTGAAGGAGGTAAACGATTTTCCATCGTAGCGGCAGAGCCCCCCTTCGTAGGTGCCGAACCAAAAGATTCCGGTATGGTCTTCAAACACAGCGAAGACGGTGAGGTTGGGCAATCCTTCCCGTGCCGTATAGCTTCGAAACGCTCGTCCATCATATCGGCTAATTCCTTCACCTCCTGTTCCGAAGTAGATATTTCCGCTTTTGTCGGCATTCATGCAGAACACCTGATTGCCAGCCAAGCCTTCACTCACAGAAAAGGTGGTAAACGATTTTTGTATAGCGCCTTGGTGTTCAGCAGGTTTCGGATCTGAAGGTCCATAGCGGCTCACACCCCCACCGTCGGTAGCAAACCAGAGAAAGCCGAAATCATCTTCCAGTATACTCATGACCGAATTGGAGCAGAGTCCTTCCCGTGTCGTAAAATTTGTGAATACAGCTTTTGATTTTCCAGATACCGGCCTACAGGTGCTTACCCCGCCTTTATCTGTGCCAAACCAAAGATTGCCGGCATGGTCTGCCAGGATGCTGTAGATGCTGTTCTGTGCCAGTCCATCGGCCATGGTATAGGTTGTGAAATCAACCCTTGAGGCAGGTCTGGAGAGAGCATCCCGAATGGGGTGGTAGCAGCTCAGACCAGAACCGTTGCTTCCGAACCAGAGGTTTCCGTTTCCATCTTCACCGATGCTGAGTATGGAGTCGCTTACCAATCCGTTTTTGGCATTGATGGTGGTGAATGATTTTCCATCATAACAGCTCAGTCCTCCTCCTATTGTTCCAAACCAGAGGTTACCATGACTGTCTTCGAGTATGGAGAACACGGTATTGCCAGCAAGTCCATTTTGGGTATTGAAGGTAGTAAACCGTTTTCCATCATATCGGCTCACTCCTCCACCATAGGTGGCAAACCAGAGGTTACCGTGTTTATCTTCGAGTATGCTGTATACATCGTTATTGGCAAGACCTTCCCGGGTAGTGTAGTTTGTAAATGTCTTTCCGTCATACCGGCTCACCCCACCGCCCAGGGTGCCGAACCAGAGCTTTCCGCTTTTATCCGTGCAGGCGCTCCGAACCGAACTCAACGTAAGACCCTGATCGGAATTGTAGTTGGTCATGCTCACAAAAAAACCTGCAGGTTTGCTCTGGGGTTTGCCTGCACGCCTGACCAGAGGGACTCCCGCTTTATGAGGAGTGGGCTGGACAAATTTTACCGCAGACGGAGTGACTTGTGGCGGGACAACAGATACCTTAATACCATTGTTTCTTGCAGACTCTGCCTGATGACAAGCAGGTAGAAAAGCAGAAAGCAGTATGATGCGCACCACAAAGCGTCGTTTTTCGGCCCACAGAAAATGAAGGAACCCTGCTTGCATGGTTGGTAAGTGAATAAATGGGTCGTGTCGTAATACAATATTAATAAATGCCTAACATACTGCCTAGCAATGTTGGAGTGAAATGTGAAAAGAGTGCTTTTAAACCTGCATCTTCGAGTTGATGAAGGTAAACAGCTTACAGCTGTTTCGAGCCTGGCGGTTCAGATATCGGGCGATGTCATGTTAAGCGCATAGGTTATTCGCAGTAGCCGAGAGGCTTCGCCCAGTGTCGTTCATTTTTTCACATACTACTCTTAGCAGGGAGGTGTGCTAAGAGTCAGGTCTTACGTGAATGGGTTAGTTGAATAAGGGTAGAAGATCAGCAAATATTAAAATCCAATATAATAATCCCCGGTAAGGGCTTTATACTCATCGGTATACTCATGTCTTGCGTTCATTTCAATAACGATGGTATCTTCAGAAAACGAACTGGGAGAAAATTCAAACTGCATCATCTGACGTTTTTCGGTGTCTTTGTCGGTTCGTGTACGTACGCGCATGAGTTTGCTGAGATGCAGGCCCCGTTCCTTAGCTATTCTATCGAATATAGCCGCTTCTTTGACAGGAAGGATGACACAGAATTTGCCTTTTTTATCGAGCACACGGATGACGCTGTCAACCAACTCGTGATATGGCAAAAGATCAGCATGACGGGCAGTGGTGCGTTCCAGACCACTTGCTTTTGAAGAATCGAGAAAGTAAGGGGGATTGCTCACCACCAGATCGTACCTGGTGGTTGTTTCTTCCGAAAATTCCTGAAACGAGTGATGTAATATTCTTACCCGCTCGGGCCAGGGACTTAGTTTTACATTTTCTGCAGCCTGTTCGCACGCGGTAATATCAATGTCTATCGCGTCAATGAGGGCGGTGGAACGTTGGGCCAGCATGAGAGCAATGACCCCGGTACCGGTACCAATATCGAGAATTCGTTTCGCCCCGTTTGGTTTTACCCATGCCCCAAGCAGGACTGCATCTGTCCCTACTTTCATGGCGCATTTGTCTTGCCAAATTGTAAACTGTTTGAAGGCAAAGTGCTCGTTGGGCATAAAACGTGTTTACCAAATCAAACATTTTTGAATACCATGACTCTAGCTAAGTTAAACCAAAAAGCTGAATCAACCGTCATATTTGGGTAATTCATTTATTAACTCTTAGAATAGGCATGTTTAGCTCACATTATCAGACCTGGCTGTCAGGCCCATCCCGTTCACCCGAGATACCTCCTTTTTAAACAATCCATAGTCACCGATTTAAAAGCCGGGGGGCAGAGACCGAATGACTGCTGCATGTTGGTCCAGCCAGAGACACGTTTGCCAGAGGTTCTCTGTTTCTCCTGATGAATGTTCAGGTACTGACAAATCATGTTCAGTAGTGCTTCATGTGTCTTCCTTGTTTCCGAACCCCGATCAGTTGTCACCAGAAAGCAAATATGCTGTATTTTCGGAAAATAGAAATGCATCGAAAATGGAAAATAGGAATGCATGATTCTGAGTCAAAGTTAGCTTAGTTTTTTGTTGTTATCGAAAATCGTCTTTCTGTTTTCCATACGGTAACTCTTACCAGTGAGTTTAATAATCTCACAGCGGTACAGTATTCTATCCAATAGGGCAGTTGTTAATACCGTGTCCTTGAGCACATCAGCCCATTCTTTCGGAGACTTATTGGTTGTAATGATCAGAGATGTTTTATCATGGAGTTCATTGATTAGGTTGAAAAAGGCTACTGCATCCTGCTCTGTGACTGGGAACATCATAATATCGTCAATGACGAGCAAGTGTGCCCTGGTGATCCGCTTATACTCAGCTGCGGCAGTGCGGGTGATGTCCTTCATCTTGAGTATCCTGATCAGCTCGTCCATGTTTTTAAAATAAGCCCTGTATCCTTTGTCAATGGCATCAAAGCAAAGTCCAGCAGCCAGGTAGGTCTTACCCGTTCCACTGGGTCCCATCAAAACAAGGTTAAACATTTGTTCCAGCCATTTGAGTTCCCTGAGCTGGTTGAACTGTTTCTTTTCCAACCCGTTTGGGAAGCTAAAGTCATACAAATCCAGGTTGTAACACAATGGCAAACGGGCCTGCTTGGTTCTTTTTTCCTGGTCTTTCTCCTGTCGGTGGTTGATTTCCTTTTCCATAAGTATTTTAATTAGCTCCAGATAGCTTATTTGCTTCTTCTCGGCTTCAGCTATGACCGCATCCAGATGAGCCGCCAGAGCGGTTAAATTTAATTCTTTACAGTGGTTTTTGAGTACTTCTGTTTTTGTCATGGGAGATTTTATTGGTTCATAATGTTTTCATAATCGTCCAGGTTGCTTTTTTGCGGAACCTGATTCGCCTTTTCCAAATTATTTTGATCCAGCAGTTTGATTTGTGATTGTTTTCTTAGGGGCAAGGCGATGTCTGTAATAAAGACGGACAGCACCTGATCAAATTCCAAAGCACTGAAAAGTGAATTTTTCATGCAAAAATCCAATGACTCATCTGCGGCTCGCTTTTCAACATTGGTTAATGCCTTTAAAATACCTTGCAGGTGGTCTCTTGTATAACGGGGAAGTCTCTCCCTGATTTTATCCACGTAGGTTCTGGCTACTTCTGAATTGGTAAAACAAAGAACGGTTTCATTAATCATTTCGTCCAGACTTTTTGACGTATCTCTTCTGTGGCTGGTGTTTGATATGAGTTGTCCTTTTTTTGATGACAGCTCATGGTTACAGATTATTTTTTCCTCACAACTGAATATTTCAAGCAAGTTTTCCCGCTCTTTAACGATAACCTGCGTACCTGTTCCCTGATAGGTTCCCATTGGGACGGTGTAAAAGTTGCTCTTGTAGGCAATCACATTGGTTTTTCTGACATGATACATTTTCATTTCCTTGTTTTCAATGGTTAAGGGTGTGTAATGGTTAAGGTGTTTTTTTTCAATTCGGTGTTCATCCATAGGAGGCTTTTTCGTAAAGTTGTGAGGGTGAAAATTAGCGGTTCTTTCAAGCCAGTTAATCACCTCAGTGTTAACTGATTCCAGATCAAAGTAGGGTCTGTTGTATAAGAAGTTTTTCTTCACGTATCCAACTACATTTTCTATTTTTCCCTTACTCTCTGGATCGGATTTGCGACAAAAGTGAAGTTTGAACTTTCTTGATTTAGTGTACTGCTGGAAGGTTTGGGTAAGGATAACTTCACCGATGTTTTCATCGACCAACATTGTTTTATCCTGATCATAAACTATGGTATTGGGGATGCCTTCGAAAAAGGCAAAAGCCATTTCATGAGCCACAGATACGCTTTTTGCGGTGAAGGGCTTGTCTATAAACCAGACGAATTTCATCCTGCTTCGGGATAGAACCATCGTAAAGAATTTCACCTTCTTCCTGCTTCCATCCGAAAGACGCATATTATATTCACCAAAATCAGCCTGAGCCTGTTCCCCATAGGGCAATTCAGCAACAGGGAAGTATTCTCTTGGGATGTGAACAACGGGCAGATTGTATTTTTGCCTTACGAACATTACAAAATTGTAAACGGTCCGTTGGCTTACTTTGGGGAAAGTGGAATGATGTTCCAAGAGCCAGTCATGCATCTGAGCAGCTGAAGTATCCTGGTATTCGCTTAGCTTGTCTTTGACAAATGCTTCATAGTGGGATAAAACCTTATTCCTTTCTCCCTTGAGAGTCAAATAAAGCTCGTAATCCTGCTCTGACATCTTCAGGTACTTGTCAATCGTCCTGGCATCCATTGCCATGTGGCGGGCAATTCTGGCAGCACTGAAACCAAGCCTTTGAAGATTATGAATGTGATGATACATGATCCAGTTGTGTAAGTCTTTCTTTGTCATATCGGTTGGGGTTTAAATTCCAACCGAAATAAACCAAATTTCAAACTTTCCAGAGTCAGGTTTGCCCCTTAAGGGGCAAACCTGACTCTCTCTGATCATGCATTCCTGTTTTCCGAAATCACTACATTCCTAATTGCCGAAAACACTACATTGTTATTTTCTGGTTACAGCATTCCAACGCTCAGCAAAATCGCATCTGCCTTGGAGATAGACGTAAGGGAATTACTTTAGATTGAATCCCTACCAAATTGATAAGAATTGAGCTGGACTCCGCTAATAAATTAGAAAAAGCCTTTTTTTGTGAAAGTTGCCAGAGCAAAGGAGGTCAAATTAATACCCTAAACGATGCAGCAACTTCGGCCAATTCTTCGCCTGACATTCTTTCTCCATGCAGGGTAGACAAATACCCAGGATACACATTCAGGTCTATTGTTCCTTCTGCAACAGCACTTAAAACCTTATAGATTGGGTACAATTTAATGTGGGCATGATCAACCTCCATTCCTTCCATCACCATACAAGTTCGGATTGTCCTCAATTTCAAATCCATTAATTGAGCAACCCTTTGTGTTGCTTCCATTAGGTCTAAATACGCTTTTTTCTCTAAGGAGAAAACATTACTACCCACATGATTTTTTGGAATTACCAAGGTCTGCCCTTTTACAGAAGGAAAAATATCCAGAATTGCAATATATCTCTCATCTTCATATATTTTATATGAAGGTATTTCCCCTCTAATTATTTTGCAAAATATACAATTCATAACCTCAGATAAAAGCCTTAAGTGATCTTATCTGCTTCATTTAAGCAAAGAGGATGATCCGTTTTCCTCATTATTGGGTGGCATTATATTAGAACAAATCATCGTATTTCCCTCTTTTTTCCATCTCCTTCTCTTTGATACATTTTTTACATTGTTGACTTGGTGGTAGCTTCATCCAATCTTTAAGATTGTGAATAAGGTCTTCCTTCTTAAAACCCTCCGTATTACAAAGAGCGTAGTCAGTATCTCTGCTTAAATGCTTTTTTGTGTTTGTTGTCATTTTATTCTGCTTTATCTGTCCGAAAGTGCATATTGCCCTAAAGCAAGTCAAATGCTGACCTAGAAGGCAAATTTAGGGCCTTCTTTAGGGCACTCAAGTATGCCATCATCCCCAAATCTCCTCATTTATTTCTGCAAGTCTGGCACTCTCCAGATTATATTCAACGGTGGTAATTGCTATTCCGCATTCTTCCAGCGTTTTGTAGCCCTCTTCCCCCTTCCATTTACAGATAAAGGGGTTGTAATTGCACTCACTTTTATGGTTCCATTTGTATTCATGTGCAGCGGGGACAGGAATTCTCGAATCATAGCACGCATACCGAAATTCACAGCTGGAACATACCGCTATTTCATCTTTCGGTACATTTTCAATTATTCGTTCCTCATTCGAATATTTACGAAGATTTTCAATTGTGATGGGGCCATAACTGGTTCCTTCAATCCCATCTTTGATTAGCCCTTCTTTCGTTAACCAAATTCGTTTGTTCCAATATGGATTGTGGAATTGCGATTCCATAAAAAACTCCACGTTTACCACAAAGTCATTTATACTTGGACTGGCATTTTCATGCCATTGAATTTTCCTCACAAACTGAATTTCCTTGAACTCTGATTTTCTGTTATTCTCAGCGGTCTCAACAAAGATTGAAGGAATTCGTTTTTCATTTCGAAGAAGGGCTTCCAAATCAACTGTGCTAATGGTATCACCAATAACGAAAAGATCAATTATCCTGAATGCGCTTTCCCTCAACGAACCAAAAAAGGTCTCCAAACTACTTGAAGATTCACAATATGATCTTACCTCCATAAACCTGCAACCAAGGATTTGCAGTTCTGGCATGAGTTCAATCATTGAATTGACATTCGAATCAGTAAGTTCGATAACAGCATTCATGATCCTTCCTGGATACTCCCATTCCTTTTCAAGTGGTGGGAAACACAGTATTTCTTCCTCATGCTCCGTAATGAATACAAATTCGTTATCTAAAAGGTATTGGAAGTATTCGTTTATCTGACTTGAGCTTTCAGGGAATCTTTCGAGAATAGCATCTATGCAACTTCCCCACTTGATGGTGAGTATATCATAAAGGTCATTCGGAACTGGCAATAATGTGTGCCTTTGCAGATCATAGATCAACGATCTTCTGAAGCCTTTAATGGGAATACAATTTGCAATCGGGACAAAATATCTCATTTGTAAATCATATCAGGGTAAACCGATTTACAGAAATCGGTTTATAGTTTGTGGTTTTGTTGTATTTCTTCGTTTTATGTAAGGAATTGCTGAAGCAAACTGCCTTAGCCATTCCGCTTCGATCTTCTCCAGATTGATCTCTCCATTTGCCGAAAATGGGTGCGAGTTGTTCAATTTTTTTGTTTTCCATGCTTATCTATAAGGTTTTGGGCAATTCGTTTTTCAAGATGGTAATTGCAAGGCTTTGAAACCTGTGAAAATTGACCAATTGGGTTCACCTCCAGAAAAATAAACTCCATTTTATCCGTCACAACCATGTCAATTGACCCGCTATTCATCCCAACCATTTTCATAAAGGAGATAAGCTTGGTTTTAATGGCTGAAGGAAGGTTGTAAGGTGGTGTTCTGTTGGGCCTTTCGTAATTGTAATTTCTGAAATCCAGCTCTGTCTTCTTGTCATTTTGGGAGAAAATGGCTGAAGCATAAAACTCGTCATCCAGAAAGAATACCCTCAATTCATAGCGTTTATTGATACACTGTTGAAATAGCTGTGGAAAAAAGATTTCAGGAAGCAGCTCAATATCCTCCTCAGTATATAGAACTGTCATCCCTGAGTATGTAAAATCAACAGTTTTGATTCCTATGCCATTTCTAATAGCCTTCCCTATCGTCCTTCCGTGCTTGACAATAAACGCAGCAGCATTGCTTTTATTCCCTGTTATGAGAGTTTCAGGAATGGTTAGTCCACACGATTCCGCAATCCTTAAATTTTCAAGTTTATTTGTGTAGTTATGGAAAAAGCTTCCTATAGATGGAATTCCCTGTAGATAGGAATTAAGGTACTTCGATAAGTCACCGATCTCCCCGTTGAAATAATCAAGGAAGCCAGTCCCGTTTTTAAGCTCATTTTTTGAATCTATATCCTTGAGAGGAAGTGCAAATAATTCATTCTGAATATGTGACTCTGGGTGTATTCTGATTTCTCCTCTTCGGTACCAATAGGCCTTAATTTCTCTAAAGGACAGACGCTCACCATCTTGAGTAACTATCGTTATGTCGCTAGCTTCAGGGCTGTTTCCAATTTCAATCTCATCAATTAATAAATATTCTCCACCATTTATTCTCCTAAAATCGGCATTATAATGAATCAACCAATCAATTACTTCGTTGGTGCTGTAATCATCCTCATTTGTTAATATAAGTACCATTGCTGATTTCTTTGGTCAGGGTAAGGTGAAGCTTAACTTTCAGTTTGGAGGACTCTGCTACTTTATATTGTACCAGTCAGGCTTGATGTTTTCCTTGTTTATTTCAAGGTACTCCCTAAGAGAGATAAGACCTATTGATCTTCTTGTCTTGTCAATCACCTCTGGGTTCTGAACTCCTTCAAGTTCCTTACCCTTATCGGTTCGCTTCCAGAAGGTACCATAGACTTGGGGTTTCTTGAGATTAAATACACAGTACCTATCTACCCAGATCGCATAAGTGGATGGAAGCATTCTACCCTTTAAAACTTCCTGATATATTTGCTTTTTGTAACTCTCAAAATGAGTTGAGTCTAACCGCTCACTGGTAACGTGAAGAAATATAGGAAAGAGTTTCTCTTCAAGCGGGTAGGTATTGTGGCCCAACCAGCCGTACTTGTCGATGATTTTGAAAACAGCATTTGCATTCAATGAATCAACCTCCTTCATAGCACGCAGGAAAACGGTATCATGGGTATGCAGCCATTTTCCTCTTATATATTGGTCTGTGCTCGACATCGCAGACAACTGAGCGTATAGTTCAACGTCCATCTTGCATTTCGCTTCCCTGATCGTGTTTGAATAATAAAGAGAGTCCGAGAATGTGAGGCATTTCTTTAGCTTCGGATAGGGAGTCAGCCAGTTCCAGCCTACGCCTTTGGAGAACCCGTCATTGACTAAACGTCTTGATAATATGGTGTCCTTGGTTTCAATGAATGCATCTGCAAAATAAAAGCACTGATAGGGAGTCAGCTGTTTATCCAACTTTTCCGACATGAAAAGCTTTCTGGCTTCAGAAGTCTTCTGGCTATGGAGAAGTAAATCTATCTTGTCAATGGTATAATAGCCATCCAGCAATTTAGCTGAGTCCTGAGCAACCGATGTCAGAAATATTGAGAATAAAAAAATAACCAGCAATGTTCTTATCATGGTTGCAAAAGTAGAAATAAGGCAGGTAATTTGGTCACCTGCCTTATTAATTTGATTTACTTGCTTTGTACGACACCAGCTGAACTGCTGGCAGTTATGTCATGGTCGGTGTTACAATCTGTGTCAGTGATGTCATCGCACCAGTTCGATCCCAGTTTCCCAGTGAACTGATCGCAATTAGCACCATCACATGTCCAGGTCGTTCCACCCATTATAGAGTGAAGGTTCTTGATTTCTTTGCCAGAGAAAAGCTTTGATTTTAGGGTTTCCATTTTGTTTTGTTTAAGGTTAATTACTGAATACGAGAATTTTCGGTTAAAGCCTCAACTATTTTACGGCTGGGGGAGCAGAGCTTAGATTGGCACGAGTCCAATTCTGGTCAACCGAGTTGCTGGCAGCAGAATATTCAATATCAGAACATCCTGAATCGCCATAATGGTCAAGTGTAGATGACCCATAGCAAGTTGTGGTTCCCCCAAGGACCAGGCTCATGTTGTCAATCTGGTTAGGTTTGAGCCTCTCGAACAGAGAACTGTTCAATGATTCCATCTTTTTCATTTTGAGTGTTTTTTGCTTGATTTACGAACTATTGCCCCTTTCACGGCAAGGGTAAACGCCAAGCTAATAAATAGGCTCAGGGTGAGGAAAGACGACTGGGAATATTCGATATTATTAATGCCTGCTATCCTGAAAGAATCCCTGGCACTGACAACATAATAACCCTCGTTCGCATAGTTGTGTCCATAAGGACTATAAAACAGCCCATATACCCCTGGGGCAACGATATAGCGTGCTAACATAGGGACCGTGTCATAGTTTGAGCGGTCACCCCAATCAACCAAAATATGCGGATGTGGCTTTGCTGAAGCTGAATCCTGATAAAGAATGATACTTACGGTATATGATCCATCTCCGGTTGAGCCGGGTTGCTGTAGCGTAATTTGGCCTCCTGTTAAATCCTGGGCCTGTAGGTAGGTAGCCATGACTCCAAGAGCTAGAATTGAAAAGATGGTTTTCATTTTAGGATGATTAGCTTTTGGCTACCCGCTGATTCCCCATCCTGAATAAAGGAATAGAAATAAATCCCCGCCTCCAGATCGCTCAGATCGGCTGTGAGTTTGTTTTCGCCTGGAGAGAATTGCAGCGTGCGCAACAGTTTTCCGTTTGCGTTATTTATGTTTAGTTCATTACGTGTTTGGAGTTTTGAGTTGTTTTGAAAGGTGATGATTCCGTTGCCTGGGTTGGGGTAGGCGGATATTGCCTGGTTTTCTTTTAATTCGTTTATGGAGGCTACCACGTCGGCCTTTATGGTGAATTCCATATTGCTTATAACAACGACCTCTCCTCCATACCATTCTTTTGCTTGTACACCAAAAGTGAAGAGTCCTGGTTGCCAGGGAATGAAATTAATCTCCCCGGTTTGACTATTAATCCAGGATGGTCCGGCAGGACTTGCACCAACTCCCGAAGGTTCTGCAAGCGCATACGTGGTACTGTCGTCCGACCAGTTGTCGCTCTTCCAAATGATAGTATAGGAGCCGTCCTTTTGTGTAATTGAAGGATAGTTAAACCATTCTGTTGTTGAAGTCTGAAGTCCTGAATCAGAATCTGTATTGATTACAGTGCTCAAATTGAGTTTGCTAACTCCTGAATAAAGAATATTGTTAATATTTTTAATTCTGAACGAATCAGTTACCGACACCACATAATATCCCGGGTTGCTGTAACCGTGAGCATAAAACGTGTAATACAATGCATAAACCCCCGGAGCTATGGCATTACGTGATCCTAAGGGGACTGTATCATAGTGTGACCGGTCGCCCCAATCAACTAAAATTCGGGAATGAGTCAGAGCGGCAGCAGAATCCTGGTAGAGAATGGCCCATCCTATGTATGTGCCATCTCCCGTGGAGCCTGGTTGTTGTAAGATGATTTGGCCTCCTAATAGATCCTGGGCATTCACGTAGGAACTCATGAACCCCAAAAATAGAATTGAAAATGTGGTTTTCATTTTAAGATGATTAACTTTTGGTGTGCCACAAATTCCCCATCCTGATTAAAGGAATAGAAATAGATTCCCGCCTCCAGATCGCTCAGATCGGCTGTGAGTTTATTTTCCCCTTTTGGGAATTGCAGCGTGCGCAACAGTTTTCCGTTTACATTGTTTATTGTTAGTTCATTGCGTGTTTGGAGGGTTGAACTGTTTTGAAAGGTGATGATTCCGTTACCTGGGTTGGGGTAGGCGGAGATGGCCTGGTTCTCTTTTAATTCATTTACGGCTGATACTACGTCGGCCTTCATGGTGAATTCAAGGTTGCTGATTACAATAACGTCACCTCCATTCCACTGCTTTGCCTGGATGGCAAATGTATAGAGACCTGGTTGCGAAGGTCTGAAAGTGATTTCACCTGTTTGAGTATTAATCCTCGATGGAAGAGCAGGGTTGGTAGCACCATTCCCCGAAGGATAAGAAAGAGAATAGGTAGTGCTGTCGCCAGCCCAATTACCACCTTGCCAGTAGATATCATAGACTCCCTCCTTCTGAGTAATTGTAGTGTAATTAAGCCATTCTGTAGTAGAACTCTGCAAGCCAGATTCAGAACTTGTATTGATTATTGTGCTTATACAAAGTTCACTTAAACCTGAAGCGAGGATATTGTTAATATTTGCCATCCTAAACGTATCCGTAATACTCACAACATAGAAATTGGCATTTGCATAGTTGTGTATATAAAGACCATAATACAACCCGTAAACCCCAGGGGCAACTAGCGCACGTGCCCCCAATGGGACACTATCAACATGTGCCCCGTCTCCCCAATCCACAAAAATATAGGGATGAGGCTTGGCTGAAGCTGAATCCTGATAAAGGATTGCACCTCCCGTATAAGATCTATCCCCTGTTGAGCCTGGTTGCTGTAAAGTGATTTGGCCTCCCATTAAATCCTGGGCAGTCACGTAGGAACTCATGAACGCCAAAAATAGAATTGAAAATATGGTTTTCATTTTGTAAGTATTAGTTTTTTTTCCTGTTTAATATTATCGGAGTGTACCTGAACAAAATAAAAGCCTTCACTAAGAGAACCAATATTTATTTGTTTTACATTATTCGGTTCATATTCAGCCCATAGCTCTGTGTAAACTAATTGTCCCATGCTGTTGTAAATGTTTATATGAACCACCCCATGATAATCTGCACCTGATTTCAAGTATAAACTACCTGTGTTGGGATTTGGAAAAGGGATTAATCCTGAATTTTGATCAACCGGGTCATCAATACCTGCCAAGAGAACATTGGCAATTGATATGTCGCTTAAGAAACCGTCATAACATCCGGCCCAAGATTTTTGCACACAGGTAAGGGGTGTAACAGGTATGCCATAGGTGTTCCCAACTAAAAACAGATCATTGCCACCCGTCGAGGTTTGAATTTTCATTCTGGAGGGGTTGGTGTAATCCGCGCCTCCGAAATATGTTGAGTAAAGCATGGAATGATCTGGTTTAAATGCGGCAATAAAACCTGATAGTGATAGTTTGGTCGATACTGAATTCTGACAATAGGAGTTTGGTGTGCAGAGTGTCGGGAAATCAGAACAAGGTGTTCTTCCAACCACAAAAACGATACCGGATGCTGCAACGAGAATATCGAAACCGGCCTGAATGTCACTTCCGTATGAGGGAGTAGAACCTCCGAATTGATGACACCAGAGCCTTTCACCTGTCTGAGCGGAGAATGCGGCAATGATGGCATCGCTTTGGGCACTTAGATTTTCAACATCTGGAAAGGTTGGGAAGTTGGGGCTTTGGGTTCCTCCAGTTATATAAATTATGTTATTCACTGCATCGTATGCCATCCCATTCGCCATATCCTCATACTTCCCGCCCAGATAGGTAAACCAGGAAATAGCAGGTCCTTTTTCAGGAATTTTTACAAGAACCACATCTCTCAAGCCATGATTTGGCTCTGTATATGTCGGAGCAGTCGGTATGCCAGGGACTAATGCAGCATTTCCGTCTCCCGTTCCAGTTATCAGCCAATTTCCTGAATTGTCCATCACTATACCATATCCCTTTGTTCCAAAGTTGCCAGTATTGTCACCAAAACACCCGACCCTTATTCTATTTAAATTGTTGGTTGCTTCCATAAAAATGCCAACTGAAGCGGTATTCGGAATCGTCACTGTGCCCTCCATATCATTCTTAAAAAGAGGAAAGTCTGTAGAACATGTCCAACCTACAATTCCTGTTGTCCAGTTTCCGGTAATCGGATTCACTTGCTCTGTCATGTTGGTGGGCTGTTCGTTTGAACTGCCTCCGTAAAAGGTTGAAAAATCCATCTTGTTTCCTGCAAATCCGATGACCGAGAACGTAATGTCAAAATAATGATTTTCACCTCCCGAACCATTATTGAGGCTTGATGAAAAATATCCTGAGTTGTGTGCATTTTTTGTCGGAAAGTTTCCTGATGTTGAGAATCCTACCAGGTCGAGCCTGCGATTGGAACGGTTATAGCTGAGTGTCTGTATTCTGTCCTCAAATCGACCACCGATATAGGTTGCATAATTGAATGTATTCGTCGGCATGCTTCCGGAAAAACAAGCGACGACTCCGTCCCAGTAGCCCTGATTTTGCGTATAAAGAACACCTTTGCTGACAGGGAAGTTTGTACTCCACGTAGCTCCTGCGACGAATACCTCTCCAAAATCATCAAATGTCTCATCATAGAGGTAATCATCCATGGTACCACCCAAATAGGTACTGTAAATTAACCCCACCGGGGCAGTACCAACTCTCGGCAATTCACGCTGCGTCGCAACCTGCAACACCAACGTATACCTGGCATCATATCCCCCCAGTTTAAAGGAAACATCATTACCCGAAACAACAAATTCGGGTTTAAAAGCAAGGGGTTGTATGGCTCCGCTGGGGTTAAGCTGATAGGCTATGGGCTGTTTCTGGACAATATCGCCAAGGTCGGTCTGGATGTGCAGTGAATGATCGGCAGGGTCTACCCTCAGGCCTTTCATTCCGGCAAACGAAAAATGTATCTGGTTTGTTCCGGCATCGGGGCTCACAACCAGGCTGTAAACCAAACCTGCAGGGCCGCTGCTGTAGTGCAGATCTATGCCTTTCCAGAGGGCGGGTAAAACAAGACGTTGTGATGGATATACATTTACAATGCCCTGTGGGCAATGGCCCAGGAAATAATTGTAATACCCGGTCTCGGCCCGCTCGAATGCGCCAAGGGAGGAGGGTTGTGGGTTGACGTAGGCCATATCTACACGGCATACGGTATCCATTGTTGCCGCCACCGTATCGCTGTGGTTTAGGACATAGGAGAGTGAATTGTTTTTAAAAAACAGATCGGGCGACCGGGGCAATGCGCCCCGCGCATAATAGCCTATGTCGGGCACTAACTGTTCATTGAAATCAACCAGCTGGCCCAGATTGGGCAAGAAGCTGAGGCTTCGGGTACGGTTACCACCCAGGGTATCGGGCGGAATGAGGATTTCTTTTTCTGCGTATTTAATGGTGGTTGACTGATAGGCTGTGCCCGTATAGGTCTGGCCCGTTACATAGAGCGCCCCGGCGCTGTCAACCACCAGACTGGATGCAAGCGCATTTTCGTTGGCCGGCGAATGGTAATACTGGTACCATTGCTCTGTTCCATCGGCCGTATAGTGGACCAACAGAAAATCGAACGTCTGTCCGTTCCAATGGTTGCCGCACATCTCTGTGGAGTTTGAACGTCCAAGGGCAATGGTGTTACGTACCGGGTTGTTGGTGAGCGATGCCCCTACATCAAACTTTTTAAGCCAGAGCTGTTGCCCGTTGCCGTTGTATTTAATAGTATGGTATTCGGTTTCGGTGCCCTGGGCCGATTGACAGGCCCCGGTCACCACCAGGTTATTGTTGTTGTCGGTCACCAGGGCTGTGGCTCCGTCAAAGAGGCCGTAGCCGTCGTGTGTCCGTACCCAGCTTTGGGCCCCTGCGGCGGAGTATTTGATGATGAGGTAGTCTGTATTGTCTGCGGCTATTTGTGTTTCGCCCCCGACATAAATATTGCCCAAAACATCGGCCGTGATGCAGGTGCCGGCATCAACGCCATGAAAAGACCCGTCGAACGAGGCAGCCCAGAGTTCGGTTCCGGTTGCCGGGTCGAGACGTTGGGTGAGGGCATCATAGGTTCCCGTGATGGAGGCGCTGATACCGGTAACGAATATGCCCGCCGTAGTAGCCACCACCCCGCTTGCTGCATCGGTTTGATTGGCGCTGCCGTTGTACCGGTTTACCCATTGCTGATTTCCGTGCGAATTGTATTTGAGGGTTGCATAATCCGTTCCGGTAGCCGGGCCATCGCTGCCACCGGTAACATATACGTTGCCGGTATTGTCGGGGGCAATGGCCGTGGGTATGTCCATGCCTGAACCTGTGCCGTTGTATGCCGAAACCCAGAGGCGGTTTCCGTCTTTATCGTATAGAATGGTTACATAGTCTGACGATGTTGGAGACGTGGCGCTGCTGCCTGTAACAAAGACATTGCCGAGCGCATCAACGGCTATGGCGGTAATCTTGTCGTTCCCGTTATAGGCCCCGTTGTAGGCTTGGGCCCACAGCACGACTCCGCTGCTGCTGTATTTTACCAGGGAATAGTCATATCCCTTGTTGGCAGTGAGTGCATACCCGCCCACATACACATTGCCATAGGCATCAATGGCAGAGGGCAGGATGCGGATTGAATCGGAGCTGCTGTATTTCTGCAGCCAGCTCTGATTGGGGAGGGTCTGTGCGTGGAGCCCGATGCTGCAAAGGAGGGTAGAGATGAAGGAAATGAATATATGTTTCATATTTTGAAGTCTCAGGGTGAAGAGGAATGGTGTTCTTTTTGTTCACGTTTATTGGTTTTATCATGTGAATTGACACAGCAATTTTAAGAGAAAAAATTGATTCGTGATTCTGAAAACAAGGGTTGGTTGTAATCGAAAAAACAGGTATAATAAATATATAAAAAAGAGTTCATATATGTAATTATTGAAAAAACTTAGTGTGCATTTTTAAATTATCCTGTTGTTTCAAGGCTATGGGCAAAGAGTCCTTTTCTATTCATGGGCTCAAACTCAAGGCTGGTGTGGGAATAAGAAGAAAAAACGATTCAACCGGAAATGTTTTGCACGGTCAGCGCAATGAAATTTCGGTTGCAGCGCAGAAGGTGTTGAGAATTGGTGTTGAATTTGAAGAGAAAGGGGCTCCTGACAGACAAAAACAGGGATAGTATACGTGTTTATTTGTATTTATATGTCGGTATAAATACTGAACATTTCAAGCCAAACAACCCAATGTCGGCTTGGAACTGAACAGAATCAATAATCTGATAAATGTAAGTTGATGGGAACTATTCAACAGAGGGCAGCTTTAAGAACCCATTCCAAACAGTCTCTCTTCCTGGGAGAGGGGCAGGGAAAGGTCAAAAAACAGGGGATTGTTAGAGATGTCCCGGAGGAGTGAATTGCCTAAAACCCCAAGCCCACCCCAAACGTATACGAGATAGGCGAGGCTTCGGGCGAGAGCACCGAGTAGTTAAGGTCGTAGAGCACCATGGCATAGAACGACATCCGTCCGGCCATCTTGCCCCGGTAACCCACACCGGCAAGTACAGGGTAGAGGTTAGAACGTTCTCCATCGGCCCAATATCCGTTTAAAACCTTGGGTTCAACATGGATAAATACATTGGGGAGCACAAAATACCGGGCAAAAACGCTGCCTCCGTAGATATTGTTTTGGTATTGCCCATACGGAGTGGCAATGTCGTACCTGAAATAGCTTAAGCTGATGCCGGCAGAGAATTTTTCGGTTATCCGGTATCCTGCCAGAGGAGCAATGCCGGCAAAATAACCGCCCTGGCCTATCTGAAGCCCGATGTTTCCGCCAAAATACAAACGCTCGAGGATATCGGGTTTGGGCACATCGTTGTGAACGGGGCGGGGAGGGGGGGTATAGCCTTCGTCCTGGGCCATGCCCCGAAAGGCAAAGCTGAGACTAAGCAAGAGGACGAAGAAAAGGCTTTTGTTTTTCATATTCATGATGATGTAAAGGTACGAAAAGTGTGTTCGGGGCGGAAACCTTATCTTTGAAAATATCAATGCGCTGCGTGATCATGCAAAATGAACAAAAAACCATACTCGTAACCGGGGCCAGCCGGGGGATAGGGGCCGAAACAGCGCTTGCCCTCTCGGCCAAAGACGGGATCCGGGTACTGGCCCTTTCGCGCAATACAGAGAAACTTGCGCAGTTGTGCTCCAGGGCTTTGAAAGAACACCACAAGGCCAACATCATCGCTCTTGAATTTGATCTGGAAACCGGAAACCTCGCGGAGTTGGCTGAACATCTGCGTTCGACTTATGGTCATTTAGATGGTTTAATCAACAATGCTGCGTCTATTGTGGTTAAGCCGTTTGCCGAGCTTGAGGCAGATGACTTCTACCGTGTCTTCGGTCTGAATGTGTTCCGTACGGCCATGCTCATTAAAAATCTCCTGCCCATGCTGCGCCGCGAAGGCCCCCGGAAAACGCATATTGTCAATATCTCAAGCATGGGCGGTTTTCAGGGCAGCGCTAAGTTTGCGGGTTTGTCGGCTTACAGCTCGAGCAAGGCTGCCTTGTGTGGTCTGACCGAATGCCTGGCCGAGGAATTGAAAGACCAGCACATAGCAGTGAACTGTCTTTGTCTGGGCGCAGTGCAGACCGAAATGCTGGCCGAAGCCTTTCCGGGCTATATAGCCCCGGTTAGCCCGAAAGAAATGGGAGCCTATATTGCCGGTTTTGCGCTGACGGGAGCAGGGTATTTCAATGGAAAGAGTATTCCCGTATCGCTTTCTACCCCTTGATGGATCTGGACATCTTGTTTTGTATTTGCCACGGGCATACGGAGAACACGGAGTTGCACAGAGAGCATCACCTAAAATCTCCGTGTTTCTATGTGTTCTCCGTATGCCCGTGGTAAATCCAAAGCGATTCAAGCTACATCAGGAATAATTTTCTAAATTAAAAACAGATCAAGTCTGACCTTAAAATACAATCACTAAAAAAAACATACCCTCATGCAAAACAAAAACGAAAATACAACTCCAGTTTCAACGATTCAATATAACCATACCGTAAAAGACCGTTTTTTGCATTACGTAACCATCGATACCCAAAGCGACCCCGAAAGCCCGACCTGCCCATCTACCCTGAAACAAAAAGACCTTGGAAAAGTATTGGTTGAAGAATTAAAAACCATGGGTATTGCCGATGCCGAACTTGATGAACATGGATATGTCTATGCCACCATCCCATCGAACAGCACGAAAAAAGTGCCTGTTATCTGTTTTTGTTCGCATATGGATACCTCGCCCGATTGTTCGGGGGCGAAAGTCAAACCCCAGGTCTATGCAAACTACGATGGGCGCGACCTGATCCTGCCGGGCAATACCAAACAGATCCTGAAAAGCGCCGATCACCCCGATCTGCTCAACCAGATGGGCAATGACATCATTACTTCTGACGGTACCACCCTGCTCGGAGCCGATAACAAAGCCGGGGTGGCCGAGATCATGGATGCGGCCCAGCATCTGATGAGCAACCCGCAGATCAAACACGGAAAGATCCGAATCTTGTTCACCCCCGATGAAGAGATCGGAAGGGGGGTGGACAAGGTGGACATGAAAAAGCTCGGGGCCGATTTCGGCTATACCATCGATGGCGAAAGCCTGGGACATTTGGAGGACGAAACATTTTCGGCCGATATGGTTACCGTTACCATAAACGGTTGCAGCACCCATCCCGGTTTTGCCAAGGGCAAGATGCAAAGCGCTATCAAGATAGGCGCGCAGATCATCGCCTCCCTGCCCAGGGATCAGCAAAGCCCCGAAACAACCGAAAAGAAAGAAGGCTTTTTTCATCCCATCTCGGTATCGGGAACGATCGAGAAAACCGTGATCAAATTCATCATCCGCGATTTTACACGTACCGGTTTGGAAGAACTCGAGACAAAACTCAAGGCCATTGTCGTGAAGGTCATGAATTTCTACACCCGTTCCAGCTTTGAATTTAGCGTTGCCGAGCAGTACCGCAATATGAAGGAAGTGCTCGATTTGCATCCCCAGGTGGTGAAAAACGCCATGGATGCCATTACCCGTGCAGGCATAAAGGCCCAGTGTTCGAGCATACGCGGGGGCACCGACGGGTCGCGCCTTTCGTTTATGGGTTTGCCCTGCCCCAATATCTTTGCAGGCGAACATGCCTTTCATAGCCGTCAGGAATGGGTTTCGGTGCAGGATATGGAGAAGGCTGCCGAGGTGATCGTGAATCTGGCTCTGATTTGGGAGGAGCGGGGGTAAGGAAAATTAGTTGGCATTTGGGATTTGAAGGTGGGGTAGACTAGTGGAAATCCTGCGTTATTAGGGATTGGGGTCTCAGCATCTTTTTTGAGCCAAAGAGCATGAATTTTAATAAAAGGGAAGTAGCTTTGAGAAACGACGTGAACAAATGAAAGAATTGATCTTTGTCGCAGAAGAAAGCCCAGACGGAGGTTATACAGCCAGATGTGTGGGGGAAGCGATCTTCACAGAAGCCGAAAGATTTGAAGATCTGAAGAAACAGTACGTGATGCTATACGGTGTCATTTTGACGATTTCGATCCCCAAACGGTCATATTTCGAATGGTAAAGGAGGAAGTATTTGCGGCATGAAACTCCCGAGGGACATAGCGGCAAAGGATCTTATAAAGGTAATTATTTGACCCGGGGGGATACATCATCATCTGGAGTATTCTGGTGGGTGATTGACTTCGGAAAGGATTCAACAATAGCCGACAGACGAAGGCCTCCTGCTTTGGCAAAGCGTTTAGAAAGCCGGAGCGTTTCTTCATCAAACGTAAGCGTCAGTTTTGCGGTCATGGCCGTTTGTCTTACCAGTAATAGGTACGAAATTCTCCCTGTTTTCATGCCCTGATTGGCTGCCAGGCTATCGCTTTTTGCCAATAGCTGTTCAACCAGCGCTGGTTTACACGCGAAAAGAAAAGGGTATTCCTGTTTCTCACCCCGGATTCACACCACGATAAAACGTATTTTTAGTTGAGTGCAGTTGATGCAGGCTCACCGGTCTGTGAACTGCCCCGGTACAGACAATCCGAACCCGGAGGACGCCTTCCCCTATTCGGATAAACACAAACCGGGTCAGGAGAGACTCTATAACGAGTCGGGAAGACGCTATAACAAGTCGGGAAGACACAAACCGGATTCGGAAAGACGCTATAACAAGTCGGGAAGACACAAACCGGATCCGGAAAGACGCTATAACAAGTCGGGAAGACACAAACCGGATTCGGAAAGACGCTATAACAAGTCGGGAAGACACAAACCGGATTCGGAAAGACGCTATAACTGGTCGGGAAGACACAAACCGGATTCGGAAAGACGCTATAACAAGTCGGGAAGACACAAACCGGATTCGGAAAGACGCTATAACAAGTCGGGAAGACACAAACCGGATCCGGAAAGACGCTATAACTGGTCGGGAAGACACAAACCGGGCTCATGAAGACTCGGCAACAACCCGGAAAGACACAATCCTTACCTGGATTGAGCGTCTATCATCCTGAAAAGAATCTGTATCCACCCGTATAGACGTGATCTGAACCCAGGCAGACAGGTTCTCTGCACAGCGGTACAGTATTGGTTCCTCCTTACTTTGCGTTCTAGCTAACGATTGACGGTTCAACGGATCATGCCCCAGGAAACCGGGAAGGATTCCGTTTTTCGCCTTGGAATAGTTGATTATCAGTATTTTGAGTGCCACAAAGCCTGTCTGCCTGGTTCAAAACACCTGCAGCTGAATGGGTTTTTCGGAGGCTGGGCCGAAATGCGATTCGATGTAGGAAGAAGATTTATGTAAATCTATTCGGCTGATAATCAGTAAATAGACATAGATAAACGAACTAAATGCGAATATAATTTGCAAAAAGCCGGAAAGGCTGTACATTTGCCTCCCGTTAGAAAAAAGCGGTTTGTTCTTTGAAGTGAAAAATCTAAAATCTTTTTAACAAATTGTTGTGAATATGTAAAATCTACTTACATTTGCCCCCCGATAAAACGGGAAGCTTTTGAAAAGCAGACCAACAAAAAAAAGATTTCAAGAAAAGTAAAAATAAATTTGGCAGGAATAAAAAAGAGTATTAGTTTTGCATCCCCAAATAAAAAGAAAACGTTCTTAACTGCTTGGGAAATTAATTGAAATGCTTCAGCCGCAAGGCGCATATTATACAGGCATTCGTTCTTTGAAAATATTGAGAATATAGCTAGAAATAACAAGTGACCCTTATGTGTCGCGAGACAGATAAGTGGTAATAATTCCTTGAGACATCGTTCCCGCTCACGCGGGGACAAATAATACAAACTTACAATGGAGAGTTTGATCCTGGCTCAGGATTAACGCTAGCGGCAGGCCTAATACATGCAAGTCGAGGGGCAGCAGGGATAGCAATATTCGCTGGCGACCGGCGCACGGGTGCGTAACACGTATACAACCTTCCTTTAACTGGAGGATAGCCCCGAGAAATCGGGATTAACACTCCATAACATAGTGATGTGGCATCACATTACTATTAAAACTCCGGTGGTTAAAGATGGGTATGCGTAACATTAGCTAGTTGGTGAGGTAATGGCTCACCAAGGCTACGATGTTTAGGGGACCTGAGAGGGTTAACCCCCACACTGGTACTGAGACACGGACCAGACTCCTACGGGAGGCAGCAGTAAGGAATATTGGACAATGGTCGCAAGACTGATCCAGCCATGCCGCGTGAAGGATGACGGCGCTATGCGTTGTAAACTTCTTTTATACGGGAAAAAACCCTTGGATGCGTCCGAGGCTGATTGTACCGTAAGAATAAGGATCGGCTAACTTCGTGCCAGCAGCCGCGGTAATACGAAGGATCCAAGCGTTATCCGGATTTATTGGGTTTAAAGGGTGCGTAGGCGGTTTTGTAAGTCAGTGGTGAAATCTTCGGGCTTAACCCGGAAATTGCCATTGATACTGCAGAACTTGAGTACATTTGAAGTGGGCGGAATATGACATGTAGTGGTGAAATACTTAGATATGTCATAGAACACCGATTGCGAAGGCAGCTCACTAAACTGTAACTGACGCTGATGCACGAAAGCGTGGGGATCAAACAGGATTAGATACCCTGGTAGTCCACGCCGTAAACGTTGATAACTAGATGTTGGCGATACACTGTCAGCGTCTAAGCGAAAGCGATAAGTTATCCACCTGGGGAGTACGACCGCAAGGTTGAAACTCAAAGGAATTGACGGGGGCCCGCACAAGCGGAGGAGCATGTGGTTTAATTCGATGATACGCGAGGAACCTTACCAGGGCTTGAAAGTTAGTGACCGGTGCCGAAAGGTACTTTTCAGCAATGACACGAAACTAGGTGCTGCATGGCTGTCGTCAGCTCGTGCCGTGAGGTGTTGGGTTAAGTCCCGCAACGAGCGCAACCCCTATCTTTAGTTGCCATCAGGTAATGCTGGGGACTCTAGAGAAACTGCCCGCGCAAGCGGTGAGGAAGGTGGGGATGACGTCAAGTCATCACGGCCCTTACGTCCTGGGCTACACACGTGCTACAATGGCAGATACAAAGGGCAGCTACACAGTGATGTGATGCTAATCTCTAAAATCTGTCTCAGTTCGGATTGAAGTCTGCAACTCGACTTCATGAAGCTGGATTCGCTAGTAATCGGGTATCAGCAATGATCCGGTGAATACGTTCCCGGGCCTTGTACACACCGCCCGTCAAGCCATGGGAGTTGGGAGTACCTAAAGTCGATCACCGCAAGGAGTCGCCTAGGGTAAAACCAATGACTGGGGCTAAGTCGTAACAAGGTAGCCGTACCGGAAGGTGCGGCTGGAATACCTCCTTTCTGGAGTGAATTATTTGCTTCGTAGCAATACGGAGATGTCACCTGTTATTTCGGCTTTTCTCAATTATTTTAAACTTACCACGAGCTCAGAGGTGTAACCGCCGAGCTATACGGATTGACGATTGAGAAATTACGCCTAAGATTGAAAAATCCCAAATCGTAAATCCCAAATCGTAAATTAAAATAGTCCCGTAGCTCAGTTGGTTAGAGCACTACACTGATAATGTAGGGGTCAGCAGTTCAAATCTGCTCGGGACTACCACACTCGATAAATACCGGGGGTTTAGCTCAGCTGGCCAGAGCACCTGCCTTGCACGCAGGGGGTCATCGGTTCGACTCCGATAACCTCCACACATAAACGGATGAGGTGGAGTGATTCAATAATTTTTTGTTCTTTATAAACTGAAATACCAGGAAATCAGCCAACAGGGGCTGTAACCAATGCACAGGTTGTGCTTGAGAACCGGTTCGATCCCGGAATCTTCCACACTCAAACCAATGGGTTTGATCAGTTCTTTGACATATTGAAAGAGAATACAAGAGTTTTACTAAGAAATTAGTAACAAGAAAGTAATTAAGGGCGTATGGAGGATGCCTTGGCTCTTAGTGGCGATGAAGGACGTGATTACCTGCGATAAGCATCGGGGAGGAGGAAATTTCCCGTGATCCGATGATGTCCGAATGGGGCAACCCAATAGGCTGAAGGCCTATTATCCGAAAGGATGCTAACCCGGAGAACTGAAACATCTAAGTACCCGGAGGAAAATAAAACAATACAGTGATTCCCTTAGTAGCGGCGAGCGAAATGGGAACAGCCCAAACCGATTTTGTTTCGGCAAAGTCGGGGTTGTAGGACTGCAACGTGTGTGTAAATTCAAGTGGAATCAGATGGAAATATGAACCATAGAGGGTGATAGTCCCGTACACGTAAAAATTTGCACACTAGCAGTATCCTGAGTACCGCGAGACTCGAGAAATCTTGTGGGAATCCACCAGGACCATCTGGTAAGGCTAAATACATCTAAGAGACCGATAGCGAACTAGTACTGTGAAGGAAAGGTGAAAAGAACCGCGAACAGCGGAGTGAAATAGATCCTGAAACCGTACGCTTACAAGCGGTAGGAGCCACTACGTGTGGTGACTGCGTGCCTTTTGCATAATGAACCTACGAGTTACTCCTCTCTGGCAAGGTTAAAGACTTCAGGTCTGCAGCCGTAGCGAAAGCAAGTCTGAATAGGGCGAACAGTCAGAGGGGGTAGACGCGAAACCTTGTGATCTACCCATGGCCAGGATGAAGTCTCAGTAAAATGAGATGGAGGTCCGAACTGATAAGCGTTGAAAAGCTTCCGGATGAGCTGTGGGTAGGGGTGAAAGGCTAATCAAACTGGGAAATAGCTCGTACTCCCCGAAATGTTTTTAGGAACAGCCTTGGAGTTAAGTATTATAGAGGTAGAGCTACTGATTGGGCTAGGGGGCTTCACCGCCTACCAATCCCTGACAAACTCCGAATGCTATAATATATATCCAAGAGTGAGCCCATGGGTGCTAAGGTCCGTGGGCGAGAGGGAAAGAACCCAGACCAACAGCTAAGGTCCCAAAATCTATGTTAAGTTGTTAAAACGTGGTCCGATTGCATTGACAGCTAGGATGTTTGCTTGGAAGCAGCAATTCATTTAAAGAGTGCGTAACAGCTCACTAGTCGAGCGATTGGGCGTGGATAATAATCGGGCATTAAACATAGTACCGAAGCTTTGGATTTCATAGTAATATGAAGTGGTAGGGGAGCATTCTGACAGCTGTGAAGATGAGGTTTGAGCCTTGTTGGAGCGGTCAGAAAAGCAAATGTAGGTATAAGTAACGATAAGACAGGCGAGAAACCTGTCCACCGATAGACTAAGGTTTCCTGATCAACGTTAATCGGATCAGGGTTAGTCGGGACCTAAGGCGAAGCCGAATGGCGTAGTCGATGGATAATTGGTTAATATTCCAATACTTGTTTACAATGCGATGGGGTGACAGAGTAGTGAAAGTTCTGCGTACTTACGGAATAGTACGTTAAAGCCCGTAGATATAGGACCAGTAGGCAAATCCGCTGGACCTGTCGAAGGTGATAGTACTACAAGGCTTCGGCTGCGTAGATAATGAACCTAATCAGACTCTCAAGAAAACCCTCTAAGCTTCAGTTGTAAACAACCCGTACCGTAAACCGACACAGGTAGTCAAGGAGAGAATCCTGAGGTGCTCGAGTGATCCGCGGCTAAGGAACTAGGCAAATTAACCCTGTAACTTCGGGATAAAGGGTACCCTCTTCGGAGGGTCACAGTAAAATGGCTCTGGCGACTGTTTATCAAAAACACAGGGCTTTGCAAAATCTAACGATGATGTATAAGGCCTGACACCTGCCCGGTGCTGGAAGGTTAAGAGGAGAGGTCAGACGCAAGTCAAAGCTTTGAATCGAAGCCCCAGTAAACGGCGGCCGTAACTATAACGGTCCTAAGGTAGCGAAATTCCTTGTCGGGTAAGTTCCGACCTGCACGAATGGTGTAACGATCTGAGCACTGTCTCAGCCGCGAGCTCGGTGAAATTGTAGTATCGGTGAAGATGCCGATTACCCGCAACGGGACGGAAAGACCCCGTGCACCTTTACTATAACTTAACGTTGATTTTGGATAAACAATGTGTAGGATAGCTGGGAGACTTTGAAGCGGTGTCGCTAGGCATCGTGGAGTCAACGTTGAAATACCAGCCTTTGTTTATTCGGAGTCTAACTCCTAACGGAGGACATCGTTTGGTGGGTAGTTTGACTGGGGTGGTCGCCTCCAAAAGTGTATCGGAGGCTTTCAAAGGTACCCTCAGTACGCTTGGCAACCGTACGTAGAGTGCAATAGCATAAGGGTGCTTGACTGTGAGACCGACAAGTCGAGCAGGGTCGAAAGACGGATATAGTGATCCGGTGTTTCCGCATGGAAGGGACATCGCTCATAGGATAAAAGGTACGCCGGGGATAACAGGCTGATCACTCCCAAGAGCTCATATCGACGGAGTGGTTTGGCACCTCGATGTCGGCTCGTCACATCCTGGGGCTGGAGAAGGTCCCAAGGGTTGAGCTGTTCGCTCATTAAAGTGGCACGCGAGCTGGGTTCAGAACGTCGTGAGACAGTTCGGTCCCTATCTGTTGTGGGCGTTTGATATCTGAGGGGCGCTGACTCTAGTACGAGAGGACCGAGTCGGACAGACCGCTAGTGTACCTGTTGTAGTACCAACTGCACCGCAGGGTAGCTACGTCTGGATGAGATAAGCACTGAAAGCATATAAGTGCGAAACTCACCTCAAGATGAGATATCATTTAAGGGTCGTTATAGACTATGACGTTGATAGGCTACAAGTGTAAAGACAGTAATGTCAAAGCTGAGTAGTACTAATTACCCGTAAGCTTTTTGTGAAAGCATCTTAGTAAAACTTGTGTTCTCTTTCTTTTTTATATGTCATGATTTTATAATCCGCCAAAACGGATTACAATTTTAGGTGATCCCGATATCTATCGGGACAGTGAGTTTCACTGTACGGTTTAAAACCGTTATACCGACGATTTTAGGTGACTATTGCAGTGAGGTCCACCTCTTCCCTTTCCGAACAGAGAAGTTAAGCTCACTTGCGCAGATGGTACTGGTATACAAACTGGGAGAGTATGTAGTTGCCACTTTTAAAAGTGAAAAACCCCGCAGGAATGCGGGGTTTTTTTTTGCCCTATTTTGTCTCTGTATCAGCAGATTCAATCCTCCTGCTTCGACGCTCACCTGAAAACAAAGAATTGTTTCAGGGGAGTCGTGCATGCTTCACTGGTCTTTCCACACCTAGCTACGTTTAACAGCGTGATCTTCTCGCCTCCAATGGCCCGATTGTTGTCTTCGCCTCCCGGGAGCATTTCATCCTACTCTTTTCGGCAGCTCCTGTTTTAATCTGGCAGTCATACCATGGAAATCAAAATCAATTTCGCTCCCCGCTTTTTTAGATTATCCCTACATTTGCATCCAATGAAGTTTGTTGTCCTCCGTCTTTCCTTCTTTCTTCTGTTGTTTCTATCCGTCGGAGCGAATGCCTACGCACAGCAGCATACCGATACTTCAAAAGTGGCCCTGGCTGATTCCTTTCATGTGCATTATTTCACCGGTGACTTCTTCCAGCAGGCCACACAGAAGGATTCCTACACGCTCACAAACTTCGAAAAATACGATCACCGCAATTACCTGGGCAATATCGGGCAGGCCATCAACGATTATTATGGCGATCAGCCCATAGGTCATGTAGGTTTTAATTATTTCAAAAACGATTTTGCCCGCAACCTGAGTTCTGACGACAGCATACGCTATTACGATGTGCATCATCCCTATACCAAGCTCTTTTTTCTGGCAGGACAAAACAGAGAAGCTGAATTTTCATTTACCCATTCACAAAACGTAAACAAGAACCTGAATTTTACAGCCTTTTTTAATAGGGTCAGATCAGACGGCACCTATCTCAACCAAAGCACCAATCTTACCAGTGTCTGGATCAGCAGCAACTATAAATCGCCCAACAAAAGGTATTATTTACTTGGAGATATTATTTACAATGTAGATAAGCCCGAAGTAAACGGGGGCATCAAGGCCGATACCGCCTTTGAAAGCGGCTTTAAACCCACCAACAATCAACTCATCCCCGTAAATTTAAATGATGCCCAGCGCCGGTATCGCAACCGGGTCTTTTCTCTGCGCCAGTTTTTTAATATGGGCTACAACAGCATTTCTGCTGATTCTACGCAGAAATCTACATTTGTTCCGACAAGCGCTTTCTTTGTCAACTTCCGGGCATCTGATGACGCGATTACCTATGCCGATGATTCCACCGGTAATACCTTCTACCAGCATTCGTACCCGCATAACCAAGCGCTTTATCACGACTCTGTTTATTTTTATAAACTGACCAGTTCCATCGGATGGAATACCTGGGCGTCGAAGGGTGGAGGAAAAACACGGCCGCTGGGTTTTTACATCCAGGCCGACAATGAGATTACCCGCATCAACCAGGTTTCGGGCGATACCGCCATGGTCAACTGGATTGCAAAAGCGGGCCTGTTTAATTATACCGATTCAGCGTCGGGCTTCAAGGCAAAACTTACCGGTGAATATGCGTTTATGGGTTATAATGCCGGCGATTATCTGGGCAATCTCAACGCCGAAAAAGCGCTTTTTCATCACAAACTTTATCTGGGCTTTAAGGGATTTGCGTCTTTAAAGAAACCTGATTATATGACCCAGAACTATAATTCAGTTCATTTTGTCTGGAGAAACAATTTCGTGAAGGAAGGGTTGAATGAAGCGAAATTCTATATCACAGCTCCCCGTTCTTTTTTCGAGCTGGGGGCATTCGCCAGACAGTATCAAAACCTGGTTTTTTATGGGGCCGAAGCAACCCCGTTGCAACTCAATTCAGAACGCGATTTGCTGGGCGTCTATATTTTCAAAGCAATTAATCTCGGTAATTGGACGCTTAACGGCCGAGTCACCTATCAGTATTCATCCGATGTTGGTGTGCTTCAGTTTCCTGAGTGGATTGGCGATGGAAGCCTATACTATCATTCGAACATCAAAAAGATTTTATACTACCAGGCAGGGGTTGATGTGTTTTATTATTCTTCCTACTACGGTCAGTTGTATATGCCGGCCACCGGTGAGTTTTATACCCAGCTGGATAAACAAACCGGCAATTATCCGTTCTGCGATGTGTTTGTAAGCATCCAGATAAAAACAGTGAGGCTGTTTGTAAAATATGAAAATGTCAATTCGGGTTATCCATCCTCTGCCTATTATCTGGCAACGCATTATCCGGCTCCTGACCGCTCGTTGAAGCTTGGCCTGACCTGGATTTTCAATAACTAATTTTTTTACCCAATCTCTCAAATGGATGAGGCGCTTCGAAGGGGCGATGCCAGATCAGGTTTTTTGTTTCTTCTTTTTCGCAGCCGGAAAAAGGACATTGTTGAGGATTAACCGATAGCCCGCTGAGTTTGGATGCAGGCTCAGATCGGTAGGCGGTTCTTCTACGCGGTGCTGATAGTCTTCCGGGTCATGTCCTCCATAAAACGTCCACATTCCTTTTCCGTATTCACCATGGATGTAACGAGCCTCGTTGGCCGATTTCATTTCGCCCATGATCAATACATTGGGTTTGATAAATGTTTTGTCAAAAGCCGTTGTTTGTCCGTAAAATCCTTTGATCAATGTTTCGTGGTCCTGGCACAACATAGAGGGAACCGGATCCCATTTGGCAGAAAACTCGAACAAAGTGAAATAATCGTTTTTTTCATTGATGTGGTATTTCGTTTCGCGGTAGTTTGAAGGATCGATTTCACTGAACTCGTAGATATGCGGATCGGCAATGAGCTTAAAATTCTGGAAGGCAAAACATTTTGAATAATCGAGTTTGCTGTTCATGTTCGGGTCAGCCGGATCGCCATCGAACATGGTTTCGCAGATATCCACGCCTTCGGCAGCCAGGGCAATATCGTAGGTATCGGTAGCTGAACACATACAGAAAAGGAATCCTCCACCGGCAGTGAAATCACGGATCTTTTTAGCCACAGCAAGCTTAAGCTGTGAAACTTTTGCGAAGCCAAGCCGGGCTGCTGTGGTTTCGGCTTCTTTTACCTGGTCTTTATACCATTGGGCCTGACTGAAGCCGGCCCAGAAACGACCGTATTGCCCGGTAAAATCTTCGTGGTGCAGGTGCAGCCAGTCATATTCAGGAAGTTTGCCTTGAATGATTTCATCGTCATAAATGGTTTCGTACGGAATTTCTGCATACTGAAGCACAAGCGTAACCGCATCATCCCAAGGTTGTCTGGCTTTTGGGGTGTAGACGGCAATCTTCGGGGCTTTTTCGAGTTTGATCACATCCATGTTTGCCTCTGGGTTGGCAATCTCGGCCAGGATTGAATTTGCACGGGCATCGGCAATCACCTCGAACGAAACACCGCGGATGAGGCATTCATTTTCAAAGGTCTTGTTGTCAGGGAACATAAATGCCCCTCCCCGGTAGTAGAGGAGCCATTGTACATCCATCTGTTTGGTGAGTACAAAGTAAGCAATGCCATATGCCTTGAGGTGGTTTTTTTGGGTATCGTCCATCGGAATCAGGATGGAGGAACCCCATACCTGAAAACCGGAGCAGACAAGCAGTGCGAGGAAGAAAAACTTTTTCATTTGAAAGGATTCGATAACTTCCTTAAAGTTACGAATTATTCACTCGTTAACGTTGCGCTTGTATATTCAACGGGAGTGAGCTGTTAAAACGGCTCTTCCTCAATGTCATTCATTCTCGAACCTCTGATCACTGTACCCGAGCCGCCTGCACCGCTGAAGTCGGTATTTGGTTTAAGGCCTCCCGCGGCATCGTAGTTTTTGCTTTCTCCGCCTCCTGAATAATTGTCGTCATCCGTAAATTTGGCCAGGCGGTCGATGAATTTAAGCATTACGCTTCCCACCTTACCATTCCGGTGTTTGGCAATGATAATCTCTGCCTTGCCCTGGGTGGAGTTTCCGGCTTCGTCGGCCTCGAGTCCGTAATATTCAGGGCGGTGGATAAAGAGCACCATATCGGCATCTTGTTCAATGGCGCCCGATTCACGAAGATCGCTCAGTTGGGGCTTTTTGTCTCCTCCGCGTGTTTCAACCGCACGGCTGAGCTGGGAGAGGGCGATGACCGGGATATTCAATTCCTTGGCAATGCTCTTGAGCGAACGGGATATGCTGCTGATCTCCTGTTCGCGGTTTCCTTTGTTTTCGCCTCCGGCAGTCATGAGCTGGAGGTAATCCACCACGATCAGACGGATGCCATGTTGCTGATGCAAGCGTCTGGCTTTTGCACGCAGCTCGAAGATAGAGAGGGCAGGGGTGTCGTCAATAAAAATGGGCGCTTCGGCGAGTTTGCCGATTTTCGCATTGAGTTGTTCGAATTCGTGGTCTTCCAGCTGGCCTTTCCGGAGTTTCTCCGCACTCAATTCCGATTCGCTTGCAATCAAACGACTTACCAGCTGGAGCGAAGACATTTCGAGTGAGAAAACGGCAATCGGTTTGCTGAAATCTACCGCGGCATTGCGTGCAAGCGTAAGTACAAGCGCGGTTTTACCCATGGCCGGACGGGCGGCAATGATGATCAGATCGGAGTTCTGCCAGCCTGATGTAACCCGGTCGAGCTCTGTAAACCCGCTTTCGACCCCGGTCACACCGGTCTTTTGGTTCCGGGCTATCTCTATCTGTTTGATGGCCATTCCGATGAGCGAACTCATCTTGTCGTAATTCTTGCGGATATTCGATTCAACGACCGCATAGAGCGAGCTTTCTGCGGCATCCAGCAAATCGAATACATCGGTGGTGTCTTCGTAGGCATTGCGGATTGTTTCGGTAGAAATACGGATCAGCTCGCGCTGAATATATTTCTGGGAAATAATACGCGCATGAAATTCGGCGTTCGCGGCAGAAGCCACGCGATTGGTAAGCGAGGTGATGTAGTAGGCCCCGCCCACTATCTCAAGTTCTCCTGTTTTCTTCAGCTGGTTTGTCACCGTCAGGATATCGACCGGTTCGCTGTTGTTGAAGAGGGTTTGTATGGCCCCAAAGATGCGCCCGTTCGATTCTTTGTAAAAACTTTTGGGTTGAAGAATATCGATCACATTGGTGAGTGCATCTTTTTCGAGCATCATGGCGCCCAGTACGGCTTCTTCAAGATCAATAGCCTGAGGGGGCAGCTTGCCTATCTCGAACACCTGTTGGTTGATGTTGCTTATCTTTTTCAGACCGATACGGGTGTCTTTCCGCTTCTCATCAATTTCTTTCATCTATGTGTTGTTTTAGAAGGTCGTTTGGGTCGGGCGCTGTCGGGTACATTCAACGGGGCAGGTCCTGCCCACATGATAAGTTGAATAACGGAAGCGCCGGTTGTTTTTTCCTGGGTTACTCTTGATTCGGATATGTGATGCTGCAAAAAAGTGTTCTTGTTTTTAAGGGATTCAAAAGTAGATGAATTCATATCCTTCCTGAACCCGACTTTTAAACAATTCCCAAACAGCTTCTTAACAGTCTGAACCGGGTAGGCAGCGTTATGTGGTTGATTGTTATTGGTTTGTCTAATCAATGGTTTGTTCAAACGGAAGCCTCAAGTTCATCCGGTTTTTTATCCAGGGTGATTCTGAAACGAATCGGCGGCCTGGTTGCGTTCAGGTGTTTTTATACGTAGAGAAAGCGTGTTAAGGTACGTTGGCTCATGGGTGAGTTATGAACAGATCAAATCCGTTGGGTTCAAGGGTCGGGTCGAAGCGCGGATAAAAAAGGCTATCCCCTCCGAGGGACAGCCTTTTTTGGTTATCTGTGAAATGGTACTTGCCGGGGTTCCGGCAGAATCAACCGTGTCGGAACAGTTTTGCTTACCGGGATTACAAAAACTTGCCTCTGATGGTATTTACGGCATCTTTCAAACGTCCAAGACCTTTTTCATCGATGTTCGGGTTGTTGGCATAATCGTTAAATACGCCGAGAAATGGTTTCATCTCGTCAATCACCTTTTTGCAATCGGCATCCTTTTCATATTGGTTCAACAGATCGAGCACATTGGTGATGGAGTAAATGTGAACATACAGATCGTGGTACAGGTCCTGGTTCTTTGCATCCTTGGGTTTTGTCCCGATCACTTCGGCAGCAATGTGGAGCCCTTCGATCCAGCCACCGGTGATGACGATGGCCGCAACGGCCATACGGTCATTCGATTTTAGGTTACGTTCTGCTTTTCCAAATGCCTCGTTGAGCATATCGTTGATGGAATCGCCTTTTGCTGCTCCCATTTTTTGGATAAAAGCGGGATCAAACGCGCTTTCGATTTTCAGTTGCTGTGCAAGTTTTGCTACCTGAGCCAGATAATCGGCCGCGTCGCCGTTCTGGTTGTATGAACCGATATAACCCAGGTCTGCACCATAGGCGCCCATACCAAAGGCTGATTGAGCCTTGGTTGAATAACCGCTAGCCTTTGAAGTAGGATTGAGCAAAGCCTTCATGTATGCGTACCCGGCCTTGTTGAAGTTTTTCGAAATAGCCGAAGGAGAGGGTATGTTGGAACGGATCAGGTTGACATCTGCAATGACAGCATCCTTCAGGGTGTCCTTGGTAATCTGTTCGTCCTTAGCAGCCTCCACTTTGGGACCGCAGGAAGTAATGAGTATGGCCGAAAGGGCTATACCTGTGAGAAGCGAAGCATTTAATTTTGGGTTCATTGAGCAGAATTTTTTGTTTGTGTATATAGATTGAAAGCAGGCATTAATTTTCGATGACAACTCCCATGGAACAGAATTTCGCAATTCTTTTTTGAACAAGTTCGGGCGCAGGGAGTTTTTGCAGGTGTTCGAGTTGTGAAAGGATTTCTTGTTTGACAATAGCAAACGTGGCTTCGGGATCGGTATGAGCGCCCCCCAGGGGTTCGCGGATAATTCCGTCAATGAGTTTTTGTCCGAGCATGTCTTCGGCGGTCAGTTTCAGAACCTTTGCGGCCTGTTCTTTGAAATCCCAGCTTCTCCAAAGAATGGACGAGCAAGATTCGGGCGAAATAACCGAGTACCAGGTATTTTCAAGCATCAGTACCTTATCGCCCACACCAATTCCAAGCGCTCCGCCAGAGGCCCCTTCACCGATAATGATACAGATAACCGGTACTTTTAACCGTGCCATTTCCAGGAGGTTTCTTGCAATGGCTTCGCCTTGTCCGCGTTCTTCTGCTTCGAGGCCTGGAAAAGCGCCGGGGGTATCGATAAGGGTGATGACCGGTTTGTTGAATTTTTCAGCCAGCTTCATGAGCCGCAATGCTTTGCGATAGCCTTCGGGATTTGGCATTCCGAAATTACGGAACTGCCGCATTTTGGTATTGATGCCTTTTTGTTGCCCGATAAACATGGCTGTTTGTCCGCCAATGGTTCCAAACCCACCGATCATGGCTTTGTCGTCTTTTACGGTACGGTCGCCATGAAGTTCAATAAAGGTATTGTTGGTGAGTGCGGTGATATAGGCCAGGGTATAAGGCCTGTCGGGGTGCCGGCTCATCTGAACCCGTTGCCAGGGAGTGAGTGCGCTGAATATTTCCTTGCGTTTGTTTGTTATTTTGCCTTCCAGATCTGCC